>Ga0213824_1001756_pt1 | contig 11744 bp, 10 predicted proteins | sample MC6MC0906MG_FD_179892 | JGI IMG/M metagenome (GOLD analysis project Ga0213824, IMG submission 179892) | Enriched soil aggregate microbial communities from Iowa State University, Ames, United States - MC6-MC0906-MG | ecosystem: Environmental > Terrestrial > Soil > Unclassified | place: USA: Iowa...
AGGAGTAGCAAAGCAAATGGCTGTAAGTGAGGCGACTAAGAAAAAATTAATGAAGCTGCTCTTGTACCCAGTAGTACTCATTGTATTTTTGCTGCTATTGTTTTTTGTATTTCGTACAGTATTTTTTCCAAATATAGAAAAAATGATTTCAAGTCGAACTACTAGCAATGATCAAACAATGGTTGAGCTATCAAAAATGTTCTTGCACTTCCCTGATGCTCTTGTCGTTTCAGGTATAGCTATAATTGGTGGTATTGTATTTTTTCAGCTCTATCTTAAACGCCAGCCAATTGCTCGCCAGCTTAAAGTTATCTCAAAAATCCCATTTATCCAAATTTATGTGCGACTATCTTTAACGAGACAATTTGCTGCCTATTTAGGGAGTCTACTAGAAAGTGGTTTTTCCTTACAGGCCAGTCTGCAAATCTTGGAAGAACAGAAATTACAGCCACTTTTACAGCATCTTGCTCAATGCATCAAGGAGCGTGTTGTTTTTGGAGACACTTTGACACAGGCTGTTCAATTAACAGCAGTTTGGCAGAAGGATTTCTCCACTTTTGTTGAGCATGGCGAGAAAAGTGGCTATTTAGGAAAAGAGCTTTTACTCTATAGCGAATTATTGACAGACAAGCAGGAGCAACTACTGCACAGAATGCTTGCATTTGTACAACCAACTTTTTTTATCATCATTGCTGTCTGTATCGTTGCTGCATATGTCAGTTTGTTATTACCAATTTATCACATGATTGAACTAGTATAGAGGAGGATCATAATGAAAAAAATAAAGCGGCAAGCTGGATTCACGCTAATAGAAATGTTAATTGTACTTCTCATAATCTCTGTTTTAATATTAATTTCAATCCCCAATGTTACGAAGCATTTTGCCACAATCGATGAGAAGGGCTGTAAAGCATATATAAGCATGGTACAAGGTCAGGTAGAAGCGTATCGGGTGGATTTTATGGCTTATCCAACAGTCGAGGATTTGGTAGCAAAAGGGTATTTGAAGGAAAATGAAACGAGCTGTCCGAATAAAGAAGAAATTATGATTACAAATGAGGGGGAGGTTAAATTGGCAAATGCCTCTTCGGACTCTAGCGGCGGATGAACGGCGTGAAAAATGATCACGGATACACGTTGATTGAAATGTTAATTGTGTTATTTTTTGTGATGTGTTTAACTGCGATTGTCATGAAGTTCTCATTAAAACAAGCAGAAATAAAAGAGCTTGAGCGTTTTTTTACACAAGTGCAATTGGATATTCAATATATTCAAACTTATAGTATGCATCAAAGGGAGTATATCTCGATGAAATTCGAAAGCTCGACAAAACGTTATATTATCAAAAAAGATTTTTATACCCATTTATATGACAGACCTTTTCCGAAAGGGGTTGAATTAATGCCCGCTTCGAGTTCAGTGCAAACCATTATGTATAACTATAGTGGCAACGTCATGACTGCAGGAACTGTAACATTTAAAACGCCTCAAGGCATTAAAAGAGTTGTGATTACACTTGGACGAGGGAGAGCTAGAATTGAATGAATCAGGCTATTCATTTGTTGAAACGATTTTATCCATTGGCATATTTATGTTACTATGCACCTCATTATTACCAATTAGCTATACAATGAAAACAAATCTATCTAACAAGAAGCTAGAGGTTATCGCAGCAGAGACGGCCTATGAAGGATTAAAGGAATATTTGCATTCACGACAACAGGAAGGCTTAAAAACAATCGAAAATGTAGATTTTCATTGGATTTTTGAGGAACAGGAGATATGTGTAACCTTTCAAAATACACGAGAAATACGTAAAAAATGTATTCAGCTGACAGGTGAAGTCAATGAATGAGAAAGGTTATACATTGCTTGAGGCTTTATTTCAATTAGTCGTGTTTGTACTTGTTGCGCAGCTTATTGTGTTAATTATGCTTTGGTATGCCGAGATGAAAACGACAGTATTATCTGATGAACAATCAAAGTGGGAGCTATTTGTTTACGATTTAAATAGTTATTTAGAAAATATTACTTATTTTACGATTCGACAGAACCAAAAGAGAATAACCTTTGAATCAGCGAATACGATTCATAATATTGATTGCTATAATAATTTAATTCGTGACCAAGTAAACGGAGGGCATGTACCGATGTTAATTGGTATTAACAAATGCCAATTTCAATATGAAAATAATAGGGTCACTATAGCTGTTGAATTTCCAAGTGGTATCCAAAAGGAGCGAACCTTCTATGTACCAATTATTGAAAAATGACAGAGGGGCTATTTTTTTAATCGCAATTGCATTATTATTTTTTGTAACTACTTTTGTTCTTACGTATTGTACGTCTTATGAAATTCAGTATCGAACATATGATTCGCTTGAAGAAATGAATGTTCGCGCTACGATAAATTTATTAGGACAAATTTTGTCAGACAGTGTAGAATCGTAGTTATAAGAAGGTGATTCGAATGCGAAAAATATATTTAGTTGGCTTTATGGGCTGCGGGAAAAGTGCGTTAGGAAGACGTTTAAGCTATTTGTTAAAGATGCCCTATTATGATATGGATCATGAAATTGTGAGACAGCAGGGTATGACAATTCCTCAGATTTTTGAAAAATACGGAGAGGCACGGTTTCGGGAAATAGAAACAGAATTTTTGAAAAATTTCCGTGATGAAGCTTGTATTATTTCAACTGGTGGTGGCGTTGCCGTCAATGCTGAAAACAGGAAAATAATGAGACGCAGTGGACTTGTGTTTTTTTTAGATGCGACATTCGAAGATATTTATAAACGAATACAGCATGATCAAAACCGACCGATTGTGCAAAGCTCAACGAAAGAAGAGCTAGAGAAGCTGTATCATTACAGAAGGAAATTTTATCGTGATGTAGGACATATTCAAGTGTTAACAGAGGGCAGAGCAATCCGCCAAATTCTTGAGTATTTAGTATTCCAAGTTAAAAGGCTAAAAGGCGAACGATAATATGTATAAATAATGAAAATGTTCGTTATTTATTATGGTTTAAAAAATGTTTGCCTTTTCAATATATTTAATGTTAGGATATAGACAAATAAGTAACTAAATGTTCATTGAATACTAAATAGTACCAAGATGTATCTTGGGCGGATGATTGTGCGGGGAGAGCGCGTGTAGACGCCACCGAAGGAGCAAGTAGCAAAGGGCTATGAATCTCTCAGGTAAAAGGACTCGTACAAGACGCAACTCTGGAGAGAGCTGTAGTATAACAATAACAGCCACCAAAGGGGAAAGCCGGCTGATTGGCATGGAAGTAATGCGAGCCAGTCTGGTGTAACTTTCAGGTGCAAGGACAGAGAATCCCGAAAAAGGGGTTCGTCTGTCTTTTTTTATGTCTTTATACGGCAAGCATGATTGTATTCATACAAAAAGCAGACGAACTACTACCAGGTAGAATGTAACTAACAATAAGGGGGCAAAAAAAGAATGACGAATGAATTAAAACGTACACCTCTATTTGAAGAATACGCGAAATACGGTGCTAAAACGGTTGACTTCGGTGGATGGGAATTACCAGTTCAATTCTCTTCTATTAAAGAAGAACACGATGCAGTGCGTAATCGTGCAGGCTTATTTGATGTATCACATATGGGTGAAATTTTAGTAACTGGCCCTGAGGCACTTGAATTTTTACAAAATCTTTTGTCCAATGATATTTCGAAAATTGCTGTAGGTCAAGCGCAATACAATGCTATGTGCTATGAAGACGGTGGCGTTGTCGATGATTTATTAACGTATAAATTAGCGGACAATCACTATTTATTATGCGTCAATGCAGCAAATATTGAAAAAGACTATGATTGGATGATGGAAAATCAACATCAATATGATGTGACAATCGACAATCAATCAGATGATTATGCACAAATTGCTCTACAAGGTCCATTAGCAGAAGAGCTTCTTCAATCTTTAACAGCAACTGATATTAGTGCTATTAAATATTTCCGCTTCCAAGAGGATGTAGAGATTGCAGGACATAAAGCATTAGTTTCTCGTAGCGGCTATACGGGTGAAGATGGCTTTGAATTATATGGCGTTCCAGAAGATATTAAAGCTTTATGGGGTAAAGTTTTAGAGGCTGGTCAAGACAAGGGTGTTGTCCCTGCAGGTCTAGGCTGCCGTGATACACTTCGTTTCGAAGCAGGTCTCCCACTATACGGACAAGAGTTATCAGCAACGATTTCTCCACTTGAGGCTGGTATTGGCTTTGCTGTGAAATTAAATAAAGAGGACTTTATCGGTCATGATTCATTAGTGACTCAGAAGGAAAATGGTCTTCCACGCAAACTAGTAGGAATTGAAATGATTGATAAAGGGATTCCGCGTCATGGCTACAAAGTATTTAAGGATGGCCAGGAAATCGGTGAAGTGACAACTGGTACACAGCTTCCTTCCTCTAAACGTAATGTTGGTCACGCATTAATTGACAGTCAATTCGCAACAATCGGAACTGAATTAGAAATCGAAATCCGTGGTAAGCACTTAAAGGTAATAACAGTTGAAACACCGTTTTACAAGCGTTCAAAATAATAGTTGAAAAGAGGGACCTACATTTATGAAACATCGTTATTTACCAATGACGGAGCAAGATCAAAAAGAAATGTTAGACGTAATCGGTGTATCCTCAGTAGATGAGTTATTCGAGGATATTCCTGAGAAAGTCCGTTTTAAAGGCCTTTATGACATTAAGGAAGCAAAGTCAGAATCTGCTTTATTAAAAGAATTAACAGCACTAGCTGCCAAGAATAAGGACACAAATGCCAATGTATCGTTTTTAGGTGCAGGCGTTTATAACCACTATAAACCAGTGATCGTGGACCATGTCATTTCTCGTTCAGAATTCTATACAGCTTATACGCCATACCAACCAGAGATTTCACAAGGGGAGCTACAAGCAATTTTCGAATTCCAAACGATGATTGCAGAGATTACTGGTATGGATCTTGCTAACTCTTCTATGTACGATGGTGGTACGGCATTAGCTGAGGCAGGTATGCTTGCTGCTGGTCATACGCGTCGTAAGAAAATTTTAGTGTCTGAAACAGTGCACCCAGAATACCGCGATGTTGTGGCTACATATGCCTATGGTCAATCCATTGAAATCGTGACAGTTCCACACAAAGATGGTGTAACAGATGTTGATGCATTAAAAGCGTTAATTGATGACAACACGGCAGCAGTTATTGCTCAATATCCAAACTTCTTTGGTCAAGTGGAGGACATTCAAGTAATTGGGGATATTGCACATGAAGCGAAGAGCTTATTCGTCGTGTCTTCTAACCCGCTTGCATTAGGTATTTTAACACCTCCTGGTAAGCTAGGAGCTGATATTTGTGTAGGTGATGCACAAGTTTTCGGAATTTCTGAAGCATACGGTGGTCCACACTGCGGTTTCTTTGCAGTAACAAATAAATTAATGCGTAAGGTTCCAGGTCGTCTTATTGGGGAAACAGTGGATGGCGAAGGTCGTCGTGGTTATGTATTAACACTACAAGCACGTGAACAACATATCCGTCGTGATAAAGCAACATCTAATATTTGTTCGAACCAAGCACTTTTAGCACTTGCAGCTTCTGTAGCAATGACAGCTCTAGGTAAACAAGGTATTCGCGAAATGGCTACACAAAATATTGCGAAAACACGCTATGCGAAAAATGCCTTTGAAGCAGCAGGCTTTACAGTAGCATTCAAAGGTGCACACTTTAACGAAATCGTTGTGAAAACGAATAATTGTGTGAAAGAAATCAATAAAGGCTTAATAGAAAAGGGTATAATCGGTGGATATCCTTTAGGTCAAAATTATGACTCTCTTAAACATCATGTGCTAATCGCAGTTACTGAATTACGCACAAAAGAAGAAATTGATGCACTTGTTGCAGAGATGGGGGCTCTTAATGCATAACGAAAATCAATCACTCATTTTTGAAATTTCAAAAGAAGGTCGCGTTGGCTATAACTTAGAAGCACTTGATGTACCTGAGGTTGACCTAGCAGATTTATTACCTGCAAACCTAGTACGTGCTGAGGCTGCAGAATTACCTGAAGTGTCTGAGCTTGATATTATGCGTCATTACACTGCACTTTCTCGTCGAAACCATGGGGTAGACTCTGGCTTCTATCCACTTGGCTCATGTACGATGAAATATAATCCAAAAATTAACGAAGCGGTTGCACGTCTTTCAGGCTTTGCCAATGTTCACCCATTACAGGATGAATCAACAGCACAAGGGGCGATGGAGCTTCTCTATGATCTTCAAACTTCCTTAGTAGAAATTACAGGAATGGACGAAGTAACATTGCAACCAGCAGCAGGTGCACATGGTGAATGGACAGCATTAATGATGATTCGTGCTTTCCATGAAGCAAAAGGAGAGGGTCATCGTAATAAAGTGATTGTTCCTGACTCAGCTCACGGTACAAACCCGGCATCAGCAACTGTTGCAGGCTTTGAAACAATCACTGTTAAATCAGATGAAAATGGCTTAGTTGATATTGAAGACCTTCGCAAAGTAGTAGGTTCTGACACAGCAGCGTTAATGCTAACAAACCCTAATACACTAGGTCTATTTGAAGAAAACATTATCGAAATGGCAGAGCTTATCCACTCTGTAGGCGGTAAAGTGTACTATGATGGTGCGAACCTAAATGCCGTTATGAGTAAAGCACGTCCTGGCGATATGGGCTTCGACTGCGTGCATTTAAATCTGCACAAAACATTTACAGGTCCACACGGTGGCGGTGGTCCAGGTTCAGGTCCAGTAGGCGTAAAAGCGGATTTAATTCCATTTTTGCCAAAACCAGTATTAGTTAGAACGGAAGAAGGAACATTCCACTTCGATTACGATCGTCCGCAATCAATCGGACGTGTGAAACCTTACTATGGTAACTTTGGTATCAACGTACGTGCTTATACGTATATTCGTACAATGGGTCCAGACGGCTTAAAAGCTGTTACAGAATATGCTGTATTAAATGCAAACTATATGATGCGTCGCTTAGAGCCATTCTATGAGCTACCATATAACCGTCACTGTAAACACGAATTTGTCTTATCAGGTCGTCGTCAAAAGAAATTGGGCGTTCGTACATTAGATATTGCAAAACGTCTTTTAGACTTTGGCTACCATCCACCAACAACATACTTCCCATTAAATGTGGAAGAGGCATTAATGATTGAGCCAACAGAAACAGAATCAAAAGAAACGTTAGATGCATTTTGTGATGTGATGATTCAAATTGCCAAAGAAGCAGAAGAAAATCCATCAATCGTTCAAGAAGCACCACATACAACAGTCGTATCTCGTCTAGACGAAACACGCGCTGCTCGTACACCAGTGCTTCGTTATCAAAAAGCATAATAATGAACTGAACTTAAAGCGTCCAATAAGTATTAGTACTTATTGGACGCTTTTTTATGATTTCTGACGGATAGAACAGCTAGGGTGATGGATAGAACAAGCAAAGTGGTGGATAGAAGAGAGAAAGTGACGGATAAAATGAGTAGAGTGACGGATAGAAGTGGTAGAGCCATACTCATTAATCAAGAACGGGGATTTGAGTAGTTGACGGCAGCTTAAACGATTGCATCTCTTTGAACATGGAAGTGAATTTATTCCATCTATCACGTAGTTCATCTTGAAAACCTTATAGCATTTCATCAGAGTTATTGTATAGATTCTTCTGATTGTTTTTAACTCTGATGTGCTCAAAATTATTAAAATGAAAAAAGTCCTACTTTTTCACTATCACTATCAAAGAGAAATTCCTAGTTAGCTATGACTATATGACTTAGGCAATTATTGCTAATATGCAAAAAATATTGCTATAATGGGTGTAGATAGATACCTAGTAAGAGAGGCGAGAAAATGGATAAAGCTAAACTATTTTTAATGGCAGCAGCTCCAGCGGCTCTAATTGTGCCAATGGAAGTACAAGCGGCTGAAGCAAGTATTGTTAAAATTACTGGAAATAATATTGAAGGGGCTGAAATAACAGCTGATACTTCTTTGGTTCCAAAAGATAAAGAAATTGATTCCTATCAATGGTTTTCTGTTGAGGGAGAAAACCAAACACAAATCGATGTGGGTAATAAGATATCGATACCAGCAGGTTTAGCTGATAAAGCGATTATTGTGAAGGTGACGACAAAAGATGGAACTGAGTATTTAAGTGACAAAATGTTCGTCCATGCTACCTTACAAGCAACTGGAGAAAAATATGTAAATGGTAAGGTCTATCCAGAGATTAATACTCTAAATCCTAAGCCTGTAATGAAGAGCTACCAATGGTATTTCTTTGACAATGGTAAGAAAACGCCTATTAAAGCTGCAACAAATATAGAGCTTACCGTTCCAGTTGAAGCGGCAGGGAAACAGCTGGTTGTAGAGGCAAAATCAGAGGAAGGAAAAAACTATACAAGTAACCCAATCTCAATCGATGCGTTGCAGTTAAAGTTAGATCCTGATCCCTCTATTACGCCATTAAAAATTATTGGTTATTCACCAGAAAAATTTGTATTACCTGGAGACACATTATCCGTTGTTAAGCCAACTGTTAAAGATGATACGAGAGATTTAAAGGCAGATCAGGTTTCGTATGCTTACCAATGGATGCATAAAATGGGTGACTCCTATTCCTTTATTCCTGGTGCGACAGGGGCTACCTATAAAATTCCTGCAGATGCATTAGAAAATCAAATTAATAAAATTGTAGTTCGTGTAATAGTAACAGTTGGCACAACAGAAGCAGGACCTAGTTACTCCGAGGTGGTAGAGGTAGCAAATAATCCAGCTGAAGGATTAGTGAAATCTATTGCTGAGTTATTAGAAGGGAATCCAAATAAGGCTATCGTCTATAAATCTTTGGGTTTTATACAATTTGGTAATGAATTAACAAGTCTAACAAATAAATATACAGCATTAACAGCAGCAGCTAAGGCGAATGTGACCAACTATGATATTTTAAAGCGTGCTATAGAGGATTATAAAGTAGTGAAGTCTTTAAAAGATCAAATACTCGAGGCACAAAAATTAGTGGATGGTACGGCTAAAATCCAAAAGTTCAAAGCGCTAGATGCAGAATATGGAAAGTTAGATTTACTGCAAAGAAGTATTGATATGAGCATTTATACTGACATTCAGAGTGGATTAGGAAGTGCATCACAGAATACAGACATCGCAGAAGTAATAGCGATTAATAAATCAATCCTAGAGCTTTTAGATTTAACGACAAGCGGATCATCCTATGCATTGGTAACATACAAAGATTCACTTTCTGATTTACAGAAAAACATTAAGGCGATAGAGGATCGCATTGCCAAGCTTTCCAGTGAATATAAATCGACTGTTCAAAATCTGGATATTTTAAATACAGCAAAGGCAGATATAAAAAAAGTACAAGCTTTCTTAGATAAAGCTAATAAAATAGATGTAACTACTACTGCCAAAAAACAGGTCTCGGCAGCAAAAAGCATTCGCACAGCCTATGAAAAGCTCAATGTGAAACAGCAAAGCCTAGTACCGAGTACCCTTTTTGATACGAGTAGTAATCTTGCAAAAGCAGAAACGGCTGAGGAACAAGATGTTATCTATGTTCAAAGTGTGATAGATAAGTATATTACATTAGGGCTAACTACTGAGTATAAAGGAAACAATACGATAGAGGATACCAAGGAAATTAATAAAGCTCTTACAACGTATAAAACGCTGACGAAGGATAATGCCAAAAAGGTTACAGGTTATACAGAGCTTTTACAATTGCAGAAGGATATAAAAGCTGCAGATAATGTGACGGCACAAATTGAAAAATATAAGCAATTGTTTGATACAGTAGGTGTTAATGATTCAAAATTGAATTCGACGTATAGCAGTACAGTGAATGCACTCAATAAATTAACGACGCTGCAAAAATCCTTAGTGAAAAATAGTGATAAATTAATCTCACCTTCACCATCTGAGCAACCTCCAGGTGATAAACCATTGCCTGAAGCAGAGGTGAAGGCAAAGGAATTGGGAACTGCTTTTGTTGCTAAAATTAATCTTGTTATTGCGATACCAAACAGTAGTTTTGCAATCTATGCCCAAGACATAGAAAAATTAGTGAATGAGTATAAAAGTGGGCTTACATCAGCTGCGCGTAAATATGTGACAAATTATAATGAATTAAAAGCGGCGGAAAAAGATGTGAAAGCGGTGCAGTCATTTATAAAGAAAGCTGAATCGGCAGCAATGGAAGCTGATTTGAAAAAGCGCTATGCAAAAATTCAAAGTGTCCAAAAGGCTTATTTAAGCTTATCAGCCAATCAGCAAAAGCTTGCTGGTACAGATAAAACCTATGAAAAATTAATCGAATCATTATCAGACAAAGCTATTTATACGGATTTGACTGAATTAGATCAAGAGATTGCTATGCTTGCTGATGGTAATGCAGGTATAGAGGATATTAAAAAGCTAGAAGGAAAGTACAAAAATCTTTCAGCAGCGGAGCAAAAGAAAATTATCAATTATTCAATCTTAAAACAAGCAATGGCAGATGTTAAAAAGGTGGAGGCTTTCATTACTCAATATAATAGAATGAATGAAAATCCTGCGAAAAATATTCCAAATGTGATAAAAGCCTTTAATGCACTGACAGCACAGCAAGCAAATCTCGTTCCAAGTCAGATGCGGGATGATATCATTAAAGAAGAAAAACAACAGCGTGAATCAAATGATCTAGCATTAGACTTAGTAAGTAAGATTGATAATTTAGTGACCTCTGGCGAGTATATAGCCAATTTAAAGAACGAAGTTGGTAATTTACGTAGTGAATATGAAAAACTATCAACAGTACAAAAAAGCTTAGTGAAAAATTATTCAAAGTTGACAAAAGCGGAAAATGATTTAGCAAAGGTCGCTGAAGTTCGTGCATTAGAGGAAGCTATTTTAAACGCCGATGACAAACAGGTTGCAAGAAAGGCTTGGCAAAATTCCTTTAATAAACTCTCTAATCAGTTAGAGAAATTATATCTAATAGAGTACCCTACGAGAATCGAATAATTATACAAATTTATAAAACCGTTATTTTGAAAAAGAAACATCAAAATAACGGTTTTCATATGGTTAACTATTATTTCTTAGTCAGTTACGCTAACATTGTCAGTAGAAGTTACTTTTAATTTTTTAAAGTATGTGAATAAATAACACCCTATAATTACAATTAATCCTCCAACACCTTGTAGCCATGAGAGATGGTAGGTTTTAGCAGATTTATTCCTTATATTTCTTCTACAGATAATGGTCATCTATGGTGTAGAAGTTGTAGTAGGCACTATGGGATTGTATTTGAAAAAAAATATGAGGAAAGTTTATAAATAGAGACTCAGAAATTGAATGCCCCAAATGCAAAAAGATTATTGAACACCATATACAAAAATTTGATGAAAAAGGTAATACACAATCTATCGCATACTATGCACAATGTAACATTTGCGAACATATTGAGGATTACAGAAAATTTGTAAAGAACTATATAAAAGTGGTTAGATTAAAATTTAAAGTCTTAATTAGAAAAAGTCCGCTTTTTAAAACTAAACTGTATCCTTTGTAAAGGACATTTTGAAAAAAAGCTAGGCAACCTTTTGAAGCTGCTGTCTGTATTTTGCAGGCGGCAGCTTTTTCAAGTTCCATTGCCCTCGATAATGGTTGTAATAGATCATATAACTTTT
>Ga0213824_1001767_pt1 | contig 11696 bp, 17 predicted proteins | sample MC6MC0906MG_FD_179892 | JGI IMG/M metagenome (GOLD analysis project Ga0213824, IMG submission 179892) | Enriched soil aggregate microbial communities from Iowa State University, Ames, United States - MC6-MC0906-MG | ecosystem: Environmental > Terrestrial > Soil > Unclassified | place: USA: Iowa...
AATTTAATTAATTCGCGAATTTCTTGTACTTTTAACATTGAGTTACACTCCTTGTACAACATTAATTAGGACTTACTACTAATACTATACGATAATTTTTAGTAATAGTTCAATATTTTAAATCCAAAGGATAAGAACATTTCACTATTTACCCTCTTCTATCATCATAATCTTTTTATTATTAAAAAGGAATTTTGATTGTTCCAATCACCTCAAAGGATTATTTTTCCCTAGGAACAATGTTATTAAACAACTGAAAAAAGGAAAGCCCTAGACTTTCCTTTTAATATTATAAGAATTTAAAACATTGGAGGTTGAGAATTGTCTAGCTTCAGCGCCTAGGGGTCACTGCTTTTCTTTGTTATTTTGACGGTTGGTATTCAACTGCTACATAATTGGTCTCATCAATTTCTTTTTTTACTTCTAGCATAATCTTGTTGGCCTCTGAAGCGGAAGGTTTTTTCTTGGATTTAACCGTTACAATTACCTTCGGTCCGTCAGCTCTAACAAGGACATCATCAAAACCCATTGTTTTAATAAAAGATTCAAGCAATTCTTCACTTTGGGCTGTTTTATTCAATTTATCCATTTGGTCCTTCACTTTGCTTTTTTCATCTAGTGAAAGATCAGTGGAGGCTAGCTCGTTAGTTAAATCTTGTTGATGCTTGCTGCGCTGGTCTTCAAGCTTCATTCGAAGTTCTTCAAATGCAGCATCACCTGCTACGGTAGATACGACTGTTTTTCCGTCTTTGGTTTCTGTTTTTGTTTTACCTTGATTTTGATCTTTAGGCTTTTGTTGCACAGCAGCAATGTCTTTGTTCTTTTGCTCAGGAGACGTAATGTAATAAACCGATAACACCACTACTAAACTCAACATTGTTAATAACCAAACAGTTTGTTTTTTCAAAAGCATATTGGAAATCCCCCTTTTATTTTTTAGGCATGACAGCAACTCGATGGCTTGGAACTCCTAAAGCCCGAGTGACTGCTTCCCTAATCCATTTTTTTACCTCGATATTATCTGCTCCCTTTGCAACCACCAGTACACCGCGAATCTCAGGCTTTTTGGTTTCTACAACAATTGGAACCTCTTTTTCTCCTTCACGGATAATGACCAGTTGTTCATCTGTTGAAGAATCTACAACCTTACGCTGCCCGCCTTCACGATCAGTTTCATCTGTTGTTTGTGATTTGGTCACCCTATTTTTTTCAAGTACTTTCTTATCAGTTGAATCTATTGTCACCAAGACGGTAACATCATTATCCCCCAGCATTTCCTGTAAAGCTTTCTTCATCTGATTTTCATATTTTTCTTCATATTCAGCGATTGTTTTATTGCCGGAACTCTTTTTCATGCCGAATGTTGGAACATCTTCAGAAGCTGCTTTTTCGTTCGTTGCCGTGGGTACCGAAGCAGGATTTGTGCCCTTTTTAAATAAAATATTACCGGCAAGCATAAACGCGGCACCAATGCACAGGACAAGGAGCATATATTGGTACTTACCGGGTTTCTTATCTCCCTTATCATCCTGTTTGAATATTTTTTTGAGCCACGATAATGGTCCTTGGTTGTTATCCATTTTTCTTTTTAATCCCCCCTTCAATCAAAACTTCCACTGTTTCCTCTGTTACATTCCATTTTTGCGAAAGAAATGCGGCGATTTTTTCTGTTTCTTCAGTTGATCCTTTGGATGGAAGAGGTTTTTCTGTGTTTATTTCGATTTGCTTAATTGCTTCGACTGTCTTCACGCCACGTTCTGGCTGTTTTAGAAGAACCATAACCTTTTGGAGGTTTTCAGGGAATGTTTGGTCGCTTTCTTCATTTATGGCTAGATCAATTTTCTCAATCTCCAATCCGTATTGTTCCATCAACTCCTCCTTAACGCCTTTTTTTAGCTTGACAGCCAATTCTTCTAAAATATATGCATGTTGTGAGGCTTGTATTTCTTTTTTCTTTAATTCTATTAAATTTTTCATATTTTTTTCTCCCGGGGCTTGAAATGAAGGGATAGAACCAAGTGCTGATTCAAAGTCCTTGGAGATCAATTTAAAGATAGGGGTAAGAATAATCGCAATTAAGAGCAACCCTGTAACCATCTTTGTATATTTTTGCATGCTAGAATTTGGCAGCAGCATATCAATGACAGTAGCTAATAGGATAAAAAGAATAATATTCGTTACCCACTCTCTCAAAAACTCCATTCTAGTTTCCCCCTACCTCATCATCATCGTTAAATTTCCAGCCGCCACAATGACCGTAATACTTAAAAAGAACATCAGCGACACAATCCCTAGGGCTGCAAAGACGTAAATGACGCTTTTGCTGATAATATCAAGACATTTAATCAACGGACCGCCGCCTAGAGGCTGAAGGAGGGCTGCCGCAAATTTATAAATAAAAGCAATCATTAATATTTTTATAGCTGGAAAGGCGACAATAATGAGCAGGATGGCAACACCTGCAATACCAACTGTATTTTTTAAAAGCACCGATGCACTTACGACTGTATCAGTGGCATCGGTAAACATTCTCCCGATGACAGGAATGAAGTTTCCTGTTACGAATTTTGCAGTTCTTATGGCCACTCCATCGGTTACAGCTGCTGATGCCCCCTGCACAGAAATAACCCCAAGAAAGATTGTTAAGAAAAGCCCCATTAACCCTATGCTCCAGTTTCTTAAAAGAGCAGCTAATTGTGATACTTTATATTGTTCCGACATCGTGCTGACAATACTGAGCAAGGTAGCTAAAAAGAGGAGCGGCAGGATCACATATTGCATGAACATTCCGCTCATATTCATTAAAAATATAATGACTGGATGAAAGAATGCCGCAGATACAAGTCCTCCTGATGCCGCTATTAGCGCAAGCAGGAGAGGAACAAGTGCAAGGACAAAGGAGATCATCGTCCCAATTGCTTCATTTGTATAGCTGATCGAGATATGAAAACTATTAAGGGCAAGGATGACAAGAACCATATACACAATAGAATAGGCAACCTTACTAATAGCGCTTTTCTCGAAAGCGTTTTGCATGGATTGAAGAAACATGCTAAAAATGGTTAACATAATTAACGATCCAAGTAATTTTCCATTCGCAACAAACTCATGAAAAACAAACTTTAATGCTCCCAGCCCCCATTGTTTAAATGAGAATTTTTTATCGCCTTTTACGAAATCATACAAGCTGCCTTTTTGGCTTTCTGGTAGGAAGCCGCCATATTTATTGGTAATATCCTCCCAGAATTGTTTTAGTTCGGTTAAGTCCAATTGTTTAAGCTGTTCATCTACCAATTCCTGTGGAGAAAGCGGGTTAGAGGGGTCTTTAGATTCTTCGGCAGCTTGGACATTTGGAATGAACAAAAAATAGAAAAGAAGAATGATAATAGGAATAATCTGCAGCCTCTGCTTCAATTTTTACACCTCTTTAGAAAAGCGTAAGCGCCCGTTTAAAAACGTATGGACTGGAGCACTTCGAATGAGATAAAGGAAAATCGAATAGCGGAAGCGCCTGGAACAGGGGCGATATAGGGAGAGTTAGCGACTGGCAAGCAAAGCGAAGCCAGAGATTAGTCTCCCTTAATGCGTACAGAAAGCGATAGCTTTATGTAGCCAGGCATAAGAAAAGCCTTCTTGACGAATGGCTTATGACCCTGAGCCCTTAGGCGCTGGAGCTAGTCAATTATCTTAGCTCGGAATTAGTTTGATAATGGTCTCAATCAAAACAGTTAATATTGGTATCGCCATGGCGAGAATGATGATTTTTCCTGCTAATTCAATTTTAGAGGCGATCGCTCCCTGGCCTGCATCCTTGGTGATTTGGGTGGCGAATTCGGCTATATAGGCAATTCCAATGATTTTAAGGATTGTTTCAACATAAACCATATTTACCTTTGCATTCACTGCCAATTTTTCTAGCATATGAATGATTTCAAAAATCTTATCCACTAAAAAAAGAAAAATTGCACAGCCGGCAAAAACGACTAAAAGGAAGGCAAAATTAGGTTTTTGCTCTTTAATGATTAAAGCAAGAAAGGTTGCGATGAGAGCGACTCCAACAATTTTTATGATTTCAATCGCAAAGCCCCCCTTTCTATTGAAACAAGAATACTGATTTTATTTTCTGGAAAAGATCATCCACTATCGAGGCGACCTGAAATAAAATATAGATAAACCCGAACAGTGTGACCCACTGTGCATATTCCTTTTTGCCAACCTGGTCAAGTACGGTATGCAAAAAGGCCACAACAATTCCGACACCGGCGATTTTAAAAATAATATCTACTTCTAAACCCATTGCTTTTCCCCCTAAAATAATAAAATAATGAGTAATAATCCTGATAAGAATCCTAGACTCTTTACCATTTTTTCATATTTTGCCTGCCGGTCGATGGCGTCCACTTCTTCTCTTTCAAGATGGGAAAGAGTTAGCATAATATGTTTTTGCTGGGAAAAGCGATCATGGCGGCCAAGGGTTTCCCCAAATTGCTTCATAATTTCAAATTCTCCCTGTTTTAACGCCGTTGATTTCCATACCTCTTTTAAACTAGTCTCCCAGGCTTCCTTTACCGTTGTTTCAGTGTCTGTTAGTTTTTTTGCAAAGGAATCAAAAAACGTAGAGAGCGGCTTGGAAAGCTGGGCTGCTAATCTTCTAGCTGCTTCATGCAATGGTGTATGGCTATACATGATTTCAGCCTCAAGTGATTGCAATGCCGATCTTAACGCTCTTAGCTGCTTAGGGCGTTCACTAAAATTTCGGGATGCCTCAAATCCTGTCCAAGTGGTCGCAACTATAATGATGATGGCACCAATTAACTTAATCATTTATGTCACTCTCACTTTTTGATTCATTTCCTGCCCATTTGCATTATAAATATGAGTTATGGTTCCGGGTCCGGATGCCCTGCTTAAGATAACAAACCGTTCAAAAATTCTTTGGTCTAAAATATTTCTTAGAGATGGCCTGTTTCGTATTTCATCCAGGCTTGTCCCGTGTGTGGTCATAACAAGTTTTATACCCGCATGTACAGCCTCTTGAATGGCCTCCGCATCTTCCTTGCGGCCGATTTCATCAACAATCAAGACATCGGGACTCATAGAGCGAATCAGCATCATCATTCCTTCTGCCTTTGGACAGGCATCTAACACATCCAGGCGGTGACCAAATGTCAATTGCGGAACCCCATTAACACATCCCGCAATTTCACTCCGTTCATCAACAATCCCCACTTTACTAGCCTCAAAACCTTTTGCCGTGTTTCCTGAAGAAATGATTCTGGCGATATCACGTAACATCGTCGTTTTTCCCGTTTGCGGCGGTCCAATAATCATCGTATGCATCCAGTTACCTTTAAAAATAAAAGGAATAATAGGTTCTGCTATTCCTACCTTTTCCCTGGCAATTCTTATGTTAAAAGAGGAGATATCCCTAATCGCCTTGACCTTTCCCTCCTCAAGAATGACTTTTCCGGCAAGCCCTATCCGATGTCCTCCAGAAATAGTTATATATCCGCGTTTGAGTTCTTCTTCAAGCGTATAAATAGAGAAATGGCTTATTTTATTCATGAGATGAAAAGCATCTTCAGGCTGAATGATATACGATAAAAACCGTGGTGCTCCCTTTAGTGTCATTTCAATAGGACGGTTAATACGAATACGGATTTCCTCTAATTCTTCTTTTTGGTTAGGAGGGATTTTACTGATTAGGTCGGCAATATTTTTTGGTAAAAAGCTAAGGATCGTTTCCACGTATGCTTCCTCCTTGTAGAATTCTTGTACTAATTAAAATGTATGCCTGCTGGGACACATTATGACTTTCTAATCTGTTAATTCATTTCTATTTTTTTGATAAGATTGATAGAACAACATGCTAAAGATAAAAGAATAGATATTAAAATAGGAACATTTCCTGAGGGGCATCAGTATTTTAAAGGAGAAAAAACAAATGAAGGAGGAGAAATAAATTTGTATAATAACTTACCGCCCAATCGAAATGGATCACATCATAAAGGAAATTTAATAAAAGTAAGAGGCGAAGGTGAACTTGCAATTCAGCCTGATACGGCCTCAGTAAACTTAGGGGTCATTACTGAAAAGAAGGAATTGTTAACTGCTCAGCAGCAGAACTCTGTTGATGTGACAAAAGTAATTAACGCTCTGCTCGGACTAGGAATTCCGCAAAATCAAATTCAAACATTCAACTATCGTATTGAATCAGATTATGATTACGAGCAAGGGAAACAAATATTTCGCGGCTATAAAGTAACTCATCTATTGCAAGTGAAAATAGAAGATTTATCATTGGTAGGGAAAGTAGTGGATACTGCCGTTCAAAACGGGGTTAACTATGTCTCCAATATTCAATTTACAGCTAAGAATAAAGAGATTTTTTATCAGCAAGCCTTGGTCATTGCTCTAAACAATGCAATCGAAAAAGCCAAAACAATAGCGAAAACGTTAAATGTAACATTAATACCCACTCCAAGTTTAGTTGTGGAAGGCGGAAATACGGTTCAGCCCTTTTACCATCCATCGGAAACATTTGTGAAAGGAGTCAGTTCAACGCAATTTGAACCGGGACAAATAAAAGTAACTGCCAATATTTCTGCAGAATTTCATTATCGAACAGGATATTAAAAAAAAGCGCGTACATTGGAGCTGGACAATTCTCCAAGTCCAATGTATTAATTGTGATAATATTAATAAAAGAGCAGGCACATGAAATTATTCACGTGCCTGCTCTGTTTAGATTAATGATTAGTTATCATATTTCTTTGCCCAATTATACAGCTGCATTTCAGTAACTGGACCGTTATAGTGCTCCCTTATTATTCCCTTCTTATCGATGACAAAAGTTTCAGGCTGGCCTGTTACGTTAAACCGTTTTGCAACCTTGGCATTGTAATCAAATAAATAAATCATTCCTTCTTTATTATTGTCGGTAATTTTTTTAATCCGATCAATTGTTTCTCCACGGTTGATCATAAGAAGGGGATATTTATTTCCATAATCCTTTTGAAATGCTGCTAATTCAGGAAACTCTTCTTTACAAGGTGCACACCAGCTGGCAAAATAATTTAATATTACCACTTTCCCTTTATAATCAGATAGCTTGGTGGTACTTCCTTCATAATTTGGCAGCTCAAAATTATAAGCTTGATCGCCAACATCCGTGTTTTTTCCCTTTGTAACCAAGCTATATCCAAAAAAACCAAACATACCAATAATTAGAATCAATACGAGTAATTTGATGACTCGCTTGTTCATCGTATTTCCTCCTGACACCTAGACTTACAGTCTATTTATCGAGCTGTTTTAAAAATTCAATTTCCTTTTTAAGCTTTTCATGTCTTTTACCGATAATAAACATATAAGCAAAAATAACAACCCAAGCAACGGAATAAGCACCTAACATATATTCATAATTCATGGTTAGATTCCTCCTATTTTTCTAATTCTTCTCTTAATTTTTCTTTATATCTTTCTACTTTGATTCTCATATTTTCAAAAGAAACTCCCTTTTGAAGAAGGTAGGAATATAGAATGGTAAAAGCGGTAATCGTGATGAGCAATGCTACTAACATCGTATCCTCAATACCGCCACCTTTTTGGGAAGGTCCCTCACCAAAAACAATTGGATGGAACTTTGTTTGCCACCAACGAATGGCGAAAAATACTATTGGAACGTCGGCAAACCCGATGATGCCAAAGACAGCTGCAAGCCGAGCCTTTTTATCCCAAACTCCGTCCATTTGACGAATCATAATGTAGGCAATATAGATAAAAAATAGAATTAAAGTCGTAATTAGACGTGGTTCCCATACCCACCATGTATTCCAAGCCGACCTTGCCCAAATTGGACCGGTTGTTAACACAATGATGGTAAATACAACACCGATTTCAGCCGAAACATATGCATAAGTATCAAAAATTCTTTTCCGCTTGATTAAGAACAAAATACTAAAGACAAATGTAACAAAGAACGCCATAAATGCAAGCCATGCAGAACTCACATGAAAGTAAAAGATTTTTTGTGCTGCATGCATGGTTGTTTCTTCTTCAGCAAAGATAAAGATAAAATATAGGGACACTAACATGGAAATGACTGTAGCACTAAACAGCAATTTTGATAAATTTAGGCTCTTTGTATCAGTTATTTGAGATCCGGGAAGCACCGCTTTCTCTCGTTCGAGATTCATACTCATCACTTAAACCTCCAGCACATAATCAATTAATAAGAAGCAAACAACAAAGAAAATAACATCATACGCCGTGACCAATTGGATCCAGGCAATTGCGCTTGAAAGTTTTTCCACATTCGTTAAAATAATTTTCGTTGCCTGAACAACTCCGATTAAGATAGGTGTTGTAATCGGAAAAAGCAAAAGCGGCAGCAGCATTTCACTGCTTTTAGAATTAGCAGCAAGGGCAGCTAAGAATGTTCCAATAGCAATAAATCCAAAGCTTCCTAAGAAAATAACTAAAATAAAATATGGAAAACTACCAAGAAATTTAAAATCAAAAAGTAGGAATAAAAACGGGATAGAGACTATTTCCACTACAAGCATCATCGCGAAATTCGCGAGGAACTTTCCTAAATAAATGCTTGCAGCCTCCATAGGCGCTACCAATAAACCTTGCATCGTATCATTTCGCTGCTCCGAAATAAACGATCGATTAAGTCCTAAAATACCGGCAAACACGATTATGACCCAAATAACGCCAGGAATAACCGCTTTTGTTGTGTTATTGGCAGGGTCAAAGGCAAAACTGAAAACAACTATAACAAGGCCGGCAAAAATGATCTGCGTTGTAAGAATTTGTTTTGTTTTTAGCTCTGAATATAAATCCTTTTTAGCTAAGAAGAGGGCCGTTCGGAATAGGTTCATGATATCCCCTCCACTTGAAGCACGTATTTTTCAGAAACAAACCCTAAGTTACGATTTTCAATCTTAAAGTCATCGACAATCTTTCCATTCTTCACGATGATGACTCGGTCACAGATTTCTGCTGCTTGTTTGAAATCATGGGTAACCATCAATGTTGTCGCGCCTTTTTCTTTCATCGACACAATTACATTATTTAAAATTGAAATAGCTCCTTGATCTAACCCTGTGTGCGGTTCGTCTAAAAGGAGAACCTCGGGATCATGAACAATTGCACGTGCGATGGCAATCCTCTGGATCATACCGCGTGAAAAATTCTTGATTGGTTCATTCAAAAAGAAGGTCAAACCTACTTCTTTTACAAGGTTAATTGCTTTTTGTTCGACATCTTTAACCCCGTATATATTCCCAAAGAATACGAGATTTTCTAACGGGGAGTAATGATCATAAAGCAAACTGGAATGGGGTAAATAGCCTAATAATTTTTTAATTTCAATTTGGTTCTTTTTCAAATCCAAACCATTAACCAACACCTGCCCTGATGTGGGTTTAATTAAGGTTGCCAGCACCTTTAAAAGCGTACTTTTACCAGCCCCATTTGGTCCGAGGATGGCTACCGTTTCCCCCTTTTTTATTGAGAGGTCTACACCACGCAAGATCAGCTTGTTATCAGCTTGCTTTGTCAGCTTTTTTATTTCTATCATCTGCCGTCCCTCCCAACAAGCTGTTACTCAACAAAATTACGTAAATTTAATTTAACCTGGACTAAATGCTGTTTATAAGCAGCAAGCTTTGCTTGATATTCATCCTCGGAGAGCTTTCCATCCCCAAAGGTTTCTTCCAATTCAATAATCTTATCCATAATCGCTTTTTGCTTCGCCATTAAGAGCTTAAAGGCTTTCTCTTCCTTATCTGCTCCTAGTCTTTCCTCTTCCAATCTTGCTTTCCTTCTAAAATAGGCATAGTAGGAAATTCCAGCTATCAAAATGGCACCAATAATAATTAAAAAAACGTGCGGGTTAAATCGATGTAATGGTGATTGTGCCCACATTCTTAAGTGTCCTGGATTATGGAAAGCCGGTGAGTTATGGGTAACAGAACTATTTTTTCCACTTTCATTCGATGCAGCAGCTTTTGTCTCATCCGCTGCAGGCTGTTTGTCTTTGTTATAAACAAGCGTAATGGGTTGATTTTCCTTAATATTTTCAATACTGTATCCGAAATATTGTTGGTCATCAAATTTGAAAAGCCCTTGGCTAGTCGCTTCAGCACCCTTCACTTCGATACTGCCCCTGCCTTCAGGAACGAGAATTTGCATCATTTGGACTGGATAATCAACCGTTAGGTTAATATCTTTTCCTTTCGGCATTCTATAACTATACGGCAGTACCATTGTTTGATTTGCTGGGATTGCAGTGGTAGTAATAAAACCTTTATCTACCTGTTTAAATGCAATTTTATTATCTAAAAAATTTAAGTCCTTTGCTCCCTCAGGAAGTGTTACAGTTAATACTGCCTCACTTTTTCCATCGCCATTAAATTCCTCAGCAGTGGTATTGGTATGGTTCACCATATTCATTAAATTTGTTGATCCATCTTCAGCAGGGCTGACAACAATGTAATACATATCAACCGTAATCTTTGATTCTGATGCTGCTAATCCTTGGAGTGGGATTAACAACATCAGTCCAAGGAAGAAGACTGTGATTTTCTTGATCACTTTCCTTCCCCCTTTTTATTCTTATAGCTTTTCATTTGCGCTTCAATTTCTTTTTCCACTTCTGCCATTAAATCCTTATCAACACTAGCTTCCACCATTTGTTCTTCTTCCTTCATAATACTGGCCACTTCTGTTTCGTATTGTTTCTTTAAGTTTTTATAATCAGTGTGTGAGATTTTATCCATTTTGTACTCAAACTCTATCTCGTTAAGAGTTGTCAAAAGTGCTTCTTTCGTTGTTGCCAAATCCTGACCATTTGTACTGACAGGTAAATAAGTATCCCACTTAAATAACGGCGATATTATTAGAAATAGACAAACTAGCGCCAATGTGGCAGTGAAAATCATCGAAATGATTGAAATATCGTGCATTTTGTTCACATCCTAAAGATACTTTTTGCGTTCTTCATCGATCATGGAAGAAAGGATTTCCCCTTCTACTTCATTCTCAGTGTTCTCGAATTCATTGACTATTTCTTCTGGTCCTTTTTTCTTCACCCATTTACGGATAATGATGAACACAGCTATTCCTGCTGCTGCTAATACAACAAACGGGAGAACCCATGCTGTTAGGCTAAAACCGCTTTTCTCAGGTGATGTTAATATTTCTTCACCGTAAATATTGACGTAGTATTCACGGATTTTATCCTTATCCCAGCCTTTGTTCATCATCTCAACTAAATCTTTTTTAAACTCAGTTGTGAGATTGCACGTATTAGGATCACATTCATAATGATCCTGTCCGCAGCCGCAAGTACAGGCGAATTGCTGGGCAACCGCCTTAAATTCTGCAGATTTATAGTCAATCTGCTTTGCTTCCACTCGGAAGAACGTGCCCTGAAAGATAAACGCAATGATGAGGAAACCGAGACAAATTTTATTTCTCATTTTAGGACACCTCTTTGCGTACTCCAGTGTACCTCGGAGTTACATTTCCATATTTTCCGTTCCAAACGGCGAACAAAGCACCAATTACAATCATGAAGGAACCGAACCATAACCAGTTCATCATCGGATTAATTTTCACAACAAATGTTGCCTTTCCATCGTCTTCCCATGCACTTAAAACGATATATAAGTCTTCCTTCAGTG
>Ga0213824_1001768_pt1 | contig 11691 bp, 21 predicted proteins | sample MC6MC0906MG_FD_179892 | JGI IMG/M metagenome (GOLD analysis project Ga0213824, IMG submission 179892) | Enriched soil aggregate microbial communities from Iowa State University, Ames, United States - MC6-MC0906-MG | ecosystem: Environmental > Terrestrial > Soil > Unclassified | place: USA: Iowa...
AAATTTATCTTCTTTTTTCAATAGCCATACTGGTAACATCATTTTCATATTATCTACTTCAACTGCTGATTCAGAGTCGTTTTCTTGGTTAATTTTATAAATATAAGTCATAGCAGCTAAAAAAGTTGCATAAGGAATATTGCTGTTTATTTTATCATGCATCTTTCCAACATGACTATTTGCAAAAGGACTTGTTTCGGCTAATTTTCCGACCATAAAGAAGTGCTCTTCATCGTTTATGACTGTTGAAATTAATAAACGATTTAGTAGGTCGTCTGTATTTTCTACTGGATTTGTAAATAATCCTTCTGCATGTTCCTCTGAAATTCTAACAACGCATGTAGGTATTTCAAAGTAATAACTGTCCACTAAGAAGTTACTTGTTGAGTTTCCGAAGTCTGCATTAAATCTTTCAATTTTCATATATAAAATCACTCCTCTGCATTTAGTACGCAACATTGTGTACTTGTAATTTCATTATATACTTACAAAACAAGATAATCAAGCAGTAATTTCAATTAAGTACACATATAGTACACATAAATATGCGAGGAATCTTTACAACAAGTTAGTAGATGAATTTTATGCTTGCATTTCCGTTTTTTGCGGTGTAAAGTTGTGGATAACAAAACAAATGAACGGAAATAGAAAAAAGCTGGCGTGTGAGAGAGTGTTGGTAGCACTCATTCACCGTTAACCGCGAACGAGACTCGCGACCAACACTTTACCAGCTTTTCTGATGTTACATATATAATATAGACATTATACTACATGTTTATGATTATGTAAACGATGAAAAGTAAATTAAAGCGTCTGTGTCGTAAGTAAAATGCGATATAGGCGCTTTTTCGTTTTCCCTAACGGAGGATCACGACCATGACCACTAATACTTACGCAGAAGAACGAGGATACGACTTACTATCGAAGTTTGATAGTATCCGAGATTTCAACAACCAATTCGAACAAGCGATGCTGACGCTAAAGCCAGTATTTACTAAATCGGAATACATCGCTCTTAATAAACTACGCAAATTCGCAGGCAGCGCAATAGCTGGCGTTGCTTGGTGCAAAGCGCAGAAAGCCGTAGCTGCTACGCACATGGACGCATTGATCGGCGTTAGTCGCTCGACTTTCAATCGGATGTTACGTAAGGCAGCGTCGCATAATCTGCTTAAAGTTATTCGCCAGGAACGCAGTAACAAGTATCAAACGCACAATGTTTACGTATTCAATCGTGCTGACGAAGTTATCGAAATTGTTTCTAAAACGGATACAATTGACGTAGCTGATGACGCGAAAATTGGCAACGCAATATCTCTTGATCTTTCTGAACTACCGTTAGAAAAACAAGTAAAAGATAATATAAAGACGCCTGTAAGCGAATCTAAAAATGAATCGTTAAGTACGGAAGAACAACGCCAATACGTCGAAAAATACGCAACTAACGAATACCAAATCGCAACATTTCGTCTGATCGAAGCTATGCCGATGGCAAGCGTAATCAAAGCGCAAGCACACGTAATAGCGCTACGGGTAGGTTCTGACGCAACCATTACGGACTTCATCCGTGCTAAAACGGTACTCCTAAATATGTCCGTAGCAACAGTCGAAGGCACATCATTCGATAACGTCGTAGGAGCGTTTACAAGCGCGTACAACAACGCAAAGGAGCGTCCGATCTATAAGCCGAAGTCTGTGGAAAAGCCGCATGGAACAAAATCTGTGCCGTTTTACAACTGGCTGAAAGAGCGTAGTCATATGTCTGGACGTGCTATTCGGAATTGGATTACCGGAGACAAATAAAAAGACGCCTATTAAGGCGCCTATTCATCAATTGTTAGCGAACAGCGGATTCTCCCAGTAGTAGTCTGCAAGAGTTGGAACATTTGTATGAAGAACATTCTCGAATTCAATCTTACTTATGGTGTCTTTATTCATCCCGATTTCAACAAGGACTTCTTCGGACATCTTTCCGTACATGTCAGTAAATTCTGTGTAAAACGCTATTTTAACTTCATCTGCGCCGTTAAATAATGATTCTTTTTGTATTTTTTCCACAATACCTAACATGTCCATGTACGTACCTTTAAGTACCATATTTTTTGTGAAATTACCTTGTGAATTTATCTGTATTTTCAAAGCATTACTGTCAAATTTGTGACTACGATAGCCTTTTTTGCCTGTTACAGAAATAACTGTGTCTTTTATTTTTTCGTCGATTGTTCGATTAGCAAGACGTTCTTTTTCCGTTTTTTCTTCATTTGCTTTTTTCTCTGCTGCAGCCTTTTGTTCAGCTTGTTCTTTCTCTTTTTCTTTGGTTAATTCAGCCTCTATTTTCTTTTGTTTAGCATCTTTTTCAGCCTCTGCTGCAGCCTTTTCCTCTGCCTTTTGAGCCTCTAGCTTATCGCTATATCCTGTAATCTCAGAAACTTTACCTATAATAAACAATGCTAGAAAAACTATTCCAATCCATTTCCAAACCTTCTTTTTTGTATACCACGGTTTCTTTGTGTTCATGTGATTACCTCCGTTTATTCATCGTTATTTTCTTCGTTCCCAACGTAAATCAGTATATCTTCTAGTGAGTGCTTAGCGCCCGTAAGTCGTTCGAGAGCTGGTATTACACGTTCTATCATCTCTATATTGACGCGTTTTATATCCCCCCGACACAACTGACTGATTGTTGTTGGTCTTGTGTCTGATTCTTCGGCAAGCTGAATCTGTTGTATATCATAACTATGTAGTGTTTTAGCAAGTGTGAATTTTATCCCCAAGTCAATCAACTCCTATTTAGTAATCACTTAAATTTAATCTTGCGATTACTACTCTAAATATCTCCAATTCAAAATGTGTATATGCATTGATTTTCCTCCGTTACATTTAATTACCTTATATACGTATATTTTACGATATAGTTCGTAGGTATTTAGGATTATTTTTAAATATTTTATATTTTGTGTCGCACTTTTCTAGATATTACTATGCTTGTATAAGTAAGGAGGTCGTCAAATGCAAGTAATCGACTATCGCACAACTAAATTCGTTATGGTACCGCAGTCATTGGCACGTGACAAAACGTTAACACATCGAGACAAGATCGTTTACATGACGCTTTGTTTATTTACGGATAACACGAGCAAACAATCGTATCCAAGCGCGCAAACAATCGCTGATATGGCGATGCTCAGCCGCAACAGCGTATTCAGAGCGCTGAAATCGTTAGAATCGACAGGCTACATTCGTAGAGAACAGCGTGTATTTGGACGAGGAAAACAGACGACGAATGTCTACTATTTACTCGATAAATGACGGTAGGGGTGTCAGATGGAATACACCTTAGGGGTGTCAAACCGGATACACGAACTATACTACTTTCTTTTTAACTAAACTACTATCTTTAAAATATTAACGAGTCTTTATGCTAGAGCATAAATCCTCTATGTCGCTATCGCTCCATATCTGATATTCAATTAACGATATTATCGCAATCTAAAAGAATTACGCCAATATAACAAGGAGGTATATAACGTAATGGTCGATATTAAACGTAATCAACAAACGCACTGCGACCACGTTTTCAGATATACAACGCAAGATGGCGGACATATCTTCAAATGCGAATCATGTGGCGTCGAGCACCGTTTCACTGGCGATAACAATATCGCAGAGGTTAACGAAGCATAGCGCCTTCATTTCGCCTTTGTAAACGTGGCTAGAAACGGTTTTAAATCGCGAGTCGACATATTTATCATACGGAGGATAGAACGCCTATAACGGAAGGAGAATTATTGGAAATGGAAAACGAATTATCAACACTGTCTACTGATATAAATGTAATCACTGCTGAAATCAACGCTTACCAACGTGTAGCTGGCGAGGCAATATTCGAGATTGGACGGAGGCTTCACGAAGTTAAATATAACCCGAAGAAGTTCGGCTTACCTAGCGGTACAGATAAAGAAGGACGCACAATAGTAGCTAGAGGATATTGGGGAGGATTTTTAGACAGTATTAATATGGAGCATACGAAGGCAAAGCATTTTATATTAGTGTACGTCGATTCCGGAGGTAATCGTGACATGTGTCACGGTAAGACACTTAGGGCGTTGTATGAGATTTCACAAATACCGCTAGAACAACGTGAACAATCACACACAATCCCGTCAACAGGCGAAACTAAAGTGGTTGATGAAATGACTGTACGTGAATTACGGGAAGTTAAGGCGGAATTGAAACGTAAGGACGCAATGCTCGCCGAAAAGGAACGTAGCGAAGAAATACTCACACGACAAAACGAAAGGCTCACGGATGAGTTGTCGTCTGTAACAAAGCCAAAAGAAATCGTAGTTGAGAAAGAAGTCGAGAAAGTCGTGGAAATCGACAAGACGGACTATTCGGCAGTTGAACGTTTACAAGCGTATGAAGATCGCTTCGGAGCATTAGAGAATTATGGCGATCGAGTACGTGCTACAAACGTCTCTGACGCAACTACTGCGATTGTCTCGTTTAATATGGCAGTTCGTGATTTCATTAAACGGCATGCATTTTTAATCAAGTATAATGATACGATTCAATACGTTGACCAAGTAACCCAACGTGAATATAACGAGGCTGTTCAAGCATTAAAAGAAATCTCAGCAGACTTTAGCAAAGTAACTGGAATCGGTGATTTTGTGGACGTAGAATTTAGCGAAGTACAATAAAACAAATATGAGGAGGAATTTAACTATGGTACGTCAATTTGATGAATTTTTCAAAGCGAAACAAGAGGAAACTGGATTAATGGCAGTAATGGAGCAACGATTTAGCGAGAACGCAATTGTACAGACACAACAAATGCAAGTAATAAGTGGACTCTACGAAGCACTTAAAGAGGCATATTCATATATTATCCGAGTTGAGGAACAAGTATTGACGATGCGTTCAGATATTACAACGGTAGTGGAAAAGACGAGTGATATTCTTTCATTAACGCAAGAATCACGTGAGAAACATTACGTAGGCAAGGAGACAGAAGTACTGGAGTCTGCAACAGTAAAAGCTAAAGAGCTAACTTTCGAAGAAGTCCGTACAATGATTACGTCAGCTACTCGTCGTCAGCCAGAAGGATATCACGAACTGTTCGGGAAAATATACGCCATGACTGGGTATGCCGTTTGGAAGGACGAAAAGAAAAGCATAAAGAAGGCGGACGGGTTAACGGATGGTAGTGGAAAATACGCAAATGGCTCAACTACTTGGGTAAATACGCTGTTCCTAAAAGGATATAAAGAAACTATGTACGTCGTAGCTAAAGAAATGCTGACAGTATAAAGGAGTGAACGCATAAATGACGCTAAATATCGAAATCAGCGACAAATACCGCATCACATCCGATACCACACAAATCATCGTACAACGTAAGCATCTCGTTGATCCAACGCTATCGCCTGCATATGACGCAGATAAGCACTCGTCAGAAATGCGTGAGGAATGGCGCAACTGGAAGTATTGCGGAAAAGTAACGCAAGCTATCGAATTAATCGCAAGGCAGAACGTATTGGAGTCGGATGCAACTAGTCTCGAACAATTGCGCAATGAAATCGCTTTGTTTAGGCGGGAGATTAAGCGTGCAATGGGCGAAGATGATTAATTGTAAGGTGCGGAGTTAGAACGGCTAAAACGAAGGGGAAATTAAGCGAAATGAAACGGAGGAATTGACGCATGAGTAACGCAAATAAAGTGAAAGTATCGAAAGAGGTTGCGGAGGCTATTGAACAACTTAGAAAAAGCCAAGATGACGAGAAAATACTTTATCAGGCATCAAGTGTAATCCTGGAGATAGGTAGATTTAAAAGAAAAGATAAATCAGCAATAGTAACTTTGCATGAAATTTCACCGATGAAATTGGCGCGAGCACTAATTAATGGGTATGAAATCGAACAAACGCCAGCCGAAAAGGTTGCCGAACAATACCGTAACAGAAGCGAACTATTTGAACGTTTTGAGCACGACGAAGATCTCGGCGCAATGATAGGCATCAAATTTGTCGCAGATGCCTACGGACTAAAAATTGAAGGAGTGAATGCATAATGAACGCAGAACAACTAAACGCAATCAAAGAGCGCGCAGCAAAAGCGACGCCTGGTCCGTGGAGGTCTGCAGGACTTTACGGTGTACGGACGCAGAATGACGAAGCGTTATCGATTCCACTCCGTCCAGAAGATGCGACGTTCATCGCATATGCTCGAGAAGATGTGCCAGCACTTGTTGCGGAGGTTGAGCGATTACGAGCGGAATTGGAAGATATAATCGCAGTTGCAACGGAAGAGGCGTCGTGCTTATCATACGAAAGTGGCTACGAAGATATAGTAACAATCGCAAGGACAGCGTTAGGTAATTCGTAAAATTAATCGCAACTAACTCGGAATATAAAACGATTACTACAGACGAAAGGAGCGTTAATAATGGCGTTTGATTACCCAATGACAGACCGTGAAATTGCGGAATTTTATATGATGAAAGTCCGTGATATGCGAGACGAGAACGCTCGATTGCGTTTAGCACTCGAAGAATGTTCTCAAAATTGCGAATCACCACGGACTGTAATAGACATCGTAGAGGAGGCGCTAACAATTGGCGAAGAAAGCAACGCACTATAACGATACACCAATCGAAAAATGGAACGCAGCACACTTTCAAGCATACTTAACCGATCAACACATAGAACGCTACGGAATCCAATACGCAAGCGCAGGCAGTGTCGTAGCTGAACGTAATTTAATCGCTAAATATATCGGAACTGCTCGCAAGCCCGGGCAATATCGAAAGGAGATGTTGAAAGCGTTCATTGACGCATGTTTCACGCAATATAATCCTACGCAGCAATATCCGGGCTTATCGTTTTGGTTTATGCAGGAGTATATGAAGCGATTATTGCAGCAGGCGGAATTGGCGAGCAAAAGGGAGGAGGCTGAGCGTGAGGCTGCGGATAATATTGAGGAGGTGGCGGATTGGTTATGAGATGCCTAAAGACAATAACGCTAATAGTTTTCGTCATACTTATCGCGTTGTTTTTAAGGTGGTGCTCAACGCTACCAGTAGGAGGTTACTGCGTAGTAGATAGGAATAAATCGGTCATTAAGGAAATAAACGGTCAGACAATTATTGAAAAAGGATATAAAGTATGTTACGACGCAGAAGGAAATGTTAAGGAGGAATCGGAATGAGCGAATATATCTACAATGTTTCAGTAGAAAACGGTAAATATAACGTAGTATTAACGCAAGATTACCACGTAAAGTATTTACGTCACGGCGAAGAATGGGTAAATAATCCGCCAGGTAGTAAGATGATGATTGCGCTTATGGATAAAGTTGAACGTTTAGAAAACGGACTAAAATCGGCATGTGACGCGCTTGGCGAAGATGTGTGCGATTACTATGAGGAGCGATAATATGACGCAACTATCAGTTAAAGGATTAACGGTATGTACGCCGGAATTTCATCGTATAGCGAAGCGTGGCGAACAGGCTTACATCGATAATAAACTATGGGAAATAGAATGCGAGACTGGTCACTATTTAGCCGAAGAAGAAATCGAGTATATGGCGGAAGAACTCGGCTTAATCTGAAAGGAGATAACGCATATATGACGCAAATTTGCATACTAAACGAACGCAATCGCAATGGCTGCACAAGCTGTGCGCCAACATGTCCGCATCGTATCGCTATGCAGGGCCTTAACGGAAAAGGTGGACGTATCGCATTAGCTGGGGCGCCAGCAAGCTATCGACATTTGACGTTAAACAACTCGCCAGCGCGCGAATCACAATCGAAGGCTTACGGATTACTCGAAAAGTACGTCTCAACATTTCAACGTATGTTTGACGCAGATAGTGAACGTATTAAATCGCTGTATCTATTTAGCGTAAGTCCTGGAAACGGAAAAACAACGTCATCTATATGTCTTATGAATGCTTACATTATCGAAAATTATCTCGGAAGTTTGAAGCGCGGAATCCAGCCAACGCAACATCCGGCGATGTTTCTCGACATTAACGAAATGCAAACAAAATATAACCTCGCAACTATGACGAACGACGAGGCGGGCTTAAACGAGATTAAGACGATCATTAAGCGTGCGAGCAGCGTAGATTTCCTAGTTTGCGACGATATTGGGCTTCGTGGATCCACGGAAAGTTTTAGATCACTAGTACATGCGATTATTAACGCCAGGACAACAGCAGATAAGCCGACTGTTTATACATCGAATATTCCGATTAACGAATTAGCAACGGTATTTGACGCTAGGTTGGCAGATAGAGTGCGAGACCAGTGCGCAGTAATAGCGTTTGAGGGAGAATCGAAAAGGGGGAAACGTTAATGAAATCGAGAGTTCAAAATATCATCCGCAAATATGACGCAGATAACGAAATGAGACGCGCTTTATTAGCCGAACAAGATTACGAATTAGCTTCGTTAAATGACGCAATGCAATCGGAGGATCAGGCGCAGATTGAACGCGGCAAGAAACGTTTAGGCGAAATACATTTAGAATTGGCGGAGTTGTCATGAAAATCGAAAAAGTTAACGCAGATATCGTAGGGAACGCAATTCAAAGCGTAGTTAGACAACGCGAAATTGACGCAATAATTCATGGAGCAATCGTAGTCCATCGTAAAGACGGAATAATCGGGCGATGTGCGAAATCATCGTTTGGGATTAGCGTTTGCTATGCGAAAAACGGCGGTCGTGGTCAGACAATCGGAGATTATCCGCATTTTGTGGCGCAGCATTGGCGACTGGCAACAGACGAGGAGGTTAGACGCTATTTTGACGCTGATTAGTAGTGCATTCGAGATTTTATTCGTGGTGATCGCATTGGCGATTTTGGTTGCGGATCAGTACGTGGATTACAAGGATAAACGGAGGTGGCGTAAGTGATAACTAACGAACAATTAACGCAAATTAAAGAGCGAGCCGAAAAATACGCATACGGTGTGCGTTACCATGACAGCGCCGATATATTCGCAGGGAAATCGTGTGAAGATATACCTCAACTTGTCGCGGAAATTGAGCGATTAAGAAAGGCTCTTTCAAACATCGAAAAAACTACAGAGAGTAACGCATATCACGGGCTCTCAGTTGAAGCGACAATGCGTAATCGAGCGCATAAAGCATTACATGGCGTAGAACCGGAGGAGGTTTAAGCGAATGAGTAACAACGGAACACTACTGCTATCGAAAATACTCGACGATAACGACGTACAAGCGCTCGCACGCCATAACATAACGGCTGAACACTTCAAAGTCGCAGCCGACCGCAAGGCATACGAATTTATTCGTCAATATGCCGAGCAGAATCGGGGGCAGGCGCCAAGCTATGCTACAGTAGTCGAGCAAGTACCGGAGTTCTTCTATGTGCCGCAAGTGTCAGATTCATATGAATGGTTAACGCGTCGTTTAGTAAATGATGCTGGACAAGTAGACTTTGCGGAATTTATAAACAGCGGACAAATTCAAGCATTATTTGACGAGTATAAAAATGATGTCCCGATGCTCATTGACAAGCTACAGGAAAAGTTTGATAATATTAAACAACGAACAGACGTTCGAGATAAAGTCGGCTCGGACTTAAAAGGCGACGTTGAACAATTCTTATCTGAGTATGATCGTCGTAAGGAAGGTAAATCGTTTAAGACGTGGAAAAGCTCGTTCTCAAATATCGGCGAATATATCAGCGGAAATATGCATGTTATCTACGGTAAATCTGGACGAGGTAAATCGGTGATAGCTGCAATCAAAGAGGCGGTAACACTAGCAATGCAAGGCGCAACGGTCCTCGAATGGTCGATGGAGATGCCGACATTTGAAGTATTCGTCCGTTTATATACGGAAATCAGTGGTCGAATAGGCGTAACACATTCGAAATTGGAATCTGTTAAAAACGAATTAATTTACGATGGCGAATCGGGATTTAACTCGGATGCTATACGAAAAGGACGTTTAACTCCGGAAATAGAAGAAGCATTCCGTAACTTTTTGCAACAAGTAAACGACTATATCCCTGGGACGATTATTGTGCGAGGAGTGGACGATATGGACTTCTATGACCGATCATTGCGCCAATTAGAGGCGGATATCCGCCAAACACGAGCAGACGTTGTTATTATTGATCCATTTTATTACTTAGACTACGAAAAGAATACGTCACGGACGACTGGCGGAGATGCTGCGAATACTTCGATGAAACTGCGCAGATTAACGGGGACATTGCAAGTTGTAACTTTAGCCATAACGCAAGCTGACGAAGTAAAGGAGTCAAAAGACGAAGAAGGCGAACGTGAGTTAACGTTGCCAGATCGTAGTGAGGTAAAGAAAACGTCAGCACTCCTTGAGGATGCTGCGATTTTAATTGCGGTTGATACGGACTATAAGCAAGGTAGAGGACTTGTTGGTATAAATAAGGGACGTAATGGGGGCGAAGGTGATGTCGTAGAAATACTCTATGTGCCTCAAATTGGAATAGTTCGCGAGATGCCAAAAGGCGAAAAATATGTATCACAATTCGACTTTTAGTTCGGATTCGACAATTACCACATTTTACAAGTGTACAAGACGTTGAATTTATGTCCAATTTAAAATACGATAAAGGCAGGTGAAAATTTTGGCAACGATTAACATGCGAGGTCACTATTTACACATAGACGTCCAAGCCGAATTAGAAGAGTTCGAATGGACACGCCCTAAATGGTTGCACGACAAATTAATCGCAGCATCTCCGTTTAGGTACGACCGATCACCTTCATTCTTTGTCCTACTTGAGGAAAACGGAGAATATCCGGCTGGCTCATGGGGTGACTCGGGCGCATATGACGACGAATGGAAGTCTGGCGGCATCGTAAAGTTACTCTCATTCCTACGAAATGAAACGTATGAGGAGACGCAAGACTACTTATTATCGAAATATGTCGAAATGTCGGAAACTAGTGACATAATGCTCATTTTGCCGAGATTAAAGATGTCGCCATTTAAAAGAAATCTGCAAAGTGATATTATCGAGAGACAAGCGTCTCCATATTTAGTTAAGCGAGGAATATCTCGAGAGGTACAGGACGAGGCAAAAGTTGGAAAGTCGCGTCACTACGGCTTTGTCGCCATTCCGTGGTACTCGCCAGACAGTCAGTTGTCTAACGTAAAATATCGTGCTACAAAAGGTAAAACGTTTTTCTACGAACGTAATGCAAGACCTATTCGCGAACTAGTCTTTGGCGCAGATTTATACAATCGTTCGTATGACGATTTAATCATTTGTGAGGCAGAAATAGACGCTTTATCGTGGAGAACAGCGGGGTATAACGCAATAGCAATTGGAGGCGTTTCATTTACGCAGCAGCAATCTGACATAATTCGTAGGCTGCCGTTCAATAGATTAATAGTCGCGGGCGATAACGATAAGGCTGGCGCTAGATTTAACGCACAAGTAGTACAAGCGATGAAAGGACGCGATTTAGCCGTCATACAGTGGCGTAATAGCACGTTTAAAGATGCAAATGAAATATTGGTTAACCGAGGAGTTGGAGCGCTTATAGAGGCGTACGAGGACGCATATGATTTGCCGACTATTAATCTTCCTCATATTCGTATGGATCGTAGTATTCGATAATTTCGTTCACAGATACGTCAAAATATTCGCAGAGCAAGTCGATT
>Ga0213824_1001770_pt1 | contig 11679 bp, 8 predicted proteins | sample MC6MC0906MG_FD_179892 | JGI IMG/M metagenome (GOLD analysis project Ga0213824, IMG submission 179892) | Enriched soil aggregate microbial communities from Iowa State University, Ames, United States - MC6-MC0906-MG | ecosystem: Environmental > Terrestrial > Soil > Unclassified | place: USA: Iowa...
GCAAGGAGCCACCGGCCCAACAGGCCCGCAAGGAATAACCGGCCCAACCGGCCCACAAGGAGTCACCGGCCCAACCGGCCCACAAGGAGCTACCGGACCAACCGGCCCGAACTTTGCTACAAATGGCTTTTCCGCGTTCGTGTCTTCCCTGTCAGTATCAACGGATACACAAATAGCAAACTGGACAACATCCGCTCCTTATTATGGAAATGCAAATTTTAATGCTACAACAGGAAACTTTACGATATCTACGACAGGAAGATATTCTATAAAGGCAACTATTAACTACTCCACAACGGCATCGATAACGGGTTCTATAGGTAACACGGTTAATCCGTCCTTTGCAGTTTCAAGGACATCACCTACAACTACTACGATCGTGAGCGGGCTATTCCCGGTTTTAAACGTTAACGTGACTCTCCTGACGTTAAGGGCCATATTGGGTAATGGAACGGTTACTCTGGCTTGCGATGCAGCATTGAACAGTGGTGATGTTATTGGTTTGTTTTATGTATCAAGCGGTTTAACCTTAAATCTCAATCTGGGAGGTGCTAATACTGGAGGAATCATATGGTCTGTTTACCAGATTGCTTAGCAAATAGAATGGCAATCTCCCATTTAATTATTTAATAAAGTTATCTCGAAGTTTAGCCAAATGCTTTATGTAATGAAAGAATACGCAAAAACTTCGGGATAACTTGTTTTGTGTAAATTCTTCAATTTTCATATTAGAAAATGTAATCTTGAATAGTACAGTTAAAGCTTTAGAAACAAAAAGTATAAAAATATAGTATAATAAAATAGGTGGTTTTAGATTCGACTTTGGGTTACAGTACGAATATAATTTTTTTCGGAGTTTTCAGCAAGTAAAATCAAGCAATGCAGGTTCCATTACTCTATAATGACTATAGGGTGGTTGAAACGAGGTGAGCAGACGAATGTACGAGTGGCAGAAGCAAATTCAAATAGTTGTTGATGAAATTGACAAATGTATTAAAAATTACAATGATGAAGCCTTGACACTACGCTTTCTTTCTCGCAGATTGGGTTATTCTGAATTTTATACAACGAGAAAATTCAAAGAAATATCGGGTATGCAATTTAGGGATTATCTGAGGCATAGAAAATTAGCCTTTGCTCTAAAAGAGGTTCGGGATAGTGAAAAAAGTATTTTGGATATTGCTTTTGATTATGGTTTTTCATCACATGAAGCTTTTACCAGAGCTTTCAAGGGAACATATGGCGTAACTCCAAGTGAATACCGAAAAAGGCCTAAACCTGTCGTTCTTCGTACAAAAATAAACCCTTTCGACCGCTACTTTTTAGGATTTGGAGAGATTGGCATGATGAAATCTACAGATGATGTTAAAATTTATTTTGTAACCATACCCGCACACAAATTTTTGCACATTAAAAACTATGAGAGTAATGGGTATTGGGATTTTTGGCAGAAGCAAAGTCTTATTCCGGGACAGGATTGCGAAACAATCTGCGGTTTACTCGATAGTATCAAGGGCAAATTGGATGACGATGGAGGGAGCGAATCGAACAGCGGCAGCGGTCAGATCATGGCATACATTAATGACCCGGACGGCAGACTCTGTGATTGGAGAATTCCACGTACAGAGTGTTATGGTGTACGCCTACCTTTTGATTATGAAGGCGAAGTACCACCACAAATGCTTATGATTGATGTTCCCGAAGCCGAATATATAGTTTTTGAACATGGGCCATTCGATTATGAACAGGAAAATCGTAGTGTAGAGGAAAAGATTGAAAAGGTAATGGCAACATTTGATTTTGAAGGCACAGGTTATTGCTTTGATACTTCACCTGGTAGAATGATTTACTTTTATCATAATCCGGAGCAGTTCTGGAAGTATATTAGGCCGGTACGGAAATTATAATTAATTTATTTACAGGCTTCCAACCATCATCAGTCAGGTGGATAAGGTTCGTAAATCCGTCAACCTATATTTGCTGCTGCCGAAATGCGTCTAGTTGAGTGTGGCACACTTGATATAGTTACAAATATTTCCGAAAATAATTTTACTAACTATCGTTCATTTTTTAGGCTATAAACAGGATTTTATGTTCTTTTTGACGATTTATCCAAGAAGATATTGAATTAAAAATCTCCTTATGATACGATGAAGCTGGTCAGTTATTTCTAAATTAATTATATAAGGAGGTTTTTTATAAATGGATATCCGCTATTCAGCAAACCAGAAAGATTTCAAACGTTACACAACAGAAGAAACCAGAAATGAGTTTTTAATTGAAAATTTATACGTTGCCAATGAGGTAGTTGCAGTATATTCTCACGTAGACCGTATGGTAACTTTAGGCTGTATGCCAACAACAGAGACAGTTTCCATTGACAAGGGTATTGATATTTGGAAAAATTTCGGTACAAGCTATTTCCTTGAGAGACGTGAGGTTGGTATCTTCAACATTGGTGGTGCAGGAAAGATCGTTGCTGATGGGGAAGAATTTAAGATGGGATATAAGGACTGCTTATATATTACCAAGGGAACAAAGGAAGTGACTTTCTCCAGCGAGGATGGATCCAATCCTGCTAAATTCTACATGGTGAGTGCTCCGGCTCATAAGGCTTGCAAGACCACCTTTATTCCTATTGAAAAGGCAGCTAAGAAGCCTTTGGGCGCTATGGAAACATCCAACAAGCGTGTGATCAATCAGTTTATTCATCCTGACGTACTGGAGACCTGCCAGCTGTCTATGGGTATGACTGTTCTGGATCCGGGCAGCGTTTGGAACACCATGCCTTCTCATACCCATGAAAGACGTATGGAGATTTACATGTATTTCGAAATTCCGGAGAACAATGTAGTATTCCATATGATGGGCGAAGGCAATGAGACGAGACACATCGTTATGCAGAATGAGCAGGCTGTAATCAGCCCATCCTGGAGCATCCATTCCGGTGCAGGTACCAGCAACTATACCTTCATCTGGGCAATGGGTGGAGAAAACCAGGCATTTGATGATATGGATACCATTCCTACAACAGAATTAAGATAGTTTTCTATTTATGATAAGGCAGATGCACTCATTCCAGTGCATCTGCCTTTTGCTTTCCTGAATTGGAATATCATTTCAAGGTCAGGGGAATAATCTGGTGATCAGCTATTTCTTTTCGAATCGTGTGAAATCTCTGTGAAAATGTAGAAATTCGCTTTTTCATTTGATACAATAACACTAATAAATACTTGTGAATTAAAGGATCTGATTTCAGGAGGTTATATATGGAACAGTTAAAGATATTAGTAGTGGATGATGAAGCCAGAATGAGAAAACTGGTAAAGGATTTTTTGAGTGTAAAAGGTTTTTCAGTTGTTGAGGCTTCCAACGGTGAAGAAGCAGTGGATGTCTTTTTTGAGCAAAAGGATATTGTGCTTATTATTCTAGACGTGATGATGCCTAAAATGGATGGCTGGGAGACCTGCAAAACAATTCGTAAATATTCTCAGGTTCCCATCATCATGCTGACTGCCAGAAGTGAAGAACGTGACGAGCTCCAGGGCTTTGATCTGGGAGTAGATGAATACATTTCAAAACCCTTCAGCCCTAAGATTCTGGTAGCCCGTGTGGAGGCCATATTAAGACGCAGCAATGCCGTTCCTGCAGATGCAGTAGAAATAGGGGGAATCTGCATTGACAAAGCGGCCCATCAGGTCACCATTGACGGTAAAGACATTGATCTAAGCTACAAGGAGTTTGAGCTTTTGGCTTATTTTCTGGAAAATCAGGGAATTGCTCTATCAAGGGAAAAGATACTAAACAATGTCTGGAACTATGATTACTTCGGAGATGCCCGGACCATAGATACCCATGTGAAAAAGTTGAGAAACAAGATGGGAGATAAGGGTGATTATATAAAGACCATATGGGGAATGGGATATAAATTCGAAGTATAAGGAAAGGATACCATTAGAGGTGAATACATGAAGCAATCCATCAGGGCGCGTTTTGCTATAATTTTTGTATGTTTGATGGCCTTGGTCCTAATTTCTACATGGTTTGTAAATAACTGTTTTCTGGAGAGCTTTTACACCAGCGATAAAGTTCACACTCTGGAGAGAGCCTATACGCAGATCGATAAGTTAGTAGCACAGGCGAATGAGAGCGGGAAAGGGATCATTGATTATTACAAGGATTCCTATGACCCGGATTTTAAAAATGAAGGTCCGGCTCAGAAGCTGTTCCGTACCATGGGAGAAAAATATAATCTGATGGTGGTGTTAATCGACAGCAGCACAGATGAAGCCCTCATGTTCACAAACGGGGATCAGCTGTTTTTGAAGAACAGGGTCGAGGCGTATATATTTGGAAAGAACGTGCCGGAAGCCAGTATTTTAAAAAAGCATGACAATTACATTGTGCAGAAGACATATGACAGGCGTTCGGATTCTAATTATTTGGAAAGCTGGGGGTATTTTTCTGACAATAAAACTATTTTCCTCATATCCGTCCCTCTTGCCAGCATTACGGAAAGTGTGGATCTGGCGAACCGGTTTCTAGCTTATGTAGGGGTGGTAGCTCTGCTCATAGGAAGCATCGTTATATATTTTACAACAAAAAGAATTACTTCTCCTATCCTACAGCTTGCCAATTTGTCTGAAAAGATGTCGGCGCTGGACTTTGATGCCAAATACACCGGAAAAGAGGAAGATGAAATCGGAGTACTCGGAAACAGTATGAACCAACTGTCCAACACCTTAAAGGATACCATCGGGCAGTTGCGGGCTGCCAACGAAAAGCTGCAGAAGGATATTGATGAAAAGATAAAAATTGATGATATGCGAAAGGATTTTATCGCCAATGTTTCCCACGAATTAAAGACACCCATTGCACTCATCCAAGGATATGCAGAGGGCCTTACGGAGGGAATGGCGGAGGATCCGGACAGCAGAGATTATTACTGTGGGGTCATCATGGATGAGGCAGGTAAAATGAATACCATGGTTCGCCAGCTCCTTAATCTTACTGCCATTGAATTTGGCAATGACAGCATTCAGTTGGAACGCTTTGATCTGACAGAGTTGATACGCGGTGTTATTAACTCGGCAGGGATTCTGATCCAACAGAAAGGGGCAGAGGTAAAACTAGAGGATTGCGGTCCGATTTATGTATCTGCTGATGAATTTAAAATAGAAGAAGTCATTACAAACTACTTAAATAATGCGCTGAACCATTTGGAAGGAGAGCGTAAGATCGTATTTACGGCAGAGGAGAATGGAGGGGAAGCCCTTGTAACCGTATTTAACACTGGTCAGAATATTCCGGATGAGGACTTGCCAAATATTTGGACCAAGTTTTTTAAAGTGGATAAGGCACATACCAGGGGTTATGGGGGGAGCGGTATTGGCCTTTCCATTGTAAAGGCTATTATGGATTCCCACAATAAGTCATGTGGAGTTCGGAATGTGAAGGGTGGCGTGGAATTTTGGTTTACTTTGGATTGTTGTAAAGAAAATTCGTAGTTTGTTATCTAAGAGAGGAATATTGCCGATATAATAAGAAGAAAGTAGACCAGGAATTACTAAAAGGTCATTCTTTGAAAGGAGAGTGAAAGGAATGGATATTGGTGCAATGAGCATGGAGATGAGTCTTGCAAGAGTACAACAGAGTGCAGGAATCAGCGTTGCCAAGAAAGCTATGGACTCTCAGGAAGTTGCAGCGGAGGGATTACTTAAGATGGCGGAGACGGCGATTCCCAGACAGATTCTGGGTAATGGGATCGGGTTGATTGTGGATACCAGAGTCTGACATAATAAAGCTTCAGTTAAACGTTTTTTTATTTGGAAGAAAATATTACATGGCATGAATGTATTCAGACCGCACTTTTTAAGAGGTTGTCGTAATGCCGTCGAATCTGGTGACTTTACCACTTCGTTAAGATAGAAAGCGTTGTCGAAAAGATGACGCTTTTTTAAGTCCAGAGAATGAGGGGGTCACTGATAGTCAATAACTGAACAAGAATAGCACTTATAAGATACCATCTTCGATGAAAATTAGTGACTTTATAAAATATTTTAAAATATTTAAAAAAGACTTATCTTTTATTCTCATTGGTACGATAAAGTACATGAAAGGAATTTACAAAGCATATACATAAATTCATTTGAATAATATGTTTTGTATGTTTCCAGAAGATACATGTATCAAAAATCAGGAATCGCGACTACGGCTGGTACCCCGTAAAGATTCCGTCAGTAGTACTTTTAATTTTCCTAATTCAGGAAAGCACATCAGACAGGGAAAAGGATTTCCCTGTAACACATTCAAGGAGGAAATACATATGAGAATTCAACACAACATCGCAGCTTTAAACTCTCACAGACAGTTAGGAACCAACAACACAGCAGTAGGCAAGAACCTTGAGAAATTATCTTCTGGTTACAGAATCAACCGTGCAGGTGATGATGCTGCAGGTCTGGCTATTTCTGAGAAGATGAGAGCACAGATCACAGGTCTTGAGACAGCTCAGAAGAACGCTAATGATGGTATCTCTCTGGTTCAGACCGCTGAAGGTGCTTTGACAGAAGTTCACTCTATGTTAAATCGTATGGTTGAACTGGCTCATCAGTCAGCTAACGGAACTTATCAGGATACTATTGACCGTGATAACCTTCAGAAGGAAGTAGTATCCTTAAGAGATGAAATTAATCGTATCGCTCAAGGTACAAACTTTAATGGTCTCAATCTGCTTGATGGTACTCAGTCTAGTGGTTTAACACTGCAGATCGGTGATACTTCTGATACCTTCAATCAGTTAACGGTAACAATCAAGAATATGGATGCTACTAGTCTTACACTTAACAATATAGATATCGGCACACAGACTGGCGCTCAGGGTGCAGTTGCAACAATTAAGACTGCTATCAATGCTGTATCCGGTACCCGCGGTGATTTAGGTGCTTTACAGAACCGTCTTGAGCATACCATCAACAACCTTGGTGTAACCAGCGAGAACATGACAGCAGCTGAGAGCCGCATCCGTGACGTTGATATGGCTAAGGAAATGATGTCTTATACAAAGAACAACATTCTTGTACAGGCTTCCCAGGCTATGCTTGCTCAGGCAAATCAGCTTCCTCAGGGAGTATTACAGTTATTACAGTAATCACACATCTTTGCTATTTAGTTTTAACAATACTTCCCTCGGAAGAACATTCTTCCGGGGGAATTTTATAATGAATCAGGAGGAGTTTTTATATGAAGTCTGTGACTCGACTTTCCCAATGTATGATTGTTAAAAATGAAGAGAAAAATATCCGGCGAGCTCTGAGCTGGGGAAAAGATATTGTCTGGGAGCAGATTGTTGTGGATACAGGTTCTTCTGACAATACTGTTGAGATTGCAAAAGAGATGGGGGCAAAGGTTTATCACTTTACCTGGAACGATGATTTTTCTGCCGCCAAGAATTTTGCCTTGGAACAAGCGAAAGGAAACTGGATTGCATTTCTGGATGCGGATGAGTATTTTTCTGAAGGAGAAGCGAAAAAGCTTCTGCCCATACTAAAAAAACTTGATAAAAGTATTCCTCCCTCTTTACGGGCTGTGGCAATAAATTGTACAATGGCTAATCTCAATGATTCAGGAGGAGTGATTAACCTGTTTCCTCAATGCCGGATTTTTAGGAACATCCCGGAACTTCGCTATAAAAACAGAATACATGAATCGTTATCCCTGTCCGCTGATATAAAATTAACAACTCTCGATGCATCAGAAGAGCTTACCATTTGTCATACCGGCTATGCCACATCTGTCTACGAAGAGACGGGTAAGATTGATCGGAATATTTCCCTTTTGAAAAAAGAATTAGAAGAAGATCCTTCAAATGGAGATACATGGTCCTATCTGGCAGATTCTCTTTATGTGGTAAATCGGTTTGATGAAGCAGAAGAGGCTTGTTTTAAGGCCATAGAGAGAGAAGAGTCTTCTTTTGGCAAAATTAGAAAGAGCGGAGATTTCACAAAGCTAATTAAGATAAGATATAGAAAGAATTCTGGACAGGAAGAAGATATCGTATCCATTTATCAAGAGGCAAAGGATTTCGCAGGCTCTTCCCCTGATCTGGAATATTGGACAGGACTATGGTTTTATCAGCGTGGAGAGATGCAAAAGGCCAGGCATTATCTGGAACAGGCTTTGAATCTGCTGGATCAGTATAAAGGAGATGCCAAGGTATCGATGGTGGGGGTTCTCGCTGAGGTATATCAGATACTTTTTGGAATCTGCAAAGCATATGGGACTCCGTCTGATGTGATCCGGTATGGGGTTCTGTCACTTAGAATGAATCCGTATCTTTTTGCTGTATTACAGGACATGTTGTTGCTTTTGAAGCAAGAATCGGGTGAAGAGGAGGAAGCCTCAGCTACCTTTGGCTTTCTGTCTAAGATGTACGATTTTTCTATCCTTAAAAATAAGATATTTTTGTTGGAAGTATCAAAAAAGTCTTCTTTTTCAGCCTTGTATAATCGGGTTTATGAACTACTTTCACCTGAGGAACTATTGGCATACCGTAATTCTGAAAAGGATAATGAATGATGATTGTGGTAACGGGAGAAAGAAAATATGACAGAGGAGATTTACTATCGGCAGCTGGATGCTCTTAGTAGAAATATTAAACATGGTAAAATAAATAAGGTACTAGAGAAACTTGATGAACTGTATGAATGGAAGCCGGTACGATTAAGATGGTTTCTTGTCAGAGCAGAAGCGTTGTCAGCCATGGGGCAATGGGAAGAGTCTCATGTGATGTTGAGAAACCGATATGATTTTACATATGAAGATCCGGAAGCTGTTTCCTACTTAAACTGGTATAAGAAATGGAGAAAGGCTGAGAATGATTCTTCAGGAGAAGAGCTTTGTTCTTTTCTTCAAGATTTAATAAAAGATCAAGGGGCAGAAGATTCATCGCTTTTACAGCAGGCTAATTTGAAACTACAGGAAGCGGAAGTAAAGTGGTTGGAAGCCCCCCTTCAAGAAGGCCCTTGTGAACGTTTGTTGGAGATATATTATACTCAGAGCAGGTTTACAGAATATATCATATTAGAGCAGTTTATGAAACAAAATGAAATAAAGTATAAGGAAAAATATATTTTCTTTGAGAATTTTTTACGAAACAATTGGTATCTGAAAGAACACGTAATTAGCCAGGATCCTGGCTTTTTCCATATCGTTGTGGACAGCGAGGAACAAGTAACGACAGCTTATGTTATGGCGTATATTCTTCAAACCTTTGGGCATCAGGTTTATTTATTTACAGAACCCGTAGTATATGAGCTAGATCAAGAGGTTTCCATAGAAGAGACGGTTGACATTACATTGGAAAATGAAGAAGATATGGATGGAATCCACCTGCTTCGTTCCGTGAAAATAATATCCCCCCAAGGGGAAAGAAACAATCTTTCCCATGTGCTGAGTCGCTTAAATAAGAGGTATCCTGATAAAACAATGACACTAATTAGTACGTCAAATAGGCTGGACCAGCTTTTTACGGACCCTGCATTAAATAAATGTTCCAATCTTGTTGGCGGAAGGGCTGCTTATACTCATGGTAATTACTTTTCTTTTGGTTATATTGGCGATTACTTAGACCATTTGAAAGAACTTTTTCATATTGATATTAGACAGGAGATAGAGAAAAAGCCCAGTTGCCGCTTTTCCATTGTCCTTCCAGTAAGAAATTCAGTTGAAACTTTTAAGTATACCTTGCAGACATGCTTAAATCAAAGGTTTCAGGATTATGAAATTGTAGTCAGTGATAATTCTGAAGAAGACAGGCATGAAGTATCTGATCTCATAAAAAGCCTAGATAATCCGAAGATAAAATATTATAAAACGCCCTGCTCCTGTACTTTGGCTAAAAGCTTTGAGTTTGCTTATCTAAAATCCAATGGAGAATTTCTTCTTTCACTTGGTGCAGATGATGCGATTCTGCCATGGGGATTAGAGACATTAGATAAGCTTCTCAACGGCTTTCCGGAGGAAGAGTTGTTTTGTTGGGACCGAGGCTTTTATATATGGCCTAATTATTCTAATCCATGTCAGCTTGGACAGTTTAACATTCCTAGAAATTATAAAAAGGATGAATTAAACGCAGAGCGATGGTCTTCGATAGATTCTTTAAACCGGGTTTTAGAATCTCCTGGATCTATTTATGTAGAGCCGCTATTATACATTAATTCCGGCTTTCGCAGAAGCTTTTTGAAAACCTTCCTGAAAAATACAGGGGGCTTATGGGCGGGAGATGCTCAGGATGTTTATACGGGGATAGCGGCTTTATGCATTAAGGAATCCGTGATTCATTTATATTATCCTATTACCATAGCGGGAATGTCCGGTTCTTCCATCGGTGCTTTTTACTCGCCAGGCAATCAGGGATCAAAAGTGAAGGGGCTTTATGATGGGTATTATGATAGCTGCATCATATATCCTCATATGGAAAAAGAGCATTGGGCTTTTATGCCAGGTAACGAATTTTCTACTGTTTTACGGGAAATGCTCCGCGCAGGGTCAAAAGGAATTCTTCCGGATGAAGTAAAGGATAAATTGAAATTATCATATATCATAGAACAAACAGCACTAAAAGAATTTAAACAAAGCATTTTTTATGAACATAACGTATTGACTTTAAAACACATATCAAAGGGCTTACCGCCAGAGGAACGTTTGCGGTTGGAAAAAGATTTGTTTTCTTGTTACCTAAAGCCGGAAATCTTGGTCATGCCATCAGAGGATACACTGATATATAAACAAGGCTTCAACAATGGGGGAGGGCTGGTTTTAGATTCCAGGAAATTCAACGTGGAAAATGTTGCAGAGGCTGTAACCCTTTTTGAGAATATTACTAATTTATAATTTCGTATATATTAACCCAGGTGATTCCTGCTTTTTTAAATAAAATTGAACTGCCATGTATTAAGTTCCGCGAAATATACATCTTATTTTGTATAATTTTAGACTGAGAATGTGATTTTTTTAAGAAATATCCTGATTTTGACAGTAGCCTATCTAGTACTATTTGGACAGAAAGGTCATTGCCGAAATCAGGATTTTTTTTATTCTATTCTTTTCTTAAGATTAAAAGAAAATTTCCTGACAACTTTCTTGACAAAATCTGTAAATAAATGTAGAATATAGTAAGAAAAATTACAGAAAAATTAAAAAAAAAGGAAAATCCTGTTGAATTTAACTGGAGAGAGGTAATTTTCTTGTGGTGAAATACTATTCCCATGTTTCTTTAGGGGAATGAAAGTGAGGAGCAATAGGATGAATGGGATATTTGGAAATAACATTTCCATGGCGGAAAAAACTTTGGATTACCTGTGGTCAAAGCAGTCGGTTACGCTGAATAATATTGCCAATGGCGAAACCCCAGGTTATAAGGCCCGTTATGTTACTTTTGAGGACGAATTCCGTAAGCACTTAATGGCCAGCAGAGAAGGCACATCAAAGGATATAGGAAGAATCATAGGCAATTCCAGACATTTTACCCATGAAACAAAAGATGAATCAGCGAGAATGGACGGAAACAATGTCAACATGGATGTAGAAAATGTAGAACTGGCTAGGACAACCCTTCAGTATCAGTATCAGCTGAATGCGTTGAATAGTGAAGTAAGCAGGCTTCGCACGGTTATTAAA
>Ga0213824_1001773_pt1 | contig 11640 bp, 9 predicted proteins | sample MC6MC0906MG_FD_179892 | JGI IMG/M metagenome (GOLD analysis project Ga0213824, IMG submission 179892) | Enriched soil aggregate microbial communities from Iowa State University, Ames, United States - MC6-MC0906-MG | ecosystem: Environmental > Terrestrial > Soil > Unclassified | place: USA: Iowa...
ACGAGCAACTCGATACCTGGGTGCTGCACGCGACCTCCGACTGGAGCCGGCAGCACATCGACCTGCCCAAGGAGCAAGTGATCGAACAGCTGTGGGGCGAGTTCGCCGAGCTGGTCGGCTGCGTGGTACCGGCGCCCACCTTCGCCCTGGCCCACCGCTGGCTGTATGCGCGCCCTAGCAGCAATCATGAGTGGGGCGCACTGGCCGATGCTGACCAAGGCTTGTACGCCTGCGGCGACTGGTGCCTGTCCGGGCGCGTAGAAGGCGCCTGGCTCAGCGGCCAGGAAGCGGCGCGGCGGCTGCTCGAACACTTGGAGTGATGTAGCGTTATACACAAATTCTAGTTTGCATAACTTCCCGGCTGTGCTGGAATAAACTTGTACAAAATTTTAGACTCGTACAGGTTTACCGGAGGCAGCCATGCACGACCCTTCCGCCCACAGCAAGCCGCGTATCGCTATCAGCGCCTGCCTGACCGGGCATAGCGTGCGTTACAACGGCGGCCACAAAGCCTCGGACCTGTGCCGTATGCAACTGGATGCCCATTTCGATTGGTTACCGGTGTGCCCGGAAGTCGCCATCGGCTTGGGCATACCGCGCGACCCAATCCGCCTGGTGGGCAATCCGGAACGACCGACAGTGGTCGGCACCCGCAACCCTGGTAGGGACCTGACCGGCCCGCTACGCCGCTATGGCGAGCAGATGGCCGCCGAACTCGACCGTATCTGCGGCTATATCTTCATGCAGAAATCGCCCTCCTGCGGCCTGGAGCGGGTCAAGGTGTATCAGGACAACGGCCACCCGGCCATCCAGGGGGGGCGCGGCGTGTATGCCCAGGCCTTCTGCGCACAGCGCCCGGACCTGCCAGTAGAGGAAGAAGGTCGTCTGCATGACCCCGTGCTGCGCGAGAACTTTATCAGCCGCGTGTACGCCTACGCAGACTGGCAGCGCCTGCTGGCCGAGGGGCTTAGCCGCGGGGGCCTGGTGCGCTTTCATTCGCGCTACAAATACCTGGTGATGGCCAATAACCCCCAGGCCTACCGCACCTTGGGCCGCCTGCTCGGCAGCATGAGCAAGGATGACGACCCACACAGCATCGGCCCACGCTACTTCAGTCAGCTGATGCAGGCCCTGCGCCGCTGTGCCAGCCGCGGCACCCACTGCAATGTGCTGCAGCACCTCAGCGGGTATTTCAAGGACAGCCTGACGCAACAGGACAAAGCCGAGTTGCAGACAATCATCAGCCAGTACCAGCAAGGCGTGGTGCCGCTGGTGGTACCGCTGACCCTGCTCAAGCACCATTTGCGCAAGCACCCCGACCCGTACCTGCTGCAACAGGCCTACCTGCAACCGCATCCGGAAAGCCTGGGCTTGCGCAATGCAGTCTGAAATCTTGCTGCCCATCGGTGAACTTGCCCGTCGCACGGGCGTAAACCCAGTCACCCTGCGCGCCTGGGAGCGCCGGTATGGCCTGCTCAAGCCGCAACGCACTGCAAAGGGGCATCGCCTGTACCCGCTGGACCAGGTTGATCGGGTCGAGGCAGTGCTTGGCTGGTTGCAGCGTGGGGCATCGGTCGGCCAAGTACGCGAGCTGCTCGACAAACCCTCCAGCACGCCGCCCAAAGGTGACTGGCAGGCCCGGCAATTCCAGCTGATCGAGGCCATTGCCAGGCTGTCACAGCGCGCGCTTGACCAGCAGCTCAACCAGGCCATGGCCCTGTACCCGGCCGTTACCCTGTGCGAACAACTGCTGCTGCCGCTGCTCGACCTCCTCGACGTGCGTTGGCGCAATTACTTCAATGCGCAGCTGGAACAGGTGTTTTTCCACAGTTGGCTACGCAGCAAACTAGGCGCCCGCGTCTACCATGACAATCAGCTGCTGCAGGGCCCTGCGGTGTTGCTGGTGGAAGACAGCGAACGTGCCTTCAGCCCCGGTTTATGGCTATGCGCCTGGCTGTTCACCAGCAACGGCTTCCCGGTCGAGGTGCTGGAGCACCCCGTTGCCGGCCCGCACCTGCAACGCGCTGTCAGCACACTCAGCCCCCGCGCCGTGCTTCTGCACCTGGGGCCGCGCATCGATGGCAAGGCACTGCAACGCACCTTGCACAGCCTGCCCATGACAATCCTGGTCGGCGGCCCGACGCTGTTGCTGCATGAAGCGCAGCTGCGCGCCCTCGAGCTGCCCAACCTCGCCCTGTTTGACACCCCGCAGGTGGCATTGCGCTTGCTTCAAGCCCATGACCGCCAGCCTGTAGAGATGGATGCCCCATGCACCTGACTTGGCTGCGCAGCGACCTGCGCATGGATGACAACACCGCACTCAGCGCCGCCACCGAGCGCGGGCCGACCATTGCCCTGTGGCTGGTCAGCCCCGGGCAATGGCAAGCCCATGATGATGCCGCCTGCAAAGTTGATTTCTGGCTGCGCAACCTGCGCGACCTGCGACAGTCGCTGGAAGGCCTGAATATCCCCTTGCTGATCCGCAAGATCGACACCTGGGACCAGGCACCACAAGCCGTGCTTGATGTATGCCGCCAACATCAGGTGGCAAGCGTCCACTGGAACGAAGAGTACGGCATCAACGAGCAGCGCCGCGACGATGCCACCCGTGCCCTGCTGGAAAAGTCGGGCATTCAGGCCCACAGCCACCTCGATCAGTTGTTCTTCCGCCCGGGCACCATCCTTACCCGCAGTGGCGACTACTTCCAGGTTTTCAGCCAGTTCAAGAAAACCTGCCTGGAGCACCTGCACCGCAGCCTGCCTGCCCTCGCCCACCGGGTTAAGCGTCAGGCACCGCTGCACATCCCTGGCGACCCTGTTCCGCAACACGTGGACGGTTTTGAAACACCCGCGCACGCCTTGCGTGAACATTGGCCAGCGGGTGAAACCGAGGCGCAGGCGCGGCTGTCCCGCTTTCTCGACGAAACCATCGATGACTACCAGCAACTGCGTGACCTCCCCGCCAAACCGGGTACCAGCCAGCTTTCGACCTACCTGGCCGCCGGCGTGATCTCGCCACGGCAGTGCCTGCACGGGGCTCTGGCCAGCAACCGGGGTGAGTTCGACAGTGGCAGTACCGGCGTGCAGACCTGGATCAACGAGCTGCTCTGGCGCGAATTCTACAAGCACATCCTCAGCGGTTATCCACAGGTCTCGCGCCACCGCGCCTTCCGCGCCCAGACCGAGGCCCTGCCCTGGCGCGATGCACCGGCCGACCTCGAAGCCTGGGAACAGGGGCGCACGGGTTTCCCGATTATCGACGCCGCCATGCGCCAGTTGCTGCACACCGGATGGATGCATAACCGGCTGCGCATGGTGGTGGCCATGTTCCTCAGCAAGAACCTGCTGATCGACTGGCGCAAGGGCGAGCGGCATTTCATGCGCCACCTGATAGACGGTGACCTGGCTGCCAACAATGGCGGCTGGCAGTGGAGCGCGTCCACCGGCACCGACGCAGTGCCGTATTTCCGCATCTTCAACCCGATTTCACAGTCTCGACGTTTCGACCCTCAAGGGCATTTCATTCGGCACTGGCTGCCGGAGTTACGTGACATAGGCGAGGAAAATATCCATGAACCGATGAAATGTAGGGATTTATTTGCTAATAATTTGTATCACAGCCCTGTGGTCGATCTCAGCAGCAGTCGCCTGCGTGCACTGGAAGCCTTCAAGGCCCTTCCACGCCGGCAGTATTAGAGGACAACGTCTTGTCTGACTCACTAAGTTTTTGGGTCACGGGCGCCAGCAATGGACTAGGTCTGGCTTTGGTGGAACGCTTGCTCGAACAGGGCCATCGCGTTGCCGCCAGTGCAAAGGAAAGCGATGAACTGAACACGTTGGCAGCACAACATGGTCGGCGTTTTTTGCGCCTGCCATGGCAGCTGCATGCCGAACCCGACGCAGCTGATGCTTGCCAGCAGATATGCCATGCCTGGCGCTCGCTGGATGGCTTGATCATCAATGCCGGTACCAGTGATTACCTGCCCGACGATGTAGCAGACAGCGAACTGTTCGAGGCGATCGTCACCACCAATCAGCTAGCGGGCGAGCATTGCCTGACCAAGGCGCTGCCGTTGCTGACGAAGGGGACCTCGCCGCAGGTGATGGCGCTTTTCAGCCGTTATTCAGCGTTGCAGTTGTATGCACCTACGCAGGTGACTGCAGGCTGAACAACCTGCCGCAGTGGATGCGTGAGCAGCGTAAAGCCCTGAAAGCCCAAGGGATAGAGCTGACCGTAGTGGGACCACAGTCGCTCAAGGTGCCGGTAACGTCGGCGCAGGCGATACCCGGGCAATGGACGCCACAGAGGGTTGCAGAAGAGTTGTTGCGTCGGTGGCCGCAAGCAGAACCGGAACTGGTGCTGGAGGCGCTGGATCTCAGTAGCCTGTGGCCGTTGAAGCGCTAAGCCCCAAAAACAGCGTTAGCTTCTTCGCGGGCGCGCCCGCTCCCACAGGCATACCCAGATCTTGAATGCTGCGGTATGTCGGTGGGAGCGGGTTTATCGAAGCGTCGAACCGCCGCGAAGACGCCGGCGCAGGTGAACTCAGAGCGCCATGCGGTAATGCAGGCTATAGCTCTCTACCCCATCGTTGGGCTGTTTGATACCCGCGTTGGAGTAATGGATCGCCCGCACCCCGATTTCATGCCCGCCGGCAAAGCGCAAACCAAAGCCGATGCGGTCCTCGAACTGGAATGCCGAGCCTAGCTCGTTGCTTTCCAGCTCGGTGCTGGAAAACGCCGCCACACCGATCCCCGCTTCGATGTAGGGCTTCACCGACTCACCGGCAAATTCATAGACGAACACTGGCGCGAACGACAGGCTATGGTTGCTCGCCGTCTCGTCCCCATCCCAATAGGTGTAGGCCCCATCCCAATAGCCGGTCAGCCGACCGACGCTGGTCTGCCACCAGCTCGCGTCCCAGTTCGATTGCAGCCCTAGCCGATAGACCATGGTCGAGTCACCGGTCTGCCCCACCGAAAACGAAATGTCCGCAGCCTGTGCCGACATCGCTTGACCCAAAGTAAAGGCGGCAGCCGCCGCCAAGCCGAGCAGTTTCCTCATGAGAAACATCCTTCTTCCTGATGCTGTTATTAGTGTCCGCCTCAAGCAGGCAAGCGGTAGAAAGCAGAAGTGGAACGATAGTTCAGCTGTTTTTCACGTTTTTTTCACAACGCAAAGCTTTGCACATCGTCAGACTTATGCCACAGCACAGGTAGGATTTTTCTGAGGATTTCTGGGTCAGCGCTGGTCCAGAAGCGGGCATTGCCGGGCGGGCCTTCGGCTAACAGGCCATTGGCACCCAGCAGCCTCTGAAGCTGACGCGCGACCGCGGCGCCGGTGTCGATGATAGCCACGTCGGCTGGCACCAGTTGGGCCAGTAACGGGCGCAAGAAAGGGTAATGGGTGCAGCCGAGGATCAGCGTGTCGCAGCCGGCGGCCAGCAACGGCTGCACATAGCCCAGCAGCATCTGGCGCAGCGCCAGGCTGGCCAGGTCACCCGTCTCGATCAGCTCGACCAGTCCCGGGCAAGGTTGGGTAATAACCTGTACGTCGTTGGCGAAGCGGTCGAGCAAGGCTGCGAACTTGGCGCTCTGCAAGGTACCGGTGGTTGCCAGTACACCGACCACGCCCGAGCGGGTGGCCGCCGCAGCAGGCTTCACGGCCGGCTCCATGCCCACCAGCGGCCAGGTCGGGTACAGCTCGCGCAAGTCAGCCACTGCCGCCACCGTGGCGGTGTTGCACGCCAGGACCATGGCCTTGGCGCCTTGCGCATGGAAGAACCCGGCAATGTGCCGGCAGCGCTCGCGGATATAGTCCGGCGACTTTTCACCGTAAGGCACATGGCCGCAATCGGCCACATACAGCAGCGTCTCGTTGGGCAGCAGGCGCTGGATCTCGGCGAGTACCGACAAACCGCCGACCCCCGAGTCCATCACGCCGACCGGCGCCGAACGCTCAGCCATCGCGCTTGCCGCAAACTGCGCACGCCGGGTCGCGCTTGACGCGCAACTCGCGGATACGGGTGCCGAGGGCATCGATCAACAACAGGCGGCCCACCAGCGGCTCACCGAAGCCGGCCAGCAGCTTCATCGCCTCCAGCGCCTGCAGGCTGCCCACCAGGCCCACCAGTGGCCCGATGACACCCGCTTCGCTACAGGTCAGCTCATCTTCACTGCCATGACCATACAGACAGTGGTAGCAGGGGCTGTAGTCGCGCCGAGGGTCGAACACCGACAGCTGCCCCTCCAGGCGGATCGCCGCGCCGCTCACCAGGGGTTTGCCAGCAGCCACACAAGCAGCGTTGACCGCTTCACGGGTCGCGAAATTGTCGGAGCAATCCAGCACCAGGTCGACCGCCGCCACAGCAGCGGCGAGCGAGTCTGCATCCAGGGCCTGGCGATGGGCAACCAGGCCGATCTCCGGGTTGATCGCCTGCAAGCGCTGCAGGGCCGAATCGACCTTGCTCATGCCAACACTGGCACTGTCGTGAATCACCTGGCGTTGCAGGTTGGTCAGGTCGACGTTGTCGAAGTCGGCCAGGTGCAACTCACCGACCCCGGCGGCAGCCAGGTACAGTGCAACCGGAGAGCCCAGGCCGCCGAGCCCGACAATCAGGGCCTTGCTCTGCTTGAGCCGCAACTGGCCGTCGATGTCGATCTGGGCCAGCAATACCTGCCGGCTGTAACGCAGCAGTTCCTGATCACTCAGCATGGCAGGCGCCCCAGGGTAATGCGTTCATGGCCGCCCAGGTCCGTTCGGCTGGCGACCTCGATAAAGCCTTGCTCAGCCAGCAAGGCGCGTACCGCCGCTGCCTGATCGTAACCATGCTCCAACAGCAACCAGCCACCCGGCAACAGGTGCGCGGGGGCCTGGGCAGCGATCACGCGCAGGTCGTCCAGGCCATCGGCGCCGGCCACCAGCGCACTGCTGGGCTCAAAGCGCACGTCACCGGCCACCAGGTGCGGGTCTGCGGCGGCAATGTAGGGCGGGTTGCTGACAATCAGGTCGAAACGCTCGCCAGCCAGGCTGCCGAACCAGTGGCTTACCCGCACCTGGGCGTTGCCCAGGCCCAGGCGCTGGCGGTTGCGCTCGGCCAGGGCAGCGGCTTCTTCCACCCGGTCAACCGCAGTCACCTGCCAGGCCGGGCGGTCGCTGGCCAGGGCCAGGGCAATCGCACCGGTACCGGTGCCAAGGTCGAGGACCTTGGCTGGCGAGGCGGGTTGCAGCTCGAGGGCAGTCTCGACCAACAGTTCGGTATCCGGCCGCGGGATCAGGGTATGCGGCGCCACTTCCAGGTCGATCTTCCAGAAGCCCTGCTGCCCGAGGATGTAGGCGACCGGCTCGCCGCCACGGCGACGCTGCAGGTAATCGGCGTAGGTCTGGGCATCTTCGCTGCTGACGATTCGCTCGGGCCAGGTGTGCAGGTAGCTGCGCGACTTGCCGATGGCAGCAGCCAGCAGCAATTCGGCATCCAGCCGCTCGGTGGGCGATTCGGGCAGCTGCGCGTTGCGCAGCAAGCTGGCGATGATGGTCATCAGTCCCCCAGGGCAGCCAGTTGATCGGCCTGGTATTCGGCCAGTAGCGGTTCGATCACTGCGTCCACGCCACCGCTGAGGATGTCGTCCAGCGAGTACAAGGTCAGGTTGATACGGTGATCGGTGACCCGGCCCTGTGGATAATTGTAAGTGCGGATGCGCTCGGAACGGTCACCGGAGCCCACCAGCAGCTTGCGCTCGCTGGCAATGGCATTCTGAGCTGCGCTGGTCTGCATGTCGTTGAGCTTGGCCGACAGCCAGGACATGGCACGGGCGCGGTTCTTGTGCTGCGAACGCTCTTCCTGGCATTCGACCACGATACCGGTGGGCAAGTGGGTGATACGGATCGCCGAGTCGGTCTTGTTCACGTGCTGGCCACCCGCACCAGATGCACGGTAGGTGTCCACGCGCAGGTCGGCCGGGTTGATTTCGATGGCTGCTTGTTCGTCCGGCTCGGGCAGCACCGCCACTGTGCACGCGGAGGTGTGCACGCGGCCCTGGGATTCGGTTTCGGGCACGCGCTGGACGCGGTGTGCGCCAGACTCGAACTTGAGCTTGCCGTAGACGTTCTCCCCCTCGACACGGGCGATGATTTCCTTGTAGCCGCCGTGCTCGCCTTCGTTTTCGGACAAGATCTCCAGGCGCCAGCCGCGTTTTTCGGCGTAGCGCGAATACATGCGGAACAGGTCGCCGGAGAAGATCGCCGCCTCGTCGCCACCGGTCCCGGCGCGAATTTCGAGGAACACGTTGCGGCCGTCGTTGGGGTCTTTGGGCAGCAGCATGCGTTGCAGCTTCGCCTCCAGCGTCAGCAGCTGTTCCTTGGCTTCACGCACTTCTTCCACGGCCATTTCGCGCAGGTCCGGGTCGCTGTCCTTGAGCAGCGCCTGGGCGCCTTCAAGGTCGCCCTGGACTTTGCACCACTCTTTATAAGCAGCGTAGACCGGCTCGACTTCGGCGTATTCACGGGAATACGCGCGAAAGCGCGTCTGGTCGGAAATGACCTCGGCATCACCGAGCAGGGCGGTGAGCTCTTCGAAGCGGTCCTGGAGGATGTCCAGTTTGTTCAGCAGCGACGCTTTCATTGCGGGGATTTGTCCGTGGAGCCCTCGTTGAGGGCAAAGAGTTCCTGGGCCATGGCCAGCGCATCAAGGCGGCCCTCGGCCGAGAGCTTTTTCAACTGCACGCTGGGCGCATGCAGGAGTTTGTTGGTCAGTCCCCGGGCCAGCTGGGCCAGTACGTCCTCGGGGTTGCCGCCGTTGGCCAGCAGGCGCAGGGCCTTTTGCAGCTCATCGTCGCGCAGGCGCTCGCTCTGTTGGCGGTAGGCCTTGAGCACGTCCACCGCAGCCAGTTCACGCAGGCGCAGCATGAAATCTTCGGCGCCTACCGACACCAGCTCTTCGGCAGCCTGGGCTGCGCCCTGGCGGCTCTTGAGGTTTTCTGCCACCACGTCGTGCAGGTCATCGACAGTGTACAGGTAGACGTCGTCCAGCTCGCCGACTTCCGGTTCGATGTCGCGCGGTACGGCAATGTCGACCATGAAGATCGGCTTGTGCCGACGCTGTTTCAGCGCACTCTCGACCGCGCCCTTGCCCAGGATGGGCAGTTGGCTGGCGGTGGAACTGATGACGATGTCGCTGTTGGCCAGTTCCTGGGGGATGTCGGCCAGCAGTACGGCATGCGCGCCGAACTGCTCGGCCAGGGTGCTGGCCCGCTCCAGGGTGCGGTTGGCCACAACGATACGCCGCACGCCTTGCTCATGCAGGTGGCGGGCGACCAGGGTGATGGTTTCGCCGGCACCGATCAACAAGGCCTGGCTTCGGCCCAGGTCGCTGAAGATCTGTTTGGCCAGGCTGACCGCGGCAAACGCCACCGACACCGGGTTTTCACCGATGGCGGTGTCGGTGCGCACCTGCTTGGCAGCGCTGAAGGTGGCCTGGAACAGGCGCCCGAGCAACGGGCCGACGGTGCCGGCCTCGCGCGCCACGGCGTAGGCGGACTTCATCTGGCCGAGGATCTGCGGCTCGCCGAGCACCAGCGAGTCCAGGCCCGAAGCCACGCGCATCATGTGCTTCACGGCATCGTGCTCTTCATGCACGTATGCACTGGCGCGCAGCTCGTCCAGGCTGAGGCGGTGATAGTCGGCCAGCCATTGCAGCACGGCGTCGGCGGACAGGTGATCCTGCTCTATATAGAGCTCGCTACGGTTGCAGGTCGACAGGATCGCCGCTTCGCGGCTGGACGTCAGTCGGCAGAGCTGCTGCAGGGCGTCTACCAGCTGCTCTGGGGTAAACGCCACGCGCTCGCGTACGTCTACCGAGGCAGTCTTATGGTTGATACCAAGTGCAAGAAAGGCCATGCAAGGTCGCTGGTTGTGACGGGAAGCCGATAATTGTCCTCTTTCGCAGGTTTTAGAACAACCACCGTTCGCTAAGTGTTCGCCGATGAAGCTGTGGCGGTGCTTGTATCGAGCGCCGCCCGCGCGGCGCATCGCGAGCTACGCTCGCTCCTACGTTTGTTTCTGACCAGTAACGCCTGCAGCAGGCGCGCGCGGCCGCCTTGTTCGTACAACACGGTATTCCACCATGCGCCAAGGCAATCGCGCGCAAATGCCACAGGAATAATTGGCCCGAAACAAACGTAGGAGCGAGCGTAGCTCGCGATGCGCCGCGAGGGCGGCGCTCGATACCAGCACCACCACACACCTCAACAAATGCACCCGCCACAGCCCACGCACCACGGAACCCCTCCCCCTATCAAAGGTCGGAGTTAACCAGGAGCAGCACAGGTGGGTTTTGCCCCCGCGCTTGTGTCATCATGCTCCGACCGCCGGTGAGTCCTCCTAAAGCCTTCTATGAACAAACCATACGCATTGCTGCTTGCCTTCGCCCTGCTCCAGGGCTGCCAGAGCCTGGCCCCGCAAAAGGCCGAGCCTCCCGTCGCCGAAGCAGGCAAGGGCGAGGCGGAAAAGCCCGTGGTGTATGGCTCGTTCAAGCAGGACACACTGTATAGCCTGCTGGTCGCGGAACTGGCCGGCCAGCGCAACCGCTTCGACATCGCCCTGGCAAACTACACCAACCAGGCGGCAAAAACCCAGGACCCGGGGGTTTCCGAGCGCGCCTACCGCATTGCCGAATACCTTGGCGCCGACGAGCCAGCGCTGGACAACGCACTGGTCTGGGCCCGCAACGACCCGCAGAACCTCGACGCCCAGCGCGCCGCCGCCATCCAGCTGGCCCGTGCCGGCCGCTATGACGACGCCATGGCCTACATGGAAAAGGTGCTGCAGGGCCAAGGCGACACCCACTTCGACTTCCTCGCCCTGTCCGCCGCCGAAACCGACCAGAGCACCCGCGACGGCCTGCTGCAAAGCTTCGAGCGCCTGCTGGTGAAATACCCCGACAACGGCCAGCTGGTGTTCGGCAAGGCCCTGCTGCTGAACCAGGACGGCAAGGCCGAAGAGGCGCTGGAGCTGCTCGAATCGCACCCGTCGCAAAACGGCGAAATTGCCCCGATCCTGCTGCGCGCCCGCCTGCTGCAAGCCCTGGACCGCGGCCCCGAGGCACTGCCACTGCTGCGCGGCGCAATCCGCGACAACCCGGATGACAAGCGCCTGCGCCTGACCTACGCCCGCACCCTGGTCGAGCAGGACCGCATCGCCGATGCCAAGGGCGAGTTCTTCAGCCTGGTCCAGCAATACCCCGACGATGACGAGCTGCGTTACTCACTGGCCCTGGTGTGCCTGGAGAACAAGGACTGGGATGAAGCCGAAGGCTACCTGCAGGAGCTGATCGAGCGCGACAGCAACGTCGACGCCGCACACCTCAACCTCGGCCGCATTCACGAAGAACGCCACGACCCCGCAGGCGCCCTGCGCGAGTACGCCCTGGTCGGCCCAGGCCCCGATTACCTGCCGGCGCAGTTGCGCCAGGCCGACATCCTGATTGCCAACGGCCGCGGTACCGAGGCCTCGCGCCTGCTCGCCGAGGCCCGCGAAGCCCAGCCGGACTACGCCATCCAGCTGTTCCTGATCGAATCGGAAAGCTACAGCAACAACAACAAGGACGCCCAGGCCAGCCAGGTGCTGCAGCAAGCCATCCAGCGCTA
>Ga0213824_1001776_pt1 | contig 11625 bp, 9 predicted proteins | sample MC6MC0906MG_FD_179892 | JGI IMG/M metagenome (GOLD analysis project Ga0213824, IMG submission 179892) | Enriched soil aggregate microbial communities from Iowa State University, Ames, United States - MC6-MC0906-MG | ecosystem: Environmental > Terrestrial > Soil > Unclassified | place: USA: Iowa...
TTATTCTCCTTTAGCTAAGTAGCGCCCAACCTGTCGACCACTAAATAAGCAGCCTCCCACAAATGTTCCCTCTAAAGCGCGGTAACCATGAACACCGCCACCTCCAAAGCCACTTACTTCGCCAGCCGCAAATAGACCTGGTACTGGCAGACCATCCATCCCGAGTACAGCGCCATCTAGATTTGTCTGTAGGCCTCCTAACGTTTTCCGCGTTAAAATATTTAAACGTACCGCAATCAGCGGCCAATTATGAGGGTCTAATATCTTATGCGGCTTGGCAACACGGACTAATTTATCTCCAATGTAATTCCTTGCTCCATGAATGGCATTAACTTGCAAATCCTTTGTAAATTTATTATCCATTTCCCGATCTCTTGCCATAATTTGTTCCTTAATTTTCATAAAATTTAGAAGCTCGTTACCTGCTAACTTATTCATACCATCAACTAATTCCTTTAAGTTATCCGCTATTACAAAATCCTCCCCATGTTCTTTAAATGCCTGAATTGGAGCTGGTGGACCTGGCAAAATACGTTTAAGGACTTCTCCTATGCTTTTATTTGTTAAATCGGGATTTTGTTCAGAGCCTGATAAAGCAAATTCCTTTTCAATAATCTTTTCCGTTAAAATAAACCACGTGTACTCATAGCCTGTTTTTTGAATGGCTTCTAGCGTACTTAGTGTATCAAAGCCCGGGAAATTTGGTGCGCTGAAACGATTTCCCTCTGCATCGAACCATAATGATGACGGGCCAGGCAAAATGCGAATACCATGATTGGGCCAAATCGGATCCCAATTTTTTAAGCCCTCTGTGTAATGCCACATACGATCTCGATTAACAATACGCCCCCCCGCATGCTCTGTAATCTCTAGCATTCTGCCATCTACATAGGCAGGTACACCACAGACCATATTTTTAGGCGGTGTGCCCAGTCGTTGTGGCCAATTTTTTCTTACTAAATCAAAATTTGCCCCTATGCCACCACTAGCAACAATTATTGCCTTGGCTTCGTAGGCAAACTCACCTATTCCAATTCTTGAGCTTTTCTCACCGCGACTTGCATAACTTTCAGCTAAAATTGTTCCGCTAATTCCGTCAATCTTTCCTTCATGTTGAATAAATTCATCTACACGATGTCTTGGTTTAAATTCTATAAAACCATCCTTTATTGCCTTTTTTACTTTATCTACAAAAGGCTTTACGATACCAGGTCCTGTTCCCCAAACAATATGAAATCGAGGCACCGAGTTTCCATGACCTCCAGCTAATGAGCCTCCCCGCTCAGCCCAACCAACTACAGGAAAAAACTTTATGCCTAACGATTTTAGCCACTCATATTTTTCACCCGCTGCAAATTCAACATAAGCCTTTGCCCATTTAAGCGCCCATGAATCTTCGTCTTCCAAGCGATCAAAGCCAGCAGTCCCTTGCCAATCCTGCCACGCCAGCTCTTTACTATCTTTAATACCGAGTCGTCTTTGCTCAGGTGAATTCACTAAAAATATACCGCCAAAAGACCAATATGCCTGTCCCCCCATTGAATTTTCAGGCTCTTGGTCTACCAATAAAACTTTTTTCTTGGCATCTACTAATTCACACGCAGCGACTAAACCTGCTAACCCTGCTCCGACAATTGCAACATCATACAACATTTTACACCCCCAAAAAATCAATCGTACTTTACTTACATTCTTCCCTAATAGTTCGTTTACCTTCTACTTTTCATATTTTTGACGAAAGTGTGACAAGAAAATAACGTTCGCCTTCTTCTTGAAAACATTGAAAAAATCACTCGCTTCAGCAATCATCTCCCAATAAATTGCCATATAATTTTCCACTTCGACTTAATCTCAAATCCCCATTTTACCTGACTTAAGATATTTCGTTAGCGCTTTCATTGTCCTCCTTAAAAAGACGAACTATTTTAGATAAAAAAGAATAAAAAGTTCGCTTTTAGGTATTTTTCAGACTTTTGAAGTCAATATTTTTTAACTTTTTTAGAAATATCATTGACAAAGGTGAACAATAGGGATTATGATGTTAACAAATTTAATTACACAAAAATATAACGACGGAGACACGCTAGTCGCAAGAAAATCTTAAGAGAGCTGATGGTTGGTGTAAATCAGTGATTTCTACGATAATAGCTCCACTCCTGAATAGATAGGCAGAACATTCCAAGTAAGCTTATCCGTCACATGCACGTTACGCATATAGCTAAGACTGCAAAAGTTCTACTAGCAGTGATTAAGGGTGGTACCGCGAACCAATGTTTATTCAGCCTTTCGCCCCTTACAACGCAATAATTGTGTTTGTAAGGCGTGAAAGGCTTTTTTTTATCTTCATTCAGCAACAATTCTTTACTGTGCGAAAGCGAAGCGACAGCAACAATTCTTTACTGCGCGATAGTGAAGAGACAATGTTTTTGTAACACCTACCGAATGAAGATAAAGCTTCTGGCGGATGTCACGAATTTTGAAAGGAGATTGTTTGCATGCTGTAAGATGTACGAATTTTACAAATTTCAGACTGTCGTCTATAGAAACCATTAAATTTTAATTAAAAGGAGCTAATTACAAATGACTACTGCAACAAAAACAATTAACGTATTTATCGCTGATCCACTAAGTGAAGATGGTATTTTCCCACTTCGTCAAGAACAAGATTTAGATCTTAATATCATTGTTGATACTGGTTTAGCACAAGAAGAATTAATCGCAAAAATTGGTGATGTAGATGTACTATTAGTGCGTTCTCAAACAACTGTAACACGCGAAGTAATTGAAGCGGCTAAAAACTTAAAGCTAATTGGACGTGCTGGTGTAGGTGTGGACAATATCGATCTTACTGCGGCAACAGAGCATGGTATTATCGTAGTGAATGCACCAGACGGTAACACAAACTCTGCTGCAGAGCACACTATTGCCATGATGACTTCCCTTGCACGTCATATACCACAAGCATTTAACACATTAAAAAATGGAAAATGGGACCGTAAATCATATGTTGGGGTTGAGCTTAAAAATAAAACTTTAGGTGTTGTAGGCTTCGGTCGTATCGGTGTTGAAGTAGCATATCGTGCTAAAGGTCAACGTATGAACGTAATGGCATATGATCCATTCCTAACAGATGAACGTGCAAAAGAATTAGGAGTTACAAAATCAACTGTTGAAGAAATTTGTGAAAATGCAGATTTCATTACAGTACACACACCACTTCTTCCAGAAACACGTAACCTTATTAACAAAGATAAATTTGCTATGATGAAAGATGGCGTACGCATTATTAACTGTGCGCGTGGCGGTATTATTAATGAGGACGATTTATACGATGCTATCGAAGAAGGTAAGGTAGCAGGTGCTGCTCTTGACGTATTCGTATCTGAGCCAGCAACGGATCATAAGCTACTTACTTTACCACAAGTAATCGCAACACCTCACTTAGGTGCATCTACAATTGAAGCTCAAGAATCTGTAGCTGTGGATGTATCAAATGATATTATTAAATTTTATAAAACTGGTACTGTAACTAACCCAGTGAATATGCCATCTATTCCGAAAGAGCTACTTGCACAAGTTGAACCTTTCTTCGAGTTAGCAGAAAAACTAGGTTCATTCTTATCTCAAGTGACAGCTGAACCTGTAAAGGAAATCAATTTATCTTATGCTGGCGAGGTAGCAAACTATGATGTGCGACCATTAACATCAAACGCATTAAAAGGCTTATTATCTAAAAATCACGGTAACCATGTGAATGACGTAAATGCTCGCTACTTATCTGAGCGTATCGGCATGAAAATTAATGAGCATAAGACTACAACAGCTAAAGGCTTCACTAGCTTAATTACGATTGAAATTAAAACAGCGAATGAAACACACACTGTAGCTGGTACATTATTAAACGGTCTAGGTGCACGTATTGTCAAAGTAGAAGACTATGTTGTTGACGTGATTCCACAAGGTCACCTACTTTACATTAAAAACACGGACAAACCAGGTGCAATCGGTCGCGTAGCCACAAAGCTAGCTGAAAAAGATATCAACATCGCAACAATGCAGGTTGGCCGTGCACAGGTTGGAGGAACAGCTGTCATGATGCTTACAATCGACAATGTGGTAACAGAAGAAGATTTAAAATTCGTTGCACAATTGGAAAATATTGATGAAGCAAAAGCGATTAGCCTATAATTTAATAGAGTTTATGGTAAGGACCTGAGGTTAAATACTCGGGTCTTTTTTTATGCACTCACTTAAAAATTTGCAGAAATTAAAACTATTTAAAAGAACTTTACGAATATATGAATGAAGCGATGAAAGTGATGTGATAATGTGATGGATTTAGAAAGTCAATGGATACGACATGTGCAGCAATCTTCTCATGAGGAAAGTGCTAATCGACTTGTTAAACACTATTATAAGGAAATATTTGCATTTGTTTATAAACAAGTATTAGATGAACAACTAGCTTTAGATTTAACACAGGAAATCTTCATACGTATGTTACAGTCTATTTCTAGATTTAATAAGAAAAAAGCATCTTTTCGTACATGGCTCTATCGTATTGCTTCCAATCATTGCATTGATTACTTTCGCTCAAAATCGTACCAAGCTGGCCAGCTTACAAACTATGTTGAAGATCTTGAAATTTTAGATCCACTCAATATTATGGATTACCTAATAAAAAAAGAGGATTTGGAGCAAATAAATCACTTCCTTTATAAGCATGAAGCACATACCCAACAGATCGTTCGCTATAAGCTATTTTTAGAACTGACTTTCCAACAGATTGCAGGGCTTTTAGATTTGTCAGAATCAACGGTCAAAACGAGATATTATGCAGTATTAAAAAAACTCAGAGAAGAAATGGGGGCAGTCATATATGAGGAATAATAAATGGGAGGTTCCATATCCATCAGAAGAAGAAATAGAGCGACAGGTTACAATTATTGTTAATCAGGGGCTACCAAAACAACTGAATTTTATACAATTGCTACTTGATATAAAGCAGTATATTGGCTGGAGATATGTTGTGCTTAGCTATGGTGAAGCTCTATTTAGCGGATTTCTTACATTACTAATTTTCAGCTATATTTGGCTAACAGCTAATGAAACAACTCTTCATTCTACCAAGTTCAATGGTCTGCTGTTTATGCTCTCTCCGTTTGTTTTCCTAAGTTTAACTGCATATGCATACTATCAAAAACGATCAAATAACACCTTTGAGTTAGAAATGACAATGAAATTTACTGTCTTTCAAATACTCGTATATCGTATGTTTTTCTTTAGTGGAATAGCTATTTTAGTTAATACGTCTTTTATTTTAGCATTATCACTAAAATTTGAGATTGATGTATTACGACTAGTGCTTTTATCTTTAACGGGATTATTTCTATTTTCATCTGGGCTGCTTTTAACTCTTTATTATGGACAATTTTTCAAACGATGTGTCGGATTTATCGGGGCATGGATAGTAGGAAATAGTTTGTTGCTTATCACAGTAGATCAACAATATAGCAAACTTTTAGATACATTACCTATTGCTGTTTATAGTCTCTTACTAGTTGGAGTGCTAGTATTACATCTTTATTCATTTAAACGCTTATTAACGAAAAGTCAGGAAGGAGTAGTTGAATGTTAGTTGTACAAAATGTTGGAAAAGAATATGGAAATTTTAAAGCATTACGTAATATTAATTTGCAGTTTGACAATGGTATATACGGCTTACTTGCTCCAAATGGCGCTGGTAAAACTACTCTTATTAAAATGCTTGTAACATTGATTAGTCCAACAACTGGAGACATTTTTTATCAAGGGCAATCTCTCAAAAAATTGGGACAATCGTATCGTGAGGAAGTCGGTTATTTACCGCAGCACTTTGGGTATTATAAACATTCTACACCAAAGCAATATTTAAACTATTTAGCGGCGTTAAAGGGCATGGATAAACAAATTGTCCCTAATCGAATCGATGAAGTTCTTGATATGGTGGCTCTCAAAGATGTAAAAAATAAAAAAATGCGTAAATTTTCAGGTGGAATGCTCCAACGAGTAGGTATTGCACAAGCCCTTCTAAGTAATCCCAAAATTATCATATTAGATGAACCGACAGCAGGGCTTGATCCAAAAGAGAGAGCTCGCTTTAGGCATATGCTTTCAGATCTTGCACGTAACCGAATCATTATCATTTCTACACATATAGTTTCAGACATCGAATCCATAGCGAATGAAATCATCATGATAAAAAATAATGTCATTTCGCATAAAGATTCTGTTGTTAATATTTGCTCAACACTCACAGGAAAAATCTTTGAAACAATGATGAGCCATGAGGATATCACTGAATTTCGAAAAAATTATATAACATTAGCAGAAAAACAAGAGCAAGGAAAAATGGTTGTTCGCTTTGTAGCAGAAGAAAAATTAGAGCCATCTTGGAAGTCAGTGGAGCCACAGCTTGAGGATGTATTTTTAGTGGAATATGCATATGAAGATACGAGTGGTAATAACAAATGAGCATTACTTGGTTAGAAATAAAAAAAGCATTATATTCTCCCACCATTTTAATACTCCTTGTTTTGTTTATTATTTTTAATATTTTTACGGTTATTAGTAATTCCTATATAAAAGATGAATTAAAAATAGTAAATATCATTATTGAAAAATATGGTGCTACTTTTAATGATGAGATTTTACGTAAAATGCAGGAAGATTTGAATACAGATGTGAAAAAGCTTAATCCTCAATTTCAAGATGCAAATTCTTTTATCAATACCATGAATTATGAAAAATATCATAACACTACTTTAACTGAACAAAAAGAGATTGATCGTATAAATTTGATGCAAATGTATATCAATCTTGGTATGAGTTTAGATGAACGCTACGCTAAACTAAACATTGAGCAGCTAAAAGAAGAAACGATTACTGGATTTGGGTTTACTAACTGGACAGCCGGCTTTGTTACGAGTGAATATGATAAATTAAATGATCGATTAACAGAAATAAAAGAAATGAATGAGTATAAGAATTGGTTTTTCGCAGGTAATTATCGAATGCATAATGAATTATTTCGTCATCTTATAAAGAATATCGCTATGGAAGGCGTTATTTTAGTTGTCCTTCTCACAACACTTATTACGAATTATGAATTTGAACATCGAACACAGCTTGTAACATACGCGACAAAAAAAGGGCGCCTCATAATGCTTAATAAATTAATGGCAAGTCTTTTGGCAAGTCTCATTATCTTACTACCATTGTTCGGAATATCATTGCTGACGTTTTTCATGGTATATGATTATTCTGGTTTATGGACAGCACTTATTACCAGTGGCTTGAACTGGGAATATAAATGGCCATACATAACATGGTGGCCAATTGAATATTGGATGTATTTATTATTAACAATTACTATACTCGTTATCACTTTACTTATGATATCACTCCTAACATTTTGCATAAGTTCTATTATAAAAAATAGTTATCTCACTTGGATAGTAGGTATATTACTTCTCGTCAGTATGTTTGTTGTACCGATGTTCTTTAAAGGTATTCCAACGCTAATGCTATTTATGCATTTGAATTTAACACTACTTTTGCTCAACCCACATCTGTATTTTTCTGGAGTCTCTAATTTAATGATGTTTAAATATCATGAGGCTTGGACACTAGCTTTATGGGGGCTTATTAGTGTACTTTGCGTAACATACGCCTTCAGTCGATTTAATAGAAAGGATATAGTATAATATGCAGCTATTTTGGATGGAAATGAGGAAAATATTTTCATGGAAGATTGTAGCGTTAATTTTATTTATCAATATACTTCTTTATTGGCTATTATTCGATTTTCATATTGAATACTTCCCGAATGGTCGACCTACAGGGGATACATTTGCGATTGAGCAGCAGCTGATTCCAAAGTATGGGGCAGAAATAGATGAAAAAGAATATAAAGAATTAGTAGCCATGTTCGAGCAGGAGAAAAAGAAGGCAGATGCATTTTTAGACCATGATCCAAAAGCTACGGCGTTGGGTATTACAACATACGAAGCATTTCGTCATATTGATTCAGAGGATGAGCAGCTTTCAGAGTATCGTAATGATATTACTTTTCATAGCGCAGAGGATTTTCCATGGGTATTGCAAGCATGGGAAAGTTTAATCGAACGCTACCAATACCATGAAAAATCACTTCAAGGAGAAATCGAACGCACATCTGGAGCACAGCAGCAGCGCTTTGAGCAGTTATTGAATGACAGAAAGCATACGATATACTCTAGTATTGTATTAGACAATTTTCGTAGTATTACAGAAAATTTAGCTATTATTATCTTATTCAGCATTGCTATTCTGCTATCTCCTATTTTTCTTAGAGACAGGGTAACATCTATTATTCCATTGCAATATACATCGAAAAAGGGACGACGAATATTTTGGACAAAATGGCTTGCAGGGCTTGTCAGTGCAGTGTTTATAACAATTGTATTAATGAGTATTTATCTAGCTATGTATGCAACAAATAACACTTCTTCACATTTTGACTTACCATTGTCTTCTTTTAGCTGGTACTATTACTGGTACGATATGACGTTTTTCCAATTTCTCATTTTAACAATTGCTGCAGTCTTTATTATAGCAGTACTTTTGGGAATAGTATCGATGGCTATTTCGGTATTTGCCCACAATACAATTGCATTGATTGGTATTCAAATTGTTGTTATGTTTGGCATGATAGCTGGGGTCACAAAGTATATGATTACAGACATTATTTGGATTTGGCATCCTCACTGGCTTGCACCGGCTGGCTACATTCTCCTGATTAGTCTTACAGTCATACTTACTTGCTTTGCTTGGCGGCGTGAATCTCGGAAAGATATTCTGTAATATAAAGCGTACTTAGCCATTTTTGGCGAGTGCGTTTTTTTAGCTTAAACGATACTTTTTGCTAAGTCATTCGTCTTTAAAGAAAAGGAGGTGCAGAGGCTGGATGTTTGAAGAACAATTTTATCTACATAATCAAACCATTTTTAAATACTTATATTACTTACTCAATGATGAAAAGTTAGCGGAGGATTTCACACAGGAGACATTTATTCGCTTTTTCAAATACCAGCAGACAATTAAAGAAGGTGCTGAACTAGCATGGCTCAGGAGCACTGCACGTAATCTTGCCTACGATTATTATCGCCGCAAAAGGCTTATTCAATTTGTCCCTTTTTTAAATGACCACGAGGAGCATGACCCTACCTCCCCATACCAATGGATAACTCAGCAAGAAGATGCACAGACGCTTTATCTTGCAATTAGCAGACTTAAGCTTACTTATCGAGACGTTATTATTTTACGAAAGATTGAGTGCTTAACCATTCAGGAGACCTGTGATGTCTTAGGCTGGAATGAAGGGAAAGTTAAAAACACTTTAAAACGTGCACTTGTTGCATTAAAAAAGCAACTTGGAGGTGAATTTGATGAAGAGCTATGAAAAGTCTTGGCAACATTTACGTGACTTAAAGCTAACAAAGCAGCAGCAGGAAAAAATACTACATCATATTACTACACCTACGATAATAGAAAAACGGCCAACAAAAAAAGCTTGGCAGATTCCTGTAGTGTCTCTACTATTTATTACCATTCTTTCGATATTAATTTTGTCATTTATCCAAAGACCGACTGACCTGCCACTCACAGCAGATACAAATAAAACAATTGCTAAAGTCTATGTACACACCAATGAAAACAAGGAAACGTTTATAGCACAAGCATCATGCCTTTATGTACCTCAGCAATGTTTCACTAATAAGCAAAAATTGGCTCAACTACAACAACAAATAAAGCATGCACCTTTAGTTTCGGTTACAGACGAATATTGGCAAACTGTTGATAATTTTTCAAAACAAGATGTTCTTATAGTTCATACAGACGGTACCCAACAGCAGTGGAAGGTTTTAAAATATGGTACCCTTTTGAATATCCAAACACAGCAGGTCATTAAACTTGAAAAGTCCTTTGATTTACTGGTAAATTCCTATGATTATCAACATCCATACAAGCTAATCCTAACATACGTTTTTATCCTACTTTCACAGTTAACATTTTGGATAGCTAAAAAAAGAATGCCTTTTATCGAGCGACGCTTTTTTGCTGCTACAGTTGAGCATGCCATCGCAAATGCTATTATGCTTGTCTTGTGTGCAGGTATTTTATTTGCAATCTATTTACTGAAGCATTCCATACACGCGACAATTATATACAGCTTATTTACGCTCTATTCGATTATGCAAATCTATTATCGTAAAAAAGCCGGAGAACCTCCTGGTTACCTCTTAGCCAGTGCTATTATTCAGCTTTGCTTTGCATTAACTTTTACATGTATGTATATTACTTGGAATGTACATTTTTAGCTGTCCAATAAGTGCTGGACAGCTTTTTACACACCAAATTGAAAAAATCCGTGACATCCGCCGGGGGCTTTGGGCCAACGTGATGTTGGTCACTCAGTCATGTGTTGCTGTCGCTTCGCTTTCATGCACAGATAAATTGCCACAGGACGTGGCGTTCTTAGTCTGAGTTCCTCTATTTCAGCGGGGGTTTGTACGCCCGCTGAATAGAAAAAAAGCCGCATTAATTTCGTCACCTATAGAGCTGGAAGTATTCTGTACCTGACGCTTCGATTACGGTACAAAATCATGTGTTGCTGTCGCTGCGCTTTCGCACAGTAAAGATCTGCTGAATCAAGATAAAAAAGTATCCCAGAAAATTTTTCTGAGATACCACCTCCGAATCAGGTACTGCTAGCCCTCATTTCAACGCAATACAGATATTTTTTGCTTCTGTGAAAAATTCCAAGCTATGGTGGCCGCCTTCACGTCCTATGCCACTCTTTTTAAAGCCTCCAAACGGAGCGCGTAAGTCGCGCACAAACCAGCAATTTACCCAAATTGTACCTGCACGTACATCATGAGAAATTCGGTGTGCACGCTGTAAATTTTCGGTCCAGACAACTGCATTTAAACCATACTCTGTTCCGTTAGCTATTGCAAGTGCCTCTTCCTCTGTATCAAACGGGATAATTGTAACGATAGGACCGAAAATCTCCTCTTGGCAAATGCGAGCTTGCGGATTTTCTTGTAAATAAATTGTCGGCTGTAAATAATAACCCGTACTTAAGTGAGCTGGTAATTCAGGACGTTTACCTCCATAAATAAGCGTAGAATTTTCATATTCAGCTATACTTAAATAGCTTGTTACCTTGTTATAATGTGTTTCACTTACGACTGGTCCCATATTCGTCTTTGAATCTTGCGGATCACCAACAACTAATGCTGCTGCCGCTTCTTTAAAACGTGTAAGGTATTCATCTAAAATTGAACGTTGAACTAAAATACGTGAGCCTGCTAGACAAACTTGACCAGAATTCATAAATGCTGCTTGAATCGATACGGGGATGGCTTTTTCTAAATTCGCATCTTCAAAAATAATATTTGCTGCCTTTCCCCCTAATTCAAAGGAAACCTTTTTCAATGAATCAGCACCGTTTTTCATTATTGCTTTCCCTGTCGTCGTTTCCCCTGTGAAGGAAATTAAATCAACTTCAGGATGTGTCGTCATAAATTCCCCTGCGGATTG
>Ga0213824_1001779_pt1 | contig 11602 bp, 7 predicted proteins | sample MC6MC0906MG_FD_179892 | JGI IMG/M metagenome (GOLD analysis project Ga0213824, IMG submission 179892) | Enriched soil aggregate microbial communities from Iowa State University, Ames, United States - MC6-MC0906-MG | ecosystem: Environmental > Terrestrial > Soil > Unclassified | place: USA: Iowa...
TTTTTATTGACGCCGTTGGAGTAGTTGAACGGCCGACGCAGGATCAGGTTGGCCTGGGTCTGAGGGGTGCGCGGGTTGGCCAGGCGGATATGGGCATCGAGCTTGGTCAGCTTGCCTTCCGGGTCCTTGCTGTAGTCGGGCACCTGGGATTCTTTCTGGCCATCCATGGGGGCGCCGCTGGTCTTCACGCGGCCGATGATGCTTTCCTGCTCCTGCAGCGGCGTGCGGTCCCAGCGCTCAACGAAGTTGCGGATGATGCGCACCGCCTGGTAGCTGCCATGGGCCGCCCAACTGGGTTCGTCGCTGCCGGGTTGGACCCACACAATCTGGTCCATGGCCTTGTTGTCGTTGGAGTTCGGGTTGGCCGAGCCGTCGCGGAAACCCAGGAAGTTGCGCGCGCTTTGTGCCGGTTCGCCGGGCTTGGCCGGTGCCTGGGGCGGCACGCTGCCTTCCTGCTTCCAGCGCACCAGCAGCAGGTCGGGCAGGTTCTTCACGATGTCGCGCAGGGCGTGGATATTGGTGTCCGGGGTGTTGGAGCTGAATTGCAGGCTCAGGTCGCCGTGGCACTGCGCCGGTTCCAGCGCATCGTTAGGGAAGCCCACCATGCGGATCAGGCGCTTGGGTTTGACGGCGGCCAGGCCGAAGCGCTCATCGAACAACGATGCGCCGACCGACACGGTGATGGTCAGGTTATCCGGCGTGACCACCGGGCCGAGGATGCCGGAATCGGTGGGCGGCAGCTTCGGGTCGACCTGGGGCACGGTTCCGCCGGTCATCAGGAAACCGATGCGCTCGTTCAAGGTGCGGAACAGGCGCTCCAGGTCTTCGCGGTCGCTGGCCAGGACGTCGAACGCCACGACCATGCCGCAGGCCGGGCGTGGGGTGACGATGCCGCTCTGGTGCTGGCCGAAAAAATCGTGGTGGTCCTGGGTCTTGTCACTGCGCGGTGCGGTGGTGACTTGCTCTGCGGCGGCCGCCATGGCCGGGCAGGTCAGGGTGCTGCCGGCGATGGCGGCACCGGTGGCGGCCATGCCCAGGAGCACACGGCGACGTTGTGCTGAAAACTGTTCTGAATCACTCATGTGTGCGGTCGTCTTCACTGCAGGCCGGAAAGGCCAAGGGCGGGGTCGATTCCATCGAGTGCGGCGGCCAGAGCCTTGGCCTTGTCGGCGATCTGCTTGCGCTGATCGGCGGTAACGCTGTCGTATGTGGCGTAGCCTTTGTCGAGCTTGAAACCCTGGAGCTCGGCATCGAAGGCGGCGAGGGCGCTGTCGACTGTCGGCAGCACGTCGGCGGCGGACTTGGTCAGCAGCGGACGCATCAGCTCGACCACCTTGTGCGCGGCCTCCAGGTTGGCGGCGAAACCATTCAGGTCGACATGGCTGTAGCGCTCTTCTTCACCGCTGATGGCGCGTACATCCGCCAGGCTGTTGAGGTTGCGCACCACGATGCTCACCAGTTGTTCCGGTGGCAGCGACTGCGCCAGCAACTGCTGTTTGAGGCGGGTGACATCGGTGACCAGGCGCTGCGCAATCGGCCCCAGGCCATCAAGGCTGCGTTGCTGGAACAGGCTGTATTCGAGGCGATGGAAGCCGCTGAAGGCCGGGTCTTGCTCACGTTTTTCAAAATAATCGGCCCGGGCGTTGATGGCGTTGTCCAGCTCGGCCAGGCGCTGCGAGGCCGGGGCCAGGCGTTGGTAAGCCTCACGAGCCGGCACGTACAGCGCTTGCGCCTGGGCCAGGTCACCGGCGTCGATCGCCTGTTGCAGGGCGGTCACCGCCTTGACCAGGGCACTGCCCTGGCTGCTCAGGTACACGCGAAACTCCGACAGCGGACCGATAAACGCCACCATCGACGGCTTGGCCTTGGCCTGGGCGTCGGACTCAGCCGTCGGCGTCACATGCAGGGTGCCGCGCGGGTTGCTCAGCAGGCCGCAGGTGATCGCATAGTCGCCTGGCAGCAGGTTGGCGTTGATCACCTGGCTCAGGCCGGGGGCGATGTTTTCGCGCTCTTCGACTACCAGCACGCCGTCGAGTATTTCCCACTCCACCGCCCGGTCAGAGCGGTTGATGATGCGAAAGCTCGCCCGGCCGGCCGGCACCGTCAGTGCATTGGGCTCGCAGGCGTGGCCATGGATGGTCACGGCGATTTCATCGTGGTTGGTCTGGCGCTTGCTGGCCGCCAGTTGCGAGGCGTAATAGAACAGGCCACCGGCGGCGATCATCACGACCACCGAGCCGGCCACCGCCCAGCGCAGGGCGCGGGGGGGCGAAGCGGGTTGAGGCGTTGGGTTGGACAAGAGACGGTCCTTACTGGCTGGAAACGGAAGAAGGGCGGGCGGCGGGCTTGGCCGGTGCCGCGGGCAGGAAAAACATCACCAGCGCCACCCCCAGATAAACCAGATAGGCGCCCAAGGTGCTGACGGTCGGCGCTTCCTGGTAGCCGAACATGCCGGCCAGCACTGAGCCCAGGGGGCTATCCATCGGCAATGCGGCGCTGAAATCGAACAGCACGGTCTGCCAGTGGTTCCACACGCCCGCTTCGTGCAGGGCTTGCACCGAGTTGGCGAGGATGCCGGCGGCGACCACGAGGATGAACAGGCCGGTCCAGCGGAAAAACGCACCGAGGTTCAGGCGCATGCTGCCGGTGTAGATCAGGAAGCCGACGATGATCGCCAGGACCAGGCCGAGCAGCGCGCCAATCGGCGCGCCTGGGCCCTCGCTCTGTTGGAACACCGCCAGCAGGAAGAACACGGTTTCCAGGCCTTCACGAGCGACGGCGAAGAACACCATGAGGATCAACGCCGTGACCTGGTGTTTGGAGCCGGTCAACGCCTGATCAAGGGAGGCGTGCAGCGAATGCTTGATGGAGCGCGCGACCTTGCGCATCCAGAACACCATGGAGCTGAGGATGCCCACGGCGACCAGGCCGACGATGCCTTCGAACAATTCCTGCTGTTTCTGCGGAAACTCGGCACTGACCAGTTCAAGGCCGCCGCCGACCAGCAAGGCCAGGGCAGCGGCGAGGAACACGCCGATCCACACGGCGGGCATCCACTGGCCGCGGCCGGTCTGTTGCAGGTAACTGGCGATGATGCCGACGATCAGCGCGGCCTCAATGCCTTCGCGCAGCATGATTAAAAAGGGAACAAGCATCGGGCACCGCAGCTTAAGTAGGTAGGAAGCTAAGTTGTAACATAATGATACTCATTGCTAAACAGGAAAACTTGACGTTTGCTGAACAATGGCTGAACGGTGGTGGCGAATCGCAACCCCCCTTATGATGCACGGCATCTCGAGTGCCGCCGGATTGCCCAATCTCCCATGTCGGAAAAAGACACCATCTCCATCCATCTCGTGCGCGAAGCCTTGTTGCAGAGCTGCGCACCGGGGCCGGCCACCGTCGAAGCCTTGAGCAAGGTCGGGATCGATCCGGCATTGCTGGAACAACCCGTGGCCCGCGTTCCGGCCACCGCCTACGCCCGTTTGTGGCGTCTGCTGGCCAGGCGCATGGACGATGAGTTCTTCGGCATGGACCCGCGCAAGCTCAAGTCCGGTAGCCTGGAGTTCCTCTGTCGCGCCGCCATTGCACAACCCAGCGTGGCAGCGGGCCTGCACACCGGCCTGGGGTTCCTCTCGCTGATGCTGGAACACCTGCCGGCCCAGCTGGTGCGCCAACAGAGCCTGGCGGAAATCGTGTTGCAAGAACCCGAGCCGGCGCCCAAGCGCGCGTTCACCTATTTCACCTACTGGATGATCGTGCACGGCGTCGCCTGCTGGCTGGCAGGCCGGCGCATCCCGATCCTGGCCATCGAACTGCGCTGCCCGCAGCCGGACTTTTGCGATGACTACCAGGTGATGTTTTCCGACAACCTGCGTTTTGATCGGCCACGCACGCGGATGATCTTCTCCGCCGACTGCCTCGACCTGCCGATCAAGCGCAGCCCGGAAGAACTCAAGCGCTTCCTCGCCCATGCGCCGGCCAACATCCTGGTCAAATACCGCAACCCCGACAGCCTGGCTACACGCATCAAGCACGACCTGCGGCAAATGCCTCCCGACACCTGGCCTGAGACCGAGGGCCTTGCGGCCACGCTGTGTATTTCCGCTTCCACGCTGCGCCGCCGCCTGGCGGAAGAAGGGCAGAGCTACCAGGGACTCAAGGACAGCGTGCGCAAGGAGTTGGCGATTGTGTGGCTGGCCGAACCGCAGATCAGCTTTGCCGAGATCGCGGCGCGGTTGGGGTTTGCCGATACCAGTTCGTTTTATAAGGCGTTTCGTAAATGGAGCGGGTCGAATCCTGGGCATTATCGTAGTTTGATTCTGGGGGAGCCTCGTTGAGCAGTGCATAGGACTGCTGACGGCCAGGACTTTTCCGATCCCATCCATTCGTTTTCCGGGGCAGGGTAGATGCTCTTCAATCGTGAAAGCGAGTTCTCTTAATGCTCAACGTCGTTGCTGCGCCTGAACCTTTTGTAGCGGGTATCCCGTCCACCGCCCCCGGCATTCAGCCAGATCGTTCCCTTGAGGTCATCCGTCCGGAGCCCTTATTGCGCCCTTCGACGCTGGTTCATCACATCCCCGGCCAATTGCAGGGCATCAGCGATTTTTCGCAAGCCCTGCTCGACACTGCGGTACTGGAGACCAGAAATAAGGAGCGCTGGATCGCTGCCCTGGAGCACCACGTGCAGGGCAAGGCGGATCAGGACACTATCGACCTCGCCGAGATCCGCTTTTCAAGCGTCACGAGATCCACGCTGGCGACCGATGTACAGCGTGGGCGCAAGGCCCTGGCCGCTTTGGCAAATCGTCCAGGCATGCAGGCGGCCTGGAAAAAATATGGAATCGACAGCCAGACCGCCCATCTACGCATTTTCGATGGACGCTTGGAGGTATTGGACAGTGCAGGGCGCTGGATCGATTTGAGCGACCATGTATCCGCCCGGCCAGGCTTGAAGAAACGCTTCGACACGCTGTTGGACATGGCGCAAACCACCGGACATATCCTCCATTCCACGAGCGAAGTCGACGCATTGCAGATGCTGCGCGTGACGCTACCCAACGCCGACGGGCAGGATGTCCCGCGCTCGGCCAAGGTCATTTGCAACCTGATTGGCTGGCAACGCCATCCACTTCCCTCCAGCCCGCCGATGGGCAACTATACCGGGCCCTGGCTGGCGCTGGACTCGCCGCTGAAACTCAGCCAGCAAGACCGCCAAACGCTGGTTGAGTCCTTTGAACGCTTCGTCGGCCCGCAGTGGCTGGATAAGCAGCCGCCTCTTTCCGGAGACGTCGATGCGCACATCCTTGGGCGGTTACGCAGCCAGAAGAATCTCAATGTGTATCGCCAGCACCGCTTGCTGGAAGGGCTGAACGCTCCCCTCGATGGTTGGCGCAGACAGCAGCTCAATCAGTTGCAGGTCACCGCCCATCTGTTGCGTATTGATCCGCACCTAGGACAGCAGAGAAATCACGTGGCGGGGTATGACCTGTACTCGCTGCAAAATGCCGGGCTCAAGATGGCCGATGCCCGCGAAGACCTGCGCATGCACCTGATGCAGAACAAAGGCGTGAGTCCGGACGCCGTGGAGGTTGTCAGCCATCTATTCCTGGCGACTGTCGCGCCGGAATTTCTAGTGCGGGATATCCCCGACACCGTGCATATCGGTTCTCCCGCCTGGCTGGTGTTGAGGAAAACCGTTGCCCTGCTTGAAGCCCACGCGCCAGGATCGAGCCGGACCCTGACCTATGCTCAAGTGCTGGAACGTGCGGCTCTCCAGCCTCCGGCACCCGCACTGGTGCCGTTGTTCCAGGCGGCCGAGGCAGATCCGTTGCTGGATTGGGGCGTGCTCAATGGCGTGATCGCGGGCCGTGCCGATGATCGTTACACCGTGGAAGATCTGCGCAAGAGCGCGGGCAAATACAAGGACTATATCGAGACCACTCAAAAGGCCACTGCGGTCCTGCAGACCCCTCCCGTGACGCGCAGAGCCTTGGCCCAGGCGGACCTCAAGACGGTGTTCCCAGGGCGGGACTTGGATAAGCCCGTGCAGAGAGATACCTATCCGATGCCTTTTTTCATGGCTGATCCCTCCCATGAATTGAGCTTGATCGACCTGCATATGATGGGGGCGTTGAAGAACCGTGAGTATGCGCAAAAAGTGGCCAACGGCCCCTTTGGCGGGACTACGGCAGACATAGGTAGAGAGCTCGCCGACCTGCAGGCGGGTTTTAATCGGCTTCGGTTTACCAAAGACATGCTCGACCGTTCGGTAAAGTCGGGGGTCGACACGTTCACCTCAGCCATCACCACACGTCTCAAGGACCTGTTCAGCAAAATGCCCTATCAGGACCGACAGCTGCTGGAGCGAGAAGAACTGACGTTTTACCGGGTCGAGGGCGAGTCCATCACCGCCGAAGGAAAGGCCATCAGCGGTGCGGCGGAACAAACGGAGCGGGTAAAGGGGCGCTATGGTTTTATCGTCCAGGCAGGACAGGGTGACAATGCGAAATGTTTTGAGTTTTGGCCCTTGAGGGGCGAGTACTTCGAGCGTCCCGATTTCCTCAAGGCACTGGCCCGAGGCGAAGCGCAGGTGCCCCGTGTGTGGGTGACGAAACTGCAATCCCATGCGGACGGCCATGGGGCCGGGGAGTCCCAGGTGCAGATACGGGCCCTGCGCGAGACCCTGCCGGCCGGCAGCGGGCGCGGATCATTGGCAGACGGCGGATACTTTTCACAGAAAACCAGGGATTTTGCCGCCTATGTGCGGCGCCATGACCTGGTGCTCAATCGCCAGGAACTCCTGGACTCCGCCATGGGCACGACGCCGCGTGAGCGTTTCGAGGCGCGCACGCAGGAAGCGGTCAAGACCATTGAAGACCTGCTTATTCCGTTCAAGGGATGCTACGACGACATCGCCTCCGGGCGCGTGAAGACCGAGCTGGGCGCGCTCACCGGCTGTGCGCTCGACGCCGTGATGATCGGCTCCGTGGTCGCTGGCGAGGTTGTCGAAGGGGCGCAGGCTGTCAGTCGGGCAGAGACTGCCTTGTCCAAGATGTCGGCGGCCACCAGAGCGTTTGGTGCGCTGAGCAATAACCTGTTCAATCCTGTTGCGGGTTTGGAGCAGCCCTTACAGGCAGGCTACGAATGGTTGAGCAGCCGCCCTGTTTTTCGTCTTGGCAGGCCGCTGGGGGAGCTCCGTGCGACCTGGAAGACCGCGATGAAGGAGCAACTGGGCGCGCCGCCTTTTGCCATTGAACGTCCCCGGAAAATGCGCAGGCCTTCCGTCGACGGTGAGCAACCGCGTCCGCACGCCCCGGCTCAACTACCCACTCTGGAGACCGCCCCGACACCCCTCCTTGAGCAAAGCCGTCAAGCCATTGAGCGAGCACTGCCCATTGCCCGGGAGCGACTCAATGGTGCCTTGAGCGCGTTGTCCGATCCTCAGTTCGAGAAAGACCTCAAATTCGTGTGCAAAACCTTCTTCGGCGCGGATTCCGAGGAAGCCTTGGCGGCCTTTACGCGCAAGCAGCGCACGATGAAAGTGGATTTGGACAAGCTGGATCTTTCCAACATCAACTTCCTCGAAAACGAAGGCACGGAGTGGCAGGCCCAGCTCCTGCCGTCGTCCTATAGTCGCTACAAGGCGGGCAACCTCCGGGAAAAATACATTGAAGTGAATGTGGACGGCGCCACGGACTATTACCGTTACATGGGGAACAGCGACGAAGCCCTGGCCAACACCCTGATCCACGAGCAGGCCCATGGTTTTCCCGGTGATGAGGATTATGTCTATTCCGGCGCGATCAAAGGCGGACGCGAGGACATTGCAGACCTGCTCAACCTGGGGAACACCACGGACCCCACACATTTTCGCCACTTGGGTGACGAGGTGCAGGAGGCGACCTTGAGCTTGTTCGCCAAGGCGCCCCAGGCGCATAACGCCGACTCGACCCTGTTCGGCATTGCGTTGCTGGACCAGGCTAAAAACAACCGGCCGTTGTACGAGGAAAATGTGAAAGCGATTCAACAGGCGCTGGACAAGGCCAAGGCCACAGGTGGTGTCATTACCGAACACTTGCCCGTCAGGATTATTCGCAAGCGTGCAGTCAGCAGCGCTCCCTTGCCGCGTTTTGTACTGGTACGCCATGATCAGACCGGCAAAATCGTCCAGGTGCTGGAGCGGGTCCCCCGGCCGGTGGTGCACGGTCGTCAAGCACCACGGACTGTGAGTGATGTTGTTCAAGAGGTGTTCAAGTGGCATTGAAGCGCATGTTCGAATGCATAGGGGAAAAACGGCTTGGATGAATCGCAGATCGACTTCGGCGAAATGATCGGGAGGTTGGGAATGGCTGGGTGCGCCCAGCTTTATCAGTATGGATAACGGACCTGGTCGTTGGAGCCGGACTGGCGCTCAAAGCCAGTGACCACGCCGTGCAGGCTGAAACAGGCGTCCCGGGCGAGCAGGGTTTCGGCAGCAAGATGTCGGAAAAATCGACTTTACGAGACGGGCACTTCCTGAATGTGTTTTCACGTCTCCGAGCTATCAATATTCCGTTAGTCCATCTGTAAGTCGGCCGCCAAAACGATCCCCATAAATGTCCAAAAAAAGTGCAATGCCTGACATATATTGGAATTCACCGCGTAGCCGATTTCCTAAATTGAAAAATAGCCGGCAAATTCGTCCGGTAAGATCACGACATCTCCGTAGAGCGTTACTTAGATTTTGCAGTTCTTTCTATTCGATGGAACTGCAGATGCCTCAGCCCTATGCGTTCATCAACGAACGCCAACAAACGTCGACCGAACTCAAGGCGAGTCTTGACCTGAGCGGACCCGCCGCCAAGAAGTTCGACTTACTCAACAGCCATATCCGCAACGTAGTGGTTCTACCGGGCCAACTGGTGATCATCGGAGACGACTCGACGGCCATGTGCACGCCGCAAGAGTCGCGGTTGATGCAGTCTGCATGGGACATTCGCCATAGCGTAATGGCCGAAGGCGGAGCCGAGTTTGCTTTGCAGAACTATGACCTGTTGCAGAGTTTGCTGGGCTACACCTCGCTCGGCGTCGGAACGGCGAGCGATGCGTGGAGTCGGCACTTGAAGGACATCGCCAAGACCCTGGAAGACATTGACGCCTTGCACAAACAGTCCCTGCGCCGAGGCGGCGGTGCTGCGCGCCATGAGTTCCTGGCACGTCGCCAGGTTTTGTTTACCAAACTGGAAGGGCAAATGCGTGGGTTCGCCCGTTACGGAACCGGCTTGCGTAATGACGGATCGATCAAGAAGATGCTGGGGATTTCTACCAGGAGCTATCTGCATACCGGAGCGATCAGTCGGTATGCCGAGAGGATTGCGAAGATTGCCAGGACGGCGAAGGTGCTTAAAGCCGGGACGCCGTTGGGGATTGCCTTGAGTACTGCATCTACTGCGCTGGAGATCAAGGAGGCGTGTTCAACGGGGAGGGAGGAGCAGTGTAGTAAGGCGAAGTACGTGGAGGTGGGTAAGCTGGGCGGAAGCGTTGTGGGCGGAATGGCAGGTGGGGCTTTGGTAACCGCGCTATGTCTTATCGTATTGGCCCCCACAACCGGGCCAGTGTCATTGGGCTGCCTGTTGATAGGAGGGGGAACCGGTGGTGCGATTGGTGGCAGTTATGGGGGAGCGTTCGGGGAAACCGTAGGCGAGAAAATCTATGAGTATTGATTACTTGTTCAATCACCCTCAGAAATTTTGGTTTGATCTGGGAGTCATGTGTTTGGCCCTTGCCTTTAATGTGACGGGCATTGTTCTGGCGTATACACGACTGGATGAGATGGAGGACCGATTAAACAAATGCAGTCTTGTCACTTCTCACAAGCGCATCTGGGGTGATTGGATACTGGGGAGGGTGATTCGACTGTACGTGGTCATGGCGACGGTATCAATGCCACGGTGGAACATACGGCGCGGTGTTGTGGACCGGCAGCAAGTGCAGGACTTTCCCCGCGGCCTTAAACGTTTGCTTCAAAGCATGATGCTTGGAGGGATGGTTTTTTTAACGGTCGCCACAGTCGACACCCTATATAGATGGCTGAGGCATTAAACAAAAAAAGCCCTATGACCAAATAGACCACGGGGCTAAAAATTGGCTGGATGCGACCAACCAAAGGAGCTCTTTACGTTACTTCGCAGTCGCCACGACGGTGTCCGGCTTCCAGCCACCCCCTAGCGCCTTGTAGATCGCCACAATCCCGCGATACAGGTCCACTTCGGCCTGGGCCTGGGAATCTTCGGCGGCCAGACGCTCACGTTGCGCGTCGAGCAGGACGAGGAAGTCCACGGTGCCTTCGCGGTAGCGGATCGCGGCGAGGTCGGCGGCGGCGCGGCTGGATTCGCTTTGGCGGATCAGCGAGACCAGGCGTTGCTGACGCTTGCCGTAATCACTGAAGGCATTCTCGGACTCTTCCAGCGCCAGCAGCACTTGCTGCTCGTAGGTCGCCAGGGCGCCATCGGCTTCGGCGTCTGCACCCCGCAGGCGGGCGCGGACGCTGCCCAGGTCGAAGGCGGCCCAGGTGATGCTCGGGCCAAGGGCCCAGGCATTCGCGGCGGATGAGCCGATCTGCGAACCGCGCCCGGCGGTGAAGCCGAGGAACCCGCTGAGGCTGACCCGTGGGAACAGGTCGGCCTTGGCCACGCCGATACGCGCGGTGGCGGCGGCCAGTTTGCGTTCGGCGCTGAGGATGTCCGGGCGCCGTTGCAGCAGTTGCCCCGGGTCGCCGATCGGCAACGCCTTGGCAATCGCCGGCAGGTCTTTCGGGCTCAGGTCCACGGTCAGCTTGTCGGGACGCTGGCCGAGGAGGGTGGCGATGCGGTTGCGCTCACGTACCTGTTCGGCCTGCAGTTGCGGCACGCTGGCTTCCACTGCGGCGAGGCGTGCGTCGGCGCGCTCCACGTCGAGTTGGTCACCCACACCGGCATCCCGCAGGCTGACGGTGATGGTGCGCGAGTCCTGCTGGTTCTTCAGGTTGTCGAGAGCGATGCGCTCACGCAGTTGCGCGCCGCGCAGTTGACCGTAGGCGTCTACCAGTTCGGCAATCATGGTGACTTGCAGTTGGTACAGGTCGGCCTCGGCGGCTTGCTGGTCGGCGTCGGTGGCTTCCAGGTTGCGCTGGATGCGCCCGAACAGGTCCAGCTCCCAGGCCATGTCCAGGCCCAGGTCGTACCGCTCGGTCTTGACCCGGCTGGTGGTCTGGCCGGGGATCTGGCCCTTGCCCTGGTCGCTGCTGACGCGGCTGGTAATGGTCGGCATGGCGTCATTGCTGGCGTCATCGCGGATTGCACGGGCAGCACGCAGACGGGCAAACGCCACGCGCAGATCACGGTTACCTTGCAGCGATTGCGTGACCAACTGGTTGAGGGTCGGGTCGTCGAACTGCTGCCACCAGATGCCTTCGAACTTGGCGTGGTCATACTGCTTGGCGTCCGCGGCGGCGGTGATGTTCGCCGCCTCCGGGGTCTGGGTCTTGTAGTCCGGGCCCACGGCACAGGCGCTCAGCGCCAGGACCAGCAAGCTCGGCAGGAATACTTTCACACTCATTGCTGTGTCTCCAGCTTCAAGGCCT
>Ga0213824_1001780_pt1 | contig 11559 bp, 13 predicted proteins | sample MC6MC0906MG_FD_179892 | JGI IMG/M metagenome (GOLD analysis project Ga0213824, IMG submission 179892) | Enriched soil aggregate microbial communities from Iowa State University, Ames, United States - MC6-MC0906-MG | ecosystem: Environmental > Terrestrial > Soil > Unclassified | place: USA: Iowa...
TCTTTATTGAGAAATACAATAAGGAGCACGATTTAGGGGCTAATCTCGTCTATTCATCAGGCTCAGTTGATGTAAATAATCAACTTGCTACAGGTCGTGTGGATGCCATTATAACAACACCATTTGCTGTGAAGTATTATAACGAAAACAATGAAGCACAGCAAAAGGTAGTGGGAGACGCATTATTAAATTCAAAAGTGTATTTCTTATTAAATAAAGATGAGATTGCCTTACAGCAACGCCTTGATGATGCTATTCGTGAATTAAAGGAAGATGGCGTTGTTAGTGAGCTAAGTAAAAAGTGGTTAGGTGATGATTATACGGTGGACTTTTAAATAAATCAGAGAGGATGAAGGAAGTATGGCAAATGACTTTGACTTCGTGCTTATAGCAAAAGTACTTCCAATATTACTTCAGTATTTACCAGTAACACTTGAAATTTTAGTGTTTTCTATTCTTTTTGGCATGCTGCTTGGTATAGGTATCGCTATACCAAAGCTGCTTCATATCAACATTTTAAGGCAAATAATAACAATCTATATATCGTTTATTCGTGGCACACCGATATTAGTACAATTATTTTTAGTGTTTTATGGCATACCCGCATTATTAAAGATTGTGCATATTGATGTAACAAGAATGGATGCCATGTATTTTGTCATTATTACCTACACGTTAAGTAATGCTGCTGCATTTGCAGAAATCTTTAGAGCCTCGATTTTAACAGTGGACCGAGGGCAAATAGAGGCTGCATATTCAGTAGGCTTAAATGGTAAACAGGCCTTTGTCCGAATTATATTCCCTCAGGCTCTTCGTGTTGCCTTTCCCAATATAGCGAACACGATGATTAGCTCCTTAAAAGACACATCTCTCGCCTTTTCAATTGGTGTCATGGATATGGTCGGGAGAGGAGAAACACTTATTGCCTCTACCACAAGAGCACTAGAAATTTATTTGGCACTATCTATTGTCTATTTTGTCATTGTAATGCTGCTAGAAAAGGTATTAAAGAGTAATGAACGCTATCTTAATCGCTATATGCCAAAGGAAGCTGTATCTAGCTAGGAGGTAAGAGTTATGACCATAGATTTTGCATTTATTTTCGAAGCTTTTAAAGAAATTAGTAAGGTATTGCCGTTAACCTTATTTATGACAATTACCCCAGTCTTATTGGGCATTCTCATCGGTGTCATTGTTGCCTTCGTTCGAATCCAGCGAACTAAATTTTTCGCACCGTTGTTAAATTTTTATGTATCTTTCTTTAGAGGTACACCCATTATTATGCACATAATGCTTGTTTATTTTGGGGTACCTATCATAGTCGATGTCCTTGCGAAAGCATTAAAGTTAAATGTTCAATCAAGCTCTATCCCTATATTATTTTTTGTTTTACTTGCTTTGACATTGAGCGCAGGTGCCTATGCCTCCGAAATAATTCGATCAGGGATTTTAAGTGTGCCTAAGGGGCAGTTAGAGGCAGCTTATGCTGTTGGTTTGACATTTTCACAGGCAATGCGACGGTATATATTACCTCAGGCATTTAGTAAATCAATTCCTAATTTTACTAATGTTTTTATAGGCTTTTTACATGCCACATCGTTAGCTTTTTTTCTTTCAGTGAAAGAATTAATAGGTGTAGCAAATATTGTAGCCTCTATAAATTTAAAGTTTTTGGAGGCATTTATCGCTGTCGGTCTTATCTATTGGGGCGTTTCGGTCATCGTTGAATGGCTTGCCCATCGCCTTGAAAAAAGAGTGACTGCCTATAATAAAGGTGGCATTTGACAAAATACTTGTAAATTATGGTTTGACAAAAAGAAAGGGGAATAAACAATGACAGTAGTGGAAATAGTGATTGAACAGTTGAAAGAGGAAGACCATGCACGTTATTTAGAAGTTCTTGTAGAGAGCTATTCACAATATGAGAAAGAATATAATAACCCAGAGGATTGGGCTTCATATTTAAGTGCTATTCGTGCATCTGTAGGCAATCCTGATGCAGAAACAATTTTAGTGGCAAAGCAGGGGGATGAGATTTTAGGAGGGCTTCAGCTATTTACAGATTCTGAAAAGGCTTATGGTTTGCCAGAGCTTACTATACATTCTACCATTGTACGTTTACTTGGCGTGCATCCTAAGGGAAGGGGATTAGGCATTGCGAAGAAATTATTACATGAAAGCTTTGCCTTCGCACGTGCTCGTCAGAATCAAGCTTTATATTTACATTCGGGCGATATCATGCAGGTTGCCATTAATCTTTACTTATCATTAGGCTTTGTACGTGATGAATCTAAGGATTTTCGCAAGGGAGATAAACTGGTAAAAGGCTTCCGTTATGATTTGTAAAATGGAGTAAAGCATACTAGTAGCTTTCAGTACAAATATCCAATTAAAAGATTATTGATTGGCACAGCAGTGCTCTGTTTCCCCCTAGAGTGTTAAATACTGCTGTGCCACTTCATTTATCAAGGTAATTCACGGCTCTCAAGAAGTTGCTCATCACCTTACATACACGTTTTGTTCATGGTCATAGGGAAAGGAACCAAGTTGGTTTCTTTCCCTATGACATTTTTCATTTAAGCTACTGCTTATAGTTTTCCATAGGCTAAATAAGGGAAAAACCCCTCAAAAAATCGTTCAGTGGCAGGCATAAAATACGAGCCGAAATGGAAATCAGGATCTAGTGTTGTAATAATCCACGTCCCGTTAGTAGAAACAGAATCAATGTAAAGCACAGCACCGCCATCCTCTGTTGTTATTAAAATATCTGCATTTTTAGGAGGCCAAAATACGCCATGTTGATGCCAAGTGCAATCAGTCAATGTTAAATAGTCTGTAAACATTGGATGTTTTGGTTTTTGTAACACTAAACCGCTAGAAGCACCATTGTCAAGCCACCACCAGAAATTGGTTGGCCTTTCCTCCCACTGCTGTTCCGGTAGCCAATTCCATGGCTGTGGTCCAAATGCTACGACAATACCACCTCTCTCTGCAAACGAATGGATTTTCTCCACACTGTTAAGTAGAAGCCTGTTATTTAATTGCGAGGGAACAATTAATACGTCCAGATCATCTATATCGGTTTCGAGAAAATGTGGATGATAAATGATTCGCTCAATATATTGATTAAATTTTGGTTCATGGAATGTACGATAATGGGATTCATTACCACTGTAGATAACACCGATTTTTCTCATAGTTGTGAGCGCTCCTTTAAAGTTTGTACTTCTTCTTCTAGCCATGCTATAAATTGAGGGCGAATACAGTCGGTTGATTTATTTTCATTGGAGTATCCTAATAAATCTCGCCCTGCATGAACTAGAATAGTGCCCTTTGTTGTAGCTCGATCAACGTATGTAACAGGTTTACCATTTGCAAACGTAAGTAGTATTTCTGCATTTTCAGGTGGGTGATGATAGCCTCGAGCAAAAAAACCTGCTACCCCTTTTTTAAACGTCATATCTTCGGTTGTTACTCCGTTGAAGATGGCTAAATTTGCGGTTGGAAATACCTCATAGTCCTTATAATTTTGAATCAGCTGAGGCATGAATAGTCCACAACCAGGCAGCCATTCACGAAATAAATGTCCACAATATACCACAATTTTATTTTGTGCTAAAAAGTTAGCAATCTTCTCCCGTTGGCTGTATAAAAATTCTTGATCAATGAAATTAGGAATCATGAGAACATTCACTTTTTCTAAATCTTCTTGTACAAAATCATATTGATCAATGATTTTTGCTTCACTTCCAGTATCTTTTTGCATGCGACCATTTACTCCAAAAGCATGTCCAGGATCTAACTTTAATATGGTCATTAAGGCATTCATAGTCATTCCTCCTTGTTTGTAATAGTTCAATGTTAAATGATATTAGAAAAATTTTTTGTGTGCAGTATAAAACATGTATATGTCATTAATTTGACGTAAAACCCCTGTAAATAAAAGGAATTAAACAAATTACAATTGACATTGAAAATCATTATCAATATACTGTAGTAGGTATTTAAATGCAAATGATAATCATTATCAAAATAAAGAAAGGTGAATGCTTTATGAAGCCAATAGCTTATGCAGGTATTGATATTCAATTTTCAAGATTGACGGACGAGGATAGACGGCGTGGATTAACATTTTTATATTTATATGATTTACCCTATACAGATTTACGTGCCTATGCAGGATTAATTATTACAAATCTAGTAGAGGAGCAATTTTTATTAGAACACAAAGCTATTCTGGATCAATATTTGTATCAAGGTGGCGTTATTTTTTCTCTTACAGAGACTTCATTACCATGGCTGGTTGGTGTACCAGAGTGGAAACGATCACCGATTCCACTGAAGGACCGTGAAATTATCATTAAAGATCCTTTTCATCCTTTGTTTGCAGGAATAAATGCTTATGATATTAACTACCGAAAAGGAGTTAGAGGTTTTTTCTCACGAGGATATTTTGAGAAAATTCCATTACATGCTGAGGTGCTTGTGACAGATCAAAGTGGTGCAACCATTATTTATGTTGATCGTGATTCAACAAATGGCACAATTTTTGCAGGAGCGGGGGCGGATATTTATCGTGTTTTTATAGACGAAGAAAATTCCTCTCGTCAGTTAAGTTTACAAATGCTGTCATGTATCCGAGAAGAGTATGGGCGCAATCAAATAAATGGGGTGAATGCACAATGATTGGGATTGTGACAAATGGATTACCTTTTCAAAAACGCTTTTTTGCAGAGCAGGAATTTCATTATTTATATGATGATATTTTACATATTCGTGAGTTACATCGGTATAATCTAGCGGATTATGACACTTTGATTTTATCGTGTCGCTTAGATCTTCCGCATTTGAAGCGTTATCAGTCACAGCTAATTACATTTTTAGAATCTGGGAAGAGACTTATTATTTTTGGTGAGATTTTAGATCACTGGTTTCCTACAATCGATTGGGAGAATTCGGAGGTTAATTTTAGCTGGTGGGTGCGTGATGGTGGTGATCTTCCAATGAATGAGCAAAATACCACACATCCGTTATTTAAATATGTCACGCTACGGGATATGAAATGGCATTATCATGGGTCATTTTTGCCGCCAAAGGGCGCTAAGTCTTTATTAGTTATACCAGGTGGTCGCTCACTATTTTATATTGACAACGTAAGTTTTACTGGCGAGTTAGTAGTGACTACGCTTGATCCAATGTTCCATATTGGACTTGGTTTTATCGATCAGTCTAAGCCCTTTTTACATGGGATTGCAAAATGGTTAAGAGAGGAAGAAAAACAATGAAAAAATATGGTTATTTAGCAACTTTAGCATTAACAGCTATGCTAGTGGCTTGTGGCAATCAGGATGAAGCATCAGTATCTAAATCAGCTACTGAATCTTCAAAATCAGAGGTACAAACTACTGCAGAAGAAAAGGTTGTAACGGATCAGCTTGGACGAGAAGTAACTGTACCAGGTAATATCGAGCGAGTTGTGACAGGCGGTATATTACCTTATTTCTCTACATGGTATGTTGCTACAAATTCAACAAAAGAAATTGTTGGTATGCACCCTAACTCATATAATGCTGCAAAAAATTCAATTTTAGCTAAAATCTCACCAGATGTATTAAAGGCAGAAACCTCTTTCGTGCAAAATGGGGAAGTAAATGTTGAAGAGCTAATGAAAATAAACCCTCAGCTATATGTTGAAATTTCTACTAATGAGGATTCCATTAATAAAATTACTGAAGCTGGTATTCCTGTTGTGGCTGTAAAAGCGATTGATGCAGCCGCTGCGGAGCCATTGGCAACATTTAATAGCTGGCTAACGTTAACGAGTCAAATGACAGGAACAACTGAGCGTGCGGATCGCTTCTTAGATGAGGGCAAAAAGGTTCAGTCTGAGCTTGATGTGAAATTAAAAGACGTAGCCGTTCAGGACAAGCCACGTGCTATGATTTTGTTTATGCATAATGATAAATCAATAACTGTGGGTGGTAAAAACTTTTTTGGTAATCAATGGCTTAATGCAACAGGTGCTATAGATGTTGCTGAAAATGATGTGCAAGGAAAAAAAGAAGTGAATATGGAGCAAATTTACGCATGGAATCCAGATATTATTTATATCACAAACTTTACCGAAACACAGCCAGAAGATCTGCTTAAAAATAAGGTCAATGGGCAGGATTGGAGCCAGGTCAAAGCAGTTCAAGACGGTAAAGTGTATAAAATTCCTTTAGGTATTTATCGCTGGTTCCCACCAAGTGGTGATGCCCCATTAATGCTAAAGTGGATGGCACAAAAAAATCATCCAACATTATTTGATTATAAAATAGAAGATGAGATTAAGACTTATTACAAGGATTTCTACGAATTTGATATTTCTGATGATGAAATTCATTCTATATTAAACCCTTCTTCAGATGCAGCGAAGTATTAAGGATGATGCAGTCATGAAGAAATGGAAAATAGCACTTTTATGGTTGCTGCCATTTATGGTAGCAATCGCTTCTCTAGGTGTTGGACGATTTGAAGTTAGCCTTGAGCATATTATTAAAATTTTGACCTCTCAAGTACTCCCTGTAGAACAGACATGGACGCAGATGGAGGAAACGGTCGTATTGAACATTCGTTTACCACGAATTTTGCTGGCATTATTAATTGGCGGTGGTTTATCTATAGCTGGTGCAGGCTTCCAAGGGATGTTTGGAAATCCACTTGTATCACCAGATATATTGGGGGTTTCTGCTGGTGCAGGATTTGGAGCATCCCTAGGCATATTACTATTTGGACAAAACTTTACTGCACAAGTATTGGCATTAATCTTTGGGTTAGGGGCAATTGGTTTTACTTATTTAATTGCTGGTGCTAAGAAGAATGCGCCTATTTTTATGTTTGTGCTGGCTGGTGTGGTGACCTCAGCCCTGTTTAATGCGCTGATTTCATTAACAAAATTTGTGGCTGATCCAGAGGAAAAACTACCTGCGATTACTTATTGGCTAATGGGAAGTCTTGGCACGGCAACCTATAAGGACTTATTTATTGGAGGACCATTAATATTAATAGGAATTTTAGGATTGTACTTATTACGTTGGCGTTTGAACATTTTAACATTGCCTGAAGATGAAGCAAAATCAATGGGTGTACCGGTGACACGGTTAAAATGGTTAGTGATTATTGGGGCAACTTTAATTACAGCAGCATCTGTAGCAGTTGCAGGAATTGTCGGTTGGGTAGGCTTAATTATTCCACATGTGGCGCGTATGCTTGTTGGGAATAACAATCAATTTGTATTACCAGTATCCGTCGCAATCGGCAGTATTTATTTATTAATCATTGATGATTTAGCGCGCTCATTAACGGCAACGGAAATACCACTGTCTATTCTAACAGCCATCATTGGCGCCCCATTTTTCGCTTATTTATTACGCCGTTCAGGAGGTGGCTGGGCATGAAAATTGTAGTGGAAGGTGGCAATTTTCATTATGAAAAACGACGAAAAAAATTACCAAATTTATATGCACAAGACATCCATTTTTCCTTGGAGCCCGGTGAAATAATGGCGATCTTAGGTCCCAATGGGGCGGGGAAAACAACACTGTTAAAATGCATTACAGGACTTCTTGAATGGAAGAAGGGAAAGACTCTAATAGATGGTCATCCACTAGAATCATTCAATCGTAAAGAGCTTTGGAAACGTGTTGGTTATGTACCGCAAGCGCATAAAATGGTCTTTGGCTTTTCTGTAGAAGAGCTTGTTATCATGGGAAGAGCTCCTTATATTAGTACACTTGCACAGCCGACTGCTAAAGATTTGGAAGCGGCTCATCAGGCATTAGAGACGATAGGTATAGTACATCTTACTAAAAAATCATGTAATGAAATCAGTGGTGGTGAGCTACAGTTAGCTTTAATTGCAAGAACGCTTGTTTCCGAGCCAGAAGTTTTGATTTTAGATGAACCAGAATCACATTTGGATATTCAAAAACAAATGGTTATTTTACAAACGATTAAACGATTAGCCAAGGAGCGTGGGATTTCTTGTATAATCAATACTCATTACCCTAACCATGCATTTTATCTAGCGGATCGGGTGTTAATGACGGCGAAAGAAAAAGGGGTCGTCTATGGGAATGTACAGGAAGTCATGACAGAAGTAAGGATGAAGGAATACTTTGGAATTGAATTAAAAAAAATAATAGTTGAAGAGGAAGATTACCTTGTTGAGACGATGATACCTCGTGCATTAGGTACAGAGCGTGGCAATCTTTAATAAAAAACACGATCCAGTCTTAATGACGAGATCGTGTTTTTTGCAAGATTACATAGTGAAAATTTTCCCAGGGTTCATAATATTATGGGGATCAAGTGCTGCCTTTATGCTTTTCATCACTAAAAGGGATGTACCATGCTCTGTCGATTGATATTTCATTTTGCCAATTCCAACTCCATGCTCACCCGTACATGTTCCACCACGCAGTAAGGCATATTGCACAATATGTTCATTAAAGCGATCTGCTTGTGCGCGTTCGGCAGAATCATTTGGATCAAGCATTAGTAGTGCATGAAAGTTTCCATCTCCGACATGACCAACAATGCCGCCTGCTAGCCCAACCTCTTCAAGTTGCTCACGCGCATATAAAATGGTTTCAGCTAATTTTGAAATTGGTACACATACATCAGTCGACATAAGCTTTTTCCCAGGATAAGCATGAATATATGCATAGGCTAAGGAATGGCGTGCCTGCCAGAGCTTATTGCGTGCTGCTGTATCATGCTCGAATTCAACTGAAAGACAATCGAAATCCTGGGAAATTTCTGTTGCAAATTCTATGTCAGCATGCATACCAGCTTCATTGCCGTGGAATTCTAAAAATAATGTAGGTTTTTCCTCGTAAGACGTTTCGTTGTAAATATTTGCCTGTTTAATAGAGGCTTCATCGACCAGCTCAACACGGCCAATTGAAATCCCGACCTGCAATAATGCAGTTACTGCACTAACAGCATCGCCAACTGTTGCAAAAACTGCACGCCCTGCAGTTACAAATTCAGGAATTCCATAGACCTTCAACGTTAATTCTGTAAAGCAGCCAAGTGTACCCTCTGAGCCAATAAATAGGCTATTTAAATGATAACCAGAAGATGATTTAGCAGCAAGGCTCCCTGTATGAATAACAGAGCCATCCGCTAGCACAACCTCTAAATCACGAACTTGATCACGCATAACCCCATAGCGCACTGCGGTTGTCCCACTTGCATTGGTAGCAGCCATACCACCTAATGTTGCATCAGCGCCAGGATCGACTGTGAATTGGAGTCCGTGTTTTTTTAATTCTTTATTCAATTGATCTCGAGTTACACCAGGTTGTACTTTTACCAGCAGGTCATCTGGCCGAATGTCTAAAATAGCATTCATTTCAGAGAAATCGATAGAAATACCATTGGCAATGGGAATTGCATTTCCTTCTAAGCTTGAGCCAACTCCGAAAGGTACGACTGGTACACGTTCCGCATGCGCGATTTTCAAGATGGCACTGACATCTGCTGTGGAACGGGGAAAGACAACGATATCTGGTAAGCTCATTGCATGATGAGACTCGTCCTTTCCATGAAGCTGCCGCACCGTTTCGTTTGTTGACACTTGTTCTTCTAATAAAACCTTTTTTAGTTGATTGATGATTAACTCTACAGCAACAGTCATTCCAATCCCTCCAAATTTTCTGATAAGTAAAACTTTATCATGCATTTCTTGGAAATGGAATGAAATGTTTAGCAATTTTGCCTTGGCGTAGTTGTAGTTGAAACATTTGCCACTGTTGTACAGATAATGCGTCAGGATTTCGAATTCTTCGCAGAGGTCTACGGGCAAGTTTTCTAAAATATAGAATGCCTAAGTCCTCTATTCCAGTAAGTGTGTGGACACCTAAACTGCACTATCCGCACTGTTTATTGAAATCAGTGAGCAAATGCTTTTTCTAGCTTTTGTACAAATGCATCCTGCTCAGCAGTACTAGATTGCTGCCACCACTTTTCAAAAAATACACCAAGCCCTGGTAGTAAATGCTCTTCACCGCGACTGATCGCATCTTCAACAATATCTTTAAATTCAGATGCTGTTTGACCATGTACGTTTGTCGTAATCGCATCTCTTATTTGAAAATTCATCTATTTCGCCTCCTTAGTGATAATTTGTCCAGCCTTTGAAGAAATATGTATAGAATGACAGATAAAACATACGATTTTTTATTATTTTATAAGGATTCTCAATAAATGTAGGTAGGGATTTATACAAAATTTCTAATCATATCAACAAAAGGAGTATTCGCTTCCTTCATAGTATAATAAGTAAGATAGAGGCACCTAGGAATAAAGGACTGTGCATAGTCGTTAGGAAAATAGGATGCCGCAGTGTAATAAGCTATCACCTGAACAGCCATTTGAAGAAGTATTAGAAAAAGTCCAGCCAATGATAACGTCAATCTTTTTAAAGCTCCATATCTATAAAGATTATGATTATTACCGACATATTGCTTCGATAGCGGTATGGGAGGCTTGGTGTAAAGCAGATCCATTGAAAGGAATATTTACGGCTTATATTTATACAACGGTTAAGGGAGAGCTATTGAAGGAACTGACAAAAGAAGTGACATTCGAAGAGCTTCATGCACCTATGGATGATGAAACAATAAATTATGTTCGGGGTTTTGAAATAAATCCAAAAAGCCCTGCTTATTTAGAAACCTTATTGGCTGAATTAAAGGAGGAAGAAAGAGCTATATTACTACTTTTTTATGTAGACGGTTATAATTATGTGGAGATCGCACAAGCATTACATTTATCAGTATCAGCAGTTAAAAAAAGACGTACTAGAATTATGACAAAACTACGTGAGTTGAGATCCTCTATAGTAAAATAAAGGGATAAAGGAGCAAAAGTGTGCTAATATCTAAATAAACTGAATATTAGCATACTTTCAATATTTGCATACAACTTCCAAAAAAAATGCTATGATTTGTAAGATGTCAAAAAAAAATACAATTTTTAAATTGATATTTTCAATAGGTAGATAAATTTACCTATACAATTTATTGATATATACTTAGTATGGAGGGTTTGGATTGGAAAATTGGTTTAAGCATTTAGAAATTGAAAAGAAGGAGTTTTGGTATATTGTATTGCCGTTATTGCTAGTGATACCCCTATTAGGTTTTAGTAATCAGGTATATGGTATTTTTAAGGAAGAAAGTTATCTTTATTTGAATTTAGTTATACAAATACTCATTATTGTTTTTACTATGGCAATTGCCATTCAATCTTGGCTTGTTTTTTCACATCTACCATCAAATCAAACATTATACATAGGTAATTTGTTTTTTATCACCGCATTATTAGAATTAGCTAGTTTAGTTATTCATCAAAACTATTCCATTCATTCTCACTATGCGGTAATGAGTATACATATCATAATGCGTTTATGCTTGGCTATTGGCTTTTTATTTATTATTGTAAAGCCAAAACAAAATGTAGCGATGAATTATCGTTATTATACATATGGAAGTTCCTTATTATTGGTAT
>Ga0213824_1001784_pt1 | contig 11544 bp, 9 predicted proteins | sample MC6MC0906MG_FD_179892 | JGI IMG/M metagenome (GOLD analysis project Ga0213824, IMG submission 179892) | Enriched soil aggregate microbial communities from Iowa State University, Ames, United States - MC6-MC0906-MG | ecosystem: Environmental > Terrestrial > Soil > Unclassified | place: USA: Iowa...
ACGCTGTCGGACCTGGCAGGGCTCAGTTATGATCGCTACGAACCGGCGAAAAGCCTGGTGAACCCACTGTTCGTGGTGGCGCCGCGCTGGATCGGCGACCCGTATCGCCAGGATGGGCTGCATGAGTTTGATTCGCTGCCGATGGACAAGGCGCAGCGGGTGCAGGAGACCGCCTCTAACGGCAAGGCCACACCAAGCAATATGTGACACAGCTAGTACGTCGGCCCCTGCCCGATGGACGGGCGGACGCCGGCCACTCTTGGTAACCAGGGCAACATTTTTTGAAGGCTGATCCGGGCGGGGCACAGTACCGCGCCATCGGCCTTTTTCCTTGTTCTGATGGTTGCCGTAGACCCGAATGTCTCTAGAATCCGCTTCAAAGCCAGAGACCACGCGCACTGAGCCGTCCCGGCGGTTCAGCGTTGCGCCGATGACGGATTGGACCACCTTTTCATGAACACCAGTATTTTCGGCACGTATAGCCACAATCCTGGGGCTTTGTACCAGATTTGCGCCAATCAAACACATTTTTCTATGCAATGCAGGCATTTCGCTATTGCAAAAAAGCAAGCATTAATCTAAACCTATCCATTCGTATAGAGTTCCAACTTACTGCTCGCTGCGGCGCACACCCCCTTTTTGGAAACGCTATGGATAGTGCAGACCTGCTTGATCTACTCAAGTCAAGAGGTGCAAAGTATGTTTACAACAACTTGCTCCTTGATGAAAATGTTTTTATTCTAAAACAATTATTTCCAGAAAATTATGCAGAAAAATACCATCAATTGAAAGTAGCCACATCCGATGCACTGGATGTTCCCGTAAAAAATATAGCTATCGTCGGAAGCTCAAAGCTGGGGTACTCACTCACCCCCGACAGAAACTTCGACACAATCACCCCAGAATCCGACATTGATTTAATAGTTGTATCTAAAGAACTTTTCGACAGCCTTTGGGCTAGCCATCTAAGCTATAAAAACAGCATAGAACAGAGCCGACAGTATTCTTATGCCAATGTCGCGAAGAATGTTTTTCGACATTTCGTTTCAGTTTCAGAAGACGAACTTGACTCCTCGATGCTAAACCACTTCAAGGACTGGATTAGCAGAGTCGGAAAGCTCAAAAGACTACTAGAACAACAGTTTAAAATATCCACAACACTTGAGTATCGAGTCTATGAAAGCTGGGCTTACGTAGAACAGTACCACGTCACTGGCTTAAACGCACTTTTGGAGCACCACAATGAAGGTTACCGATAACACAACAGTTGAATCCCGTCCGATAAAATGGATTCTAGACGAGTTCCGTAAAGGAAATCTTTTTGTGGACGATTCGTTTCAGAGAAACTATGTCTGGCTGACAAAAGACCGCATCTCTCTCATTGAAACAATTCTCCTAGGCTATTCAATTCCTGAGATCTATCTCTGGGAAACAGATACCAACCCAATGACCGGCGACACCCGATATAGTATCATAGATGGCCAGCAGCGCATTCGAACTATTAACCAGTTCGTGAGCGGTGATCTACGCCTAACAGATTCAGGCCTAGAATTCAAGACTGCATCCTATCGGGGTAAAGAGTTTGACCCTCTTGATGACAACCAAAAGAGGGATTTCTGGTCTTATAAAGTTTCAGTCAGATTTGTTAATAAACACGTATCTCGCGAAGAAATCATCAAAATGTTTCTCCGCCTGAACAAAACCTCAAACGCACTGAACCCTCAAGAACTGAGGCACGCTGAATTTCATGGCGAATTCATTAGTGCATCCTTCCAGATCGCTAGCCTTCATCATTGGAAAGAGTGGAGTACATTTACCGACCTTGAAGTACGGAGAATGAGCGACATTCAATTTGCCAGCACCCTTTTGATTTACATTCGCTCAGGATTTGAGGACGAAACAACTCAATCATCCATCAACAAATTTTACGATCTATTCAATGAAGAATATCCGGACAAGGCCGAAGACATTGCAGCCACGCGGGAAACACTTGATTATCTCAAGGATATAATTGACCAGTCACCTAGACTGGCAGATGCACTGCAAAAGAAAACACACGCCTACACAATCTTCACACTCGCCAACCTGTTGATGAACACTCACCACTCTACTCAAGGAGTGGGCGACCGACTTGCTCTCTGGTTCGAGTGGAACGACGGGAAAACCCCACCGCCAGAACACTACGAAAAGTTAGTTGAAGAGTACCGCCGCCTGACTTCTGAAGGAGTTCAAAAAAAGGCAAACCGGCAGCGCCGTTTTGAGATTCTCCGTTCCTATCTCGAAATTTAATCCTCGCCACAAACATATTCGCCCCCATAGAGAGAGCTTAAGTACAACCAATCTTGCCGGGGCGAAAACTCTCTTAACAATGCCTTTCACCCTAGAATCAAACGCGCCAAGCGAATAACAACGAAATACAGAAACTCCACCCCAACAAGCGCGGCAACAATAGCACAAACACTCGCGATAGCTACGACACCGTCTATTTTTAGCACACACTTCAAAATATGCTTAAATTTACAAGCTGCGGTAAACCTGCATCAGAACCCTAGGAGACGCATTTAATCGCACATTAACCAGCCACATTAAGCTGGCCCCGCCCAACAAATCCTTAGATAAGAAATATCTTATCAGCCTGATTAACAGCGACCTAACATCTTACTCAGGAAAAACCAAGCCAAGAGGTTGAATTATTCACATTCATTTCGTTAGAGGGTCGCTTACCCCTGAAGCAAATTGTATTGACGGTTTTAAGCCAACATTCTTCACCTCCGTATACCGACAAAGTACAAATCTCGGCCTCGAGAAGCTCTTGAGACAAGCCTGTCCCTACACATGAGATAGAGTGCCGGGAGCGACGGATATCACCACTCCCGCCTCGCCATCACCTCCTTGAGTAAAACGTCTATGAGCCAGCGCTATCAATTCCCAAGTGGCGAACTGGCACATACCTTAGTGCTACCGCCCGACATTCAACGGCGCCTCGCACTCGCATCGATCGGACCAGCCAACATCCCAGTGAACTGTCATATCGCCCAAGCCACCGCTCATAACGTGTGCCTCGGCTTGGACATAGGGCAGGTCCTGACTCGCGCAGTCATCGACCGGATGGAAATCCTATTCGATAATGTTGCCAACCAGCGATTGGCCGAAATGGTCAGCGACGCACAGCCGTAACCAGTTCGGCTGATCCCTGATGCTGCAGGGCTCAGCCCCCAGCGAAGCTGGTATCGAATCCATGTCAGAGCCGCTGGACATAGGCGCTGGTGGCAATACCATGATGATTCTTGTGGCTTGTCTCCGATGCGGAGCACCCCTTTTCGACCAACTGTGTCAATCACCGTGGCACCTGCACTAACGTCTGGGTAAAGGGTTTTGGCAATGACAACGGCGATTTAAGAACTCTTCCACCTGTAAGCGACATTATGCCATCATTGCGACATTCATACGCTAGGAGGCACCTATGTTGATTTCAGATACGCTTCTTGAACGAGCCAGCGAGGAGCCTCTCACCGTCGCGGCAGAAGCTTGCACGCTTTACATAAACGCCACAAAAAAGCAACTTTTCTCCAATCTAGATGGTGAAAGCTTGGAAATTGTAAAATTTCTATTTTACATGAAGCAAAGCGGCGCTCTGGAATTCAAAGCAGAGATCCCAGAAATTATAAACGGATTGATCGACAAAGATTTTACAAGTAGTTTTGTAGCGGAAGTATTATCCGAAATCAACGTAGCTCTTAGGCATCAGAAGATTCTTAAGATGGAGGCTGACTTAGACTCAAGATTTACTCGAGGAATAAAAAATAGTTTTGGCTACGAGTTCACTGACGGGGATTTCAAGGAAGTTCAATCTTTAGTGAACAAGCTAAGAGACTTGATAACCAACTGCAAAGATCTTGATTCAGACCACAAAAGACGCCTACACAAAAAGCTGGAGCAAGTCCAGCAGGAGCTTCACAAAAAAGTATCTTCACTTGATCACATATATACTTTAGCAATCGAAGCAAGCATAGTTGCCGGCAAAATCGGTGAGAACGCTAAACCGATCATCGAAGCTGCAAAAGAGCTGATGGGGATTTCCTGGAGAACACATGCTCACTCGGAAGGCCTCCCATCCGGTAGTGAAGCGCCTATGTTAGGGCACGACTCCACACCTAAAGAGATCGGATAACTTGAGGGTTACTCGTCTATTCGACGAGTAACTTAACCTTGTTTCATAAATTCCCGCATCGCCCGTTAGCGATGGTTTGCTGTGAATCATAATCTGCTAGTCGCGGCCGCTCGCTTTCGACTCACAAAGGCGCTTCAAAGAAGGTAGGTCATGGCCGACCCCTGCTGGTCAAACCACCCAGCGCACTCGACAAGTTCGATGCAACGACTAGTGGAGACGATTATAAAGTGGTCAATTCTGCACATTAGCCGTCAAACCACTTAACCCGGGCGCCGAGGGTGACTGGAGCCAACATGATCTGATCCAGCCACTTCCAGCTCTTATACCGATCACCACCCGTGCAAATGAGTATAGCGCCGCAGCGAGTTCCAGTCACGATGACAGGAGACACTCGAAACCCTTGGGATATCCCAAGCCATTTCAAACAACCAGCTAACCCCTGCGTGGCGCAGATCATGAAAATGCAGATCCTCCACGCCAATCATTTTGTATGCTCTGGACCAACCCGTGCCTATTGAGTCGATGTTATAAGGGAAAATCTCGGTGCACCGACGCCACATGCGTTGCACAATCGCCCACGCCTAATCCGGCAGATAGCACCATTCATCGTTGCCGGTCTTCTGCCAGGGGTTCTTCGTGTCCCGCACTCTCACCGCCTGGCGGTGCTTATCCCGATCCTCGCACATGATGCAAGCGATCTCGTCTATAGGGCGCGTAGAAAAGATCGCAAATGCCACGCCCTTCGGTATTTGAATGACTCTGAGACGCAGTGCAAGCACTCTGTCGAGTTCTTCAAGCGTTGGCCGGCGGTCCCGCTCCCTGCTTTTCATGTTGTAGCCAAGGCGCTTCGGGACAAGCCGTGCCTCGGGCATAGCTTGGGGGTTGATCTCGTACGTCCACGCTGCCCTAGCCAGCGACAACACTGAACTCAGGTGAGCCAAGTCATTTCCGGTTGTCTGCGGTTTGATGACACCATCTTCCGGGCTCATAAGCCATAGGGGCATAGTCCATCAGCACCTACTGAGAGATGTCGGAGTCGTCAACTCAATCGAGGCGACTGTGCTTGATAGCCAGGAGGGGCTGCTGCTGCGACCGTGCCTTCTCGGCTTCCATCAGGTCGCGATCGATCATGGCCTTGACTCCGTGCCTACTACGGTTGGCCCGCACGATCGCTCGGCTCTGCTTACTCGGTCTCTCGTCGCTTCGCCCAGGCTTCAACAGCCTCCTGGCGGGCGAATGTCTGGGACTATTGGTAGACTAGGACACCCTTTTGCTTGAGGCGGATCTGAACGGTAGCTAACCGTTCCATCGGCCTTTCTCCTTGCTCTAATCGTTGCCATAATTTCCGGTGGTGTAAGCGTGGCTGGCAGTGGTACATCGGACCACCATCACACCAAAAACGCCGAAAACCTCGAAAAATGGTACAAAATGCGTAGACCAGAATGCCTTTAAAATCAGCTTCAACGCCACACAACACGCACCCTGAGCCGTCACGCCGCTTCAGCGTTGCACCGATGATGGATTGGGCAGCTTTTTCCTATAAGCTAGAATTTCAAAGGCCTACAGCAACAAACTCCAAAGCTTGTACCAATTTTGTACCATCTACAAAGCTGCGCCCCACTTTAACTGACTGAGGGTGAGGGCTAACCGATGACTACAATTTCTCTTTCAACTCCTGAGCATTCAAATAGAAAACCCGCCGAGAGGGCGGGCTTTTCAAAATCACTTAGTCACATCTACCGGCTGCTTGCATCCTTAAGATTTGCTTCATCTGAAATGCTTTGACTGTTCGCAGTCGCGACCTCCCATAAAAGTTCGCGTACGTAGGAGACTCAACTGCTCGCTGAAGCCAAATTTTATGGAGCTCCAAAATGATACTAAACTCCGAGTCAATTGGATTCATTCCTTTGAGCATATTTGCAGCAGAAGCAAAGAAAGTAACAAAAGGATGCTCATGAGGCTTATCCGACGACGCGTTCAATTCATAGGCAGTGGTCAGAGCGACCTCACCCTCATGAAAATACTGCAACGCTTCGACACGATTTTCGCCTATCAATCGTAAACAGTGCCTCATACAGATCGTACCAAGACTCGTAAATGCAAATGGGTGGTGCTCTAAAGATATAGCTTTCTGCGAATAAGAGTAGGCCTTGGGAAAGTGCCCATCATGCCTCGACTCTAAGAGGGCTCGCTGATCCCAATACCTCGAACTCCAACCCAACTCTTTCTCATGAGCCTCATAAAACTTAAGTGCTAACGTCCCAATACTCAGAGCAACATGAGCCTGATCAAGAATCTCTCTTAAGATTAGATGCTCTATACCCTTCATCTTGATGACGTCGGGGTTCACCAATGGCGCCAACGAGGACACAATTGACGACATAGCATCGTATCGCTCTGACTGTGTGAAAACATGAGTCCACGCATACTCACTTAGAATCCGGTGCCTTAGTCGCAGCCCGCGATCATCCCGAACCAATATCCCCTCAGCTCTTTGCTGATCATCAATCAAGTTAGCGAACTTCCCAAACTGCATTCCAGACACGACCATCGCCACGCGAATCGGCAGAGAGAAGCCAAACTGATGAACACACACAACCCGTGAGAGAAACTGCTTATCAACACTGTCTCCTATGCCGGAAATCACAAGCCTTCTGACGCGCTCTCTAATAGGCTCTGAAAATTCTATAAAAGACAGGCTTTCAATTAATTCCGACTTACATCTAACCTTCAACTTATTAACCAGCGCACCATCCGACTCTGAGATATGCTTACCTAATCGCGAGACTTGCCTACGAACCCGCACAAAGTTCGACATATCCCCCTGACTCATCGGACCAATCTTATACTCAGCCCTGAACTCATCGGGAACATCTATACGAAAACCTTTTAGCCTCGCGCTCCTCACCGAAAGAAAAATCCTGACACCTCTATCTTTAGCCTTTGCCGCCTGAAGCAACTTCCCAATTGCGGTCATATAATTAGCTGCATCATCAACAAACAAAACAGCCTTATCATCCTCGGAAAGATAATCTAGAACCACATCCGCATTGAAGCCTTCTTCATGTCTAAACCAGAAGGGTTTAAGACCTTTTTGAAGAGCTACACGAGCGATCCTCAAGAGGCTAGTTGTCTTACCTGAGACATTCCCCCCATGAATAAGAACTGCGTATCTGAATATTGACCTACCTAAATATTCCGCTGCTCTCTCAGTCGCGCTGAATCGAGAATCCTTTGACTGGAGAATATCATGCCAGGTCGGCTGATCCCCTCCATAAAAATCTGTTCCATCAATAACTTGAGTAGAGGTATCTGCGGTATCCAGACGTCTAAACTGCGCGAGAAAGCGTTCGTAAGTCCCAGGCTTCAGTCGTGAAAAAACGGCATCTGCAGTCGCTCGATACCCCTCCAACTCACGCTCAAGAACTGCAAAAAACTCTTCAAGCGAGCAGACCACTGGTATTAAATTAAATCGACGCATTCGATTCTTCTGGCCATCATCTAGGCTAAAAGAAACTATCAAAGAAGGGTACCCATTAGCATTAGACAGGTTTTTTGTCCGAATCGCATCAGCAAGATCAACTTCTTCTGCCAAGCTAGCCCCACAAACAATAAACGGCTTCTCGATGTAATTAGTTTGAAAGCTTGCATGCCAAGGCGGAAACAGTCTGGTTGCCCCACCATATTCAGGAACCGAAAATATTAACCCATCATTCTTGGCACCCAAATCCTGCGCACGCCCATGCAGATACACTATCTGCAAAACTCCAGGAGTGCTCTCAATGGGCACAAGCTTTTCCTTCCAATCCAGACTTTTAACTTCCTTTACAGCATTTCGCGCCGGATCAAACTCAAAAGCAGCATCTAAAACATCATCGATGTTGAAAGTCCAAATTCGCTCCCAATGCATACGATACAGAGAATGCTGCCATGTAGACTTACATCCTGTAAATCTGTCACGCAACCACTTTTTCAACCCAGTTCTATTAACATGGTCAGCCTCTTCATATGCCAAGGGAAGCTTCTTGGATTCGGCCTCACCTAAGCACAAATTAAATGCACTGCAGATTTGTTCAGCGGTGGTTGCCCCATCCTTGAGCTCCACACCATCACCACCAACTGAACCGTAACTGGCACCAGCTCCTAGTAAAAGATTATACTTTCCTTCATGCACTCCTTGGACCAGTCGTTCCGCCTCAACTTTACTCAATCCAAGATCCGTTAATCTTTTCATTTTCCATGCTCTAATGCGCTATTTGGAATTATCCGTGCCTACACGGGTTCAATGATCGGAGCTGATCAATCAAATACTAGCAATTTCATGGCCAGGCAGCTAGCCAAATTCAACATACCCCGATTGTGCTCCAGTATGAACAGAAAAAGCCGCTCAAGCCCCGAAGCATTGGGACCTAAGCGGCTTTTTTTCATTCTGGTACCACTCTATGCGTGGGCTTGGATTAGCATGGAATGGCGCATGGTTTGCCCCATTTTTGCCCCATGCCCCCCTGTCCCCTCCCAACGCAACCCGACCCAGCCACTGATCGCGGTTAAATCGGTGCTCATTTGAACGGCTGTAATTGATGAGCTGGCCAAGGAGAGTGTCGATGAAATGCGATCAACCAATGGAAGAGTTACGCGCCATGTCCCTGGCCAATAACCCTCACACACTGCGGCCGAGCTCGCCGCTTTAAGAGACCTACAAGCTCTCGAACACGTCAGGAATGCCATCTTAGTGGATGATCGACCTGGGCGAAGCAGAGGGTTAGAGCTGGAGCAGGTGCGAGCTTTCCCGGATCACCTCACTAAAAAACCGATCCAGACAGACCTTTTAGTGCCTGCTGCTGCGGGGATAGGGATTTGTACCCGCCTGACACTATCCATAGGCTGCTGCAAGCCAGCATAACCGGTTATCCTGCCAGGGGCGGAAGGCCTTTTTAGGCCCAAGACGCCCTCGTATTTCCCTAAATTGGCCTTAACGTTTCGAATCGGGAGCACGCTTATGGATGACCAAATCCTGACCACTGCTGACACGCTGGAGCTGTTGCTTCTGAACCAGGCAGCCATCAGAGCAGCGCTGGAGGAGATTTCACTGTGGGTGAGCCATCGCGGATCAGTCCACGTTCATGAAAACGTCATGGCCGCCCTGACGACGCTCGATATACATGCTGAGGCCATTTCATCTGGCATAACACGCCTTAGGAGTTGAAGGCTCCCCCTTGGAGGCCGAGCCCCCTCTCTGCTCCTGTGGCCAAATGAGCAGCACCATCATGGATTGGCTCCAATTTTCTTGAAGCGCTTGCATAACGCTGCTTACAGCAACCCTAAAGCTCACGTACCAATCTTGAGCCATCTCGAGGACCTCCGCCTATCGTAGAGCGGTCCTCACAATCGTTAGGATTGGTGGCATAATGATTCCACCTAATCAAGTAAGGTGGCTCGAATGGCAACGGGAGTGGTAGCGGCAGGGACTGTAATCAGAGCCCTAGCACCAGCGATTAATGACATCTACGTGAGCTCCAAAAGTGCATTACACAACCGCATTGTGAGCTGGAAGTTAGGTAACAACCTAGAAAAGTTCGAAAAATACTACACTCGACTCTCTATGATCAAGACTATTTGGGCTCGCGATGAAGCGGTACCAATAGATAGTTTTTATTATCCGTCACGGCTAAAAAAAAGGAGAAAAAACATAAACACTATCGCAGACCTAGGCGCTGCGTGCGTGATCATTGAAGGTATCGTAGGCCAAGGAAAGTCCATCCTGATGCGTCACTTAGTGATGGCCGAACTCAAAAATAGCGAGCTCAAGGCCTTACCGCTTTTTGTTGAATTCCGGAATGTTAGCCCCAAAAAAAGCCTAATCCAGCTTTTGCTAGACACGTTAAATTCTCTTGGAGCCAATGCTGACAATACAGCACTGGAGCATCTTCTAGACACTAATAGAATTTCCCTTTTCTTAGATGGCTACGACGAGCTTGCCCCCGATCTGATAAAGGAAACTAACTTCGAAATCACCCACCTTCAAGCAAAGTATCCAGATCTAATAATAATAATCTCATCACGCCCCTCTACAGACGTTCAGAATCTCCCAGGATTCACAACTAAGGCTCTTGCTCCACTCAGACCAACGGACCATCAAGCTTTTCTAAGAAAACTCAGAGTAGACCAAGTCCGAATCACTGAGATTATAGAAGCAATCAATCAAAGTCCAAGAGAAATCCAAGAAGCGATTAGCACACCTTTAATGCTTTCAATCGTTGTGCTTGTGTACAAAAGCGCCAATCAAATCCCCCCATACCTGTCAGAATTCTTTGATGTGCTGTTCCACGTTGTATTTACACAGCATGATAATCGAAAAGACTCATTCCGACGAACGCACAACTCGGGCTTGTCGGAGTTCGAACTGCAGGAGCTTTTTGAAGCATTCTGTTTTTCAGTCACACAGAAGGGCTACGGACGGACTTTAACCAAAACAAAATTCAATGAATGCTTTAGTCTTGCAACCGAGCGAAAACCGAATCTCAAAACTACGGCCACGAAGTTTCAAGAGGACATAGTTCACGTATCCTGCCTCCTCTTGGAAGAAGGTGTCGGCGAATTGACATTTCTGCACAAGGGTATTCTTGACTTCTTTACCGCGTCATTTGCATCCAAAATCAAGAAATTATCTGCGGCAGAAAAATTTTATACGAGCGCATCACGGAACTATATAAAATGGAAAGGTGCCCTCCAATTCCTCAGCAAGATTGACACCTACCGATTCAATAAATTCTACTTGTTATGCTCAGTACATGAAGACTGGAGTCAATTCAAGAGCATTATAGAACAATCTGAATCTGAAAAACTTATACGTCACCTTGAAAAAATCATGCAAGACGTCCAATTTTCTAGAACACCCGAAGGTCTTCACGTAATACTCCGAGCAGCGAATTTGAGTGAATTCGATTCATATTGCGGAATGAAGATTCACAATGCACTGCCCGAATGGATATACAAAAACACCAACCATGCAACATTAGCCGAATCATTAGCCACGACCAGAGGAGCAACATTTCTGGCTAACGAAGATGGTGCTATTGACTTTAACTTGCGCAGTATCTTATTACACCTCGGATGCGAAAGAGTAATCGAAAGCGCCAAAGCAGTTCTTGAGGATTATGAAGATAAATTCCTAACTGCCCGAAATATGATAGCAGAAGAAGACGAACAACAAGACAATCTCGAAATGAGCTTTGATTAAGCTATGGCGCGGATAAAATCGCGCATAAACTTGAAGCGCCCGCACTCAACTGTAAGTCCGGGCGCCTTTTACCATACTCCATATTTAAGCGCCGCGAACGAGGCTTAGAGCTTTGAATCCGCACGACATCCTC
>Ga0213824_1001785_pt1 | contig 11541 bp, 16 predicted proteins | sample MC6MC0906MG_FD_179892 | JGI IMG/M metagenome (GOLD analysis project Ga0213824, IMG submission 179892) | Enriched soil aggregate microbial communities from Iowa State University, Ames, United States - MC6-MC0906-MG | ecosystem: Environmental > Terrestrial > Soil > Unclassified | place: USA: Iowa...
TTGAGGCCGAGTAGCAAAGTGGTTATGCTCCGGATTGCAAATCCGTCTACGCCGGTTCGATTCCGACCTCGGCCTCCACCATTCGAAAGCCCCGCAGATTAACGTCTGCGGGGTTTTTCTTTGTGCGAGAAAAAGACGAAGTGTTCCGCAACTTTTGGCATGTGTTCCGCAACCTGCCCTATTTTGTGGGGCTGACGACCTCACCAACGCGGCGGTAAACGCGCTTTGTAATCTCTTCCTTGGAGTGCCCCAGCAGCCTGCTGGCGTGCCCGATGTCCTCGATTTCCGACGCTGCCTTCGGCCTAATGTCACGGAACTGGAATTGCCTGACCTTCGCAGCCAGGTCGGTATTTCCATCTGCGGTGAGCTTGCGTGCAGCCTTGTCTCGTGCTTCGCTGAATCGGTTTCTCAGCATCTCCCAGCTCATGCGTAGGCCTGAGTCGTTGGTGATCAGTCGCGAATTGCGCACGCCCTGCAGCTTTCTGCGCTCAAGCAGCGATTCAATGAACCGGCCAAGCCCGGTCAGTTCGCCATTGATATGGCGCCGGATGCGGAGCTTCTTGTCAGTCTTGTTCTGGTCCACCCACAGGTAGTCACCATCCAGGTCAACCGTGCTGAACTTCAGCGTGTCGGCAGGGCGCTGCCCGGCCAGGTAGGCCAGGTCCATTGCATCCTTGAGCCCTTGGTCACCCTCGGCATAAACCGCATCCCATATTTCGTCTGCGGCGTAGAAGTCGCGGACTTTTTCCTTATTCCGACGAACCGCCAGGCAAGGGTTGCGCTCGGCAAAGCCCCACTCCATGGCCATGGTGAAAACGTGCGAGAGCAGGGCAATTTCCCGGTTTGCCCGGGTCTTCGCTGTGCGTGCATCCCGGTACTGGGCAATCACTGGTGGTGTGATCGCCTCAATCGGTGCGTCGGCGAACGCCTTCAGCTTCGAATGCGAAGGCTAAGGCTTGCATTGTGACGTCCCGCAATTCGGCCCCTTTCTCAATACGTCTTATGGCATTTCTTGAAACGCCTGACCTGAATGCAAGAGCCTCAATGCTCCAGTCCAAGCGTAATCGGGCAGGAGCGCAGTGTGAGCTCTGAAAGCCGTTCGGTAGTTGGTCCACGCACCAAGCGATAATCTCAATCTGTTCGTCATCAACGGGCAGCAGAATGAGGTTTCGGTCGATCTGGTCTTGGGATATCGGTACGCCACACTGTATGGATAGCCAGTATATTTCTTTGCAGATGGTTGTTGCAAAGACTGAATGGGGCGTGGCCTGAAGCTCCTGAGGCTGGTTCAGTCTTGGTGCTTTGGCTCGTGGGGGACGCTGATGGCACTGAGAAGCCTTTCGCGGTCAGGGCCTGACAGCGTTTTGGCGAGATCTTCGATTCGGGAGTTAATAAGTCGCTCTAATTCACGTTGAACCCACCAGGCTGCGACTGTGTGGTACTCCATATCCTCGTCGGTAACCTGTATGTCATAGAAGGTTCGAGGATGGGTTAGCTTATTTCTTGCGTACTTTGCACTAAGAAAATCTTTATAGTCTTGACCTGTGCGAAGTTTGAAGTCTAACGACCAGATTTTCGATGCGAGTTTGAATGTCCGCTTGATATTGCTATCTAGCGTTAGGAACTTCCCATTTTGGTCGGGAAATATTGAGAGGGAGCCGAGTGTTTCTTTATCTTTAGCCGATAGGTTTTCCTCCGGGAAATAGCCTAAGCGCACTGAAGATCTGAGTTCCACTTTGAGACACTCAACTGCTGCTTCGATGTATGAAAATACGGCTCTGACAACGCAGCGCCTTAGGTATTGCGATTGCTTATCGGCGTCGATCGTTTGGTAGGCTGCTTGTATGTCTGCCATCAGCTCCGCTAGCAGGTCATGGGTGCGGATGAAGCCTTCACCTTTGTCTGGGGCGCTGGGCATGCTGTGCTTTCTCCGGTGGGCCAATTTTTGAGTTGAAAGCCCCTAGTCTCAACGTGGCTCTGGGGCTGCTTGGATCAATCAATGTCAGAGCGGATCTTAGGGCAAATTTAGGGAAAAACCGAGGCCGCATTAGTCCTAAGCAGGTCATTCGACTTGCTCAATTACCCCGGATTACCGACGTCGTATCCTTCGCCGGCCAGGGTCGTGACGGTGGGGTGCGAGAAACTACCGGCACCGGAGGCGTGGTTCATAGAGCCGTTCGCGCCCATCTTGACCGAGCGCATGCTCAACGAATTATCGCAATCACCGACCAGGGCGACCGTGGATTGATCGCGCTTAAAGCCTGTCAGGCTTATGTGCGTGAAGTCATCAGGTAATAAAGAGGCGAGCCGGCTGAATGCTTAAACTCCCAGTCTGGCCTGTCTAATCCGCAGACTACCTTGATACACCTCAGTAGGGGCGGGGGAACTGAGTACCAGAATTTGCGAGTCAGAGCCCGCCCCGAAATATTAAGTTTAAAAACGGCACTCGATCAATCAAGGCTGGAGGGTTGAGCAGCGGCTATAGATTCGAAGATGTATTTAGAGTTGTATACTGATTTATATTCGATAGTTATGCGGGATTTAGTTTGAAGGATGCCCTCAAGAGTCATTGGGGGTATTTCTCTTGCGTATTAATTTGGAATAATATTCGCGACTCGTTAACGGATAAGTAATTTCCGGGATGTAATGCGGAGTAGTTGAAGGTTTCGAACTCGATTCCCTTGAATGTTTCCTGTACGAAGTCATGAATGATGTTTTTGGATTGTATCTTTTTGTTGTCTACAGAAAAATAAACCCCTGTAATTATTGCTGGTCCTATGCCTTTGTTTTGGATGCTGTAAGAGTAGATTTTTTTGTTGGGGTCTAGTGTAATTTCCATATTTAAAAATGGTTCGCACATAAGTTTCATGTGTTCTTGCTGTTTTTTGATTTGATGCCAGGTAAGCGCCAATGCTAGTGCTGCTATAGTGACGGAGAGCAGTGAGATTCCTGTTGCCCATAGGTCGGATGAGGCCTCGGGAATGGTCCATGAATACATTAGGTTATAAAAATTATTAATTTCCATATCGGGTTCCGACTAAGTGAATGTCTTTGGTCCTTAGATGTTCCAGCGCTCTCTTTGGGGAAAATATGGGGCAAGTCATACGCCATTCAATGCCAATCTATGCCCATGTCCATTATGAAGCCAGAATGCAAAAAGGCGCCCAAGCCCTGAAACTGTGGGGTGGGCGCCTTTACCTGTTCCTACTACAGCACAATGGGGGTGTGTAGATCTTCAGCTTGTTCAGAGTGGCCAGCTCAATTGATAGGAGAGGCTGTCTGCCAAGCTTGGCCGTGTGCTTGGATCTTCAAGCTGGCCGTTTCAGCATCTGCTCGAATCAAGCTGGTAGGGGCGCGAGTGGCTAAAGCATTGAAAGATTGTCCCAGACTCCAGGCTTCTCGCTCGTCAATGATGATCAGCCGATCATGAAGGGATCGCTCAGGTGCGAGTCTAGCCTCCAGCGGGCGTGCTGACGCGTATTGTTGTACCCAATGTCTCACCGCCGGTGAGAAAGCTGCTTTTTTACTGCCGGCGTCTGCCAAAATCCGCACACTGACACCCTCGGGAACCAATACCGCGAAGTCTGTCAGTAGGTTCGAGTCGGCGTAGGGGTCGACAAACATGACAGTGTTGCGGGCTTCGCTCAAAATCCTAGATAAAGCGGCGAATGCGGAAAAGGTTTCACCAACAGGTATAAAAGCTCCGCTGCAGGCAGGCGACGCCTGCAGCTCTGCTCGAGCAAGGGCACGATACAGAACAGTGGTCATTCGTTGAACTGCCCCAGTATGGCCTGGCACGAGTGGATTTGAGCTCAAGCCGTTCACAGCAACGTTGAATTCCATTGAATCCCCCAGGCTGCCACTTTGCTCCAAGAGCGCAGCCGCTTGCCCGAGCCATCGCTGGCCCTCGGGCGTTTGCCATTGGCTGGTAGTCATATCGGGCATTGCCGCGATAAGGTATCCAAGCTCGTGGTAAAGACGGTCAGGCTCGAAAGGCATCGAAGTGCTCCACTTGGTTGGCGGAAATATGTTCGTAGCAGCATCGCATTCAACGTAGTGGAGTGCCAATTAGTCGAGGGAAGCGACCCGCACGGATGAGTATTGCGCAGCTCCAGTGCTGAAGACTTTAGGGCAAATTTAGGGCAGTTTCTAGGTCGTTTTAGGCTCCAATAGGCCATCGGATGACGAGTGGGCAGCTGGTTTTGCAGGCCTGTCGCGGCCTAAAGAGCAGGGCGGGCGGGTTCAAATCCCTATCTATGACTACTAATGTGCCTATAGTAGTAACGGAGGCGGTAGATGATGAGAAGGCTGGAAACAATGATCATGCCGGGCGATCCGTCGATGTTTGAGGTTGCTGACGCGTTACGTCGGTATCAGGGGACTCAAGCAGCTGGCAGTCCGGCCCAGGAAGTGGAGCGTTGTCGCCTCTTGGGTCGGTAGCGGAACGTCGCGATCGGCAGCTATCGACCCATTGCTGCCCTTCACTGAGGACAGCTATCGGCCAAAAGCGGAATGCCGGCTCGTTCCGCAATCTGCCAGACACAGTCGAACAGTATTCGAGAAAACTGAGCATTCTTACAGTTGATGAAAGCAGACTTTAGCCCCCCAAAAAACATATAAATCTCCCCGCATCGACATGAGAATCGCTGCAAATAACGATCATCGGTACAGTTAAAAAACCTCAATAGAGAATTCATTACCTTCGGGGTCCAGGAAATCGAATACCTCAACAGTTTCAATGGGGCTACGTGAGGACAAAAAACGAGCACCTAAGTTTTCAGTCGAAGTAACAAGATCCTTGCTCGAAGAGGCATGAAAACAAAGCTTTAATGTTTGTGCCTCCTGAATTTTAACACCTTCACCAGAATGTAGGGCCAGAGCAATCCCGGAAGTACAAATCTCAGTCCAGTAATAATCGATGTTACATTGATCTATTTCACACCCGTTAATTAGTCTCGAATAAAATGAGGCCATTGCCTTCATGTCCGAAACATATAAGATCACTCTACAGATAGGATGCTTCATTATTCACTCTCCAAACTTGCACGTTGCTATCGATATAACACCAGACCGAGACGTGTTTGTGCACGCATAGAAGCGATCGGACAATGACTTTAAAAAGGAAACTATTTCATTTTTTTCCTTATCACTTAATTCAAGAGGCTTAAGAAGCCCCGCGTAATGATGATCCTCCGGAAGCGCGCCCTTAAAGTCCGAATAGAAGTTCACAACCTCTTCAAGTGTTGAGAACTGCCCTTGATGCATATAGGGTGGTCTAAGTCCAACGTTTCGTAACGATGGGGTTTTAAAGGCTCCCCACATCTCTTGTGTGAGTATAAGCTTAGCTCCCTCAGTATTTAATGACTTGACAACTTGATATCTCCCCGAATCCGGAGTCATAAACTCTCGAATTGGGCGCACGCGAACATTGTGAAATAAGCCATCAGAATAATCTGGTCCAAAATGGCAATTTGCACAACCTCCTTTTCCTCTAAAAATTTTTTCGCCGTTTAATACTTCATCACTAGGTGAGATGGCTGCGTCAGACTTGCCGCAAGACACCAAAGTTCTTATGAAGCTGGCTAAGCTTGCTGCTATTGCTGTTTCGACTGATACCTCTGCGCGTTCATTAAACGAGTCGAGCCATTTATTAAGAGGCTGTTCGCTATAAAGACGTTCATAAGTCGGATCTTCGTGAACGCGCTCATATAGAAGCTCTCTGCTCATATTCAGTTCATTAACCCCATACATGGGGTGCAACACTGCTTTTTCAAGTGATGACGCCCGCCCATCCCAGAAAAACCATTGTTGCTTTCCTACATTCAAAAGAGTTGGTGCTCGCCGTTTAGCCATTCCCGATGAAACATCCCGTAGAGGTTGCGGATTAGTATACAGGTAGCCGGGGTTATGGCAGTCTGCACATGAAAGAGATCGATCTCTTGATAGGTTCCTATCAAAAAATGAATAAGCGCCAATCTCCCAGTAAGGCCCGCTCTTTTGAAGCTCCGTTTTGACCTTTTCTTCAATGCAGTTCGCATTTTTTGCCAAGGGCTCTGCAAATACCAAAGTACTCAAAGCCCAAAGAATTAATGCTTTAGAAAAAAAGGCGCATAGCATTGTTGATGCCCCATTCATTTTTCTTCAACCACCAAGACATCAGCGAAAGCTCGGTGCCACACACCATCTTTTCCAATATATATTTCTAGCTGCCAATCTCCTGGCATAGTAAATCTTAGATTCTGAAGCGCAGTAGTTGACGACTTATCAATGTGTATTTCCTCTGGAAGACCATGCCCATGAGAAGGCATCGCAGCCACGGCTCTTAACTGGACTTGCGAAGTCACATCTTTTCCATTCTCCATAACCTTTACACCTATATTCGACGGGCTGTTGGTAACAAAAACCGACGAGGCAAGGCTCAGTTCTATTAAGAAAGTAGAGTCTACTGACGGAATATTTACCTTCAACTGATCTTCCGCAATGGAAGAGCCATCTGAAGGCTTCTCCAAGTCAAACAAGCCAAAATCTTTCGCCGTAGGAGTGGAAATATTTTTAGAGAGTGCAACTAACGGGCTTTTCACAACAAGGGTGCTCATTGCAGGTACATATTGCTCGCCAATCCCAAATGCGTAAAGAAAGTTACCCTCCTTATCAAGGACTTGGGCGCGATGGTTCCCAAAATCCATAACGTAAAGTCTTTTTTTATCGACATCAAAGCTAATGCCCTTGGGTTTATAAAACTGCTTATCTCCCACTCCGTAAGATCCGAATTCTTTAATAAACACACCATCGCTAGTGAATTTTTTTATAACGTGCTTCCCAGTATCACTGACATAAACATTTCCTTCGTCATCAACCGTTATACCAAATGGAAATAGAAAGTCTTTATCCCCTGGACCTGATCCACCCCACGCTTTAAGCTGATGACCACCTAGATCGGTTTTGACTACTTGATAACTCCAAGGGTCAACGAAGTAAACGAATTTACCATCTAAAGAAAGCTCAGCTGAAACTGGCTTCCTATGATAGCCAGATGAAGACTTTTCCAAGATTACAGGCGGCTTCAGAATATTAAATTGCCTATCTACATAGAGAAATGCACCCTGTGCAACATCAATCACTATCATGTTGCCGTCTGGAGTCATAAGTTGAGGGCCTGGATCAACCCTAGTAGGGTCATATCCTTTTGGCAAATCCATAACCTTCCCAAACTTGGTCTTTAGATCTATCACTGTGCTTTGTTCAAGTGCAGCAGCCTTCGGTAAGCCATCCGATCTTATAAGGGAGTACTGCTGGATTCGATTATTTCCTCTATCACTGATAGACACTATTTTTTTAGTTGAGTCATAGAAGGGCCCACTTGGCATTACAAACTTACCAAATTCCGTTCCAAATCCACCAAATTTTTTTATGAGCTTTGGCTTATCCCCTGTTATATCAAATGCAAGAACAGCATGTGTGTCCTGCTCGGTTACGATTAATAGGCCATCGCTAGCTTTTGTTCTGGCGCCATAATGGAATCGCCCCCGTTTTTCCCACCATGCTGTTTCGCTGACGGCTTGAACAGGAATTGATTCTAAATTACTCAAATCAAAGACCTGGCATCTATGTTCAATCGGCTCACATACAACGCCCAACCTTTCGTTCTCCGTAACGGCAACGGTTCCAGGATAGTGTAGTCTCCCACCGCCTTCGTGCCCTGTGACTGGATGTCGTCCCCACTGATAGTCGAATGTCAAATCGGGAAGCTTAAAAGCCTGAATCCGGTGATTAACTTGGTCAGCAACAAAAACATGTTTGGCGGTTCTAGTGACTCCACCCGGCGAGGCTAAAAGCCCAGGATGAGTTCCCCATTCACCTGAGGATTGTAATACATCACCATTAACATCAAACTTGACAAGCCTTCCACTAGCAGCGTCTGAAATTAGCAGGTCGTCACCGATAAAGCTGATACCTCCTGGATCTAATGGAAGACCATTAATCTCCCGGGGTAGTAAATGTTCCTTAATGTTATCGTTTTCATCAATCACATATAATGTAGGGTCATCGAAAGGAATTAAAGCTATTTTGTTTTCGCTTGCATCCATATAATATGGCGAAACAGTCACACCGTCTTTTGATTTTACTTCAATATTTCTAACGAAATCGCCAGCCTTGGTGAATATAACAATTCGACTATTCCCTTTGTCTGCAACGAAAATTAAATTTCCGACCAATGAAATTGACGAGGGAAACTCAAGCTCTCCGTCACCAGTACCTTGCTGCCCGATATTCCGAATAAGCCCGCCAAATCTATCTCTAACCTGTATTCGATGATTCTTATGGTCGGCTATATAAATAAATTGCTCATTATCCATTGTCACGGCAAGAGGTGTATTCAATTCTTTATCGTGCGCACCATAACTTCCGAACTCAGCACTTGGTGTTAGCAAGTTGGAGAAGTGGCGCGATTGTTGTGCGCCTGCACAATCAAAGCTTATAGCGATAGGAATCAGGCAATTCAGAATGCTCTTTCTCATTTTCTATTCCTCAGAGACGAGACCCTTAGCTGCCTATCATTAATGCCGACACTTCGAATGCTGGCAGTTTATAATAAGTTCCATCACACACACTTAAAGAAGTGTAGCCCCCCATACGAAAAGCAGGACAAAATTTTTTTGAAATAGTGGCTATTAGAGTTTTACGCGTTCATGCCCCCTTCGCTAAGCTCAAGCTTTCTATTCAGTTCCAATCGAATCGCGCTTATGTTAATAGCGAATTCTAGCAGTTCTACACCGGCCAATTAGGTCGATTGCAGCTTTCTACGATCTTGAGATGGGGTCTAGGATCGTCACTTACGAACGCTTGCTTTTGGCTGATTTTCGCCGTTCGCGACTGGCCGCTGTGGGTGGATAGCAGTCATTGAAAGACCGTCTACCAGCTCGCTACCAGCTGTTCGCATCCTATACTTGCTTTTTTTCTGCTCTGGACTGGGTTGTGCACAAGCGGACTTTCATTGGGATGGTTGAGGCTGGCGAGCCGCTCATTCAGCAAGCTGTCGACGCCTTGCGCGAGTATCATCAGGCGCAAGATAGAGGCGCGCCGGCCGATGAAGTGGAGCGTCTGCACCTGCTTGCAGAGTCGCTTTTCTAGGCTGTGACTGATTACCAGCTTCGGGTGATAGCCAAGGTTCGGGGAACCAAATTGCCGAAGCTCCATTAGGTAACTCGCGGCGATGGCTGCTCCTTGGGGGCAGGGATGTACGCTGGTTCTGTCGCTAATCGGCCGCGCGGGGAGGCAGCTCAGTGTTCTGCGACGCAATCGGAGGCTATTCGGCAAGTCGCCAGAGGTGGGGTATATAGCGGTGTAAAGCTACGATATGTGGTGAAAAATCAGTTCCGCACCTCCCTGAAACTCCTCGATTTCAAGGGGTTGCAGAGCTACTAGAAGTGATTTGTTGCGGAACTAGAATCGTCCTAACCTATTGAAAATAAAGGAAATATCTTTCGGATTGCAAATCCGTCTACGCCGGTTCGATTCCGACCTCGGCCTCCACCATTCGAAAGCCCCGCAGATTAACGTCTGCGGGGTTTTTCTTTGCGCGTAGAAAACCCTGGTCATTTCCGCATCAGCCCTCTCCTTGGAGTAGGGGTCCGCCGACTTACCGCTCAGGCTGTCACTCCACGCTGCAGATCCACCGGTGGTTGTACCGGTAAGGGGCCCTTGTGAATGCCACGTCTGATACTAGCGTCATGCCACGCTTCTGAAGCGCTTCGGTCAGTTGAGCGAGTGTCTCTGCCTGGATAGTCATTGCTGTCACCTCGTCAGATTTACTGCGTTCATAATTCCTGACCGAGAAGACAACCGCCGGATTCAATTTTTTTGGCTCGCTGCACGACTGCGAGAAGGATCTCGCGGGCAGCGCCTACCCCGCTGACGCCTTAAAGCTTGTATTGAATGGTGTAGGACTCATCGGCTCTAGGCTCTATGGTGATAGGAATGCCGAAGATTTTTCCGTTACATTCACTGACGACACAGCGATACACGGCCCCTTGCCTGATTTGGGTCCACAAGCCTTCATCATGTATCACTATGCATGCCACACGCTCTTCCGGATCATTTCTGACCTGGGCAACGTGGTGGTCCAGGTCGCAGCCGAACTCGGCAGTCGTGAACTCTGGATCGTAGCCTATCAACACCCCGTGCCTTTGCAGGTCGTCCCTTATACGCTCAATCACGTCGTCTGCTTCTTGTTTTAACATGATGGTTACCTCACGGTGCTTGTACCCCTCAAACTCTAGCTGACCCTACAGCTTTTCGTTGTCCAGTGGCCTAACCAACGATTCCCCCTCATTCCTGACATTACCCACCGCCTTGCTGACCGGGTACCAACGAAAGTCTGCTGCGGGCCGGCAGCCCTGTTCCACGATTGCCGCAGCCCGCTGCGGCGACGTAGTGGGTGCGATCCATTCCCGGGCGAGCTCAGGGGACAAGACCAAGGGTTTGCGGTCGTGGATATCGATCAGCCCTTGATCCGCTGCTGCTGTGATGATCACAAAACCATCGCGCTCGTCAGGTTCGATGTTCTGGTGCACCTCTGCAAGTGCCGCGAAGTACAGCGGGGCGCCATCCGCGCTGGTGATGTAAAAAGGCTGCTTTCGCTTTGGGTCCGCCGGATCAGGAATCCACTCGAACCAGCCATTTGCCGGTGCCAGTGCTCTGCCTGCGGGCCACAGCCCTTTGAAGAACTTGCCCGTTACCACCGTTTCGGCCCGAGCATTGATCGGATCCGGACGTTTCCCTTTTGCCCAGAACGGCGACCATCCCCATTTGACCCGATCCACACTCAGTCCTCCCTCCACCTGGCGTATGACCTCTACCCGGGTCGACGGCGCCACGTTGTAGCGGCTGATTGGCGCGTGGTCGTAGCCATTGATCACCACCAGGTCCAGCGATAGCTGGCGCAGGTAGTGATCCATCGACTCATAGATCGAGTACCGTCCGCACATCTTCCACCTCTCGCCCGTCAGAAATTTCATCGCCCAGGATTGACCGGGCAGCCGATGCCAGATTTACTGTATATGCATACAGTTTGCATTGGACCTTCCGTCATGACCATCACATCCCTGGGTACGCCAACCGGCGGCACCGAACCGCTACCGCTCTATTCGTTTCACGTTCCTGCGGGGTTCCCATCGCCTGCAGCGGACCATCTGGAAGGTCATATTTCCCTTGATGAACTGTTCGACCTGCGTGCGCCCCATGTGTATCTGGTAAAAGTCGAGGGTGACAGCATGCAAGGTGCAGGGATCTACTCGGGCGATATCGTCATCGTAGACCGCGGTCGCGAGGCCGAGCACGGCGATGTGGTGATTGCCGCCGTAAACAGCGAGCCGGTCTGCAAGCGCCTCCACCGTCGCGACGGCGTGGTGATCCTGAAATCGGAAAACCCTGCCTACCCACCACGGTACATCATGGAGGGCGACGAGCTGGTCATTTGGGGCGTCGTGCGTTACAGCGTTCGCGACCATGCGCAGTGACCCGGTATTTGCGCTGATCGAT
>Ga0213824_1001787_pt1 | contig 11524 bp, 10 predicted proteins | sample MC6MC0906MG_FD_179892 | JGI IMG/M metagenome (GOLD analysis project Ga0213824, IMG submission 179892) | Enriched soil aggregate microbial communities from Iowa State University, Ames, United States - MC6-MC0906-MG | ecosystem: Environmental > Terrestrial > Soil > Unclassified | place: USA: Iowa...
CCAGTGATTTCCAGTCAGCTCCAGTGATTTCCAGTAATTTCCAGTAATTTCCAGTAAATCTCGGAGATATCTCGGAGATATCTCGGGAGGGGGAAATCTCCGGAGCTCCGAAATCTCCGAAATCTCCGAAATCGCCGAAATCGCCACAAAATCTACTCAACTCAACACAAATCAACCAAACTTCAACCAAAATCACTCCCCCAAGGAGACTTTATCCCGCCGTATCGTGACTCGGCACCACGCATCTCATCGCAAACACCACGTGCTGGGGCTCATTACCCTCCGGAGTGCCATTAAAGCACGATTGGAGCCATGTTACTGCGTCTTTTCCTGCCTCACCCGTGTTCGATTCCCTCCTCGACTGACTTTTTTTGCACCCTTTTTTTCTCTTTTTTTTGCAACAAAACACACACAATAAATAGAAATATCCCGCATCTGTCGTTAAACTCCCGACCTAACCACCCCAGACCCCGCACAGCGCAATATCGCAACCACCCACGCACCCCGCAGCACCAAACGAAACCAGCATCGGGGGCATTTTCCGCTCCGAGTCTGTCCGGCCCGGCTCAGCGCGGCGCGACGGGGTCTCCGAAATGCTCGTTTTTGGCGACGAATTATCGCGTGGTAACCCACCTCGGGAGGTCCAGCACCCGCACCAGCAGCAACCCTACGTGTGTATCAACACCACCACCCGCATGGGACTCCCCCGCCCACCCATCATCGACCCGAAATTGTTCCCGACCCGGAACACCCAAAATCGCCCCGACCGCTCTCGCCTTCCCTCCCCCGCTGCTCCCCCCGGCCTCGCCGAGCGAGAGGCGCTGCGGGGAGGTCAGGTTGTCAAAAATAAATAATATTTTATTATTATATTTTTAAGGTATATTACAAAGATCTTTCCCGCAAAGACTCTCCATGTTTCGCCTCAGAAGTCATTTGGTTTCTGGTTCGGAGAACTGTTCCCAGCAAAGTTGCTGGGGCTTTTTTCATGTTTGGGTTGGTGTGGGTTTGGGTTTGGTTTGCGTGTGTGTGGTGTTCTTGTATTGTGTTGTGAGTGGAGTGAGTTGATGGGTGAGAATGACGAGAAGAAGAAGAAGAAGAAGAAAGAGAAGATGACTTTGTCTGGAGAATAGTATCATTCACATCGGTGTCGTGCTGGGCGCGATTCGAGATGCATGTCATGACGATGATGATGACGACCATGACGACGACGACGACAAGACCACTTTGGTCGCGAATTACAGCCAATGTGACGAGATGACTCACGTTGGGGTCATGTCGAGTCGGGGGGGAAAGCAAAATGTGAGGTGAGCAGTGAAAAGTGAGCAGTGAAGAGTGAGCAGCGAACGTGAGCAGGGAAAGCAAAAGCAACGGAAACCAAAACGGAAACCAAAACGAAAACGACGCCGCGATTATCTCGACAGGATGTGCGAGATGCGTGCGCATGTCCTCTCCAGCACGCGGGGCGGGTGCGATCGACCTGGCTGCGTCGTGGCTGCGGAGCTCATCCAGGCGGGGAGGCAGGCAGAACGAGGTGGCGGGGAGTTGGGCGGTGAAAAGTGGGGTGTAGTGTGAGGGATAGTGCGTGTGGCGCGGTCAGCGGTGCTGTTGCAGGGTATGTTGCGGGTGGAGTGGGTGGTTTGTTGTGGTGGTGGGGGAATGGTGAGGAAATGGGAACGAGAGAGAAAAAAAAAGAAAAAAAGAAAGAAAAAAGAAAAGAAAAAGAAAAATCAAACAAAACAACCCCTGCTTTGAGTATCACCGCGTGACGACCCACATGCGCGACACGTCAGGGCCAGTGTGCGGGTGCGGAGAGTGTGCGGCGCGGAGTCTCTCACCGCTGCGAGAAACGAAAGCGAGAAAACCGACAAGAAAACGAAAAAACGAAAAAACGAACAAAAAAGAAATACAAACATCAGTAAACGGTTCCCATGTGGTCACCCACCATAGTACTAAGTTACCCCAACCCCGTTTAACTTCGCAGTTCGGAATGGGATACGGTGCATTCGAGGTGGTATGAACGTTTGTTGGAGAGTGGTGGGTCAGGGGTGCGATAATGGGGGAAGGAGAAGCGAAAAGCGAAAAGCGAAAAGCGAGAAGCGAAAAGCGAGGTTTTGAAAGCCTTCAAAGCAGAGAAGATGCAGCGCCAAACCCAGCGGAGTCCGCGGGCGAGGAGACTGGCCGCACGCACTCGGGTCGCGGAGGGCGCTCGCCAGCAGAGCCGAATCCCAACGAGACCCGGGTCGCGAATCCGGCGGGGTCCACGCGCGCGCTTATCCGCGCCGCCAGCGGACTGCTGCGCGCCACAACTCCGCACAGCGCGGGGCTCGGCGGCCCCCACGCGGAGATTGCCGAGATGCGGAGGGCGGGCCTGGCAGCGGGAGTCGCGCGCAACTCGGCCCGGCGAGCACTTATGGTTACACTTCCGGCGCCCCGCTCAGTTCGACCCAGGCAGCTCCGCGCCCAGCCCTTCCCGTCCCCGCACCACGCCGTCTGCCGAACGCGAGGAACTCTGCAGATTTAGGCGCTATGCTTGCTGCGGGTGTGCGGGTGTGCGGGGGCGTGAGTTGGGTCGGGGGCGTGGGTGTTTCGGGGGGGCTGTATCAGGGAATTTCGATTTTCGTGAGTTTTGGGTGTTGAATTTGGGTTGCAATGGTTGTGTTTTGTGATTTTTCTTCCTGCGGTTTTGGTTCTTGGTGTTTCGTCTCGATGGGGCGTGTGTGGTTATTGCTTTCGTTTCTGTCGTTGGTTCAGTCTCTCTTTGCTTCTCTTTGCTTGGCTCTGGGGATCAACACAGGCTTTGTTATGTTTTGAGATGTTTCAAATGTTTGGCATTTTCGGCACTTGGCACCACAAGTCAACATAACACACCACACCACAAAGTGACAAAAATCAACACCACACAACACAAAGTAACACCCACACACACAAAGTAACACCCACACACACAAAGTAACAAAAACCCACACAAAGTAACACACAGTAACACACACAACACAACAAATTAGCTAAAGGAATAAAAGGCCAAGACTCAGTGAATCGACAAATGCTTATCTCTTACACGTACATCCCCCAATCCCAAACACATTCCGATCGTCTCTCGGCTGCTTATTGCCCCTGGGGAACAACCACTTTAAACACATCGACGCGCACCGGCGAGCACAAAATCATTCATGCCCGCCGACAAGCCCCGAGATTGAACCTTTCCGCCCTGCCGCAACGGCAGACAGATACTCGCTTCCTAATCAGGATTTTACAATCCCCCAAGGGCTTATCGCCGCGCACACTAGACCTTGCGCGGCGCTCATCACACTTCATCCCATCCTGGACTAGATTCGAGTTTAGAGGCGTTCAACTCTCATCTAACGCATGATAGCTTCAAAACAATCGCCTCACGGCGAATTTTTTAACCAATTACGCGAACCAAGAGTTCCTCTCGTACTACCTTGGATTACCATAGAGATAAACTTATCTTTTCGACAAAAGGGTAAAACTAACCTGTCTCATGACGGTCTAAACCCAGCTCACGTTCCCTGTTAGTAAATGAACAATCTTATCCATAGAACCTGCTGCGATTCTAGAATAGGAAGAGCCGACATCGAAGAATCAAAAAGCAACGTCGATATGAACTCTTGGCCGCCACAAGCCAGTTATCCCTGTGGTAACTTTTCTGACACCTCTCACTTTACAGATCAAAGAAGTAATTAATTCAATGAAAGGATCGATAGGCCATGATTTCTCAATGAGTTTCCGTACTGAAGAACATCATAAAACAAGCTTTTACCCTTTTGTTCGACGACAGATTTCCGTTCTGTCTGAGCTTGTCATAGGACACCTGCGTTATCGTTTAACAGATGTGCCGCCCCAGCCAAACTTCCCACCTAAGTCTGTCCTCTATAAATACTCGCCGGGGAATCAACCCCGACTTACCTCGTAAATTGAAGTGCGCCCGGGGGGTTACCCCGGACGCCGTATAGTAATAAAGTGAGCAAATTAACATTGTAAGTTGTGGTATTTCACGATTGAGAAGCCTTGCGGCCCCACTCCCACATATTCTACACCAAACAAGTCAATTCGCAGAATTAGAATAAAGTCAAGCACACTGGGACTCATTTCCCCTTTGTCATCCCCAAGCCCGTTCCCTTGGCAGTGGTTTCGCTGAGTCGCAGATAGGGACAGTAAGAATCACGTTGCTCCATTCATGCGCGTCACAAATTAAATGACTAGGCATTTGGCTACCTTAAGAGAGTCATAGTTACTCCCGCCGTTTACCCGCGCTTTTTTGAATTTCTCCACTTTGACATTCAGAGCACTGGGCAGAAATCACATTGTGTCAACAACCATTTCGGTCCATCACAATGCTATGTTTTTATTAAACAGTCGGATTCTTCTTGTCCGTTTCAGTTCAAAGTTAGCGATTAGTCGTAGGCACCGAGGCGGGTTATGCGACGCGCTGGCAAGCCAACACGCCGCAATTAACTGGCTCACACCAGCACCACCAACACCCCAATAATTAATTGCATCCCACGTCGCCCTCTGAGCCAATCCTTTTTCCAAAGTTACGGATCTAATTTGCCGACTTCCCTTACCTGCATACACCCAAAAACTAGAGGCTGTTCACCTTGGAGACCTGATGCGGTTATGAGTACGACCTAAAGCGACGTGGCACAAACAATCAGACCAATGTTTAAGTACCATTTCATTAGCACCCAACACCCATCACGAATTTTTAATAAAATGTTCATCACGGTTCGTAACGTATTATATCGTCAAATCAAAAATGAAGGTGCTTTTCCGGTCAGGCAACTACTTCTCCACCTAAGGTGTTTCCATAGTGTCCTTATCCAACTGTTTTACCAATTAAATAACATCATCTTGCGGGATGATTGAAAACCGTTAATAAAGAAGAGTAATCTCTCTCAGGGTAATGATCTGGTGACTTGGTCGTCTCTTTCGTTGCCGATTAGCGTAATATTTTAATTCACGCGCTTTAAGGTTCAGGAATATTAACCTGATTCCCTTTCCTATATCGTATATTAGGCTCTGCTTATAACGTATCATAAACAGTCTATTAATATACAAGACGTTTGAAAATCGGATTATAACCTAATAGTTAGGATCGACTAAACCTCGGTACATTGCGTTTCCCGAGGAACCTTTCCCCACTTCAGTCTTCAAAGGATCTCATTTGAATCATTGCTACTCCCACCAAGATCTGCACTAGGGGCCGTTCCTGATCACCTCACGATGAATCATTCACTACATATTGTTGTCTTTGAGAAGAGACAAACCCCCACGCCCTCCTACACATTACATGCTACTTTTATTAAACAATATCTCATGTAATGGCTGAGTATAGGTCCTACATTTGAGCATCTTCCATTTTCAGGGCTACTCCATTCGGCAGGTGAGTTGTTACACAATCCTTAGCGGATGCCGACTTCCATGGCCACCGTCCTGCTGTCAATATGGAATAACACCTTTTGCAGTATCTAGATGAATGTAGAGTTTGATACCTTAACTCACGCGTCCGGTTCAATCCGAATCGCCAATTCTGCTTACCAAAAGTGGCCCACTAAGCGCTTTCCATTCTGTGAATAATCAAAAGTGTGTTCTGTAAAATATGAGACTACGCAACAAACACTTATCTTGCCCATTAAAAGTTTGAGAATACGCCCAGGGCAAAATAGCACCCCAAAACGTCTAATCATTCGCTTTACCAGGCAAAACTGGATTAATTTAAAAAACACGCCAGCTGTTCGAAGGAACACTTCGGAGGGAACCAGCTACTATCTTGTTCGATTAGTCTTTCGCCCCTATACCCAAATCAAACAAACAATTTGCACGTTAGTACTGTTGCCTGGCCTCCACCAATTTTTCAACTGGCTTCACCATAGTTCAGGTTTAGATCACAAGATTTCGGGTCCTAACTCGTATGCTCTAACTCAAATCGGATCACTGCATTGCTGCAGGAAAAACACGATCGGTCGATGTTGCATGTGTCACTTGCGAGGCAAGTTACACAATCACACCTCAGGGCGGAGCCGAGACTCCCACCCCTTTGCTTTCACTCCGCGCTATGGTTTACTCAATATACCACAACACTCGCATAGATATTAGACTCCTTGGTCCGTGTTTCAAGACGGGTAGTTGAGGGCCTTTAATACGTCAACTAGTTTTTTGGCCTCAGGTCGGGGTATAATACAGCGCCATCGCACGCACGGGACGAATCCCTTACGCCCACATGACCCCGCAGTACCCCGCACGCAGTAGCATTATACTATTTGGTTTTATCCAAACGATTCATCCCGAGATACCTTTATTGATCATGTCCCATATAAGTGTTTAGAGTACATCACTCGGTTTTCCACCGCGATGCAAACTACCTTGGGTCACCATCGAAATCCCGTACAAGATAAACCGCGTTGACGGCTTCATAACGTGTGGTGGTTAATCCTCGCGGCACACCCCACACAAAGCACAATTTATAAATAAATTACAAAGTCTCCCCAGCTTTTGCCTCTTAACAATTTCAAGCTCTGATTTCACTCCCGTTTCCAGGTGCTATTTCATCTTTCCCTCACGGTACTTGTTCGCTATCGGTCTCTCGCCAATATTTAGCTTTAGAAGATCTGTACCTCCCACTTTGCGCTGCACTCCCAAGCAACGCGACTCGATGAATTCAGACCGTATGGCGGATTTGTAAATAATTAGCAATGAACTGGGCTCTAACCATCCACGGCGCTGCGTTCCAACAGACTTTTACTAATCTTCTCCAACCTGGTACTAAATCGCAAAATCACAATTTATATACAGCGTTAACTGCGGATATAATTCTTATCTTGAGCTCTTCCCGCTTCACTCGCCGTTACTAAGGGAATCCTTGTTAGTTTCTTTTCCTCTGCTTATTGATATGCTTAAGTTCAGCAGGTAATCACACACATTTGAGATCTATATAAATTTGGGGGTCTAACCCGGAGTTAGCCCACTACGCGAGTGGACGGGCTCTGGGTTTCGTACTTAGGCTTCATGCTTTGATAAAGTTGTCGGTGTGTTTCATGCGTGTAAATATAGACTCAACTCGGCCAACACCAGTATTCGAACTCGACCATGCGAAACTCACAAAAATGACAGACTTAACTAAACATTTTTGTGAAATTCGTTGCGAATTACAAACTGTTTGAATTGTGTTGTGGTTGGGGACTAATGATGAAAATTATCACAAGTTGGACAACTCACGTTTCGGGTTTGAAGCGGAACGCGAAGCAGATTTTATACCTACTGGATCTAATCCTGTTTACGTACGCCGTGAAGCGTGTGCACGTACCCAGGACGAAGCATTTCGGTACAGGACGAATCCGGTACTGAAATAGAAATGAAACGATGCTCAAACATGTGTAGTAGTTGTGTTTGAATCAACTACTGCCGTTTGCGTTCAAAAATTTGATGATTCACGAATTGCAGATCACATTACGTATCGCATTTTGCTGCGTTCTTCATCGTTGCGAGAACCAAGATATCCGTTGTTAAGAGTCGTATATATAGGTTTTGTTTGCTTTTACGTGGTCGCGGCGGTTGGGCCGCAATGGCGGTAAAAAGAGTAAGATTGTATCCAGTTGATTGTTGGTTGTGTTGGGGTTGTGTTGTTATTAATGGGATGTTTTTCGTGTTGAAAGGCGGGACAGCCACATCTGTGTGTATGTATGTATGTATGTATGTATGTATGCGTATGCGCGGGGTATCTCTACCCCACACACAGACGCAACCCACGCAACAACGCACAGTATCGGTCGTGTCGAACAGACAAGATGTAATAGTGGCGAACCGACACGCGTAACACGCGCGCGGCTCAAAACCACAAATGTAAAAGTGTAATGATCCATCGGCAGGTTCACCTACCGATACCTTGTTACGACTTTTGCTTCCTCTAAATGATACAATTTGAGGTAATTCGAACTCCACGCACAAGGCGCGGAAAACTCCTTACTACTCATTGAACCATTCAATCGGTAACAGCGACGGGCGGTGTGTACAAAGACCAGAAACGTATTCAATGCCTGTTGATGACAGGCGTTTACTAGGAATTCCTCGTTCATGACGAATAATTGCAAACGTCAATCCCCAGCACGATGGAGTTTTAAAGATTTCCCAACCCTCTCGGGTCAGGGGCGGATTTACGAACCAATGATTGCTCACCGGCCCAAAAATAAATCACACAATAAGCTTATTCAATCCATCATTGTAGCGCGCGAGCGGCCCAGAACATCTGAGAGCATCACGGACCTTTTATCGCCAACAGCTTCCCCTGACTAGAACATCAGTAGTCTACCTAAGAACAGCAAAGTTTGCACTCTTCCCGGCAAGAAAAACTTGTCGTGCTGTATTTACATTATGTTACAATGGGGAGGTTTGACCCCCCCGCATCATAACTCAGTATGTTGGTCTCGATAGTTATCCAAATTAATGAGAAAAATCAATCCACTCACTTCCCAAAGGCCATGCACTACATTTAACAAACACAAAATCTTGAAAGAGCTGCAGTCTGATAAAAAACTTTTTACATTTTTTATTGTCAATCCTCATGGTGTCCTGCCCTGGTAATCTTTCCCGCGTTGAGTCAAATTAAGCCGCACGATCCACTCCTGGTGGTGATACTTCCGTCAATTCTTTTAAATTTCAGCTTTGCAACCATACACTCCACGAAGACAGCTGTTGGTTTCCCACACAGTGCATCATTGGTCGAGAACGAGTATTTGGGGTTACCCCCAAAATTTTAAAACTCAATGAACAGGATCTTTATTAGTAGCGGGGGTCGGCGCAAGGGTTGCCCCCGCACCGCTCCGCGAAAAGATCATCAATGATATCCTGAGATGTCATCGTTTATGGTTAAAACTACAGCTGCATCTAATGGCCTTTGATACTCTAACTTTCGTTCTTGATTAAAAGGAATGTAATTGGTGAATGCTTTCGCTTTTGTTTGTCTGCAGAAGGGTCATCAAATTTCACCTCTCTCCCTCGCATACATACACCTCCTCAACCACCCCTATCGATCATGACTTGGTCGTGAAGAACCAACTTACAAACGAGGACCGAAATGCGAGGTAACGCGAGTTACCCCGCACCCACCATGCGAGCACGCGCCTGACGACGCGCACCGCACATGATGTGAGCCTGTTGTGTTTATTCCATGCTGAATGATTCAAGCATTAGAGAGCCCACTTTAAGCGTACTCTTTTTCTCATGGTAAAAGGTCGCCGTCACGGCGTCGTAAAACGCCCCGCAGCGACCTATATTGTTTGTTCAAAAAATCTATGCGCTTAAAACCGGAGAAAAACCCCAGCATAAGTTAAATGCGCGGCCCGAGGACCGCAGCACACATAAACAACAAACAACACCACCAACTACGAACGTTTTAATCGCAATAATTGGATGTCAAACTCAAAGATGCATTATTACCGCTGCTGCTGGCAAAGCTATGGCCATCTTTTTCCCAAAATGAGTTTGGATAAATATTTTATTAACTATTTTCAACCGGTTTAACCCAGCCAAAACAATTACAGGTTGTCACTGTATCGCGCAATTGCGCATGGTACAATTTTCGCCCCTGCTGCTTTCCTTAGAAATAAGAGCTGTCTCTCAGGCTCTTTCTCCGGTATCAATCTCTAGATCCCCGTTAGCATTATCGTCTAAGTTGTCCAATACACAACTTACAAACTAATACATCATCTGTCAATAGCGTTTATCTCTGTGGTCGAGCCAAGAGATTCACTGAGTTATTAGAAGTCAATCACGTGTATAGCGCGGGTCGCCCCGCACCACACACAGTTGGTTTCAAACTAATAAATGCCACCTTCCGAAAAGTCGATGTCTATGCAAGTATTAGGCGTGGAGTTACCTGGAGTATCCTTGTAAAAGTCCACTACGCTGTATGTTACAGATGTTTTAATGAGCTCTACGCAAATTGCCCCTACGAGAGGAACTATTTTAAACATGCATGGGTAATATCTTTAAACAAAGCTTCACACCACATCAAGATCAAATGTGAATATACGGGTTGGGTATACTTGGGTTTGATTTGGGTTTGAGTGAGGTGGCGCGTGTCGGGTGAGCGGACTCACGCGCGACGCACGTCACAACGTTTGGTTTGATATCAGTTTTCTCTCCCGAATGACCGGGAGAAAGGTTTGAGGATAGATGAGATAAGTTGATTGTTCGCGCTGGCGTCGCGTCTCCGAGGGAGAGGTGCGGCGACAGCGGCGAAACGATTCAGTTATAACATAATCAATCGTAAATTATTTAATATTCATATAATAATAATAGAATTAAGGTCCTTTTTGAAAGTCTCTGATGAGGACACGTAGTGTGTGGCGGAGAGTGCGTTGTCGGAGCTCGACGCGAGGCCGAACTGTCTACACACACACACACACACACAACGCGTACGGATCAGAACACAAACAGCAATCCACCGTCCTCGCCGCGAGGGGCGGGAACAACGAAATGCTTTTCATTCGGTTTGTTTCAACCAGATGTTCAAATTAAACTTCAGTTTTATTCATTTGTTAAACGACATACTGAACGATTTACAACAAGTGTGTCAATATTGTGATACCACCAACGATATACATGATATTCAACAACAATGCGCGGTCGATCGCGCATTCGTGCTTTCTCAATTATGTTTGTTACAACATTGTCTTTTCTCGAGCTGGGAGAAAGCGCATCGCTATGCACAGATTATGCGATAACTCAAACGCTGAAAGAGTGCTCGAGACATGTCGAGGGCTGCGTCGGCGAGTGGGCGGGTCGGCGCGAAACGCGGTCTGTGTTCGGGGTCTGCTCGGCGCTCGCTCGAGATGCACGCGGCGGGGTTGCCCCCACACACACACACGACTCGAACCAGCATCCTCGCTAACGCGCACTGTCACACACACACCGCAGAATCACGCCCCACGCTCACGCACGCAACGCCGCGCAACATACAAGGTACGAATTTACGTCGAGAATACACAGCGGCTCTCCTGCTAGGGAACGCGCGCTCAACTCATCAACGTTACAGCTGTCGAAGGATATTCTCCAACAACAACAACATGACCTGAAAAACAAGAGGGCTACTACACGCCTCTCGACAGCACAGCGGCGTCGGGAGGTTTGCCTCGCGCCAGCGCATCGCACGGCCAGGCCAACGGAGCAGCGACAGGCGAGCGCGTCGCGGAGACCACCGCATGCGAGGACAACGCGTCAGGGAAAGCGCCGGCGAAGCCAGACCAACGACGCAAAGCGCGGACTGTCGAGTCAGGACAAGCTCCGAAGAGCCCATCCCGAACCGCGACAACCGGCCTCGAGGCGCAAATCCGCATCCACAACCACTCTCTCTGTTGAGTTCTCCTCGCATGCAGTGTATTCCACACACACACACCACGTACGCACACACCATTCGCATAAACTTACGATACTCTGCAAGAGACTACTAAGACTGCATCACAACAGCTCTTCTTCTCTATACAGTATGTCTGGGGGGTAGTCTCGC
>Ga0213824_1001790_pt1 | contig 11499 bp, 9 predicted proteins | sample MC6MC0906MG_FD_179892 | JGI IMG/M metagenome (GOLD analysis project Ga0213824, IMG submission 179892) | Enriched soil aggregate microbial communities from Iowa State University, Ames, United States - MC6-MC0906-MG | ecosystem: Environmental > Terrestrial > Soil > Unclassified | place: USA: Iowa...
ATATTCACGGCTATACAGATGGCACTTTCCGTCCGAATGTAAATGTCACTCGTGCCCAAATGGCAGCAATGTTGGCAAGAAACCTAAGTGACAATCATGCACCAGAAGCGTCTAACCTATTTTATGCAGATACAGCTACTTCATGGGCAAAAAACGATATTGAATATATTCGTACAGAAGGAATTATGCAAGGACGTCATGATCGTTCATTCGGGCCGAATGAAGTGATTACTAGAGCCCAAATGGCGGTTATTGCTGTGAGATGGATTGATAAACAATGTGTAGAAGGGGCTACAGATACCTCGTATTGCGAAATAAATACAAGTGGAGAAACATATCGTGATGTGGCGGTCACACATTGGGCAGCAAAAGAAATCAATCGCATAAGTGCGATAGGTATAATGGTTGGCTCAGGCAATGGTGAATTTAGACCTGAAGAAAAACTAACACGTGCACAGGCAGTAAAGGTACTGAATCGAATCTTTAATCGTCCAATACCAACTGAGGACACAGAACAAATCTTCAAGGATATACCTAAAGAGCATTGGGCTTACTTTGAGATTCAAGCAGCGGCAAAATAAGATTAATAGAATAAGCACGCTAGGTGGATAATGCCTAGCGTGCTTTTAATTCGTTTGAAGAAATCAATTAATTTCTTATTTAAATTACCAGATGAAGAAGTTTGAATATAAATTGATTGCCATCAATGGTATATACAGCTGGCTTTCTCTTCCCGAACTCATGGATTCGAAGCATGCATGCTTTAAAGACGTTCCTCTGTTTGAGGGTCGAAGAAATGGATCTTTTCTTCCTTCATAAATAGGAAAACCTTGTCGGATGGATGAAAATTGTTATCAGCCTGTACTCGAGCAATAAAATTCTGATTTACTAAAGAACAATAGAGATAAGTTTCTGCTCCTAGTAATTCTGCAACATCAATCGTTGCAGTGAAAGTGTAAGGGGAAATAACATCAGTCATTTGTAAATCCTCAGGTCGTATACCCATAATAATCTCTTTCCCTAAATAATTTTTTTCCTTTAACAATGGTAAATGCATGGATGGGATAGGGAAGCTTTGCTCGCCTAAAAGGATCTCGGTATCTGTTAGACGACAGTGGAAGAGGTTCATGGATGGTGAACCAATAAAGCCTGCCACAAACATGTTAAGTGGTGTATTATATACTTCTTTAGGTGTCCCAATTTGTTGTATAAGGCCATCCTTCATCACTACCAGACGGGTAGCCATCGTCATAGCCTCTGTTTGGTCATGTGTGACATAGATCGTTGTCGTTTGAATTCGTTGATGGAGCTTCTGGATTTCTGCTCGCATTTGTACACGTAATTTGGCATCCAAATTAGAAAGAGGTTCATCCATTAAAAATACCTTAGCATCTCTGACAATTGCTCTTCCCAGTGCTACACGCTGACGTTGTCCACCAGATAGAGCTTTTGGTTTTCTTTTTAAATAATCCTCTAATCCTAAAATCTTAGCAGCTTCTTTAACACGACGATCTATTTCCTTTTTATCAACCTTTCGTAGCTTTAAGCTAAATGCCATATTATCATAGACTGTCATATGTGGATATAAAGCATAGCTTTGAAATACCATTGCAATGCTACGATCTTTTGATTCCACATCATTCATGAAAACATCGTCAATGTATAGTTCTCCCTTTGATATATCCTCTAAGCCAGCAATCATACGTAAAGTTGTGGTCTTGCCACAGCCAGAAGGGCCTACAAACACAATGAATTCTTTATCATGGATATGCAAATTAAAATCAGTTACGGCCTGGATATTTTTATCGTAAATCTTATAGATATGCTCTAACCGTAATTCCGCCATACATACTGCACCCCTTTACAAGTCATATTTTCATTGTAAATGACTTTAGAATAGAGTGATATGGAAAGCTTGCACAGTGTTGAAGGCATAATTTGTGCAGTTGGTCTTAAAGTGATTCTAAGAAAATAATTGCGAGATAAACTTCTAGCCGATGGGAAAATTGCCGAATATCCTTTTGCGTCATTTGTTGAAATTTTTCTAAGCGATTTTGTAAGGTATTACGGTGCATATACATTTTTTTAGAGGCTAATGTAATGTTTCCATCACATTCAATCAATTTCTTAATTGTATGGAGTAATTCTGGCTGAGAAGTGGCTCTTTTTAGGATAGAGGAGATAAAAATTTCTTTCTCTTGATAGGCTAGATGCCGCGTTATATAAGGCACTAAAAGCTCTTGCTGTGTGAGTACATGCTTTGGTGTATAAGTCCAAATGGATGGTAGAAGGTGAACATACCAGTTAAATCGTTCCTTGGTCGTGGTGATGTTGTGTATAATATCAGAAACAAAAATTTTAAAATGAGTCTCTAAGTCTGCCATTATGGGATTAACATAATGAGTCAAATCTAAAAACTCCTCATTGTAGTCGATACATTCGATTATGACAAATAATTGTGGCTGAAGCGATAGCAGAATAATATCCTTCCCAAGTAAAGCTTCGAAGACTGAACGCAATAATGTAGGTGTTGTAAAGTCTTTATCAAAATGAAGAAATAACAAACGATGCATAGGAAGATTAGTTGGAGCAATATCTGTTTTATCTGTAAAATAATCAAGCCAAATCATATCATTGTTATCGTATAAGACAGTGGGGCCTGAGAATATTCGCAATAGCTCATATTCATTTTGTGTCATTGTGTGTATGGGAATTTCGTAAAGCTGATTGTCAAAATTAAATACATAATTTCCATCAGTTTTACCTGAGAAGGGGCTTAATAATGGGAAACGTTGCTGTAATTTTTGAAGATCCATACATGCCACTCCTTATTTAATGTAATAAGGTTAATTTACTATAATTATATGATGAAATGCTTATAGTATTAATATAAAAAAACACGGACATGAGCATGCATGACAATCACACCTAGCTAATGTCCGTGTTATCTATTTAGGCATCTTTTTTAAATAACTTACCTGGCCAGAAAGCATATTTACCTAGTACTGTTGTGATGGCTGGTACAAGTAATGGCCTTACAATAAATGTATCGAGCAATACACCAATGGCTGTCACAACACCAAATTGAACAAGCACTTGAATCGGTAATGTTGCCAGTACCGCAAATGTACCTGCTAGGATGAGTCCAGCAGATGTAATAACGCTTCCTGTTCGGACAACACCTTCTTCTACAGCTGATAAATGGTCAGTGGTTTTACGCTTTTTCCAAATCTCTGAGATCATAAAGATATTATAATCCTCTCCGAGAGCTACTAAGAACACAAAAGCATACAATGGAATAGCTCCAGAAATTGCTTCGGCCCCCATGATATGATGTAAGATTAACCATCCAGCGCCTAATGCCCCAAAATAAGAAATTATAACAGTTGCTAATAGATAAACAGTTGCTGTAATAGAACGTAAATAGACAAATAATAATAATGCGATTAAGGCAATCATGGTTGGCATGATTACTGTTTCATCTCGCTTAGTTATTTGTTGTGTATCATATTGACTAGCTGTTTCTCCACCAAGCCAAACATGTTTTTCAGCGTTGTTGAGACCTTGTGCCTCTAGTATTTTAATAACCTCTTTTTGTAGTTCAGGAATATGAGCTAATGACTCCTGTGCATAAGGGTTGGCATTGAAATTGAGTTCATACAAGTGTATATTCTTATTTTTTTCGCCAATTTGTACATCTGCCACACTATCAATATAAGAGATAGCTTCTAGTTGTTGCTGGATATTAATATCAGTACCCTCTGTGTCTATTACTAATTGAACAGGTGCTAGTTCTCCAGGCGAAAAATTCTCTTCTATTAATGTAAATCCTTCTCTAGACGGCATATCTTTTGGGAAGGATGAAAGCAAATCAAATGTATATTGAATTCGCGGAACAAATGCCGCCAACCCTCCAAGTAAGATTACAGTTACAGCGATAACGACCCAAGGTTTATGGGTAACAAAATGACCAATTTTATGACTAACCTTATGTGAAGGCTTATGCTGTTTCTTGCCCTTTTTATTGGCCATTTCCTCCGTTCGAGGAGTGAAGGGGAAGAACGCTACTCGCCCAATAAGGACAAGAATTGCTGGTAGGACAACAAGTGCTGCGACTCCCATGACAAGCACACCAAAACTAAATGGTACGGCAAAGCGTTGAAATGCGCCATAATGGGCAAGACTAAGGGTCGCTAAACCTATAACTACTGTTAGTGCACTCATTAAAATAGCACCACCCGATTCTTTAACAGCTAGCTTCATTGCGACCGTCTTATCCTCAACATCAAAGAGTATTTCTCTATATTTTGAAATTAAAAATAAACAATAGTCAGTACCTGCACCAAATAGTAAAACAGTCATAATGGAGACTGCCTGTGAATCTTTATCTATCCATCCCTGTTCAGCAAAAAAACCAAGTGTCGGGCTAATCACACCATAGGCAAGCCCTACAACAATTAAAGGAATAATAGCTAGCAATGGAGAACGATAAATAATAATAAGTAATACTAAAACGAGTAATACAGTTGCGATCAATAGCTTCACATCTGCTTGTGAAAATAAACTGACAGCATCAGTGGCAATTCCCACTGGTCCAGAATAGCGCACATGGAGTGCATCGCTTGATAATTTATCATCTAATTGGACTTGATAGCCTTCCATTATTTTTGTCAGCTTATCTAAACTATCCTGTAGCATATCTGTTGCGACACCTTTTTCAAAAAACACAGGTGTAACAATTGTTGAACCATTTTCGGAAGCGGAAGCCATTAAAGCCTGAGGTGGCATTTGATCAAATGGTGGAACCATTGTTTGATGGGCTAAGGGCTTTGCTTGCAGCTCGTTGTATACACCTTGTATAGCCGAAAAATCATCAGGTGTTAAGCCATTTTCACGATGCCACACCAACAATAGAGGTGTTCCAGCATCATTAGGAAATTGCTCTGCAATAATGGACGCAGCTTGCTCAGACATTTCGGTATTAGGTAAGTTTTTGCCTGACTCACTTTCTATACTATTGATTTGTGGCCAAGCAAATGAGAATACAACTACTAATAGCACCCAAAAAGCTAGTGCTAATAATCTTCCCTTTTTACTTGCAACCATTGAGCCCCATTGCTCAAGTGGATGTTTTTTCATCAAAAGACCTCCATTTCATGTAAGTGATTTAATTATATATACTAGAAGGTTAATTAATCAATCCATAAATATTAATATGTTATAATATGCGTAAAAAGAATGCTTAATTAAGGAGGCGAACTTGTTGAAACAATCACCGCGTGTTCTCGGGAGACCTCGCCATGATGAAAATGCGAAACCTACAAAAGATATTGTCCTTGAAACGGCCACAAGACTTTTTATTAAAGAGGGCTACAAAAATATTTCAATGGATGATGTAGCAAAGGCTTGTAACGTAACAAAGGCGACTGTCTATTACTACTACCCAACTAAAGGGGATTTATATACATCTGCTTTAATCGCTATGATGGATCGTATCAAGCTATCTATTCTACAAATTTTAGAGCAGCCTAAACCATTTAAAGAACGACTCGAACAGCTCGTTGAGGTTCATTTATCAGCCACTATCGATATTGATATGAAAAATTTTATGAAAGAGGCTACCATTAATTTATCGGAATCGCAGCTGAGACAAGTTCAAGCATCCGAAAATGGTATGTATCAAACAATAGAGCAGGCTATGCAAAAAGAGATGGAAAAGGGCACAATTCGAAAAGGAAATGCAAAGTTTTTCGCTCATAACTTTATGGCATTGATGACTGTAGGGTATTTTAAAGATGGGGATGGTAAAACTTTGCTAGGCTCAGTAGATGTGACGGCAAAGGAAGTAACAAATTTCTTCTGGCTTTCTGTTGAAAAACGTTAACACAAAATAGGTTTGTAAAAGGAGCTATCTCATTCATTTGGGATACTTCTTTTTTAGTGATGTAAGTCACAGACAATTAGAGTGATTCTTCATTATAGTGGGGGTGTGGCCTAAAAAGTAGTGGAACATCGTAAATCAAAAGAACCTATAATAGCATAAAAACAGTGTAATGGAGGAATGACAATGACAATTATACCAATCCAAGCAATGCTAGAAGAAAAGACAAAACATATTGGTAAATTAGGGAGTATCGCTGGTGCAGATATTTTGAACATTCAATTGCGTGCAGGTGAAAAAATTCCTGAGCATCGTGCGGACAATGAAGTGCTAATTATTGTTCAATTTGGTGAAGTTCGCTTTATTGTTGAAGGTGTGGAAGAAATTTTAACACAAGATACAATTTTAACTTTAAAACCATCTGAAAAGCACAGCTTAGAAGCAGTTACAGACGTTCGTGTTATTGTCATTAAATTAAAATAAAAAAAGCTCCTATATTCTAAAATCTACTTTGTTAGCCAAGAGGGATACATTTCTATTGACACTAACAAAAAAGATATAGCGTCCTTATTGAATATTACTAGAGAAACCTAAAGCTCTCGTTTATCTGCTTTCCAAAGAGAAGGGGATATAGAGATGACAGGAAAAGGAATTATCAAAAAAATTATGATGCGTTGGAAAATTTATTATAGCAAGACAGTTAATAGTTGATGAAATCAATGAATTTTGAAAAGATTGTCGAAATTGTGATATAGCTCATTGAAATAATGTACAAACAGTCTTATAATGAAGGTTGTAATGTCACCAAGACAAGATAAGGATGGTATTATGATGCGCTTTTTGCGATTTAAAGTAAACATTGTAATAACAAGTCATACGAATCGCTATCCAGCCCTTGTGACTGGTGATTGTGTAAGATATACGCTGTAACGACTGTTAAGTTTTACCTTAATGGTCTTTTTTACATGTAAGCAATAAAAAATAGTACTAGTGATGGCAAAGGAGAGTTCAAAATGTCAGAAACGAATAACCAAACACAGGCTGAACAAGTAACTGTGAGTAAAGAGCAATTAGATGTACTAGATCAATTATTAAAGCCTGAAGTTCAAGAATCACTAACAACTTTAGTTGAGCAATTACCAAAGTTAACTGAAATGATGACATTATTAACGAAATCATATGAGTTTGCTCAAGCTGTTGCAACAGACGAAGTGCTTAAAAACGATACTGTTGGAGCAGTAACAGAAATCGCTGGTCCTGTTGTGGGCTCTGCGAAAAACCTTGCAGCAACTGCAATTGAAGCGAAAGACCGTGCATCTGAAAGCCATGAAGTAATTGGTTTATTCGGTCTTGTGAAAATGTTAAAAGACCCTCAAGTTCAAAATGTTTTCCGTTTTGTTAATGCTTTCTTACAAGTAAGCTCAGAACGCAAAGCCAAATAAGACTCAAGGTAAATTCAATTCGTAAGGACGGAGGATTAATTAATCATGTCAAAAGAAATCGTCATCTTAGGTGCAGGTTACGCTGGCGTTTTAACTGCATTAACAGCACGTAAGTATCTATCAGCTGATGAAGCTAAAATTACTGTAGTAAACCAATTCCCAACACACCAAATTATCACTGAGCTTCACCGTTTAGCTGGTGGTACAATTGCAGAAGGTGCTGTTGCATTACCACTTAAAAAAATCTTTAAAGGTTTAGATATCGACCTACACATTGCGAAAGTATCAAAATTTAATGTAGATACTAAAAAAGTTGATTTAGATAATGGTTATACATTAACTTATGACACACTTGTAGTATCTTTAGGTAGCCAAACTGGATTCTTTGGTATCCCAGGATTAGAAGAAAACTCTATGGTTCTTAAATCAGTAAATGATGCCAATAAAATCAACAAACATATTGAAGACCGCATTAAAGCATATGCACAATCTAAAGATGAAGCAGATGCAACAATCGTTATTGGTGGTGGCGGTTTAACAGGTGTTGAGCTTGTTGGTGAAATCGTGGACAACTTCCCGAAAATCGCTGCAAAACATGGTGTTAATTTTGCTGATCTTAAAATTAAACTTGTTGAAGCTGGTCCAAAAATCTTGCCAGTTCTTCCAGATACACTTATCCAACGCGCTACTGAAAGCTTAACTAAACGTGGCGTAGAATTTATTACAGGTACACCAGTAACAGGTGTTGACGGCAACGTTATTTCTTTAAAAGACCGTGAACCAATTGTTGCAAATACACTTGTTTGGACAGGTGGGGTAGCTCCACTTCCAATCGTAGGCGAATCAGGTCTAGCTGCTGATCGTGGAAAAGCAACTATTAATGAATTCTTACAATCTACGTCTCACGAAGATGTCTTTGTTATTGGTGATGCATCTGTTGCACTACCAGCTGATGGAGGTCGTCCACTATACGCTCCAACAGCACAAGTTGCATGGCAAATGGGTGAATGTGCTGGTTATAATGTATTTGCACAATACAAAAACCAAGACATGAAAGCATTCTCAGCTGTAAACTCTGGCACACTTGCAAGCTTAGGTCGTAAAGATGCTGTTGCTACAATTGGTGCGAGCAACACAGAGCTTAAAGGCCTTCCTGCAACATTAATGAAAGAAGCTTCTAATATTCGTTACTTAACACATATTAAAGCTTTATTTGGTTTAGCCTATTAAAAAACAAAACACTCACTACTATCACGCTATGTCGTTGTTAGTAGTGAGTGTTTGTTTTTTTCTAAAGATGTATATTAATTACTTTAAATCCAGTAAAATAAATACATATTCAATATTCTATTTTCTGAGGTGATGGCTGTGTTAACAATGTTCCAATCAAAAAAAGTAGATATAGAGCAATTTAAGGCTAAAATTGATGAACTGAATGCAAAGCTGGATAAGAAAGATCATGAATTTCAAATTTTTTTAAATGAGTTACATAAGGAAATCATTGAAACTATTGAACAACATAACAAGGTAAATGACCAGCATACTATTTTAGGAGAAATGGTCGCAGATATTGTAGGAGAGTTTAATAAAGTTGAGGATAGCACAATTCACTCCAATAAAATTTCTGAAAATGCCCTAGATAAAGGAAATTTATTAATCTCTTCCTCGGATCAAATGATGACATTATCGGTTGAAAGCAAGCAGGCTGTTCAGGAAGTAGAGCATTTGATTGATGCGTTGGGAGAGCAGTCTCAAAAAACGTCTTTAAGCATGAGTAATTTAAGTGAGCGCTCAAAGCAAATAGCTGAAATTGTAAATGTTATTGGAGAAATATCAAATCAAACCAATTTACTAGCTTTGAATGCATCTATTGAGGCAGCAAGAGCAGGGGAGCATGGTAAAGGCTTTTCGGTTGTTGCCGAGGAAGTTCGCAAATTAGCTGAAAATACGAAAACAAGCACAGAAGATATTGCTAATTTAACAAAGAAAATCGAAGAACAAATTGGACTTGCTTACGAGGATAATAAAAATAACATGCAGCTAGTAACGGAAGGCATTGATAAAAGTGCTAAAACATCAGTAAAAATTGATCAATTACTGCACATTATGACAAATGTTCAAACGGGAATAAATGAGCTATTAGCTTCAATTAAAGATCAGAGGCTATCAAACGAAGATGTTATACATAAATTTAATAGGACGACAGCCTTATTTGATGAAACAAATCGCGTTCTAACAAGCCATATTGATGAATCAGAAATTGTAACAAAAAAATTATTAGAGGCAGTTGATCAAGTAAAGCATTTCCCAACTGAAAGATAGAGTTTTTAACTTCATTCTATGGAAATTTAAAAAGCAAGAACCCTGCATAGCAGCAACTTTTCAACTTCTTAGTGACTACTACAGGGTTCATTTAATTATTTCAAGTCGCCAACTTTTTCTTTTAATGCGGCTAATTGATCTGGATAGTTTTTTTCAGTTATTTCATTCCACAATTCAGCATCTTTAATTCCACATCTTTCGGGAATAAAGACTGGGTCAAGCCCCAACTTCTTTTGCTCTTCATAATCTCTTAATGTAGCTATACCTGGCTTTGTTAATAAAATAATAGCAATTAGGTTTAACCATGCAAGTGTACCTACACCGATATCAGCAAGATTCCAAGCAGTTGATGAGGAACGAATCGTTCCGAAAAAGATAGAGATAACTAGTAGTACTTTTACGACAATAGCAATAGTAGCAAAGTTTTTATTGTTTCTAAATAAGTAAGCAACATTACTTTCTGTGTATACCCCAAAAGCAAGCATAGTAGTTATTGCAAAGAAAAATACAGCGATAGCAATAAAAGGACTTCCTAAACCAGGAATGAATGAGTTAATTGCTTCTTGTGCAAATGCAGTACCTGCTTCAACTCCTGGTAGATTCTCAACTAAAAATCCCCCATTAGGATGGGCAATATTGTAACTGCCTGTGGAGATGATCATAATGGCTGTAGCTGTACAAACAAGTAGTGTATCTACATAGACCGAGAATGCTTGGACAAGCCCTTGTTTAGCAGGATGAGATACTTCTGCGGTACCAGCTGCCTGTGCCCCAGTACCTTGACCTGCTTCATTTGAATAAGCCCCTCTTTTTACTCCCCACATAATTGCATTTCCAAAAACAGCACCGAATGCAGCATTTAAATTAAAGGCAGAGCTGAAAATTAAAGCAAATATTGCAGGTACATCTTTTATATTGATCAATAAAATAATGAATGCAAGAAGTATGTAAGCAGTTGCCATAAACGGTACAGCATATTCAGCAACTTTTCCAACCCTTTTAATACCGCCAAAAATAGCAAATCCAAATATTGCAGAAACAATAATACCTGTAATTATTGGTGAAATCCCGAAGGCATTTTTTGTTGAATCAGCAATATTAAAGGCTTGAACACCTGAACCAGTGAAACCAGTTGCTATAATTGTAGCGATAGCAAATAGTATAGCAAATGGCTTATTTTTTAACCCTTTCTCAATATAATATGCTGGCCCTCCACGATACTCTCCAGCGATTTCTTGTTTCCAAACCTGGGCTAACGAGGACTCAATATAGGCAGCACCAGCTCCTAAAAAGGCTATGACCCACATCCAAAAGATAGCCCCTGGTCCTCCAAAATAAATTGCAGTAGCTACACCAGCTATATTCCCAATTCCGACACGTCCACCCAATGCCATTGCAAAGCTTTGAAAAGATGAAACGCCATTTGCCGAAGTTTTTCTATTAAATAATTGTTTAATCATATCTTTGAAGAGACGCAGCTGTGGAAACCTCATAATAAGCGAAAAGTAAACGCCAGCTCCTAAGCAAAGATAAACTAATGCGTTACTCCAGATAATCCCTGCTATTTTACCTGTTAAAGCGGCAAAATCCATATAACAACCTCTTTCTATTTTGTACTTGTCATCTTAGATTATTAGGTAACAATTTAAATGAGAGGATATGAAAGCTATTTTGAATGAAGTTTCTTTTATTTAAAATAAACTTTTAATCAATGTATCAATCATAATAGGCATCTCTTTAAACGCACTATCCACATGCAATCGTTCTGTTTTTTGATGGGCATCCTTACCAAATGGACCGACATTTAAGACAGGACCTTGTAATGCCGCCATCTCTTTGAATGGAATATGATAC
>Ga0213824_1001799_pt1 | contig 11475 bp, 10 predicted proteins | sample MC6MC0906MG_FD_179892 | JGI IMG/M metagenome (GOLD analysis project Ga0213824, IMG submission 179892) | Enriched soil aggregate microbial communities from Iowa State University, Ames, United States - MC6-MC0906-MG | ecosystem: Environmental > Terrestrial > Soil > Unclassified | place: USA: Iowa...
GACCCTGATGAATATCAGCGTCGAGGCACTGGAGAGCCTGCTGTCGCGGGCCCGACGCCAGTTGCGCAGCCAACTTGCCGATACACCCGGGCTTGCCCGCCCAGGAAGGGGAAAATCATGACACCCGAACGCTTTGTGTTCCTGGCCGACGTCTACGGCGCAGACCTGCGTCGCTGGCCCGCGGCAGAACGGGCCCCGGCCCAGGCGTTGCTCGACCACGGCAACGTCCATGCCCGTGTAGCCTTGCAGCAGGCGCGTTGGCTCGACAGCCAGTTGGACAGCCATCAACCGGCGTTCCCCGGCCCGGCGTTGGTCCGGCAGATACGCCAATCCGCCCCACGCTCATTCTGGTCACGCTATGCCAACTGGTTATCGCCTGCCGGCCTTGTCGGTGCGGGGATTGCCGGCATCGTCACCGGGATGCTGGTGGCGTCCATGAGCGTGCCGCTGCCGATGTTGTCCTCCGACGTGCTGCCCAGCGTCTTTGATCAAGGCGACGCGGAAGTCGTCTTCAGCGTCAATGCCGAGGAAACCGAACAATGACCACCAGATCCCTGAAGCCGTGGTTGTTTGTCTCGATCCTGCTCAACGTATTTTTGATCGGTGGGGTGGGCGGCGGTCTCTACCATTGGATGACCAACGCCCGGCCCGCCGAAGCGGTGGTCAACCAGCATGGCCTGCGCCAGGCGATGGTCAAGTTGCCGCCGGAGCGGCGCAGGGAACTGCGCCAACTGCTGCGCCGCAATCGCGACGACAGCCAGCCGCTGATCATGGCCGGGCGTGAGGCGCGGCTGGGGGTGATCAAGCAATTGGAAGCGCCGCGCCTGGATCGGGAGGCGTTGCTAGCGGAACTGGCCAAGGCACGGGAGGCCGATATGGCGCTGCGGGCCTTGGTGGACGATACCCTGGCGCAGTTCGCCAATACCTTGCCCCAGGATGAACGGCAGCAGCTGGTGGAGGCCTTGTACAGGCGCGGGCAGGCAAAGGCCCAAGCAAAGTTGGCAGGCAAAGAACCTCGGTCGTGAGCAGGCTGATGGAACTGGAAATCTCAAAGTGCCACGAAGGTAGAGCTCAGAGAAACCCGACATTCCGTTGGGTAGAGCAACAAGGTAAAGAACGATGATCGAAAGCTCTAACGTACGTCCCGCGCAGGCTGCTGCTCAACCCAACTCTTTGGATGCGATCACCGATTTCGGCGGCGCACAGCCGGAGGACATGGCAGAGCAAACGCGGGTGAAACGCCCGGGAGAAGAGTCGGCAGCAGGAAATGGCCCGTCCCAGATCAGTTTTTGAGTCTTGCCCCCAGCGGTGAGGGGAAGCGCCCTCGCCACTGATACCTCCACCTGCCGCCCTACACCAGGCCATGTGGGTGCCTTTGACATACACAGCGGCTGCCGCTCGACAGATCCTTTGTCGAACGGCAGAGAGCAAATGGCCTGGTCTAACGAAGGGGGCTGGATAGCAGGTTGGGCGCTGTATTACAGACGCCGGAGAAAGGCTTTGACGATGTGCCGCGTGGCGTCGGTGGTGTCCAGTTGGTCCACGGCGCCATAGGCGTGCCACTGGCAGTCGACGATCTCGTTCAGCGGCCGCGCATCCGCGATATTCACCACCGAGGCTTCAAATACATGGTGCACGGTGTCGCGGGCCTTCAGCTCCTGCAAGTACAGCAGCCCGTCCACGTTCAATCCGGTTTCTTCTTCCAGCTCCCGTTCGGCCGCACCGACCGGGCGCTCGTCCCGTTCCACCTTGCCGCCCGGCAAGGCCCATTTTGACCTGGCCTTGCGCACGAAGAGGATATGCCCCTCGTGTTCGCAAATGACCGTTGCGCGTATTTTCATCGTCTGTGCCCCCGCAGCGGGATGAGTGTCATAAAAGTGTAATGCAATTGTCATGCTAAGTGGTTATGGCGCGCCGCGGTGGGGATGTGGATACTGCCCGATTGATGAAAACGGACGAGGAATACAGATGAGCAGCGTACGTTGGGGCATGATCGGGTGTGGCAGTGTCACTGAATTGAAGAGTGGACCCGCTTTCTACAAAGTGCCAGGTTCGGCGCTGGTGGCCGTGATGGGGCGGCGCGAGGAGGCTGTGCGCGATTATGCATCGCGCCATGGGATTGCCCGTTACTACACCGACGCCCAGGCACTGATCAACGACCCCGAAGTGGACGCGGTGTACATCGCCACGCCGCCCGACAGCCACCTGGAATACAGCCTGATGGTGGCGGCGGCCGGCAAGCATTGCTGCGTCGAGAAGCCGATGGCGCTGAACGCCGAACAGAGCGCGCTGATGCAGCGCACTTTCGAGCGCGCCGGGCTGCACCTGTTTGTTTCCTACTACCGGCGCTCGCTGCCACGCTTCCAGCAAGTGCGCGCGTGGCTGCAGGACGGGCGCATCGGCACGTTACGCCAGCTGACCTGGACCCTGTGCAAGCCGTCGGCCGTCGAAGATGCCAGCGCCGCCAACTGGCGCACCGACCCGGCCATTGCCGGTGGCGGCTACTTTGCCGACCTGGCCAGTCACGGTTTCGACCTGTTCCAGTACCTGGCCGGGGATATTGTCGAGGTAGCGGGCTTTACTGCACGACAGGCCGGAAGCTATGCCGCCGAGGATGCCGTGACGGCCTGCTGGACCTTCAGTTCGGGCGCGCTGGGCATGGGCTGCTGGAACTTCGTCGCCGACCGCCGTGAGGACCGGGTCGAGTTGATCGGCAGCCATGGGCGCATCCAGTTCTCGGTCTTCGAAGACCAGCCGCTGCACCTGGAGGGCGAGACCAACGAGGTGCTGGAAGTGCCATGCCACCCGCATATCCAATGGCACCACGTAGTGGCCATGAACGCGCATATTCGCGGCGAAGCCGAGCATCCTTCGCTGGCCATCGAGGCATTGAAGACCGATCGGATCCTGGACAAGGTCCTGCAACGTAACCCCAATCTGCCGGGATGATTTTCCAAGGAATAGCGGAATGAAATACTGGATGGTCCTGTGGATGGCACTTGCCACAACGGCGATGGCGGCCCCGCGTAGCCAAGGGACGCCTGGGGAATTTGATTTTTATGTATTGTCGCTGTCATGGTCGCCGACCTTCTGCCTGACGCACCCGGACAACGAGCAGTGTTCGGGCAAGGGCTACGGCTTTGTGCTGCACGGCTTGTGGCCGCAATACGCGCGGGGAGGGTGGCCGGCGACCTGCGCGCCGCAATCGCGCTTGAGCCGCGAAGAGATGGACAAGGGCGCGGCGCTGTTCCCGACGCGCTCGCTGCTCACCCACGAATGGGCCAAGCACGGCACCTGCAGCGGGCTGGAACCCTTGGCGTACCTGGAGAAAACCGATGCGGCGCTGGGCGTGGTTGCCATCCCTGCGCAACTGCAACCGTTCAACACGCCACCGTCGTTATCGGCCCGCGAGATCGAGGCGCTGTTTCGCGAAAGCAACCCGCGCATGGGGAACCATGGGCTGGCGGTGATCTGCAAAGGCAAGGTGCTGTCGGAGGTGCGTGTGTGCCTGACCAAGGACCTGGCCTTCGCCGGTTGCCCGCGCAGTGTGAAAACCCAATGCCGTGATGGCGAAATTCGAATCCCCACGCAGCGTTGAACGCCGGCATCCACACACCTTTGCCAAAGCCACTGCACTAGGTCGAAATCCTGGCTTGGGATGGCGGGTGTGTGGCGTCGAGACTGTGTGATCCACACCCCAGGGTGATTTTGTTCAATACCGATTTGACCCGGCCTTATACCGTGGAACCCTGTTTACGCCTCATCATAAAAAGGGAACCGCAATGAGCTTGATCATTTCCATGGCCGCCTTCGCCCTGGCCACGTCCATCACGCCGGGACCGGTCAACGTGGTCGCCCTGAGTTCAGGCGCGCGCTTCGGTTTTGCCGCCAGCCAGAAGCATGTGTTCGGCGCTGCCGTTGGCTTTACCTTGCTGTTGGTGCTGATCGGCCTGGGGCTGCACGAGGTGCTGGTGCGCTGGCCCATCCTGACCCAGTTGATCCAGTGGGGCGGGGTGGCTTTCCTGCTGTACATGGCCTGGAAACTGGCGGTGGACGACGGCCAGCTCGACGCGGAGGGCAGCGCGACGGCGCCATCCATGCTCTACGGCGCGATCATGCAGTGGCTCAACCCCAAGGCCTGGCTGGCCTGTGTGGCGGGCATGGGCCTGTTTGTGGCCGACGGCGATGGGCGGCAAGTCTGGCTGTTTGCCAGTCTCTACCTGGTGATCTGCTACCTGTCGGTGGCGTGCTGGGCCTATGCCGGGACCTTTCTACGCCGTTACCTGGACAATCCCCACGGCGTGCGCCTGTTCAACCGCTCGATGGCCGCGTTGCTGGTGGCCAGTGTGGGTTATTTGCTGATGGCTTGAGCACCTCGCGGTATTGCCCGGGGGTGGCGGCGAAATGCTGCTTGAAGGTGCGCTGGAAGTGCGCCTGGTCGGCAAAGCCCGCGGCGAGCGCCACGTCGGCGATCAACTCGCCCTTGCGCAGCTGAGTGCGGGCAAACTGGATGCGCTGGTTGACCAGGAACGCGTGAGGCGTCAGCCCGTAGTACTGCTTGAAGGCGCGGATCAGGTACGACGGCGACAGTTCGGCCGCCAGGCAGATGTCTTCGAGTTTCAACGCCTCGGTGCAGTGCGCACGGATGTACTCGGCGGCCCGCTCCAGCTTGTGGTTGACCTCGCGCATCGGTGTGGGTGAAGGGTTCAGGCGCTGCTGGACTTCGCTGAAGTAACTCACCAGTGCGCTCTGCTTTTGCAGCAATTCGGCCTGCTCGTTCACCAGCATCCGGTACAACGCCAGCAAGCCGCTGTACAACAGCGGGTCACGGGTATGCGGCGTATTGAACGGGCGATAACCCTGGTCGGTGCTGAAGCCCAATTGGTACTGCAGCTCGGTCAGCCAGGGCGTGTCGAGGTACAGCATATGATAGGACCAGGGCTGGTCGTGGATAGGGTTGCAGGCATGCACATCGCCGGGGTTCATCAACACCACGGTGCCGGCGCTGATCTGGAATGTATCGGCGCCGTAATGGTAATAGCTGCGCCCGGTGGTGATCGCGCCGATGGAGAAATGCTCATGGGCGTGCCGGGTGTAAGTGACCTTGCGCCCGTCGGCAATGGTGCGCGCTTCGATGAACGGCAGGCGCTCGTCGCGCCAGAAGCGCGGTGCGGCGGGGCAGAGGGCGGTCATCGTCATGGGCACGACTCCAGGGCAGGCAAGATCGGTAACCAATCGTTGCACAGACCCTGGCCTTTGTGTAGCCGCTGGCCTAATAGGGTTTCAGGTTGTGCAAGCGCTCGCTTCGCCTTGTGTTGATCAACAGAACCTTTTCTACATGGTTGAGGTTCTGCGTGGACTCACTCAGGTCCTGGTGGCTGCTGAGCAGGCATTGGTCAACGACCGTCCTGGCAATCGCTTCCAGTCGTGCCGATTGCCAGGACTTTGGTATGGCAGCAGGGTCGCCCTGGGTATCGGTGATGGCGGTTGTATCCAGGGGGTGGAGCGTGACCTGCGAGCGGGCGTCCGCCAGGGGCTCGGAACCCGTGAGATAGGCGTCCCAATCGATCTGCAACTCTAGCGGGCCTGGGGCGACCGGGTCACTCAGCAATCCCGGAGGTGGGTTGACCAGCCGCGTGATCAGCATCTGCTTGGGTAGCAGTTGCAGCAGGTAGCGATCCCGCTGATAGCGAACATGCAACAGGCAGCCAAAATGTGCGGTGATCATCGTGTTCGGGGCACTCGGCGACGGTTTGCGTAACAGCAACAGTTCGATGTCTCCCTGCTCCAGGCTGACACGTTTGGACAACGACAGGCAGGACAGCAGGTAAGCGATGTACACGGTATAGCTTTCGCGCATGGATTTGAGCGCGGCGTTGAAGTTTTCATCCGCGTTGTGGTCCTTGAGCGCGCTCAAGGGTGGCGAAAACCTGTTGACACGTACCTGCGGCAGAATCGCCCTCCAGCGCTCCATGTGCTTCAACTCTCCGGCCAGATACAGTTCAGCCAGCGAAAAGGAAATATTCAGGCTGCTGACTTGCGGGTAGCGAGTACCTGGCGGGAGGAAGGGCACTGAAATGAACACTGTTTTGTCCAGGTTAGCGTTACCTGGATAGACCTCACGCAGGTACCTCAATGCCGCCTCCTTCTGATCCGGATAGGGTGTGTGCAGCGATCCGAAGGCATCGTTGAGTGTGCGCTTTTGTTTCTCATAGGTGCGCACGGCGAGCTCGCGCTTAAAGGGCAGGTCCGTGTCCGTCGCATCCACCACGCCATTGGCACGCGCCCAGTCGAGGACGGGATCGACCGTAGGGGGCAGCGCCCAGAACTCCCGGTTAAGCGTCGTAGCAGGGTTATGGACCAGGGTCATGATGTTCTCAAGTGTCATGTGCCGGCTGGCGCCTGGGGTTCTTAGTTCGATGAAATCGACGAACTGCTTGAACACGACCCAGTTCTGGTTACACAGGTAGGGCAGTGTTTCGGAGATGTTGCGCACCAGTAATTGCGGGGCGCTGCCACTGAGTAGCAGATGCGCGGCCATTGGGGCGCCTTCCAGCAGGGTCAGGCGCAGGAGGGCTTCAAGATTGCTGCGCACCAGTGCGCAGTTGTCACCCCAGAAGTAATCGGTGTCGATGGCCAGCCCGCCGACCAGGTTGCGTTGTGTGCCGGCCTGTTCGTCCAGGCTCAGAATCAGTGCGCTGAGCAGCAGTGTCTGCCGGCGGTGTTGAGGCGTTGTGCCATGCAGTGCCGCCGCGGACCACTTGACCAGGGGGCTCAGGCGGTCAGCCAATAGCTGGCTGCGGTGGCCCTGCACAATCTGGTTCAGCAGTATGTCGGCTTCGGCGCGAATCATGGGTGCGCTCTTGTCGGCCCAAAAAGGCTCGCCGAGCCACGTGAACAGGGGCGCTCCCTGCTCCTTTGCAAAGGCCTGCTGCGCTTCAAATACCTGGCGGCGTTGTGCGCTGGATAACGTCAGCAAAGACGGCTGCGGCTGGCCCAGGCCCTGCCAGTAGTTGCCCAGCCGTGGTGTCGCGGCCCTGACGGCCTTCAGGTAGTGCGCCGCCTGCCGGGCCTGCTCCGCTGTCTTCACTTCGGGCATGTGCAGGAATTTCATCAACTGCTTGAGGGTGGCCTTCATATCGCTGCGCAGCTCGCCGCCCAAGCGTTTGGCCAGCTCCTGCAAGAGCGTGAGATAGCGCTTGAGCGCTGGACTGGCGACGACATCATCCGTGAGGTTTCTGCGCCTGCCGTCCCTGTCGTCTGCGCCCACGTACCCCTCTTCAGTCAGCAGCACCAGCGCCTTTTCGTCGTCGATACCGCGTTTCACGCAAATGGCGACAAATGATCTGTGCTTGATCATCATCAGCAGTTTTTCGGCGCTCTCCTCCAGCAACTGGTAGAACATCGAGTCAGTGTCCAGCTCGACCGTATCGTCGAGCTCAACCTTTTCATCGGGTTGTTTGCCAGCGCTGACGCGTTCCAACTCTGTCTGCAGGCGATTGAAGTTATTCAGGGCGCTCAGGCTGTTTTGTTTGCGCTTGAGCCATTGCGCATCCTGGGCCGCTTCACTGCAGTACGGCTGCCCAGGCACGGATGACTGGCGCAGGCGCGCGATCAGGGCGTGCACCTCGCTGGCCTGGAGGGGGACCTCGATGGCGTAGAAGTGCATGAGTTCTGCCAGGCTCAGGCTGTTATTGGAGGCCACCTGTTCTCCCAGCAACGACGCATATTGCGCCAGGCGAATCAGCCGACCCGCCACTGGCGCACCGCCCAGGTGTGTACGCAGGCTGATGCTGATCCCCTGGAGCTCTGCGGATGAGGCCCGCAGGGAGTGATCCTCGCCGGAATAAATAAAGTATTCATCGGGGCCCAACGCAGTCGGGAACGTTTGCGTGAACTCGATCGAATTGATCACGCTCTGCAGTAATTGCGCCGCCTCTTTCAAGGTGTGGGCTACGAAAGAGTCAGACCTCAGCGTGAGGCGCTGGCGGTAAGCGAGGTAGCTGTCATGGGGTTCATCCGTGGCTGCCGCGCCGGCCATGCATTGCTCGAGGTTATCGGCCAGTTGCAGCAAATCCAGGTGCTGGGCGTGCACTTCATGACGTGTCGCCGACTGAGTGCGGCCATTGTCACCCATCGTTGGAAAGGCATGGTAGGCCTGCAGCTCATCGACAATCATCCGTGCCTGGATCTGGTTTTTGGGCAACGTGTAGCCGTAGAACGCCAGCGTCAACTCGAGTGGCAATTCAAACGTACTGTGGCCGTTTGGCAAGTCGATATAGGGCACGCCCAGCTGGTTGGGATCAATGATCTCGGAGATGCCCAGGATCGGCACGGACACTTCCAGCCAGCCTGGGTCGTCATGAAGATGAAAGGCCCTGGGTGTCATTTGGTCCTCGTGAATGACATTGGCGTGCAGGGAGCCTCCCATGACCTTGATGCTTCGATACTCCAGGTGCTGCGCGTCGGCCCATGCCAGGAACACGCTCTGGTTGATAGCCTTGCCGAACAGCACCATCCATTGGCCAAGCCTGGAGTTGCGGTCGACCGCGATCAACTCGGGAGGCCCCAGCAGAGTCCAATTGTGCGGTAAGGCGGGCGACAGCAGTGCAACCAGGCTGTTGATCAGCTTCAGATCATCCTGGGTGGCAAACAAGACGGGGCTGGCAGGCAGTGGCTCGGTCGCCGCAGCGGCAATCAGCGGGGCAAATTCGTACATGAATGAAGTTCCGTTTCAAGGTTGCCCAAGAAAACGCTCTTGAGCGGAACTTCATGGTCGAGGGTTTTTACCTGCGCTTGATAGCCTGCGTCATCCCGAGTTGCTGTAGGTCGAGTAGGCGGCCACGGTGATCCAATGGCGAGGCACGCCCACGCAGGAGGTGGGCGTGCTCATCGCTCAGAGGCGCTCCGGGCAGGGCACCAGAAAGGCCGCTTCCAGGAGTTGACGCGTATACGCATGCTGCGGATCAGCGAAAATCGCTCGCGCATCGCCTTGCTCCACCACCTGCCCCTGCTTGACCACCATCAACTGGTGACTGAGCGCCTTCACCACCGCCAGGTCATGGCTGATAAACAGGTAGGTCAGGTTGTACTTGGCCTGCAGGCTGCGCAGCAATTCCACCACTTGCCGTTGCACGGTGCGATCCAGCGCCGAGGTCGGTTCGTCCAGCAGGATCAGGCGCGGCTTGAGCACCAGTGCGCGGGCGATGGCGATGCGTTGGCGTTGGCCGCCGGAGAACTCATGGGGGTAGCGATGACGGGACTCAGGGTCCAGGCCCACCTCCTTGAGCGCCGCGATAATCGCCGCTTCCTGCTCGGCCGGCGTGCCCATCCTGTGAATGCGCAGGCCTTCGCCGACGATCTCGCTGACGCACATGCGTGGGCTCAGGCTGCCGAACGGGTCCTGGAACACCACCTGCATTTCCCGGCGCAACGGGCGCACCTGTTGCTGGGTCAGCGTGTCCAGCTGCTGGCCTTCGAAACGAATCCCGCCCTTGCTGGCAATCAAGCGCAAAATCGCCAGGCCCAGGGTGGATTTGCCCGAGCCGCTTTCGCCGACGATGCCCAGGGTCTGGCCCTGGGGCAGGCTGAAGTTGATCCCGTCCACCGCCTTGACGTAATCGACGGTGTTGCGCAAGAAGCCCTTCTTGATCGGGAACCAGACTTTCAGGTCATCGACTTCCAGCAACGGCGGGCCGACTTCGTTGCTGGCCGGGCCACCGCTGGGTTCCGCCGCCAGCAGTTCCTGGGTGTAAGGGTGCCGGGGCGACTGGAACAGCGTCTCGCACTCGGCCTGCTCGACGATGCAGCCCTGCTGCATCACGCACACGCGGTGAGCAATGCGTCGCACCAGGTTCAGGTCGTGGCTGATCAACAGCAAGGCCATGCCCAAACGCGCCTGCAACTCCTTGAGCAGTTCCAGGATCTTCAGCTGCACGGTGACGTCGAGGGCGGTGGTCGGCTCATCCGCGATCAACAACTCCGGCTCATTGGCCAGGGCCATCGCGATCATCACCCGCTGGCGCTGGCCGCCGGACAATTCGTGGGGCAGGGCCTTGAGCCGTTTGTGCGGCTCGGGGATGCCCACCAGTTCCAGCAGCTCCAGGGTGCGCCGGGTCGCGACCTTGCCGGTCAGGCCCTTGTGCAGCCCGAGCACTTCATTGATCTGCTTCTCGATGCAGTGCAGCGGGTTCAACGAGGTCATCGGCTCCTGGAAGATCATCGCGATGCGGTTGCCGCGAATATGCCGCAGGGTCTTTTCCTTGAGGGTCAGCAGGTCCTGGCCGGAATAGGTGATGGTGCCGGACGGATGCCGGGCCAGCGGGTAGGGCAGCAGGCGCAGGATCGAGTGGGCGGTCACCGATTTGCCGGAGCCGCTTTCGCCGACCAGGGCCAGGGTTTCGCCGCGCTTGATATCGAAGCTGACGTTGTTGACCACACGGTGGTGATGCTCGCCCGTGACGAACTCGACGGAGAGGTCGCGGATTTCGATCAGATTGTCCTGATTCATCTCATTTCCTCGGGTCGAAGGCATCGCGAGCGGACTCGCCGATAAACACCAGCAAACTCAGCATGATCGCCAGCACGGCAAACGCGCTCATGCCCAGCCACGGTGCCTGCAGGTTGGATTTGCCCTGGGCCACCAGTTCGCCCAGGGACGGCGAACCGGCCGGCAGGCCAAAGCCGAGGAAGTCCAGGGCGGTCAGGGTGCCAATGGCGCCGGTGAGGATGAACGGCATGAAGGTCATGGTCGAGACCATGGCATTGGGCAGGATATGGCGGAACATGATCGCGCCGTTCTGCATCCCCAGTGCCCGCGCCGCGCGCACGTATTCGAGGTTACGCCCGCGCAGGAACTCGGCGCGCACCACGTCCACCAGGCTCATCCAGGAAAACAGCAGCATGATCCCCAGCAGCCACCAGAAGTTCGGCTGCACGAAGCTGGCGAGGATGATCAGCAGGTACAGCACCGGCAAGCCCGACCAGATTTCCAGGAAACGCTGCCCGGCCAGGTCGACCCAGCCGCCATAGAAGCCCTGCAAGGCGCCGGCGATCACGCCGATGATCGAACTGAGCACCGTCAACGTCAGGGCAAACAGCACCGACACACGGAAGCCATAGATCACCCGCGCGAGCACATCGCGGCCCTGGTCATCGGTACCCAGCAGGTTGACGCGCGAAGGCGGCGCGGGGGCCGGTACCTTCAGGTCGTAGTTGATGCTCTGGTAGCTGAACGGGATCGGTGCCCACAGGGTCCAGGCGTCCTTGGCCTTGAGCAGTTCCTGGATATACGGGCTCTTGTAGTTGGCTTCCAGGGGGAATTCGCCGCCGAAGGTGGTTTCCGGGTAGCGCTTGAGCGCCGGGAAATACCAGTCGCCGTCGTAGTGCACCGCCAGTGGCTTGTCGTTGGCGATCAGCTCCGCGCCCAGGCTCAGCCCGAACAGGATCAGGAACAGCCACAGCGACCACCAGCCA
>Ga0213824_1001804_pt1 | contig 11451 bp, 16 predicted proteins | sample MC6MC0906MG_FD_179892 | JGI IMG/M metagenome (GOLD analysis project Ga0213824, IMG submission 179892) | Enriched soil aggregate microbial communities from Iowa State University, Ames, United States - MC6-MC0906-MG | ecosystem: Environmental > Terrestrial > Soil > Unclassified | place: USA: Iowa...
GCCTCATATGCGCCGTTACGCAAAGCTTATTCAACAAGCGAATGGCATCGAGAAAATGACATTTGCTGACTTAAAGATAGCACTTGATCCAGATTACGATCCTAAAATAACAATGGCTGAAGCAAAGGGTTATGTAGAAAAAGCGTTAGCAGTTATGGGTGAAGAATACAAGAACTTAATGGAGAAGGCTTTTAACGAGCGTTGGATTGATTATGCACCAAACAAAGGAAAATCTACGGGCGCATTCTGTTCGAGTCCATATGGCAGTCATCCATATATTTTAATGTCATGGAATGAACGTATGAATGAGGTATTCACTCTGATCCACGAGTTAGGACACGCAGGTCATTTTGCGAATGCGCATGCACATCAATCTTATTTTAACAGTCGTCCTTCGCTATACTTTATTGAGGCACCATCCACAATGAATGAAATGCTACTAGCAAATTATTTATTAACTCATAACGATGACCTTCGTTTCAAACGCTGGGTTATTTCTAATATTGTGTCCAAAACGTATTATCATAACTTCGTGACACACTTACTAGAAGCAGCCTATCAACGAAAAGTATATGAATTAATTGACGCTGGTGAAGCTGTTAATGCTACAGTTTTAAATCAATTAAAACGTTCTGTCCTTGAAGATTTCTGGGGCGATACTGTCGATATTTCTGAAGGTGCAGAGCTTACTTGGATGCGTCAGCCACACTATTATATGGGCTTATACCCTTACACATATAGTGCAGGCTTAACGATTTCTACACAAGTATCTCAGCGTATATTAACGGAAGGCAGTACAGCGGTAGATGAATGGTTAGCTGTCCTCCAAGCTGGTGGCACGAAATCACCTGTAGAGCTAGCTCAAATGGCAGGTGTTGATATTACAACAGAGCAACCGCTTCGAGATACGATTTCTTATATCGGTCACCTCGTTGATGAGCTTGAACGATTAACAATGGGGATTGAAGCTATTAAAAGATAATCAACCCTACTCTGCTTAACAAGAAACCATCCAACGCTTTTAATGCGTAGATGGTTTCTTTTTTTAGTTCTAAGTTAGAAAATATGTACATATACTATAATCAGGGCGTCCATCTACCTTTTTTAGATATTTCTAAATAGACTATCATTTTTCTTCGTACTAATGTACCGTTATTATTAAGTGTAAGCAATTTATTTAGCAAAATTCGACTAACAATTTTCAAAGGAAGTGTTTCTAATTATGGTAAAACGTAATGATCCATGCCCATGCGGTAGCGGCAAAAAATATAAAAAATGTTGTGAAGGTAAACAGCAGGTTACAGTAGAAACTGTAGCAATCGAAGAATTAGAGCGTGTACTACAAACATTTTACTTAGAATATCCTGAACGCAAAGATGTTCGTGCCTATATCGAACATGTAGGCACATGGCAGCCTAAATTAGAAAGCGTACTACAAAGAGAGCTAATTGAGGCAATCGCGTTAGACGACTTCTTCTTCCATCAAGAGCCATCTATTTGGAAAGGTTACTTAAAGAAAACGAAGAAAAAAGCGGTAAGACCTTCTACGTTAAAAGTATTAGAAGGCTGGTCACAACCAAATTTATTTATTGGTTCTGTGTCAGTTGTAGAAGAAAAATATTTCAAGGCTATACATGTGTTAACAAATGAAGAAATTTATATTCGTCGAGAAAATGACAAGCCAATTCCTGAAGGCATGCATGTTTTTGCATTCATTTTACCAGATGGTACAAAAAAATCAGAGTATTATTTAGCTGTTTCAACGCTGATTTTCTTCCCAGAAGATCATGCAAAAGTATTTGAGCAATTCAAGAAAAATTTTGAGGCTTCTGACAAGAAGGTTGAAGCGTTCTTAAAAGAAGATCATTTATCCTTCTGGGAATTACTTGTTTCAAATGGTTATAAAGGCGAGGAATTCACTAACTTTGAGAGCAATGTACTTACACAAGTTAAAGATTTCCTTGAGCAAAATGATCGTGAAACAGCTCCTATGTTAGAGCTTTTAGAGGACTATTTAATTGAAGGACAACCAGCTGCGCGTAAAGAGGCTGCCATTGCTGCAGGTGCGATTCGATATGGTCAGGAAAAAGAGTTATTCGATTCGCTATCAATGACAGTAAAAGAAATCGCAGCAACGTTTGATATTTCAGCTTCCTCTCTGACAAAATATTACCAAGACTTAAGTAACTATGTTGCAACTAAATAATGCATAAAAATAAAAAGACGCCGTACACCTTTTTTCTTAAAGTGTACGGCTCTTTGTGTATAAATAGAAAAAAGCTACTTTTGTAATAAGTAAGGACCTATCAACAAAGTAGCTTTTTCTATGGTAACCAACCAATTCCATTATTTCCGAACATATTGTTATTTATGCATTTTATTTAGTAAATATGATTATTTTTTATGCAAAAATAAAACTTTTATCACTATTATTTGAACGTACTCAATTTAGTACTTATGATTACTTTGTCAAAGCCTTTAAAATTCGCAGACATTACCTACTGTAAACCTTTAGAAGCTCTTCTCCTAGAAACTTTAGTCTCTCCCCTACTGAGCAAGCTTCAATACAGAAACGATGAGCTCCAGGCTTACCACGCTCTTTTCGTAATTGCTTTATCACTAGGCAATCAGCGCAATACGTATCATGCAGTTCATCAATATCTTTCATAACCGTCACTTTATCCATTTTGAGCTCTTGCTCCTTTCACGTCCAAATTTCACTTCTTACTATTATGAAGTGAACGTTTTGATCAAGCAACTATTTTGTTTTTGTTGATCTTCATCTCATTAAGATATTGTGTAAAAGCACTATTGATGTACAATTAAAGTAAAATCTAAATTAAAAAGTAGGGATTTTATGTTAGAAGTAAACATAGATGCTGCCAGTGCAGGAAATCCAGGCCCTAGTGGTATTGGAATATTTATTAAAGGAGAAGGCCAACATATACAAATCAGTGAGTATATAGGGGAAGCCAATAACCATATTGCTGAGTTTACTGCCTTAGTACGTGGCCTTGAAGAAGCACAAAAACTCGGTTCAAACATTGTCTCAGTACGTTCTGATTCAAAAATTGTTGTAGCCTCTATGGAAAAAGAATATGTCAAAAATGAGGAATTTAAACCTTATCTTGAGCAGGCACTTACACTTGCACGTAGCTTCGATTTATTTTTCATCAAATGGGTTCCAGATGCGCAAAATAAAGCTGCAGATGCACTTGCACGTAACGCAATTCAAAAAGAAAAAAAATAAACCACCTTATGAGGACTGTCCCTTGCCTACATCCATCAAGTGTCAGTCCCTTCAATTCGTTCAGGTACTTACTATCCCCCAATATGTTATTTTTTACTCTTTTTTTATTAGGCTCTGTTTAATAAAGGTGTTGATATTCGACTATTACTAACATTCATTCTAAGATCTAGGGTGCAGAACAAACTAGCGCGTTAGAGCATGCCGTTTCCGAAGAATTTCCATCTCATCAAGGTTGGATTCCAGATACTCAGTAAATGTTTTTACTACCGAACAAATTGAGATGAAAACGAAATAATCGTCTGATTTTTCAGAAATCGTGTATAATAAAATTACAAATCAAGTACTAAGAAAGGAAACTTAGAGAATGGTTAAAAAAAATACTTTATATATATTAATTCTTATGATTGGTATTTTTGTTTTTAACGGTATTCTTAAATGGCTAAACATTCCTACTTATGACCAGATACTTGAAACAATGTTAGGAAAGCCAGATACGTCAAATATTTTCATTGCATTAATAATTACTGGAATACTAATTTACTTAATTATCTTTGGTATCTCTAAACCTCAAAAGTTTTTTAGTAAACGTTGATTTAATTAAGTATACAAAATAAACCTAAAAAACGTTCCCTAATGAAAGCTTGGTAACATTTCAAACAGCGACAAACATTGTTAAATCGGTGTTTTTCGCTGTTTTTTATAGAAAATAACACTCTTAGACGCTACGAAAAATAATTTTAAAGAAGACTGTTCGATCCACTTGCTCTGAATGGCGGTAACATATAAATAGAATCTCAATGAAATTTTACCAAACGACGGTTTGGGGGCTTTTGTACTTCATCTATTTGTTGCAAAAGAAAATAGGATTATACTATTAATAGATATTGAGTTAATGGGAGTTAGAAGATGAAAAATAAAAAAAGAGAAAAAGAAAAGCAAGACGGTTTTTTTACAGAAATTCTAAGTAAGCTTGGGGGCTATATCTTATTAGAAATCATTTGGAATATATTGCTATTTATACCAAGAATGGTGATTCGTCTAATGAAGAATATTTGGTGAAGAGTTACTCAAAATAGAGCTAACGGAATACTTTAGTGCAACAAGCATTTCACAAACATACCCAAACCACGCTTTGGGCACTTTTTTTAAAAGTATAATCTAAAAAAGGCTGAATATTTTTTGTATATATTTTACAATAAAGGAAAACGAGAAGGGGATTTATATTTTATGGGAGTTTCATTATGTAAAGCAAACTCAGATGATGCCGTGACGATTCATGAAATGCAAGTCAAAGCATTTATGCCATTACTAGAAAAATATCAAGATTATGATACAAACCCTGCCAACGAATCCTTAGAAAGAATTATTGCTCGGTTTAACCAACCTTTTACAGATTATTATTTAATCAAATATTTTGAAGATACAATTGGTGGCATTAGAGTTGTAAAGATGAGCAATAAATCTTATCGTGTCAGTCCTATATTTATATTGCCAGAACATCAAGGTAAAGGAATAGCCCAAAAAGTCTTTGCAAAAATAGAACAGATATACCATGATGCAAAATTATGGGAGTTGGACACCATAATGCAAGAAAAAGGACTCTGTTACCTGTATGAAAAGTTAGGTTATAAAAAAACAGGTGAAACAAAGAAAATAAACGACAAAATAACAATAGTGTTTTATGAAAAATCCCATTCTATTTAAGAATACTTTAGTTCATTAAAGACTTATAAGGTATACAAAATAAACCTAATAAACGTTCCCAAACGCAAGTTTGGACACGCCAAAAAAAGCCACGAATGTTGTACCATGATATGCTCCCCATTAGGTAGACAGATTAAAAAATAAAATCTGTTTAACAAAATGGGGAGTTTTTTTCATGCCTAAAAAATCATTTTCACCAGATGTTAAAATTTTAGCACTTCAATATTTAGAGGAAGGTCGTCATACACTTCAAGAAATATGTACGATGTTTTCTGTTAATATGACAACCCTACAAGTATGGCGTGCTCTTTATAAATACGGTGGAGTAGAAGCTTTAGTACGTCATAAGAAAAATAAGGTGTACTCAGAAGAATTGAAGCAGCGTGCTGTGGAAGATTATTTATCAGAGAAATATTCTATGTTCGATATCCTGGCCAAATACGGGATTAGTAGTTTATCAGTATTCAAAAAGTGGTTAAAAATCTATACTAGTCATAGTGAATTAAAAGATTCGGGTAAAGGATTGAGCCAAACTATGACTAAAGGAAGAAAAACAACCGTAGAAGAACGCATTGAAATCGCCAAAGCTTGCCTAGCGAACAAAAAGAATTATCAAGAAACAGCGACACAATTTGAGGTATCTTACCAACAAGTGTATCAATGGGTGCGTAAATTTGAAGAAAATAGAGAACAAGGTTTAGCGGATCGCCGTGGTCGCACAAAACTAGTAGAAGAACGGACACCAGAGGACGAACTGCGCTTAATAATTCAACAGATGGAGCGTGAAAATGAACGATTACGTGCAGAGAATTTACTATTAAAAAAGTTAGAGGAAATCGAAAGGAGGCATCGTTAAGTAAGATTCGAATTCAGAGCCGCTATATCGCGATTCAAGAGTTAGCGGAGAATGAAAACTTATCGATTGTTTTACTCTGTGAAATCGCTGAGGTATCACGTGCAGCTTATTACAAATGGTTGAAACGTGAGCCATCTGTAAGAGAAAGAGAAAACAAACAGCTAGTTGAATCGATTCAACATCTTTATTCGCAAGTAGATGGCATTTATGGCTACCGCCGCATCACAATGACAATTAACCGCCAACGAAAAAAAGAAGGCTTAGCCAAATTTAATGAGAAGCGTATTTACCGTCTGATGCAGCTTTGCGGCCTAGAATCGATTATTCGACGTAAGCCAAAACGATACCGTAAATCAAAGCCTGATTATGTGGCAGAAAATATTTTAGCACGTGAATTTACTGCGGAAAAACCGAATCAGAAATGGTGTACAGATGTAACAGAATTCAAATACGGCAAAGGGAAAAAGGCATATTTAAGCGCGATTATTGATTTACACGACAATTCAATTGTCAGTTATGTATTGGGACATTCGAATAACAATAAATTAGTTTATGACACTATGATTCCTGCAATACAAGGGCTAAAAGTTGGTGAGCAACCGCTTATTCATAGTGATCGAGGTTATCAATATACATCGAAATTTTTTAAACGCATGACAGAGGATGCAAATATGGTTCACAGTATGTCGAGGGTCGGTCGTTGTATCGATAACGGACCGATTGAGGCTTTTTGGGGTACCCTGAAAGTCGAAAAGTATTATTTAAACAAATATGATACATACGAGGCGTTAGAAGCAGCAATTGATACATATATTTCGTTCTATCATAACGAACGTTACCAAGAAAGCTTAAACGGCTTGAGCCCCTTAGAATACAGGGCTCAAGCCGCATAGAGTATTTTTATTATTTCCGCTGTCTACTTGACAGGGAGCAGTTCACCATCAACGTTTCGTGGCTTTTTTTGTGAACATTATTTATACATGTTTTTATGCACTTTCTTAAAAGTAAGTCATTTCAATGCTTTAGTGGTATTTGGAACACTGCTACACTATCTACTTTAATGAATAAAATTATACATATTTCTTAACGTTGTAAATCCGCTTTTTTCTGACGCTAACCCTTGCAAAAGTTTTAGTATATATATTACCTATAATAACAATGATTACAAAGAGATTTTTCAAAAGATTGAAACGTTATAAAGGTAGATTTTTATGAATTTGCCACTCAAAAATCAGCGTATTCGAAAATTCTCGAATACGCTTTTAATTTGATAAAAACAACAATCAAGTTAAACAGAGCCTTATATTAACGAGTAATTTCAAAAAAATGTATTCAACCACTGTGTAGTAATTTTCTTATTATTACCGTATAAATTGTATCCTTAATGTTATTTTGTTGACATATAACTGTAATATTACAATGTTAATATCATTTATATACTAAGTGATAATCTTTAAAGCTTCTAGGAGGATACATATAATGAAAAAAAATAAAAAGTACCGATGGGGATTGAAATTAGCTACATTGGCATTAAGTACATCTGTACTTTTTTCAACGGTTGAAACAGCATCAGCGGCAACTTACACAGTAAAATCTGGTGATTCTTTATGGAAGATTGCCAATCAACAGGGTGTTTCTTATCAAACATTGATGAAATGGAATAACTTATCTTCTCCAACAATTCACGTTGGACAGAAGTTAAACCTCAATACCTCAACCGTGTCTACACCTAAACCAACAACAAATCTAGTACAAATCGCTAAACAATACGTAGGTGTTAAATACACATTCGGTGGAAATACACCAGGCACAGGTTTTGATTGTTCAGGCTATGTCACTTACGTTTTTAATAAAGCCGGTATTCCGACAGCTCGTAAAACAGCAGCAGGTTTTTACAATACATCTAAAAAAGTTAGCACACCTAAAGTGGGTGATTTAGTGTTTTTTGCCAATACATATAAAGCAGGTATCTCACATGTAGGCATTTATATTGGAAATAATCAAATGATTAATGCGAGTAATAGTGGTGTTAATATCGCTAGCATTAGTAGCTCTTATTGGAAGAAGCACTTTGTTGGCTATGGTCGTATATAGTGAAAGAAAAAACAGTTGGCGATTTTGACCAACTGTTTTTTTATGCTTAAACGTGTACTACTTTTTTTGTTTTTATTTTGGCTAATCGTGCTAAATAAATGAAAAAAACAACGATCAGTAAACCTGCACCCGTTAGATAAACAGCAGCATAGCCCGCTTTCACCGCCACTATCCCTAAAATATAAGAACCGAGAGCAATCCCGAGATCAAACATCGTAAAATACGTTGCAGTTGCATAACCACTGCGCGTGTGTGCCGTAGATTGTACAGCTAATGCTTGTAAGCTTGTCGTCACTGCTCCATAGCCAAATCCAACAAAAATGGCGGCAAATAAAAATAATGCAGGTCCTGAGACAAATGCGAGCATAACAAGCCCGATTGCAAAGGAAATAATACCAGGAATAATAACAAATTGCGGTCCTCTTGTATCATAAAGCTTACCTGTATATGGACGTGTAATAAGCATAGCTGCTGCAAAAACTGCATAAAATAGACTCGCTACAGCCATTAGATCTTTTTGCTGTGCGTACACTGATAAAAACGATAATACACTCGCATATGAAAAAGCTACTAAACTAGCGATAGCAGCTACTGGAAGTGCTTTACGTTCCAATAAATCATCAAATTTAAAGGTCAATTTCCCTTGATATGCAGGTTTGGGTAAATCATCGGTATTCACCGTTACAGCTAGGATCCCCCCTGCTAATATACAAATACTCATCACAATAAAAAGTACATTGAAGCTACTATATTGAATAAGCAGTAAGCCGATAAATGGCCCAATGACTACCGCTAAGTTAGTAGACATTGTAAAATAGCCAAGGCCGGCACCTTTACGGTTTGCTGGCACAATATCTGCAGCTAAAGAGCCAGCTGCTGTTGTAATAATACTAAAGAAGATCCCTTGAATAAAACGTAAGCCTAGTAAAAGTCCAAAAGGATGAATGAATAAATATAATACCGTACATAAAAAATAGCCGGCAATCGAAATAACTAGAAGTTTTTTCTTCCCAAAGACATCTAATAGTTTACCTGAAAACGGACGAACGATAATGGCTGATAATAAAAATACCGACAGTAACAATCCAGCTTCCTTATCTGTTTGGTGCAGCTCACCTATCGCATATAGTGGTAAAGTCGTTACCAACCCATAGAAAACAAAGAATACCGAGATATTTGTTAAAAAGAGACTCATAAACCGTTTCGTCCAAATTTTTGTATTCTCTTCTTGTTGCATGTAATCAACCTTTCATTTTTTCCAATAAAATTATTAATTGCTGCTGTTCCTCAACAGTCAATGCCCCTACCATTTCTTCTTCAAAAGCTAAAATGGTTTCAGTAATAGTTGGCAACTGTTCCTCTGCATATAAAGATAAGGTAACAATTTTTTCTCTCTTATCTTCACCATCCATTCTTAGTATCCACCCTAAAGACTCGAGTCGAGTAATTGCTCTTGTTATACTTGGTGCCTCCACATTTAAATACTTCCAGATTTGCGTTAACGTCATTGGACCGTGCTTATGTAAGCAGTATAAAATAGCCCATTGTGAGCTATACAAATTATGCTGTTTCAGTACTTCATTTAAAGAATTCGTTAAATAACGACTTTTTTGGAATAAAGCATGAAATATAGGATTCATTTTATCTCTCCTTGAAATTTACTTACCTAGTTAAATAATTACTATACGCTTCATTTTTTTCGATGTAAAGTACGGTGTTTGAAGTTTTGATGAAGCATTTAGTGGCGATTATTCAAAGTCGTCAGGCTATCAGCAATCTTCATGCGGTTATCAGCGATTCTCTTGGCGTTATCAGCGATTTCTTCACTTTTATCAGCGATTCTCCTGACATTATCAGCGATTTTTCACTTCTATCATCTTTTCAAAAATATCAGAAGGAAATTTTTTGAAAGTGTCGAATTAAGCTACTAGATTACAATAAAAAGGAGATGGAATCATGGGGAAAAAGGTTTTAATACTTGCAGGAGATGCTGTTGAAGCTTTAGAAATTTTTTATCCTTATTACCGTTGTCTAGAGGCTGGCTATGATGTGACGATTGCAGCACCATCAGCAAAGAAATTACAAACTGTACTACACGATTTTGTTGATGGAGTCGATACATACATCGAACGTACAGCATATGGCTTAGAAGCACACTCTTCATTTGCAGATGTAGATCCAGCACAATTTGACGGACTCATCATTCCTGGTGGGCGAGCGCCAGAATACATTCGTTTAAATGAGCATGTTCCAACACTAGTGAGCCATTTCTTTGAAACAAATAAACCAATTGCTGCTGTATGTCACGCAGCTCAAATTTTCGCGACCATTCCTGAGGTACTTAATGGACGTGAGCTAACAGCCTATATTGCCTGCAAGCCAGAAGTTCAAGTAGCAGGAGCAACGTATATTGATGCTAATCTTCATACAGATGGCAATTTAATTAGTGGTCATGCATGGCCAGACTTACCTGGATTAATGCGCGAGTTTATCCAGAAGTTAGAAAGCTAAAAGAAAGAGGATGCCTTAGATTAGGGCATCCTCTTCTTTTATGAAGTGGTTTCTTGAAATTCAATATTTACCACTTTGTTCGTATTCGTTACATATTTGATTCTTACATGTAGACCGAATTCCTTATCACTTTGTTTTAGCCAAAGCTTAAATTTTTCAATAGTTGAATCTTCATGAACCTCGCTTCCCTCATGCAAATAATCTAGAATTTTAGCTTCAGGATATTTGGCCTGTGCCTCTTTTACCGCTAACTTTCCCCATTTAGCATAGGCAGGCACTTCTTGTTGAGCATAAGCAATTGTTGGTACATGTAATTGCACAGTAAGAAATACGAGAAAAGTTCCTAGTATTACAAAAAATTTTTGCAAATGTATCCACCTCTCGTACTCTTTTTGCATAAAGTCGTTAAAACAACAAATAATAAGTGCTCCCGAAGTATTCTCAACCTACTTCAGGAGCTGTTTTCGTTATTATTTTTTTGGTTGTTGAGGATTATTATGAATCACTTGATTAAATTCTGCTGAGTATTCTTCACGATCATTTCTTTTATGTGTATCTTCTTTCTTTTTCTTTTTGAAGCTTGTTTTACCTTTCTTAGCCATTATTGACACCTCCAAAATTTAGATTATTACTTTTTATTGGACTGCTGATTTTTCGCATGGTTCGTTTTATTATCTTTATTTTTCGCTTTCGCATCAAATTCTGCAGCGAATTCTTCATTTAGATTGTCATTCGGGTTATTGTTATTGCTATTTGATTGATCGAGGTCTATTTTTTTGTAGGTATCAAAAGGATTATGCGTTCTCATATTCATTGTTTTATTGTTATTTTTGTTGTTTTTATTGGTGTTTCTATTGCCCACGGATATTCACCTCCTAATTGTAATGTGCTCAGGATAGAACGATTTATGCTTTGGGGATTAGGGCAGACATTACCAAAAAAATGTACATCACCAATAAAATTAGTAATGTACATTTTTATTTGTCCTTTAGACAATTGTATATTCAGTTATATTAAGTAATGCACCAACTGCACC
>Ga0213824_1001806_pt1 | contig 11433 bp, 9 predicted proteins | sample MC6MC0906MG_FD_179892 | JGI IMG/M metagenome (GOLD analysis project Ga0213824, IMG submission 179892) | Enriched soil aggregate microbial communities from Iowa State University, Ames, United States - MC6-MC0906-MG | ecosystem: Environmental > Terrestrial > Soil > Unclassified | place: USA: Iowa...
GGGGAAAAAAGAAGGAATTCAAGAAGGGGTTCAGCAAGGAAAAATACAGATGATTAAAGGTATGCATGAACTCGGTGTACCACTTGAAACGATTGCTAAAGCCAGTAAATTAGGCATAGATGAGGTTGAACGTATTTTAGAGCAAAAATAATCAACATCAAAAAAAGAACCTATTAATAATAGAGGGTTCTTTTTTTGAGCTATTTGTCAACTAAGGGTAGCATCAAATAATTTTTTATAAGTAGTAATATAAACTTATATTATGACACTTAACTTTATTTTCTTATTATTGATGAGATCGCTCATTTAAAATTGCATTATATAAAAACTGTGCATACTGTTCCCGTGTAACTTTCATATCCGGAGCAAATTTCCCTTCATCAATACCTGCTGCAATATGGTTTGATTGTACGGCACTAATTGCATCTTTTGCCCATCCTCTCGAAAAGGGGGAATAAGGGGTTCAGCCGAGATATATACGTTATTTTAACCAAGAAAATTAAAATATGAATTTAAAAGGGCCCTTACGTTGAGTATATGTATTCAACGTAAGGGCGAAGTATTTTTGGTTTGAAATAAAGCTTGATTAAAAACAACTTAGGGATCTGTGTAGCCGATTTCCTTAACGTACAGAAAATTGGCTTGTTGGTTCGTTACTCGTTAAAAATGTTTGTAAAGCTTCTAGAGGTTATATCAACTTGCATTTTATTTGCCAGAATACCATTTAGCTAACCACTCATTCCATTTATCTTTTTGAATAGTAATGGCAAATATAGTGTTTTTATCAGGCTTGTCAGTAAGACATACAGTTGTATCATTAACAGATAAATATTGTCCGTGGTTATTTTTTAAAGAGAAGCCTTCTAATCCACAATCAACAAGTGTCCATACTTGTCCATAAGCACGAAATCCTGTAATGCCCACCTCACCATTTGCAGATGTAAGATAGGTTGCATTTGCTTCTATGTACACCTTATTAGATCCTTTTTCAATTGGAATAATTGTAAATATGCTCCTATCTTCTGGGATCCAATTAGATGAAGCAGAAATATTCGTACTATCCTCCCATGTCCGCAAGACGTTATTCCTGTTTCTAATTTTCACAGAAATAGAAGAACATTCTTCATTTTTATGTTGTGTAACGACAGCGAGCTTATGTCTCTTTATCTCAGCAAGCTCATCAGAGGTATAACTAAAAATTTCAGATTCTTTTACTGGATTCGAAGTTATCGTTGCCAGTTTTCGCTTCTCTCCCGGTAGTGCATGAAAAAGTTTATCTAGGTCAAAAGAAGCACTACCTGGTTTTATATTTGGAAACTCCTGTCTAATAAATTTAAAAGCTAAAGGACCATTCATTTGACCACTATTGTCACTTTTTAAGTAATATGTTTGCCAATTCGTAAGTGCAATACCAGTATTCCCTTCATCTAATTGTTTTTGTGTAATATAATACACATCGCGTTCATATAGATTTGAGGCATCTGGATTTAAGTCCACTATGATACCAGCTTGCTTAATCAGAAGTTGTTGACCATGTTTTATCGTTTTATATTCAACTTTCCCATCTTTATAGAAAATTTTAATTCTCTTAAAAAAGTTTTGGTTTTTATAATAATCATACACACTAATACCAAATTCTCCTTTGTTAAAAGTAGGAGCTTTGTAAGCACGGTTTTCATTGTTAGCTAGATAATCATTTTTAGCACTTTGTTCGGATAAAGAAATAACAAAGGGCTCTTTTAGAAAGGTATCATAGGTGTCACTAAATGTTGTAACAATCGTTGCGAACGTATCAACGTCTGCTTTCGCTTTATGTTTTGTAAATGGGTTCAAGCTGAATACAATCCCCATCGCTATTCCTACAGGTGGGATTTTTTTTATACATCTCTTTATCTTTTCCTTCATGGATGTGCTCCTTACTTTCTAATTTATACTGTTTCCAACATATTTACATTCTTATCGGTAAGTTTATCTTAATTTAAATCCCTTTCAAAAGTCTTTCATAAATATTACAAAAACATTTCATTGCTTCTCATACAAACACTTCAGTACTTTTGTAAGTAATTTCTTAAACTTAGACATACCGATAAGAATAAAAGGATTGATACATAAGTAAACCACCGATCATATAGTCTAAAAATACACTTTTGCGAAGAGCTTAACACCATGAATCTCAAAAACATAAGTGTGAGATTATTACTCGTACAGTTATTTTCTCTCGTACTGGAACTATTTATATCTTCCTCAAGGATGCTATTCTTACCTAGGTTTGTTGATGATAGCTTCGGTTTACTTGGAATTTCCGTTACTACACCTTTATTATTATTTATTGGTGTAATTATGACATATCTGAAGAAAAGGCCTTTGTATAACAAGAACGAGACAAACTATTCCTTTTAGTTAGTATCGATTAAAATAAAAATTTTGTTTTGGTGATACTTAAAAATCTTCGGTTAATGAGCATGGGGCCAAGCTAAAAAAATATAGAATACCGTAAAAAATTCGGAATTTTATACGATATTCATGTAAGACTTTTGTAACATTTATGAAAGGAATTTGAAAGGTATTTAAATTAAAATGAACTTCCGAACACGAAATTCGGATTAAGTATGTAGATAAAAAACAAATAAAAAGCGAGGAATGACATTATGAATGGAAAAGAAACAAAAAGGGTAAAAAAGATTCTCCCTGTAGGAATTGGAAAGAAGGTAATCCCTGCAACAGCAGCATTAGGAATTCTTTTTTCTATGGCACCGATTGCAGAAAACAAAGCTAGCGCAGGAGTAGGTGCGGTATTAGATATAACTATTACTGTATTAGGTGCTGTAGCAGACACTTATGAAGCACTTGGAATAAACCCAGAGAATCCAGACCCAGGCACTCACATTGATGTATATGCAGAAAACGAAACTTACCAGGCTCCTAGTTTTACTTCTGGGGAATTTAATATTTCCATGTATCATACACAAGGTGATTCGAATTTTCTTAAACCAGTTAAAGTACGCTATCCAAATGGAAAAATCGAACTTCATCAACTAAGATCTGGGCAGCAGCTTAAAATTACTGAAGCAGGTGCAATTATAGATTTAAACCCTAATGGAGCAAATGTCTCAGAACACGATCTTCTTTACATTACACAAGCCCAATTAGACGAAGGAAAGACCGGAGTTGTGATGAATCAAGGCCAACATGCATTTGTAGAAAAAGCATCTGGTAAAAACCCAAGATTTCTTGGTCCACTTTACCAAAAATATTCCGGCGACTCCTTTGGCGATTGGACGGTGATTGCTAGAAGTTCGGATTACCTATATAGTCAGATAGAAAATAAATTATCAGATAAGCAAAAACAATTGATAACATTGACTTCAAAGCCAGTATCTAAAGATGTTCTTGACAATTATGTTAATAATGAGCCTAAAGCTCGTGCAGATTTTTATGATCGATTATCTGATGTATTGGCGGAGCGTACTAACATCATAGAGACATCTATTGCACTACCATTTACTACACTAAATGATGGTAAATCTTATCAAATTATCCCTTATAAAAAAGGAACGAATAAAGTAATCGTAAAAACAGGTTCAAAATACCTTTCAGGAAAAGAAGGAAAAGGACTTCAATATTCCGATTCGCTTGGCGATGATGAAGTGTTTGAACTTGTTCAGACCGACAATTCAAATAAAAATGAATTTCAGTTCCATTTGAAAAATAAGAATGGAGTAAGTTTGGCTGGTAATCAATACATTCATGGATTTGGTACTGATTGGAGTTTCAAATCTGAAATTCGTTTCCCTGATAAAAGCAACAATGAAATTAACAATTGGTTAATAGAGTGGTATCCGGGTAAAGAAAATGAGAGACAGAAGTATGACGGAGTACAGTTTGTAGCTGATGAAAAAGATTCTACTAAATTGATTGCAAAAGATTCCTCTGGAAACGTGATAAAGAACAGTTGGGTAAATCGAGATAATGCGTATTCCTTTGCAGATGCTGATGGAGTTCTCATGACAGGTTGGCAAGAAATTAAGGGGAATACTTATTATTTCTCATCGCCTTATGGCTACATGGTTACTGGAGGTGGAAGTGATTCACAGATTGAAGATAAGTACTACCACTTTAATGATGACGGTGTTTTACAACGATCAACCTGGAGAGGAGAGAACTATTCCGATGCTTCTGGAGCATTCGTTAAAGAAGGCTTGAAAGATATAGATGGTAAAATTTATTATTTCCAAAATTACAATGTAAATAAAAAGGAACTACGTATGGAAGATCGAAAGGTTATCCTTCACTTTTCCGACGAAGGTGTGGTTGAGAGAGTTTCCGATCTAAATGGAAAAGTTATAGACAGCGTTGTTAATGTTACGCTTGACAACAAAACATTATCATTTAAGCATGACGGTTCGCTTTATAAAACAGGGCTCAATAAAAGAGAGAACCTACTAGAATATTATAGTTTAGAAGATGGAATTTTCTATACCGGTTGGAAAATGATAGACGGTAAGAGATACTATTTCACAAATGGTCGCAATTATACGTTCAATGCTTATGAAAACATTGACGGAAAAAAATATTATTTTCATGAAGACGGATCAGTTAACCGAGCAGGATTTGAAAAAACCGATGGTAAGCTATACCATTTCGACAATAACGGCGTAGCACAAACGGGCTGGCAAACTATCGATAATAAATATTATTACTTCGATGAGAATGGGGCAGCTAAAACAGGATGGTTCCAAGTTGGTGGTGGATATAGACCTATTCCGCTTGCATACGGATACCTTTGGTATTGTGCTAGAGAAGATGGTTCACTTTATGCAGACGGTTGGTTTAAAATCGACGGTAAAGATTATCACTTTGACCAGTGGGGACATAAAATGCCATACTAAAATAATAACATGATGATAACAAGGGAATGCTTGTATGCTGATATGTACTGCATTCCCTTGTTATATTTATGCTATATTTAGCTCGACACGACAAAAAAATATTGTACGTTAAGGAAAAATTTTACATGCAAAAAAGACGATTCAAGTATAAATGAATAATAAGATTATAAGAAACGAAAATAAATTTTTAGAGATTATAGGAGTGTGTCAGCAATGATCGTAACAACAACTAATACTATTCAGGGTAAAGAAATTATTGAGTATGTGGGCATCGTGAACGGTGAAGCAATTATGGGTGCAAATATCGTACGCGATCTATTCGCTTCTGTTCGTGACGTTGTAGGTGGCCGTTCTGGTGCTTATGAAAGTAAATTAAAAGAAGCTCGTGACATTGCGATGGAAGAAATGAAACAACTTGCAACGCAAAAAGGAGCAAATGCAATTGTTGGTATCGATGTAGACTACGAAGTGGTTCGCGACGGAATGTTAATGGTTGCGGTAAGTGGTACAGCTATACGTGTGTAAATAGTTAGAAAAGTAGCACCTCATTGGTGAACTGCACCTCCAATTGTTAGACATAAATAACAATTAGAGGTGCAGTTTTTTATGGCCAAATATTCTTTGAAAACAAAATTAGATGTATAGATAGCACTCGTTATTAATAGTTTTCCTAATAACCATTTCGTTTTAGTGTACGATAAATAGTGGTTCGATCAACATTTAAAAAATCAGCAATTTCCTGTTTCGTTTTTCCTTGATCAAGTAACTCGAGTATCAAATCAGTTTTTGACTTATTGATTTTAGGGGTCACCATACATGCCCATCAACCTAAGGTTGGGTTTCCTATGAACTTCTGTTCATGTTGCCTACATGCTTGATATTTTGTTTATTTGTTTTTAAAAATACGCATACCAAATAAACCTTGATAAGGTGTATTTTTAAAGATTATGCAGTTTTCTGCTTTAGATTGGATACAGTACACTGATAAACGACACCTAAAATATCAAAAACTGTCTTTTTCTCATATCGATGCGATTTCCGTCCGTTTTTCTGTAAGAGGTCAAACAGACGAAGGAAAATTTTTGATACTTCTTGGGTGTCTTGTTGTATAGCTTCATATACTAAGTACAGATGATCTTGAATCATATAAATTGCTTTATATTCACTTAATTCTTTTTGTTTTTTCTGCAGTAACAGCTGTCGCATTTTGAACATAGTGGAAGAACAAAGAAAAATAGCGATTAACTGTCCATAAAGATGACATTCTAGACGCTCTCGCTTAATATTGTGACAATGATTGATACCAAAAAGAGATTTCCATGTTTTAAATACAATCTCTATTTGCCAACGTAGTGAGTAGATATCATGAACCTGTTCCATCGGAACAAATTCCCATGGTATGTTGGTAATATAAACGTTGATTTCTGTTAATCGTTTACTTTTTTCAGAGTATGTAACTCCTTTTTTCTTTTCAACATAAGTTTGCTGTTTCCTACGTTTATGAACTTGAGTTGATGTGAGTCTGTATATTACAACTCGTGAGGGTAATTTTTGTTGTCCAACATAGGCATTTCGAATTTCATAAGTATCTCCTGGTTTTATCTGATGCATGATATGTTCAAGGTCAAGTAAAGCATATAAAGATTGCTTTTTTACTGTCCCATCCCGAAAGAATTCTGGAGATTCATTTTTCACATATACTCTATTATTTAATTTCAACCGTGAAACATAGAACACCCCTCGTTGATCCATCTGGTCTAAATCTTTTAGAGAAAAGTATCCTAAATCTCGAATACATAAATCTCCTGGTCGTAAGGTATCCAAACATTCTGTACCAAAGGTTTTATCATTATTTTTACCTGGTTCCATTTGAAAATTGAGGAATTTTCCACTATGTAAATCATACTCTAGCTGAATCTTAATACCGGCTGTTTGTGCACATCCTCCTGAACCAGGATAAATAGGAGCCAAATGATTGGGTACTTGAAAAATAGTAGCATCTAAAATACGTATACGTTGAAAATAAGAAATGTATTGGTTTGAGATTCGAGACGAATCGTTTAGTTTGCTTTTGATTAAAAGGGAGAATACACGCTGTAGAAATAAAACAGCGTATCGGTTAAAACGTTGATTAAGTCCTTCAGGACTCATGAGTGTAGCTGTATTTGCATAAAGTTGACTACATAATCGAGTGAGGGAATCGCTTGCTACATGTCGACTGATCCAAATACATAAAGCAGCCATATCTCGTGCGCCATACTTACTTTTACGTTTTACAAAACCTGTCTCCTGTGCGACTTGTTGGAGGATATGTGGAGATAGATATCGCTGTAGTTCTTCAGCGAATAAATGAAACTCATCTTGAATCGATAGATTCATACAAAAACACCATCCTTTCTGTATATTTCTACAAAAAGAATAGCGTTTTTCTTATTATTTAGATACAAATTTATCTCAATTTGATAGCGATGAGATGATATCCTTATTAGTATTTAATGTATCTAGAAACCCTTCAGATTTTCTGAAGGGTTTCTTCGTTCACATAGTCTTTGCTAACAGATATAAATATAATTCACTAAGAAAACATAATTCTTTTTACCATTCAGTAAGCTTTTTCATAAATAAAGCTGTCCACAGCCCAGAGACACCAAATACTTTATTCGATTGTTTTATCTCTTTCATTCTACGTATTTCTACTTCAGAAAAGTCTCTAAAGATGACTCTAAGTTTTGCATCTGTAAAACCTAATCCACCTTTAAGACTTTGTAGTTTGTATATTTCCCAATCCGTTATATCTGCCCCACCTAATTCTCCGCCTTGAACAAAACAAGTGATTGCAAAATAACCACCTGGTTTTAAAGCCTTTTTCACCAAATTTATATAATTCATTCTTCTGTGTGGAGCAATATGATGAAAACATCCTGAATCGTACACAATATCGTATGTACCTTCTTCAATTTGTAAGTCAAAGATATTGTTATAAATAAAATTTACATGTACATTTTTTTCTTTTGCCCGTTCGGTTGCCCATTGAATTGATTCCTGTGATAAGTCTACCGCATCAACTAAGCATCCTTTTTCAGCAAAGTAAATTGCATTTCTGCCTGGACCGCATCCAAGTTCAAGAACTTTCCCTGGATTAAGTAATTTTTTCTCGAAATAATTAACTAGGTTCTCATCTGGTTTATTAGTAAAAAAGGGAACTCCTTTTTCACGATTTGAATAAAAATCATCCCAAAATTGAGTTGGTTCACGCAATAATGAATCTAACATATCCAATAAATCTTCATAACTACTAATTGTTTCTTTCATAATAACCCCTTCTTTCCAATTAAATCTTACATTCTAATTGTACTAACAATTAGAATGATTCGTGTTTCATAGGGGTTAACAACACTTTAAATTTAAATAAGTTTGAATTCTCTATATATGCCTATTTATGTTAATTTAACGCGCATAAAGATACCTAATTTTCCTTTTATATTACTTTAAAAGTATTTACCTTACTCTTTCTGAAAACCCAACCAAACAATTGGAAATACCCTTAGAATTAGAATTCTATTTCGATTTTCCAGAATTATCTTTACAATTGTTGCGATAATATTACAAATGGAGTAGCTATACATTCTCATTAAATAAAAATGTTTCTTTGGTAATTTACATAAATTTCATTATCAGTAGTAAGAAAATGAGCACATCCCTTATTGAAATATCACCAATTTGTACCAAGCTAATACTTTGAAGTCTTCAAAAATAAAATTTAGCTTATTACATTTTGCTATGAGTAATTTAGCTCATTTTTTCGTTTTGGGGGTAACTTGTTTTCTTAGCTTGATGGGCATGTATGGTGACCCCATATAGATTCTAGGGGGATTAGTTATGCCTAGTATTCAAGATACGATATATCCAAGAATCCAACATAATTTAAGTACGGAAGATTTGAGGAGTGTATATACGCCAACCAGAAGCAAAATAGAATGGACAAGTTTGAAAACAAAAGGAACATTACGGCAGCTAGCGTTACTAATTTTGCTAAAAACTGTACAAAATCTTGGCTTTTTTACACGTATTTCAGATATACCTCCAATTATAATTAAACACATTGCTCAGTCCGCTCAATTACCTATCCCTATTGAAACCGAATGGGAAGTATACTGTAAAAAGACATTGTCACTTTGTAAGACAGTATCTAAAAATTCAACAATTTGATCATAATGCTCGTCAAATCATGTTTGATACAATCGAACATGTAGCCAGAAGTAAAGATGATCCAGCTGATTTAATTAATGCGGCTAATGAAATAAGACACAAATCTTATCTTTTAATTTATGAGTAAGTATATGAATCCTTACAAGAGCAACAATTACAACAAATAAACTGTTTATTTCAAACAGAACCTGACATTTTTTATAGCCCATGGAATCGTCTCAAAGAAGACGCCAAACGTGCCTCCTTATTTCATTTAAAAGAGTTAATTCTGCATTATGATTGGTTAATATAGCAAGAAATACCTGTTTACCTTCTTGAAAGTTTTTGTTCAACCAAAATACAACAAATGGCTGCTGAAGCTAAAACATTAGATGCTTATCGTATGTCAGAAATAGAAAAGAGGAAAAGATATACGTTAGCCATCTCTTTGGTTTCTGTACAAACATCAAGAATACTAGATAATATTGCTCAATAGAAAGTTACTTATCAATCTCTAACTATAATTGCAAAATTAGTAAAAACTTATTCTATATTTTTCTCTCTTATACGCTGTAAGGACCTTACACCCTTATTAAAACACTATGATATAGATAAGTTGTATTTTTGAAGGGGGAAATTCTATATTTTTAGCTATGTCACAAAGTACACTTTTTGACATTACGTCTAATTTTATTATGAATTAAGCTTATTCCCCTTTTTCGGGGGATGAGCAAAGTTACCCAAATAAGAAATGCAAAAAAAAGAGATAAAGCATTTTATGAAGTGCCTTTCTCTCTTTTTTCTACTGATTATGGAAGATATGGTTTATATATAGTTTATTTATTAAGAAAACTGGTACAATGCTAGGTTTATATTATTTTGAAGTAAGAGCAACTAAAACATCTACTGGATAATCAACTGATTGTTTCACTTTGTATTCTAGGATATTTCCTTTTCCAGCAAGGTTAGATATTCTATTGAACATATCATTTGCAGTTTGATCAGACATCCATTTTTGTAATTCTGCTCCTGGAATAACTGAATAGTTAGCTACTTGTTGATATAATGCCGTTCTATATTGGTCATATGCGTAATCAGATTTTGGATTAAAATCAAATGTCTTCGTAACTGTACTTTCTTCTGAAATTGTATGTTGATAACCAAAGCTCCAAGTTAATGAAGTCGATACTTTAGCAATATCAAAAAACCCTACTTCCATCCCAATTGTTTGAGATAAACCTACAGAGATATTATGAGAAATACCACTTGTAACAGCTTTACTCCAATGATAACCCGAATTTTTATCTACTACATTTGAATCAATTAATTTCCAATCTAGTTTTTTCTTTAATTTCGTATCCGCTGTTGCTGGATCTGTTTTAGGAATTGCTACTGAATATAGCACATCTCCTTTATTACCTGAAACTGAAATTTTTTGACCTTTTTCAACCCAAGTACCATCGGGTTTTACAACTTTATAGCCTGTTAAATTTAATATATCTCCTGATGTACTCCCGTTAGCAATAGCATCTACATACACATAATCTATTAACTTCCCATCTTCTGTAGAAATATGCCATTGACCAGGGAATTCTTCATAAGGACCCGTAGGAATGTAAGGAAGTTGCGTGCCATTTTGAGCAACCTGCTCTGCTGTCATAGGTGCTTTTCCCTCTTGAGAACTAATTACTACTGGAAGACTTCCTACATTCGTAGTATTTGTATCTGCTGAAGAAAATCCTGGTGCTACAAGTAAAGCTGAACTTAATACAAAAGCTGCGGGAATCATTTTTTTCATACGTTTCATGTTATCTCTCCTCTTTCTTCCTTCGTTATTTCTACATGACTACAAAAAGTGATATTATACTGTACATTGCTTATACTTTTATTGCGGAATAAAATCACTTTTGCTATGTAGAGGCTTAGAATGCTATTTTTTTAGATATGAAACCTTTGTGATTCAAGCCCCTTATTAAATAACTGATTATTCAGAAATTTAATATCAACATAATGTCACTTGCAACTTTACTGCACTTTTATTAGTTTAATCTTCTCCTTTCTTAGCGGTCATACCAATTACAACTTCATTAAAACATTAAATTCCCAATGCGTAAATAGTAAAATTTTGTCGTAAATAGTAATATATTGTCTTATATATTCGATAATTATATTGTTACATACTTAATATGAGCAAGGGATATTATACCAATAAAATTAATTTTGAATTCTATTGTAGTAATTATTATGATTACAATTTAAGATATTCAATAAAAAATAACCACTTTAATTTAATAAGGGTTAGTTTTATTTTAGAAAATATACTTATAGAATAATTTAATGGAATTAATTGTATATT
>Ga0213824_1001808_pt1 | contig 11420 bp, 10 predicted proteins | sample MC6MC0906MG_FD_179892 | JGI IMG/M metagenome (GOLD analysis project Ga0213824, IMG submission 179892) | Enriched soil aggregate microbial communities from Iowa State University, Ames, United States - MC6-MC0906-MG | ecosystem: Environmental > Terrestrial > Soil > Unclassified | place: USA: Iowa...
ATAGCCGGGATTTTCAGCTCGCCCTTGGCCAGCATGTCCAGCAGACGGTGTACGCCGGTGGTGGTTTCTTCGGTCACGCCGTGAACGCGATCCAGTACTTGTGGGTACTTGTCGTGCAGCAACTGAGTCAGGTCGCCGCCGTCGTCGAGGATCATGTTGGCGTCCCATGGCTGGCCATCCTTCAGGATGGTCTGCTCCAGGCACCACTCGTACTCTTCTTCAGTTTCGCCTTTCCAGGCGAAAACCGGGATACCGGCAGCAGCGATAGCGGCAGCAGCCTGATCCTGAGTGGAGAAAATGTTGCACGACGACCAACGTACTTCGGCACCCAGGGCAACCAGGGTTTCGATCAGCACGGCAGTCTGAATGGTCATGTGGATGCAGCCGAGGATCTTGGCGCCTTTCAACGGCTGTTCGCCGGAATACTTGCGACGCAGACCCATCAGAGCCGGCATTTCCGATTCGGCGATGATGGTTTCGCGACGGCCCCAGGCAGCCAGGGACATGTCGGCAACTTTGTAATCGTTAAAATCTGCAGGCGTGATAACAGCGCTCATGAAGAGCCTCCATTCGTAATGTATGCGAATGGGCGCCGTTGTGCGTTTAGTGTCCAGCCTAAGGCCGGTCAACGCCCCATCCGAGCCTGACAGGTTGAACCTGCTGCAGCGCCCCTCGGACAGGTGGCGGGAAAACGGTATCAATTGAAGATGACCGTTTTGAAACGGGGGCGATTATAGCCGTCTAGACTGATCTTCCAAAGGGTTTCTGTCGGCCAGATGAAGATCGTTAATGACGACCATAGTCGAAGCCGCATGGAGCCTGACCGCTCAGTCTGCCAAGATACCGTCCATCGTTCGGCAAGACACTCAGGAGTGAAGATGAATTTCCACACCCGCAAATGGGTAAAACCCGAAGACCTCAACCCCAACGGCACCCTGTTCGGCGGCAGCCTGCTGCGCTGGATCGACGAGGAAGCGGCGATTTACGCGATCGTACAGTTGGGCAATCAGCGCGTGGTGACCAAGTACATTTCCGAGATCAACTTCGTCAGCGCCTCGCGCCAGGGCGACATCATCGAACTGGGCATTACCGCCACCGAATTCGGCCGCACCTCGATCACCCTGACGTGCGAAGTGCGCAACAAGATCACCCGCAAGAGCATTCTCACCGTTGAGAAGATGGTTTTCGTCAATCTGGGCGAAGACGGCTTGCCGGCACCGCACGGGCGCACTGAGATCAAGTACGTCAAAGACCAGTTCCAGGAAGATGAGTTAGTCAGCGAGTAATGCGAGCTCTGTAGGAGCTGCCGCAGGCTGCGATCTTTTGACTTTGTTTTTTGTAAAGCAAGATCAAAAGATCGTCCGATCGCGGCCCGAGCCTTCGGCAGCTCCTACACTATTAGCGTGGCGCTCACAGAACGTATTCCAAGCCGCAAGGGTCGTAGGTAAACACCACCCCCACGGTTCCCACGCCATGACCACTCCCACCGACGGCAAGACCCCCGATCTCTCGGCCAAAGAGCAACACGAAGTCGAGAAAAACCAGCCGCCCCGCGCGGCCGTTCTGCACGAAATCATCCGCAGCCAAGGCGATCAGGAACTGGAGCGCAGCATCGCCGCGCTGTGGTGGTCGGCGCTGGCGGCCGGGCTGACCATGGGCTTGTCATTGATGGGCATGGGCCTGCTCAACTCGCGCCTGCCCGACGGTGACGAATTCAAGGTGATCGCCAGCTTCGGCTACTGCGCAGGTTTTCTCGCGGTGATCCTCGCCCGCCAGCAATTGTTCACCGAAAACACCCTGACTGCCGTGCTGCCGGTCATGACCAAGCCGACCCTGCAAAACTTCGGCCGGCTGATCCGCCTGTGGACGGTGGTGCTGGTCGGCAACCTGTGCGGCACGATTCTGGTCGCGTACGTGATGCTCGAACTGCCGATCTTCGACACCAAGACTGACCACGCCTTTCTCGAAATCGGCCGCAAGGTCATGGAAAACCACGCCAGCCAGATGTTCGCCAAGGGCATCGTTTCCGGCTGGATGATCGCCACTATGGTCTGGATGATTCCGTCCATGGAGAGCGCGAAGATGTGGATCATTATCCTCATCACCTACCTGATGGCGCTCGGCGACTTCACTCACATCGTGGTGGGTTCGGCGGAGGTGTCATATCTGGTGTTCGCCGGCGAGCTGCCGTGGAGTGATTTCTGGATGGTCTTCGCTGGGCCGACGCTGGCGGGGAACATCATTGGCGGCAGCTTTATCTTCGCGCTGATCAGCCATGCGCAGATCCGCAGCGAGAGCGGAGCGCCGAAAGAGTCTGCGGATCAGGCCGAGAAACCTGATCCGCGAGAGATCAAAAAATGATCAGTGGTGCGCTGGTTCAGTCACGGTCGCGGGCTCATTGCGAGTCGCGTGCTTGACCAGTTTGCCGATGGTCAGCCCCTGCAATAGGATCGACGACAGCACCACGATGTAAGTGATGCTCAGCAGCAGATCACGCTCCGGGCCCAGCGGCAGGGCCAGCGCCAGTGCCACCGAAACACCGCCGCGCAAGCCGCCCCAGGTCAGAATGCGGATGGTGCCGGCTGGCACTGTCCGCCAGCGGCGCAGCAGCAGAATCGCCGGGGCCACGGTGAGCAGGCGCGACAGTAGAATCGCCACCGCGAGCAAACCAGCCGCAGCCATGTGCAGCCAGTTGAATGGCAGCAGCAACAACTCCATGCCGATCAGCGCGAACAGCAGCGCATTGAGCATGTCATCCAGCAACTCCCAGAAACCGTCGAGATAGCGGCGGGTCATGTCATTCATCGCCAGATTGCGCCCGACGTTACCGATGATCAGACCGGCGACCACCATCGCGATCGGTGCCGAAACATGAATCTCGGTGGCCATCGCCGAACCGCCGATGACCAGCGCCAAGGTCAGCATCACTGTGATCTGATGCTGCTCGACGCTTTTGATCATTCGATAAACCAGATAACCGATCAGACCGCCGAACAGCACACCGCCGATGGCTTCATGAACGAACAACATCGCGGTGGCGCTGACGGTCGGGGTTTCGCCGAGTTGGGCGATGCCCAGCAGCACGGTGAACACCACAACAGCGGTGCCGTCGTTGAACAGCGACTCACCGACAATGGTGGTTTTCAGCGGCTTCGAGGCGTTGGCGGTACGCAGCACGCCGAGCACGGCAATCGGGTCGGTCGGCGAAATCAGCGCGCCGAACAGCAAGCAGTACAAGAAGCTCACGTGCCAGCCGAACAGGGCAAAAATGTAATAGGCGAGGCTGCCGATCACCGTGGTGGCAATCAACACACCGAAAGTCGCCAGCAGACCGATGGGCCAGCGGTAGCTGCGCAGATCGTTGAGGTTAACGTGCAAGGCGCCGGCGAACAGCAGGAACGAGAGCATCCAGTTCATCAGCAGATCGCCGAAGTCGATCTGGCCGATCAGTTGCTGCACGCGCTCTTCGAGACCGGGGTAGCCGAGTACGCTCAGGCCTTGCAGGATCAGCGAGAACAGCAGTGCGGTGACCATCACGCCGATGGTCGGCGGCAGGCCGATGAAGCGGAAGTTGACGAAGGTGAGGAAGGTGGTAAGGCAGATGAAAGCGGCGACAAGTTCAAGCATCCGGGGTCCTTTGGATGAGGGGTGAAAGATAGCGCACCGAATCTTTGGTGCAGGGGTTGGATGGGCTGAGTCAGGATCGGGACACAGTTGATGGTGTGATGAGATCAAGAGCCCCCTCACCCCAGCCCTCTCCCTTGGGGAGAGGGGGAAAGGGAGCAGATCTTCAAGTCTTTCAATGCCTGAGTTCGGCTCGAAATTTCAGGTCGATGTAACTCGAACATTCAACACGGTCAGTCCCCTCTCCCTCAGGGAGAGGGCTAGGGTGAGGGCGCTTTCTGGCACATCACGATTAACCGGACACATTGACCGCAGCCGCGCCGCGACGTTGCAGATAGATGAAAAACAGCGCCGTCAGCACGGTCAATACGCCAACCAGCGCTCCGGTCCACGGCAAGTCCGCCAGATCCGCGCCACTGGCCACCACCAGCCCGCCGATCCACGCACCCGCGGCATTACCGAGGTTGAAAGCGCTCTGGTTCAACGTCGAGCCGAGGTTCGGTGCCTCATGGGCCTGATCGATGATCAGCAATTGCAGAATCGGGCACAGCGCAAAAGCAAAAATCCCCCACAGCACCAGGGTGATTGCCGCCGGCACAACCGAGCGGCTGGTCTGGCTGAACGCCGCCAGAATCACCACCACCGCCAGGGCCACACCGACCAGCGACGGCAGCAAACGGCTATCAGCCAGACGCCCGCCGAGCATGCTGCCGCCGGTCAGGCCTACACCGAATAACAGCAGCATCACCGTGACGCCGTGCGGGCTGACGCCGGTGATGTCTTGCAGGATCGGCGCGATATAGGTGAACACGCTGAACAGACTGGTCGAGGCCAAAACACTCATGCCCAGCGCCAGCAACACGTTGACCTTGCCCAGCACCTTGAACTCGCTGGCAAGGTTGGCCTTGTCCATCGGGATGTGTTTCGGCAACCACAGCCACTGCGCCAGGGCGGCGACGACACCAATCACCGACACCGCCCAGAAGGTCGAGCGCCAACCGGCGTATTGCCCGAGCGCCGTGCCCAGCGGTACGCCGAGGACGTTGGCCAATGTCAGGCCGGTGAACATCATCGCAATCGCTTGCGCGCGTTTGTTCGGCGCGACCAGCCCGGCGGCAACCACCGAGCCAATGCCGAAGAACGCGCCGTGACACAGCGCGGTGACCACACGAGCAGCCATCAGCGTCGCGTAGTTCGGTGCGAGGGCGCAGAGGATATTGCCGAGGATGAACATCAGCGTCATGCCCAGCAGCGTTGCTTTACGCGGCATATTCGCGGTGCCGATCGCCAGGATCGGCGCGCCGAACACCACGCCCAACGCGTAACCGGTGATCAACAGGCCCGCGTGAGGAATGCTTACGGCAAGGTCGCGGGCAACATCGGGCAGCAGGCCCATGATGACGAATTCAGTGGTGCCGATGCCGAATGCGGCAACAGCGAGGGCAAGCAAGGCGAGTGGCATGCGCAAGGTCTCTGTCGGTAGTCTTGACGCTTTGATCAGGCATACGCAAGCCGACGACCGATCTCGATGGAGGGCGGTGCAGGCAGGAATTATTGGTATTTTTCTGTGCGCAACTGAGTGCGGCGTGGTCGCTTGCAGTATAAACAGCTGCTGACACATCGCGAATCAATAATCTGACTATTCGGATTTTCACTGTAGGAGCCCGAGCCTGCGGCAGCTCCTACACGGGGACTCATAAAAATAAGGGGTAAGACGTGCTGGCGACAGCTTTGGTATTGATGGCGGCGCTGTTGCATGCGACGTGGAATACGTTAATCAAGTTCAGCGCCGAGCGGCTGCTGGTGGTGGCGTGCATGGATACCGTGGCGCTGCTGGTCGTGGCCGTCGCGTTGCCATTTGTGAGCTTGCCGCCCATGGAAATCTGGCCATGGATTCTGGCGTCGGCAGCCTTTGAGCTGCTGTATCGCTACCTGCTGATTCAGGCGTATCGGGTCGGCGATCTGGGCCTGGTTTATCCGTTGATGCGCGGACTGTCGCCATTGGTGGTGTTGGCGTTGACTCTGATCTTCGCCGGAGAGGTGCTCACCACCCAGCAGATTTTCGGGATCATGCTGATCCCGTTGGGCATGGTTTGTCTGTTGTGGCAGGGCGGTGGCGGCAAGCATTTGCCATGGTCGATGCTGCCGGTGGTGGCGTTGATCGGCCTGTGTATTGGTTGCTACACCTACATCGACGGCCAGGCATTGCGGCGCTGGTCGCATCCGCTCGATTACCTGGTCTGGGTCACGTTGTTCAGCGCGTGGCCGTTTCCGCTGTTGGCGTGGGTCGCCAAGCGTCCGGCGTTCATGTTGTTCTGGCGTGAGCAATGGAAGCTGGGGTTGGCGGTGGGCTTCTGCGTATTGGCCAGCTACGCTCTGGTGCTGTGGGCGATGCAGTTGGGCTCGATTGCGGAGGCCGCGGCACTGCGTGAGATCAGTGTGATTCTGGTGGTGCTGTTCGGCATGCGCTACTTGAAAGAACCTTTCGGCCGTCCACGGCTCTTAGCCTGTGGGCTGGTGCTGATCGGCATGCTGGTGATGAAGTTCTGACCGCTCGCGAATTCTATAACTCGAAAAAAGGACGGCGTTATGACGGTGGCTCTGTGGTGTGTGTTGATCGCAATTTTTCTGCCGTATATCTGCACTGGCGTGGCGAAAGCCGTGGGTGGCTACCGGTTGAGTGACAACCACGATCCGCGCGACTTTCTCGAAAGTCTCAACGGTGTGGCCAGGCGTGCGCATGCGGCGCAGATGAACAGCTTTGAAGTGACGCCGGCGTTTGCGGCGGCAGTGATCGTCGCGCACCTGGTGGGGACGGCGGAGCTGGTGACGGTCAATGTGCTGGCGGTGCTGTTTATCACCAGTCGCCTGCTGTACATCATTTGCTACCTGGCGGACTGGGCGATTCTGCGCTCGCTGGTGTGGTTTGTGGGAATGGGGTTGATTGCTTCGTTCTTCTTCGTGTCGGTGTAAAAAGAGCAAGATCAAAAGATCGCAGCCTGCGGCAGCTCCTACAGAGGAATACGTACTCCTGTAGGAGCTGCCGCAGGCTGCGATCTTTTGCTTTTTAAGGTTTGTCGGCCACCTGCGGCACTTGCGGCAACGCGGCACCTTTTGGCCAGAGCATCCAGATCTGCCCCTGCTGCTTCATGTCCCCGGCCAATTGCCCGGCCGCATCACCGGTGCCCCAGAACAGATCCGCACGCACCTCGCCGGCAATCGCGCCGCCGGTGTCCTGTGCCGCGACCGGGCGGACCAGTGCCGAGCCATCCGGACGTGTGGTCGACAGCCACAACAGGCTGCCCAGCGGAATTACCTTGCGATCAACTGCCGCACTGTAGCCGGCAGTTAGCGGCACGTTCAGCGAACCTCGCGGGCCTTCATTACTGTCCGGGTTGCGGGTGAAGAACACGTAGCTCGGGTTGCTGCCGAGCAGTTCGGGGATGCGCGATGGATTGGCCTTGGCCCAGTTGCTGATCGCGCTCATGGTCACGTCTTCTTTCTTCAGCTCGCCTTGCTCGACCAGCCAGCGGCCGATTGGGCGGTACGGGTGGCCGTTCTGATCGGCGTAGGCGATGCGCAGCTGTTTACCGTCCTCGGTCTGAATCCGCCCGGAACCCTGGATCTGCAGAAATTGCAGGTTCATCGGGTCGGTCAGATAAGCCACCACGGGCGCTTTCACACCTTTGGATTCGATGGTTGCTGCGTCGTCGTAAGGCTTGAGCACTCGGCCTTCGAGGCGACCGCGCAGGCGCTTGCCTTTCAGTTCGGGATAAATGCTTTCCAGCGAGACGATGATCATGTCTTCCGGCACGCCATACACCGGCACATTGGCCGCGTCGGTGGGCGTCAGGCTGCCGGGGTAGACCGGTTCGTAGTAACCGGTGATCAACCCGTTCGGGTTGTCGTTTTCAGCGCGCAGGCCGTAGACATCGAGATTCTGTTTGAGGAACGCACGAATCTCTGCGGCGCTCTGCGGCACATTGGCCGCCGCTGCGCAGGTGCTGCCCCAGATGGCGTCAGCCTTGAGCCGGGTGCACGCGCTGCGCCACGAACCGAAACCGGCAACCAGATCACTGTCGGACACTGCTGGCAGGGCTTCCCAGGTAGCGCTGGAGTAAGTGGCCAGTGCGTGGGTTTTTGGCTTGGCGCTGTCGCCACCGGTGCAGCCGGCGAGAATCGCCAGCAGCGGCAGGGTTGCGAACAACGGGTGGCGCCAGGCCTTGAAACGGCTGTTCATGGAGTGATTCCTGTGTCGGTTGCCCGCGTGCTCCATGCGCTCGAACAACCCGTATTTTTAATAGGGCTATTGGTGTTTGGCGGTGACGCGAGGATACTGGCCGCCGAATTCCGTGACCTGAAGCCACCATGACTCTTAAAAGAATTGCTGTTGTATTGCTGGCCTGTCTAACCCTTTCCGCCTGTGGCGGTGTCGATCCGAATTCTCCGCTGGGCCAACGCAAAGCGATCTTCAAGCAAATGCTCAAAACCGGTGAAGACCTGGGTGGCATGTTGCGTGGGCGTATTCCGTTCGACGGGCCGAAGTTTGCCGACGGCGCGATCAAACTTGATGCCTTGTCCCATGAACCGTGGAAACATTTTCCGCAGGTTCGCGAAGAGGATCACACCAGCGCCAAAGACGATGTCTGGAAACAGCAGGCGCGTTTTCAGGAAATGGCCCGCAACCTTGAAGCCGCCACCGGTGAATTGGTGATTGCCAGTCAGGTTCAGCCGTACAAGGCCAGCAATCTCGGGCCTGCGGTGCAGAAAGTTGAAGATGCCTGCAGCGCTTGCCATAAACAGTTTCGCGATCATTGATATTTAAAAGATCGCAGCCTGCGGCAGCTCCTGCATTGATCAGGGTAGGAGCTGCCACAGGCTACGATCTTTTGATTTTTACTTATCGATTTCGTCTAGCGCGTCTTGCAGTTCTTTGCGCGACTCGGCCAGTTTGTCTTTGCGCTTGTTGATCTTCTCCGGGTCGCCTTTTTTCATCGCCTTGTCGAGATCCGCCTGACGCTTGCTCACTTCGTGCTTGGCTTCGAGCACCTTGTTTTCGCGTTCTTTCTTCAGGCCGGCGTCGGTGCAGTGCTCGGTCACTTCACGCAAGGCCGTTTCCAGGCCTGCCTGCTGATCGGCGTTGCCGCGCGACTTGGCCTGTTCGATCTGATTCATGATGCCCTGCTTCTTGGCGGCGCAACCGGTCAGGCCCGGGGCGTCTTCGTCGGCCATGACGGGGGCGACCATTACGCCGCAAAGGGTCAGCATGGCGAGTGGTGCGAGAAATTTCATAAAAGCTCCATGTGCAAAGGCAGTCGGGTCGGTCAGGCACTGCGCTGTTGGAGCGCCTCGGTGGCCGATGGGTTCCCGGCGCGCCGGGATTGCGTGGTCAGAAACCGTCGATTCCGGCGGCATGTAAGGTTTCGCTCAAAGCCTGTACCTGCGGGTCGCGGAAGAATGCGCTCAATTGCGCTGCGCGTCCCGGGCCGATACCGGCCTCGGCCTGCCATTGTTCGGTGTTGCGTTGTGCCAGCGACTGCCAGGAATCAGTAAGTATTGCCTGGCCGGTTGGCGGCAGGCCCAAGGCTTTGAGCCACTGGGCAAAGGGCCGTTGGCGGGCGCTGTGAAAACTGTGCATCAAGCGTTCGCTGCTGCGCTCGCCGAAGCCGGCAATGTTAGCAAGCTCCGGCCCATCAAGGGTTAACCAATCAAGCAGGTTGTTCACGCGGCGTGTTTCGAGAAGTTTCTCCCAGGTACCGCGACCGACATGCTGCATCGCCAGCCCTTGTTTGCCACTGAGCCAGGTCAAACGGGCGAGAAACTGGCTTTCACATCCGGGGGTCGGTTGCCAGCAACTCAAGGCGTGGAAGTCATCGGCGTTGGGGATATCGATATCCGTGCGTTCGGTGGTGCGCCGTACAACACTGTCGAGCCGAGGAATGGTCAGGCCGGCGAGGCTGATCGCAATCTGATCGCCGGGACGAATGTCCAACGCTTGCCAGCGCTTCAACGAACTGGCGCTGACGCGTTTGATCTCGCGGTCGTCGAGCCTAACGGGAATCAGCTCGATCACCGGTGTAATGCGGCCAGTGCGACCGATCTTGAAGTTGATCTTGCGCACTTCAGCCAAGGCTTGCGCAAATGGATATTTCCAGGCGACCGCCCAGTAGGGTGAGCGCGCCTGCCAGCGATCTGCGGGAGGTCGCAGACTCTGGCGCAAAACCACGCCGTCAGTGGCAAACGGCAAAGGTGAGCGATACCAGTGATCGCGCCATTTCTGTGCCTCTGCCAAGTCGGCAACGGGTTGGCTGTACGGTTCAATTGTGACGAACCCCAGCGTTGCCAATCCGGATATGCGCTGGGGCAAGTCCAAAGGTCCTTGTGGCCAGTCCCAAACGAACAGCCCGATGCCGGTGGCCTGTTCTGCGCTCAGGGATTTGCGGCTCATCAATCCGGCCACGGTGGCGCGAGCGTTAACGCTGCCGGATCGAGCTTGCACGTGCTCGTTCACGCGCCAGTAGAGTTCACCCTGCACCAGCAGATCCAATGGTTGGGACAGGCGTTGAGGAATAGCGCCGATCTTCTGCGCTGATGGCGTCCAGTCTTGCCCGCGAACCCCGTCACCGCGACTGATGGCCTGATGCAAAACGCCGGCACGGTAAATCAGCGTCACTGCGACGCCGTCGACTTTGGGTTGTATCCAGACGTCCTTGCGATCACGTAGCCAGGCCCCCACGGCCTCATCTTTGTGGATTTTATCCAGGCCGGTATGGGCGATGGGGTGCGCGTTTGAGCCTGAAACTGTGCGCAAAGGATCGGGTGGCAAGGGCGCTTTGAAACACGCTCGCCACTCGTTCAGTTGCACAAGGGATTGGTCGTAGAGTTCGTCGGCAATCAGTGAGCGGCCTTCGCGGTGGTAGGCGTCGTCCCATTGGTTGATCTGGTTTTGCAGGGCGGAGATTTCGCGTTGGGCGTGTGCAGCGGGCCAGTTTTGGCAGGTGGCTTGCGCGCTGAATGTGGCGGGCATCAGCAGGAAAATAAATAACAGGCGCAGCGTGGCAAGCATCGTGAGCGTCCTTGCTCAAGGGGAATGTTTGAAGGTTAGGCGAAAATATTTACTCCGCCGGATGGGTGTTTTACGGCTTGTTTCTGTGCAGTGAAAACAGCCCCTCACCCTAACCCTCTCCCGGTGGGAGAGGGGACTGACCGAGTGGTTTGCTGGATATGCATCGACCTGAACGTTCTGAGTTGAACTCCCGGTTTCAGGCATGAAAAAGCCCCGCACGGCGCGAACCGTGCGGGGCTTTTTGCACCGCCGGGGAAGTCTTACAGACCAGCAGCGGAACGCAGGGCGTCGGCGCGGTCGGTTTTTTCCCAGGTGAACGTGGTGAAGGTGTCTTCGCCAACGGTCTTGGTCTCTGGCGTGCGACCGAAGTGGCCGTACGCTGCAGTTTCCTGGTACATCGGGTGCAGCAGATCGAGCATGGTGGTGATTGCGTATGGACGCAGGTCGAACACTTCACGCACCAGTTTGACGATCTTGTCATCGCTGATCTTGCCGGTGCCGAAGGTGTTCAGCGAGATCGAAGTAGGCTGAGCCACACCAATCGCGTAGGAAACCTGAATCTCGCAACGCTCGGCCAGGCCAGCAGCGACGATGTTCTTGGCAACATAACGGCCAGCGTAGGCAGCCGAACGGTCAACCTTCGATGGATCTTTACCGGAGAACGCGCCACCGCCGTGACGGGCCATGCCGCCGTAGCTGTCGACGATGATCTTGCGACCGGTCAGACCGC
>Ga0213824_1001812_pt1 | contig 11408 bp, 10 predicted proteins | sample MC6MC0906MG_FD_179892 | JGI IMG/M metagenome (GOLD analysis project Ga0213824, IMG submission 179892) | Enriched soil aggregate microbial communities from Iowa State University, Ames, United States - MC6-MC0906-MG | ecosystem: Environmental > Terrestrial > Soil > Unclassified | place: USA: Iowa...
CGTATACGGGACAATTTATCTACGTGGGTTATTTGCTGCCGTCACCGGGTGAGGCACGGTTCCCTTTGGTTGCTATCTGAGCAGCCAAGCGCTCATCAACCAGTCGATGGCGACATCAAAGAAACCTACGGCGTACCGGTTGAAGAAATCGTCGAAGGCATCAAGTACGGCGTGCGCAAGGTCAACATCGACACCGACCTGCGCTTGGCATCCACCGGTGCGATGCGTCGCCTGATGGCCACCAACCCGAGCGAATTCGACCCACGTAAATTCTTCGGCGCGACTGTTACTGCAATGCGTGACGTGTGTATCGCTCGTTATGAAGCGTTTGGTACTGCCGGTAATGCTTCGAAGATCAAACCGATCTCGCTGGAAGCGATGTACCAGCGTTATCTGAAGGGTGAGTTGAACGCTAAGGTTAACTAAGCCTGAGCGTTAGACTGCTTTAAAAGAAACCCGCCGTGAGGCGGGTTTTTTGTGGGGTGACTTTTTCGCCTGACGAAGTTATCTAAAAGTTTGTCAACCTTTTGTGAATCTGATTCCATAGGTTTGGCCTAAATTCGGCCCGCCGTATTTAACGGTCACTGTGCCTAGCAAGTTATTGTCGGTTCCATCAGTTGATTTCATCTCAATACTGAGAGTGCTTGGGCCATGCTTGGTCTCATCTCTTTTTTTGGCATCTGATTTCGCTGTAAGAATATAAGTCCAAGTGGATTTTGTGCAGTCGCCATTGACAGCGAAGTCAAGTCCGAAATAGTCCATGTAGCCGTTACTTATTTTGCCAGTTTGCTGGGCTGGATCGTCAAATTTGAGTGTGGCGGCATGCTCTTCGCCGGCGGAGTTAAATACAAAGCCGTTGTAAGTTTTCATGATATACGCCTTATGTGTATTCAAGTATTAAAGTTAAATAGGTTGTCTCGTATTGCGTCGATGAGATTAGGCGAAAGGTAGTTGCAGGTAACCTGTAATAAATGACAGGTTTTAATATTTTTTCGCTATAAGGGTTCTGGTTTTTTAATAAAACAAGGAGGTGCAAAAACAGGTATGAAAGCGATGTATCAGTGTTGTCTGAAGGGGGGCTTCAAGGCTAAGGTTAAAAGCTTGAGCAGTTAAACTTCTGATTCAAAAAAACTGCCGTGAGGCGGTTTTTTCTGCGCGGTGATTTCTCGTGGTAACGACGCTATCCAAAAGTCAAAGAAAATGGCGCTGCCGCGTGCTCAATGGCGTTGATCACATGAGGCGCCTGTTCGCGATATTGAGGATAGCGTTTGAGCACGGCTTCAACCGAGGCGAGCAGATGCTGAATGCGCTCCTTGGGTTGGTCGATTTCACAGGTGTGGGCAAATTCCAGGAGCCCTTGTCGTGAGGCGAACATTGACTTGTTACCCGCCAGATCCAATGCCAGAACATCTTCTGGAATATAGGCCGTGGTGTTGACGATGTCGTAAGCCGGCGCCAGATGCGCATCGCGTCGCGTCGGTTCGGAATAGAGCAATCCGAAGTTTTTCAAATGAGCGTCGCCATTCCCAACGATGCAACTCAGGGCAACGCTATCGAAGAGTTGATCAAGCGACGTACGCAAGTGTTTCGCCGGGCAAAACACTCGGATAGCCTTCGCGATTGCCGCATAACTTTTGCTGTACTTCTGATTAGCCGACAGCCCCATCAGCACCGCCATGTCTTCAAACCCAATCGGTTTGAGTTGGTCGTCGCGGTCAAATCGACGCATGACAAACAGCTTGGTGTTGTCGGAAAGGTAAAACGGTGGGATGGGAATACCCGCCTCTTTCGCCATGGACATGCAAAGGAATTCGTTGATCGCCAGGCCCGGAAATTCGTCTCTGCCACTCTTGATGATCAGATCCGAGGTTTTGGATGTCACTCTCGGCAATGCTATTTCTTGCCGCTCCGGCACCAGCAACTTGGGTTGAACACCTGAAATGCCTGCCCGCAGGATGTAGCGATCAAGCATGTCGGCGAAGATATCTTCCGTACCGTCCCACGTGAGAATCTCTTCGAGTTTTTCTCCCGGAAATTCTTGCGCCTGCAACAATGCATCAACGGTTTCAGAGCGTACATGAACCCTGCCAATGGGCGATGTACTGCCGGAAAGCGCCAGTAGCAGCATTGGGTCGACGTTCACAGTCTTTGCCAAGCGGTTGCGCAACTGCTCCAGTACGTAGCCTTCTGGTAGGTTCATTTGAAAAACAGGGTGCAACTCACGCCGACGAAAGTCGTCATGTCGTACAGGCATCGAGAGGCTGATCGCCATTTGTGGCGATGCATCTTCGTGATAACGGAAAGTGAAATCATCGGCATCGCTGAACAGTCTGCCGCTATTACCTTCAGGGGTGCTGACTTGAAGAGAGGCCATTTTCATTCGAATAAATCTCCAAGCTCTTCAAGGGTTGGCATCGTTGCTGGAACCACCGAGAGTTCACAGTCCAAAGCAGCCAAAACGCGTGCGTAAGCGATCATGCCGACAGAAAGAGTGCCTTTCTCCACCGCGATGACTTTGTATCGCGTCAGTCCCGCCAGATCGGCAAGCTGAGCCTGCGTCAGGCCACGATTTATACGTTTTTCACGTAATTGAATGCCGAGACGGGTAATTAAAAGAGAGTAATCCATGTTGCGCTACCGTAACATTTTGATGTCAATGTAGCGTATGCAGAACATTTAATCCATTTGACCTAAGAAACCCGCCATAAGGCGGGTTTTTTTGTGGTCGGTTATTCCTTTAGCTCGACATGATCCAGTGCCTGATTCACTGCCAGTTCGCCGAGCATGACCACTTGCGCGATGCCTAGCGCGGTCTTGCGGTGTGAGGTGTCGAGCATGGCGGCGAAGTTGTTGAGCATTTCGCTGGCAGAACCCAAGGTTTCGCTGGCGTTGGCCAGCAGGGATTCGGTGTTGTACTTCGGGTTGGCGAGGTACATGGGGTCGGGATTATGCGTGCTGGCCATGATGAAGGCGGACGGTTTGAGGTAATGGTCGAGGGCGCGCTCGGCGGCGTCGTTGAGTTTTTTGGAATCGAGGGATTCGTAGGGGGATGCGGGATCTGTTTCTGGCGGGTGCGGCGTTGATTTTGTCATTTGCTCGAAACCTGATTGGAGTGCCCCCGCTCTGGCTACTAAATCAAAGTGGAGGCAACTGTACGCAGGTTAGTAGACCGGGGTTTCGAGCAAGCCGGCGCACCCGAAGGTGCCCTGCGCACAGCTACCATCAAGCGCAGGTATGGGAATACCTGACTGACAGATGCTTGTGCACAACGCTTGAAACCACGGGCTACTAAACCCGATCACTGGAAATCAGTGACGCGAATCAAGTTACCGATGGCCCGCCAGGCGCACAAGCCGGCGGATTCTGGCGTAGTGGTAGGCAACGGCGCAAGGCCTTGTAGGCATCCGGAAGTAACCGCCGACAGATCTAAACAGCACTGTTTAAAGGTAGGAGCTGCCGAAGGCTGCGATCTTTTGATTTTGTCTTTTCAGAATCAAAAACAGGATCAAAAGATCGCAGCCTTCGGCAGCTCCTACCGTGGGGATTGGGTTATTTGTCGTGATCGATGTCGAGTTTGGAGAAGGTCACTTGCCCACCCTCACTCGTATACCCGGTGTTGTCCTGCACATAAACCCCAGCCTTGAAGTACAACGGCTTGTTGCGCCAGGTCGCGCTGATCTGTGAATCCCACTGATAACCCGCCGCACTGACACCCAACGCACCGCCAGGACTCAGGTGAATAAGGTAGTTGAATTCGCGATCCAGTTTGACCCCGGTGGCGAGGGTGATGACGCGGCTTTCGTCGTCATCCGGATGCATGCGCACCTTGATCACCAGGTTGCCGGTTTCGGTTTTTGTCTTGTACTGATACTCAAGTTTGACCATCGGCTTCTGGCTTTCATAAGCGTGAATCTGGCCGATGACGATCTTGCCGGAGCTGGGCACCTTATTAACCGTGAGGGTCGCCCGCAGCAGGTTGTCGGCATCCGGGTAATACCAGTTTCGCAGCGTGCCGTTGCTGTAGGTTTCACGCAGTTCGGTGCGCGGATAAATGGCGTTTTCGGTTTTTGACCCGGTAACCGGTGACCAGAAGAATAAGGTGCCGGTGTCGGAATGGAAGTATTGATCTTTGAAGCCGTTCACCAGTTTGGAGGTTTCGACGGTGTATGGCGGGCTGCCAACGGGAACGCTGAGGTTCCAGGTTGCGAGATCGATCATGTCGGTTCTTCCACTCAAAATTCGCTGCACGTACGTGCCAGAAGCTCTAGCCCGCACGTTTTGGGGCGGCCTTTATAAGCGTAGAGGGAAAATTTGTTAACGCCCGTTTGGCAGATGATTGACGTCAACATCCTGTCGAAATGCCATCTCTGCCGGTTTCCGGGGGCTTCAGCGGTGACCGTTAGTCGGCAAACTCACGCTTTGGTTAAATGATGGCCTGATGACAGCTTCTGCTTTCTTGGATCCAGTACTAGAGTGAAGGCTCAGTATGTGTGCGGTTTTTACCGGAAGCCGACCAAAAGTCCCGACAAGAGAAGCAGCATGGAATGCGCGCAACCCCCGCCAGGTGAAGGCAACTCTGTCCTTTTGATCGTTGATGATTACCCTGAAAATCTGATCAGCATGCGCGCGTTGCTGCAGCGTCAGGATTGGCACGTCCTCACCGCAGCCTCCGGTTTCGAAGCGCTCAATATTCTGCTCTCCCACGACGTCGATCTGGTGTTGCTGGACGTGCAGATGCCGGGCATGGACGGCTTTGAAGTGGCGCGGCTGATGCGTGGCAGCCAGCGCACGCGCCTGACGCCGATTATCTTTCTGACCGCCAACGAGCAATCCCAGGACGCCGTGATCAAGGGCTACGCCAGTGGCGCGGTGGATTACCTGTTCAAACCGTTCGACCCGCAGATACTCAAGCCCAAAGTGCAGGCGTTGCTGGAGCACCAGCGCAATCGCCGCGCCTTGCAGCGCCTGAGTCATGACCTGGAAGTGGCGCGCGCCTTCAATGCCTCGGTGCTGGATAACGCGGCTGAAGGCATTCTGGTGGTGGGCGAAGACGGTTTGATCCGCTTTGCCAATCCGGCGATTTCGCGTTTGTTGAATGCGCCGGTGAAGGAACTGGAAGGTAAAGAGTTTCTCGATTTTCTACAGAAGCCGCACATTCCGCTGTGGGCCGATTCCGAGTTTTATGCCAGCTACAAGCGTGGCGAAACATTAAGACTGCACGATGCCTTGCTGCGCACCGCGCCCGGCCAGCAAGTGCCGGTGGCGCTGTCCTGTGCGGCGTTGCCTGCCGAGCAACACGCGATGGTGGTCACCGTGCTGGACATGTCGGTGGTGCGGCACTTGCACCAGCAACTCGAATTCCAAGCGGTGACCGATCCACTGACCGGGTTGCTCAACCGCCGCGGCTTTTACCAGACTGTTGAAAATCTGCTGTTGCGTGGTGAGCACAGTGATAGCAGTTGGGTCTTGCTGTATCTGGATCTTGATGGCTTCAAACGGGTCAACGATTCACTCGGTCACGATGCCGGCGACCGGGTGTTGCGCTGGGTCTCCGAGCAATTGAAGGCCTGCCTGCGACCGTTCGACATTCTCGCGCGCATGGGCGGTGATGAATTCACCGCGCTGCTGGATCTGGAGTTCCCCGAGCAAGCGGCGAAGATTGCCGAAAAACTCATCGAGCGGGTGTCGATCTGTCAGCAGATCGAAGGGTTGGACATCGCTTTGGGCGCGAGTATCGGCATCGCCACTTACCCGGACTGCGGCTCGAACCTCGACGGATTGCTGCGTGCATCCGACATCGCCATGTACGAAGCCAAGCGCGCCGGGCGTCAGCAATATCGCTTTTATGATCATGAAATGAACGGTAGGGCGCGCTCGCGGTTGATGCTCGAAGAGAGCGTGCGTGCCGCCATCGAGAATCGCGATTTCAATCTGGTCTATCAACCGCAAGTGGCTATCGACACGGGCCAGATTCGTGGCTTTGAAGCGTTGTTGCGCTGGCAGCACCCGAGTGTCGGCGATGTGCCGCCGGGGTTGTTCTTGCCGCTGCTGGAAGAGGCGCGGCTGATCAGCCGCCTCGGCAGCTGGATTTATCATCGCGGCGCCGGTCAGCGTAAAGCCTGGGAAACCCTTTTTGCCGAAGATCTGGTGCTCGGCGTGAGCTTGAGCAACACCCAGTTCAGCCTGCCGAATCTGGTCACCGAGTTGCGTCAGGTGATGGAGCGACACGCCTTGCAGCCTCGGCAACTGGAGGTCGAAGTCACCGAAGAAGCGCTGATGCAAAACCCCGACGAAACCCGCAAACAGCTGCGTTTGCTGCGCAATCTTGGGGTGCGGGTGGCGCTGGATGACTTCGGTTCCGGGCCGTGTTCGCTGGCGCATCTGCGCGATCTGGAACTCGATACGCTGAAAATTGATCGCCATCTCATCGCGCGATTGCCGGACTCCAAACGCGACGCCTCGCTGGTCAGCACGGTCATCAGTCTGTGCAAGCAATACGGTTTGCTGGTGATCGCCGAGGGCGTTGAAACCATCGAGCAATACCAATGGCTGCAAGCCCACGGCTGCGAGTATGTGCAGGGCTTCCTCGTGGCCCGGCCATTGATCGCCGAGGACGCGGTCAGCTTCGCCGAGCCGTTTGACTGGAGCGCGCTGCCCGTTTGAATTCGCTACACTGGCGCACCTTTTTCGAACCGTGTCGCTTGTCCATGACTGTGTTGAAGTACCTCCAGGCCTATCCCGCGCAATTACAGGATCAGGTGCGCCAATTGATCGCCGAAGGGCGTCTGGGTGATTACCTGAATCAACGCTATCCGGGACGGCACGACGTGCAGAGCGACAAGGCTTTGTACAGCTATGCGCTGGACTTGAAGCAGGAATACCTGCGCAACGCGCCGGCCATCGACAAGGTGCTGTTCGACAATCGCCTCGACCTGACGCACCGCGCCCTCGGTCTGCACACCACGGTGTCGCGGGTGCAGGGCGGCAAGCTCAAGGCCAAGAAAGAGATTCGTATCGCCTCGTTGTTCAAGGACGCCGCGCCGGACTTTCTGAAAATGATCGTGGTGCATGAACTGGCGCACTTCAAAGAGTCGGATCACAACAAGGCGTTCTATAAATTGTGTGAGCACATGCTGCCGGGGTACCACCAGGTCGAGTTTGATCTGCGCGTGTACCTGACGTGGCGGGATCTGCAGGCTTAACAGTACGCAACCAGGAAGGTGTGGATGGACGTCAGCAAGACCAAAAGCAGTTTCTACCGTCGCTTATATGTGGCGTACCTGATCGACAGCGGTCTGGCGCCGAGTGTGCCGACGCTGACCGAAGTGACCGGCATGCCCCGGCGTACGGCGCAGGACACGATTGCGGCGTTGGCGGATCTGGATATCGTTTGTGAGTTCGAGCAGGAAGAGGGCGCGCGCAATCACGCCGGGCGCTATCGGATTCGTGATTGGGGGGCGATTGATCGCGGGTGGATCGAGCGTAATTTGCGGCAGATCAAGGCAGTTCTGGGATATCCCTGAAAAGCCCCTCATCGGAACGCCGCCCGCCCAGCCCTCTCCCAGAGGGAGAGGGGGCCGATTGGGGGATATTTGAGAGTTACGCCGACGTGAGCGAGCGCCGTTGAATCCATAATCGACTCGGTTTTTCAGGTCGGCGGATAGCGCAGCACAACTCGGTCAGTCCCCTCTCCCTCCGGGAGAGGGCTAGGGTGAGGGGCTGTTCAGGCGCGACGCATCCCGATGTGTGGAATGTCATCCTCCAGATACTCTTCACCCGCCACAACAAACCCGTACTTGCCGTAATACCCCTGCAAATGCGCCTGTGCCGACAGATAGATCGGCACTTGCGGCCAATGCTTCTCCGCCTGTTTCAGCGCCTGCTCCATCATTTCGTGCCCGAGCCCTCTGCCGCGCCCCTGCGGTGCAGTAATCACCCGGCCGATCACCACGTCGCCGCCCTGGGATTCCGGATCCAGCAGGCGCAGGTAGGCCATCAACTGATCATCTTCCCAACCCATCAGGTGATAGGTATCGCCTTCCAGATCCTGACCGTCGAGGTCCGGATAAGCGCATTTCTGTTCAACCACGAACACGTCCGAGCGCAGCTTCAACAGCGCGTACAGCTGTTCCTTGCCCAGATCACTGTGATGTTTGCAGACCCATTCGATTGTCATTTGCCGATTCCTTGAACGTGTCGCCCGATACTAAGCGCCTGCGGCAAAGATGTCTTTATGGCGTAAGAGTCTGTGACAAAGGTCAAAATGCCATCATTCCTTTCTCGCAGTCTCGGCGACTTTGTGTAATCTGCTGAAGAGCCCTGTGCACTGGCTGCAATGAGCTAATGTTAGGGCCTGGGTTTTGCCGGTAAGGGGCCTTGGGGTTTTGGCTGAAAACATGCTGGGCAACCTGCCCGCTAAGGATTTTCAAGCATGCCGCGTTTGCATCGAGCCTTTGCTTTGGTCGGATTGCTCTTGCTGGCTCAGACTGCTGCAGCGGAGAAGCTGCGGCTGGTGTTTGATATCTGGCCACCCTTTACCGACGACACGCTGGTCAACGGCGGACTGGCCACCGACATCGTCACGACTGCCCTGGCCCGGGCCGGTTATGCCAGCGGCTACGAACAGGTGCCTTGGGCGCGGGCGCTGCTCGGTGTCGGCGAAGGCCGCTACGACGTGTTGGTCAACGCCTGGTACAACGATGAGCGGACCAAGCTGGGCGAGTTTTCCGGGGAATACCTGCTCAACCGCATCCGCTTTCTCAAGCGCAAAGACACGCCACTCGATTATTCCAATCTGCAGCAATTGCACACGTACCCGATTGCGGTGGTGCGCGGCTATGCCTATTCGGCGCCGTTCGATGCCGACACGGCGTTGCAGAAAGTCCCTGTGCATAACTTCGCCATGGCCGTGCGCATGCTCGCGGCGGATCGGGTCAAGTTGACGCTGGAGGATGAGTATGTGGCGAAGTATTACCTGGCGCGCGAATCAGCCAAGGTGCGCAATTCAGTGGAGTTCTTGCCCAAGCCGTTGAGTGAGAACAGCCTGCACATTCTGGTGAGCCTGAAGAATCCGCAGCATGAGCAGATTGTTGCAGGGTTTGATAAGGCGATTGCGGCGATGAAGGCGGATGGCAGTTATGACAAGTTGTTGAGGCAGCATGGGATGTGAGGGGCGATCCAGAATCCTCTGTGTGGCAGATGTCGCTATCGCGAGCAGGCTCACTTCTACAATTTGGAATGCGTTCCCCTGTAGGAGTGAGCCTGCTCGCGATGACGCCCTGTCAACCGCCGCTGATTTCTGAGGTGTCCTTGATCAGGTGCGCCGCCAACGTCCGCAACGGTCCGAGTTGCCGGCAGATCAACGCCAACTGCGTCTGCACCAGCCGCTGCCCCTCATCGATCTCATCGGCCATCTGCTCCAGCTCATTGGCCAGCGCTTCTTCCTCGTCACTCTGAATCGCCACCGGCTGCTTGTTCGCCAGCCCTTGGGCGATTTCATCAATGCTCGTCGCCAGTTTCACCCCGGCGCCATCAATCAACTGCTCACGCACATCTGCCGGCAACTGCGTCTCGCGATGCGCGCCAAGTCCTGACAGATAACTCAACAACGTGTGCGACAACACCAGAAAGCGGAAGCCGACATCCGCTTCCTTACGGAAATGCCCCGGCTCCATGAGCATGTTTGCCAGTGTCGTCGACAGCGCCGCATCAGCGTTGTGCGCATTGCGCCGGGCCAGCCGATACGCGAGATCGTCGCTCTTGCCCGCGGCGTATTGCTGCATGATCTGGCGCAGGTAGATGCTGTTGCAGGTCAGGGTGTTGGCCAGCACTTTGTTCAGGCGTCGACCCTGCCAGTCCGGCAGGAACAGGAATACCGTCAGGCCGGCAATCAGGCTGCCCAGCAGCGTATCGAACAGGCGTGGCAGGAACAGTCCGTAACCGTCACCGACCTGGTTGAAGCAGAACAGCACCATGATGGTGATCGCCGCCGTCGCGAGGGTGTAGCGGGTGGTGCGGTTGGTAAAGAACACCACGCCGGCGGCGATGGCAAAGCACGACTGCACCAACGGACTCGGGAACAGATCGAACAGCGCCCATGCCACGGTCAGGCCGATGGCGGTGCCAAGGATCCGCTGACCGAGTTTGCGCCGCGTCGCGCCATAGTTCGGCTGGCAGACGAACAGCGTGGTGAGGATGATCCAGTAGCCTTGCGACGGGTGAATCAGATGCACCATGCCGTAGCCGATACTCAGGGCCAAGGGCAGGCGCAGGGCATGGCGGAACAGCAGAGAGGTCGGCGTCAGTTGCGTGCGCAGGCGCACCCAGACGTCTTTGAGGTTGCGCGGCGAACGGTCGAGCAGGCTGCTGTCGGTCGCATCGGCCAAGGCATCCGGGTTGCTCGCGTCGCTGAGCAAACGATCGAGGGTGCCGAGGTTGGCCGCCAGTGCGCGCAGCGAACGCAGCAATCCGCGCCAGGCCGGATTGCTCTGGATGCGCAGGTGTTCGAGGGAGGCGTCGAGGTCGCTGAGGGCTTCGGCGAAACTGGCGTCATAAATAAATGGCTGGCGCATCTGGATCGATTCGGCCAGAGCGCGGCAGGCCTTGCCTTGCTGGCGCAACAGGCGTTGGCAGCGGAACAGCACGTCGCTGTGGAAAAACGCTTCGGCCAGCGCGTTGTACGGGTAGTGCGAGGAGCTGGCGCGTTCGTGGATGTCTTGCGCGAGGAAATACAGCTTCAGGTAGCGGCTGACTTTCGAGCCGGGGCGGCCGTTGCCGACGCGGTGCAGGATGATTTCCTTGGCACTGTTCAGCGCCGCCACCACGCGACCGTTCTGCTGGGCCAGTTCCAGACGCCGCGCTTCCACATCCATTTGCCGGATCGGCTCGAACAGCGAGGATTTCAGCTTCAGGTAAAAGCCCAGCTCACGGAATAATCGCGCCAGACTTTGTTGCACCGGCTGGTTGGAGAACAGCGCCTGCCACAGCACCGAGAGCAAGCCGTACCACGCCGCCCCGGCCACCAGCAGCATCGGCTCGTGCCAAAAATCGGTGACCGCGCCACCGCGCTGATCAACGCCGATCATTGTGTATACGGACAGAATCAACGTCGCCGAAGCAATCGCGCCATAACGCTCGCCGAGTGCCCCGAGCATGGTCAGGCCGAAACTGGCCAGCGCCAATGCAATGGCAAACACGATGGGGTAGGGGAAGAGCAATTCCACCGACAGTGCGGCGATGCTGAAGCACACCAGTGTCACGGCGAGGGCGTTGAGGCGGCCCTGCCAACTGTCGTCGGTCTCGGCCAGGGCGCTGGCGATAATCCCCAGGAACAACGGGATCAGCAGGCCCATTTCATCCTGATACCAACACAGCGCCATGCTGCCGGTCAGGGCGATGAACACCCGCAC
>Ga0213824_1001815_pt1 | contig 11392 bp, 11 predicted proteins | sample MC6MC0906MG_FD_179892 | JGI IMG/M metagenome (GOLD analysis project Ga0213824, IMG submission 179892) | Enriched soil aggregate microbial communities from Iowa State University, Ames, United States - MC6-MC0906-MG | ecosystem: Environmental > Terrestrial > Soil > Unclassified | place: USA: Iowa...
CGGCCTGATGGCGCTGCTGATGGTGTTCGCCGTCAGCATCGGTGGCCTGACCCAGATCGTCCCGCTGTTCTTCCAGGACGTCACCAACAAGCCGGTCGAAGGCATGAAGCCCTACACCGCGCTGCAGTTGGAAGGCCGCGATATCTACATCCGCGAAGGCTGCGTGGGCTGCCACTCGCAGATGATCCGCCCGTTCCGCGCCGAAACCGAGCGCTACGGCCACTATTCGGTGGCCGGTGAAAGCGTGTGGGACCACCCGTTCCTGTGGGGCTCAAAGCGCACCGGGCCAGACCTGGCGCGTGTCGGTGGCCGCTACTCCGATGACTGGCACCGTGCGCACCTGTACAACCCGCGCAACGTGGTGCCGGAGTCGAAGATGCCGTCCTACCCGTGGCTGGTCGCAGCGCAAGTGGACAACAGCCACACCGACACCAAGATGCGCACCCTGCGCACCCTGGGCGTGCCGTACAGCGACGAAGACATCGCCGGCGCCCGCGACGCGGTCAAGGGCAAGACCGAAATGGACGCCCTGGTCGCCTACCTGCAGGTGCTCGGCACCGCCATCAAGAACAAGAGGTGAGTGCGATGGAAATGGACATCGGCATGATCCGCGGCCTGGGCACCCTGGTGGTGATGGTCGCCTTCATCGGCCTTTCGCTGTGGGTTTTCAACCGCCGCCGCGACCATGATTTCGCCGAAGCGCGCCTGCTGCCCTTCGTCGACGACCGCCTGCCCCCTGCCGGGCAGGAACCTGCTGCCAAGAGGAGTTCCGGGCAATGACCACCTTCTGGAGTACGTACATCAGCGTACTGACCATCGGCAGTCTGATTGGCCTGACCTGGCTGTTGCTGTCGACCCGCAAGGGCCAGAGCAGCGACACCACCGACCAGACCATGGGCCACAGCTTCGATGGCATCGAGGAGTATGACAACCCGCTGCCCAAGTGGTGGTTCTGGCTGTTCGTCGGCACTTTGGTGTTTGCGGTGGGCTACCTGATCCTCTACCCGGGCCTGGGCAACTGGAAAGGCATCCTGCCCGGCTACGAGAATGGCTGGACCGGCGTGAACGAATGGCAGAAGGAAATGGACAAGGCCGACGCCAGGTTCGGGCCGATCTTCGCCAAGTACGCCGCCATGCCCGTCGAGGAGGTGGCCAAGGACCCACAGGCGTTGAAGATGGGCGGCCGTCTGTTTGCCTCCAACTGCTCGGTGTGCCACGGCTCCGACGCCAAGGGCGCCTATGGCTTCCCCAACCTGACCGACAACGACTGGCGCTGGGGTGGCGAGCCGGAGACCATCAAGGCGTCGATCATGAATGGCCGCCACGGCGTGATGCCGGCCTGGGCTGAAGTGATCGGCGAGCAGGGCGTGGCGGATGTGGCCGCCTACGTGCTGACCAACCTCGATGGCCGCAGCCTGCCCGAAGGCACCAAGGCTGACGTGGCCAAGGGCAAGGAAATCTTCGCAGGCAACTGCGTGGCCTGCCACGGCCCTGAGGGCAACGGTACGCCGGCCATGGGCGCGCCGAACCTGAACCACCCGCAGTCGTTCATCTACGGGTCGAGCTTCGCCCAGTTGCAACAGACCATTCGCTATGGCCGCCAGGGGCAGATGCCGGCCCAGGTGGAAATCCAGGGCAATGACAAGGTGCACCTGCTGGCGGCTTATGTGTACAGCCTGTCGCAGGGTGATGTTGCCGAAACCGTGACCGCCAAGTAATACCCCGGGGCCGCTTTGCGGCCCAATCGCCGGCAAGCCGGCTCCCACAGTTATCGCAGCGTTGCAAACTCCTGTGGGAGCCGGCTTGCCGGCGATTGGGCTGCAAAGCAACCCCTGCACTTCCCCGCCTCGCCCCTCCCCTTGCACCCCCTCCGAACAGAACTAAGCTTGTTGCCACAGTGGGCTTCGCTGCCAATCCAGCGGAGCAGACGCGGCGCATCGCCTGACGCCGCCCAAAAAAAAGCTTGACCGAACGATCAGAAAAAGGTGAAAAACGGTACACATTACAAATATTTATTTGTGTACAATCGCCCAGACCCTAGTGCCTTGGGACACCGGCAAAAGGGCCCGGACACGGGTCGGCGCAAGTCTCCTTGCGTTGCCATAACCCTGGTGGTTATCGATACTGGCGCCGATTTTTCAACCAACAAGAACACCAAAACCGTGGAACCTTAGAATGAGCACAGCACTCAGTCCGACTGCTTATAACTATAAGGTCGTCCGCCAGTTCGCCATCATGACGGTGGTCTGGGGGATCCTTGGCATGGGCCTCGGCGTCTTCATCGCCTCGCAGCTGGTGTGGCCGCAACTGAACCTGGACCTGCCCTGGACCAGTTTCGGCCGCCTGCGCCCGCTGCACACCAACCTGGTCATCTTCGCCTTCGGCGGCTGTGCGTTGTTCGGCACCAGCTACTACGTGGTGCAGCGAACCTGCCAGACCCGGCTGATCTCCGACAGCATGGCCGCCTTCACCTTCTGGGGTTGGCAGGCAGTCATCCTCGGTGCGCTGATCACCTTGCCGATGGGCTACACCACCACCAAGGAATACGCCGAGCTCGAATGGCCGCTGGCGATCCTGCTGGCCATCGTCTGGGTCACCTACGGGCTGGTGTTCTTCGGCACCATCGTCAAGCGCAAGACCAAGCACATCTACGTCGGCAACTGGTTCTACGGCGCCTTCATCGTGGTCACCGCGATGCTGCACATCGTCAACCACATCTCGCTGCCGGTGAGCCTGTTCAAGTCGTACTCGGCCTATGCCGGCGCCACCGACGCGATGATCCAGTGGTGGTACGGGCACAACGCCGTAGGCTTCTTCCTCACCACCGGCTTCCTGGGGATGATGTACTACTTCGTACCCAAGCAAGCCGAGCGGCCGATCTACTCGTATCGCCTGTCGATCGTTCACTTCTGGGCGCTGATCACCCTTTACATCTGGGCCGGCCCGCACCACCTGCACTACACCGCGCTGCCCGACTGGGCGCAGTCGCTGGGCATGGTGATGTCGATCATCCTGCTGGCGCCAAGCTGGGGCGGCATGATCAACGGCATGATGACGCTGTCCGGTGCCTGGCACAAACTGCGCACCGACCCGATCCTGCGCTTTTTGGTGGTGTCCCTGGCGTTCTACGGCATGTCCACCTTCGAAGGCCCGATGATGGCCATCAAGACGGTCAACTCGCTGTCGCACTACACCGACTGGACCATCGGCCACGTCCATGCCGGCGCGCTCGGCTGGGTGGCGATGATCTCGATCGGCGCGGTCTACCACATGATTCCCCGGTTGTATGGGCGCGCACAGATGCACAGCGTCGGCCTGATCAACGCGCACTTCTGGCTGGCAACCATCGGCACCGTGCTGTACATCGCCTCAATGTGGGTCAACGGCATCACCCAGGGCCTGATGTGGCGCGCCATCAACGATGACGGCACGCTCACCTACTCCTTCGTCGAAGCCCTGCAGGCCAGCCACCCGGGCTACATCGTGCGGGCACTGGGCGGTGCGTTCTTCGCCTCCGGCATGCTGCTGATGGCCTACAACGTGTTGCGTACCGTACGCGCGGCCAACCCGGTAGAAGCGGATGAAGCGGCCAAGATCGTCGTCGTGGGAGCGCACTGATGAAGCATGAAGCTGTCGAGAAGAACATAGGCCTGCTGGCCTTCTTCATGGTCATCGCCGTGAGCGTCGGTGGCCTCACCCAGATCGTCCCGCTGTTTTTTCAGGACGTCACCAACAAACCCGTCGAAGGCATGAAGCCGCGCACCGCGCTGGAAGTCGAAGGCCGCGACATCTATATCCGCGAAGGCTGCGTGGGCTGCCACTCGCAGATGATCCGCCCGTTCCGCGCCGAAACCGAGCGCTACGGCCACTATTCGGTGGCCGGTGAAAGCGTGTGGGACCACCCGTTCCTGTGGGGCTCCAAGCGCACCGGGCCGGACCTGGCCCGCGTCGGTGGCCGCTACTCCGATGACTGGCACCGTGCGCACCTGTACAACCCGCGCAACGTGGTGCCGGAGTCGAAGATGCCGTCCTACCCGTGGCTGGTAGAGAACAAGCTCGACGGCAAGGACACCGCCAAGAAGCTCGAGGTGCTGCGTACCCTGGGCACGCCGTACACCGATGCGGACATCGCCGGTGCCGCTGACGCGGTCAAGGGCAAGACCGAAATGGACGCCCTGGTGGCGTACCTGCAGGGTCTTGGCACCATCATCAAAAGCAAACGGTGACGCTGATGGATATCGGGATGATTCGCGGCCTGGGCACCGTAGTGGTGATGGTGGCCTTCGTGGGCCTGGCGTTGTGGGTGTTCAACCCACGGCGCAAGCAGGAATTCGACGAGGCCACCCAACTGCCGTTCGCCGATGACCCCGAGGCCAAAACGCACGTCGAGCAAGCGCAAGCAAAAGCTTCTGGGAGCAAACAACAATGACAACCTTCTGGAGTCTGTACGTCACCGTCCTGACCCTGGGCACCATCTTCGCGTTGACCTGGCTGCTGCTGTCCACCCGCAAGGGCCAGCGCGAAGAGGCCACCGACGAAACCGTCGGGCATGCTTTCGATGGCATCGAGGAATACGACAACCCACTGCCCAAGTGGTGGTTCTGGCTGTTCGTCGGCACCATCATCTTCGCCCTCGGCTACCTGGTGCTGTACCCGGGCCTGGGCAACTGGAAAGGCGTGCTACCGGGGTATTCGTACCTGGATAACGATAAGCAGACCGAGTTCACCAATGGCCAGCCAGGCTGGACCGGCGTGCACGAGTGGGAAAAAGAAATGGCCAAGGCCGATGCCCGCTTCGGGCCGATCTTCGCCAAGTACGCGGCCATGCCGATCGAAGAGGTAGCCCAGCAGCCGCAAGCGCTGAAGATGGGCGCCCGGCTGTTCGCCTCCAACTGCTCGGTGTGCCACGGCTCCGACGCCAAGGGTGCCTACGGCTTCCCCAACCTGACCGACAACGACTGGCGCTGGGGCGGCGAGCCGGAAACCATCAAGACCTCCATCATGGGCGGTCGTCATGGCGTGATGCCGGCCTGGTCGGAAGTGATCGGTGAACAAGGCGTGGCCGATGTCGCGGCGTTCGTGGTGAGTAAGCTCGATGGCCGTACCCTGCCTGAAGGCGTCAAGGCCGATGCCGAGAACGGCCAGAAGATCTTCGCTGCCAACTGCGTGGCCTGCCACGGGCCGGAAGGCAAGGGTACGCCGGCAATGGGCGCGCCCAACCTGACCCATCCGCAGGCGTTCATCTATGGGTCGAGCTTCGCCCAGTTGCAGCAGACCATCCGCTACGGGCGCCAGGGGCAGATGCCAGCGCAGGAGCAGCTGCAGGGTAACGACAAGGTGCACCTGCTGGCGGCTTATGTGTACAGCCTTTCGCATCAGCAGCAGGAGCCTGAAAAGGCTGAGTAAGGCAGGCCAGGCCTCTTCGCGGATGAATCCGCTCCTACAAGGATTGCGCGCCCTTTGTAGGAGCGGGTTTACCCGCGAAGAGGCCGGGCAATTCAGCACAAGATGACCTGGATCAATTGACACCCGCCATATCACGATTCACACCACGAACCCAATGCGGCTAAAGGTCGCAGCGCGTCCCCGAAGTGCCATCACCGGCGTATCATGGGCCGCAGAGCGCTAGCAGAATGCGCGAGACTGTGGCCGGCACGCACTGGCTGCGGCGTTTTTCCACTGCCGTGGGACTTGATGATGAGCAAGCAAATTCCGGTACATGATGTCACCCCGCCTGCCAGCAAAGGGAAGGACTCCGTCGACCTCTACGCCTCCCGCGAGAAAATCTACACCCGCGCCTTCACCGGCATCTTCCGCAGGCTGCGGATGGTCGGCGGGGCGGTACTGTTTCTGCTCTACTTCGGCACCGTGTGGCTGAACTGGGGCGGCCACCAGGCCGTGTGGTGGAACCTGCCCGAGCGCAAGTTCTATATCTTCGGCGCCACCATCTGGCCACAAGACTTCATCCTGCTCTCGGGCATCCTCATCGTTGCCGCTTTCGGCCTGTTCTTCGTCACGGTGTACGCCGGCCGCGTCTGGTGCGGCTACACCTGCCCGCAAAGCGTGTGGACGTGGATTTTCATGTGGTGCGAAAAAGTCACCGAGGGTGACCGCAACCAACGCATGAAGCTCGACAGAGCCCCCATGAGCGGCAACAAGTTCCTGCGCAAGTTCGTCAAGCACAGCCTGTGGCTGCTGATCGGGTTCGTCACCGGCATGACCTTCGTCGGCTATTTCTCCCCGATCCGTGAGCTGGCCATCGAATTCTTCACCGGCCAAGCCGATGGCTGGGCGTACTTCTGGGTCGGTTTCTTCACCCTCGCCACCTACGGCAACGCCGGCTGGTTGCGCGAGCAGGTGTGTGTGTACATGTGCCCTTATGCGCGCTTCCAGAGCGTGATGTTCGACAAGGACACACTGATCGTTTCCTACGACCCGCGTCGCGGCGAAACCCGCGGCCCGCGTAAAAAGGACACCGACTACAAGGCCCAGGGCCTGGGCGACTGCATCGACTGCACCATGTGCGTGCAGGTCTGCCCCACCGGCATCGACATCCGCGACGGCCTGCAGATCGAGTGCATCGGCTGCGCCGCGTGCATCGATGCCTGTGACAGCATCATGGAGAAGATGAACTACCCCAAAGGCCTGATCAGCTACACCACCGAGCACAACCTGTCGGGGCAGAAGACCCACATGCTGCGCCCACGGCTGATCGGCTATGCCCTGGTGCTGCTGGTGATGATTGGCGCCCTGGCCACCGCCTTCGCCACCCGCTCGCTGGTCGGTTTCGACGTCAGCAAGGACCGCGTGCTGTACCGCGAAAACGCCCAGGGCCGGATCGAGAACGTGTACAGCCTCAAGGTCATGAACAAGGACCAGCGCGACCACGTGTACGTGCTCGACGCAGCCGGCCTGCCCGACCTGCGCCTGGAAGGCCAGCGCGAAATCCGCGTGGCCGCCGGCGACATCGTCAGCCTGCCGGTGCAGTTGTCGGTCGCCCCCGAGAAACTGCCCTCGACCACCAACGAAATCACCTTCATCCTCAAGAGCGCCGACGACAGCGCCGCCGAGGTCGAAGCCAAGAGCCGCTTCATCGGCCCACAGATCCGCTGAGAGAGAATTCGCACAATGCCTGCCGCCACCGCCACCAGCCCCTGGTACAAGCACCTCTGGCCCTGGATCATCATCGGCATCCTCACCACGTCGGTGTGCCTGAGCCTGACCATGGTCAGCATCGCCGTGCGCAACCCGGACAACCTGGTCAACGACAACTACTACGAGGCCGGCAAGGGCATCAACCGCTCGCTGGACCGCGAACTGCTGGCGCAGACCCTGAACCTCAAGGCCAGCGTGCACCTGGACGAGCTGACCGGCGAAGTGGACGTGCGCCTGACCGGCAACAGCAACCCGCAGAGCCTGGAACTGAACCTGATTTCACCGACCCAGCCGGGCAAGGACCGCAAGGTGTTGCTGAGCCTTGCTGAACCCGGGCGGTATGTCGGCCAGCTGGATGACAAGGTCGATGGCCGGCGCTTCGTCGAGCTGCTGGGCAGCCAGGGTGAGCATGTGTGGCGGTTGTTCGAGGAGGAGAAGGTCGAGCATGGCGTGACCTTGCAGCTGGGCGATGAAGCGCTGCAGGGTGCCGAGCACCAATAGCCGCATCACATTCATTTCCCACAGGATCCGTTCCTCACTGCCGATACGTACTCGCCTTATGACCCAGCCCACCCCCTGCTACCACTGCGCCCTGCCCGTCCCTGCCGGTAGCCGCTTCACTGCCGTGGTACTCGGTGAGCCACGACAATTCTGCTGCCCTGGCTGCCAGGCGGTGGCCGAAGCCATCGTCGCCGGCGGCCTGGAGCACTATTACCAGCACCGCAGCGACAGCAGCGCCAACCCCGAAGCCCTGCCCAGGCAGGTGCAGGATGAGCTGGCCCTCTATGACCGCAGTGACGTACAGCAGGCCTTCGTCCACCACGCCGGCGAGCTGGCCGAAGCCACCTTGCTGGTCGAGGGCATCAGTTGCGCCGCCTGCGGCTGGCTGATCGAGAAACACCTGCGTAATGTGCCCGGCGTTGCCGAGGCACGGCTCAACTTATCCAACCACCGGCTACTGATCAGCTGGGAGGACCATCAGCTGCCGCTGTCCCGGCTGCTGGCCGAGCTACGCCAGATCGGCTATGCCGCGCACCCATACCAGCCCGACCAGGCCGCCGAACAGCTGGCCGGCGAAAACCGCAGGGCCCTGCGCCGGCTCGGCGTGGCCGGGCTGCTGTGGTTCCAGGCGATGATGGCAACCATGGCAACCTGGCCGGAATTCAACATCGACCTGTCGCCCGAGCTGCACACCATCCTGCGCTGGGTGGCGCTGTTTCTGACCATCCCCATCGTCTTCTACAGCTGCGCACCGTTTTTCAAGGGGGCCGCGCGCGACCTGCGAACGCGCCACCTGACCATGGATGTGTCGGTATCGCTGGCTATCGCACTGGCCTTCGGTGCAGGTATCTGGACGGCGATCACCGGCAGCGGCGAGCTGTATTTCGACACCGTGGGCATGTTCGCGCTGTTCCTGCTCACCGGCCGCTACCTCGAACGTCGCGCCCGCGAGCGCACGGCTGCGGCCACCGCACAGCTGGTCAACCTGCTGCCGGCCTCGTGCCTGCGCCTGGACGTCATCGGCCGCACCGAGCGCATCCTGCTCAGCGAACTGCAGCGCGGCGACACCGTGCAAGTGCTGCCCGGGGCAGTGATCCCGGCCGACGGGCGCATCGTGGAGGGCCGCTCCAGTGTCGACGAATCGCTGCTGACCGGCGAGTACCTGCCGCAACCTCGGCGGGTGGGCGAACGGGTTACCGGCGGCACTCTGAATGTCGAAAGCACCCTGAACATCGAAGTCGAAGCCCTCGGCCAGCAATCACGGCTGTCTGCCATTGTCCGCCTGCTTGAACGCGCGCAAACCGAAAAGCCGCGCCTGGCCGAGATCGCTGACCGGGCCTCGCAGGGGTTCTTGCTGTTCAGCCTGGTGGCCGCCGTGGTGATCGGCTTGTGGTGGTGGCAGCTGGACCCGGCCCGGGCCTTCTGGATCGTCCTGGCCATGCTCGTGGCGACCTGCCCGTGCGCGCTGTCCCTGGCCACGCCAACGGCGCTCACAGCCGCCACCGGCACCTTGCACAAACTCGGCCTGCTAATCACACGGGGGCATGTGCTGGAAGGCCTCAACCAGATCGACACGGTCATTTTCGACAAGACCGGCACCCTCACCGAAGGCCGCCTGACCCTACGCAGCATTCGCCCGCTGGGTGCACTCCCCCCCGACCGTTGCCTGGCCCTGGCTGCCGCACTGGAAAACCGCTCCGAACACCCCATCGCCCGGGCCTTCGGGCGCAACGCTGCAGCTGCAGACGATGTGCAAACGGTGCCTGGCCTGGGCCTGGAAGGGCGGGTAGACGGCCAGCCGCTGCGCATCGGCCAGGCCACTTTCGTCTGCGCCCTCAGCGGCGCCGAAATACCCCCTGTACCAGAACCTCGCGGCCAGTGGCTGTTGCTGGGGGACCGCGAAGGCCCGTTGGCCTGGTTCGGCCTGGATGACCGCCTGCGCGATGACGCCCCTGCCCTGCTGGCAGCCTGCAAGGCACGTGGCTGGCGCACGCTGCTGTTGTCGGGCGACAGCTCACCGATGGTCGCTGAAGTGGCCGCGCAACTGGGCATCGACCAGGCCATTGGCGGCCTGCGCCCGGACGACAAGCTGGACCGGCTAAAAGCGCTACAGACCGCTGGGCGCAAGGTATTGATGCTCGGCGACGGGGTCAATGATGTGCCGGTGCTGGCCGCCGCCGACATCAGCATCGCCATGGGCAGCGCCACCGACCTTGCGAAAACCAGCGCCGATGCAGTGCTGTTGAGCAACCGCCTGCAGGCGCTGGTACAGGCGTTCGACCTTGCCCGCCGTACCCGCCGCAATATCCTCGAGAACTTGCTCTGGGCGACCCTGTATAATGGCCTCATGTTGCCGTTTGCCGCGCTCGGCTGGATCACCCCGGTGTGGGCCGCCGTCGGCATGTCGGTCAGCTCGCTGATCGTCGTCCTCAACGCCCTGCGCCTGACCCGGCTGCCGGGCACGGCGGCCGTCAGCAGTCCCGCACAACCTGCCATTGCCTGATCAGGAGCCGCCCATGCCAGCCCTCTATGTCATGATCCCGGCCGCCCTGCTGCTCGTCGGCGTGGCCGTGTACATCTTCTTCTGGGCGGTGGACAGCGGCCAGTATGACGACCTCGAAGGCCCTGCCCACAGCATCCTGTTCGACGACCAGGACCCGCGCCACCAGGCCGCCGTAAAGCCCGAAGCCGACCAGCCGCAAGACAAGGACCCAACGCCCCGTGCCTGACCTGCTCCCCCTGCTCGGCTCGGCGCTGGTCCTCGGTTTGCTGGGCGGTGGCCACTGCCTGGGGATGTGCGGCGGCCTGATGGGCGCCCTGACCCTGGCCATCCCGCCAGAGCAACGCGGCCGGCGCGCGCGCCTGCTGCTGGCGTACAACCTGGGGCGCATCCTCAGTTACGCCTGCGCTGGCCTGCTGCTCGGCCTGGCCGGCTGGGCCGTGGCCAGTAGCCCGGCGGCCCTGGCGCTACGGGTGGTCGCCGCGCTGCTGCTGATCGCCATGGGGCTTTACCTGGCCGGCTGGTGGAGCGGGCTGACGCGGATCGAAGCGCTGGGCAGAGGGCTGTGGCGGCATATCCAGCCCATGGCCTCACGCTTGCTGCCAGTCTCCAGCCTGCCTCGCGCTCTGCTGCTCGGCGCCCTGTGGGGCTGGCTGCCGTGCGGGCTGGTGTACAGCACCTTGCTGTGGGCGGCCAGCCAGGGCAATGCGGGGTATAGCGCAGCGCTGATGCTGGCGTTCGGGTTGGGTACCTGGCCGGTATTGTTAGCGACCGGGTTGGCGGCAGAGCAAGTGAACAGCCTGTTGCGCCGGCGTAGCGTGCGGATGGCGGGCGGCCTGCTGGTGATCCTGTTCGGCGTGTGGACCTTGCCTGGGCCGCACCAGCACTGGTTGATGGGGCACTGACAGGGGCTGCTGCGCAGCCCAATCGCCGGCAAGCCGGCTCCCACAGCGTTATGCAGCGCCAAAGTAAATGTGGGGCCCGGCTTGCCGTGGCGGCGGACCGCAGCGCTGCGCAGCGGCCCCTTTGCTGTTGATACAAATCAACACAGATTCCTACAGACGACCATAGACTCCGGGGCACTGCTGCTCTTTCCGGGGACCGCCCAAATGCTCGAAGATCTACGCTGGGATGCCGACCTGATCCGCCGCTACGATCTGGCCGGCCCGCGCTACACCTCCTACCCCACCGCCGTGCAACTGCACAGCGAAGTGGGCTCGTTCGACCTGCTTCACG
>Ga0213824_1001828_pt1 | contig 11290 bp, 8 predicted proteins | sample MC6MC0906MG_FD_179892 | JGI IMG/M metagenome (GOLD analysis project Ga0213824, IMG submission 179892) | Enriched soil aggregate microbial communities from Iowa State University, Ames, United States - MC6-MC0906-MG | ecosystem: Environmental > Terrestrial > Soil > Unclassified | place: USA: Iowa...
AGTTTTCCTCCCCTTATCTGCCAGATCCAAGTAAGAATCTGTAGGAATTAGCACCTTAGCAAGTTCGTCACTTACTGGTTGCCGGGCATCATAGGGCCTATCCCTCCGCCGCTCTTGATAAGAGTATGAGATTCAATTTCCATCGTTGTTACAAAGTATAAACATAGACTTTTTTTCTGTCAACACCAAAATTTTATTTTTTCCGAAACTTCTGTCTGCTTCTGAACGTATTACGAACGCATACACTATTTTAGTATTTATTTAGAAAGGAGGAGTTTTATGGTAAAAGCCGTTATCATTTTTCTACTTGTTGGTTATTTAATTGGCTGTATTCACGGCTCTAAAGTTGCGCAGTTTTTATCCGGGGTAGATCTAAAAAAGACTGGTCATGGCAATGCTGGTGCTTCCAATGCAACACTTTCCCTTGGATGGAAATACGGCGTATTAGTCGCACTTATCGATATCGGTAAAGGTGTAGCAGCTATTATAGGTGCCCATTTCTATCTAGCAGATGCAACAAATTTAACAGAAGTACAAGTTTGGCTCTTAACCTATATCATAGCTGCGGGTGTCATCCTAGGTCACAATTTCCCATTTCACATGGGCTTTGATGGCGGCAAAGGAACTGCATCAATCATAGGGATCCTACTTGCAGTTGATTGGAAAATTGGTTTATTTGCACTCATTTTATTTGTTATTTTATCTTTCGCGACGAATTATTTAATTGTCGGTGTACTTGAATTTTATCTTGTTTTTTGTACAGCAACATATTTATGGATTCCTGGAGTAGGTCCAACGATTATTGCCCTACTACTTTTTGCAATAGCAATCATTTTGCATATTGAAAATATTAAGAGATTAATTCAGGGAACTGAGCCTAAAGTGACTTCTGCATTTAAGAAAAAGAAATAACCAGGTGTGTTGATTAACTATTTTTATCCATCCTGATTAGAAGGCTTTGATTTCCGCTACGGGCTGGGGCATACCCGATCACTTCGAGGGCTCAAACGATCACTTTGCCGGCTCATTGATCCACATCGGGGCTCAAACGATCACTCAGAGACCTTGCTTGACCCTAGCTTTTCGCGCAATACATTCTTAACAACTAAAAGCCTTGAAGGAACAAGTCAACTGTCCTTCAAGGCTTTCTTCATTTTATTATTTCGATAATGCAGGGTCCTTCATCGTCCCGTTTTTTGCGTAATTTACATGCCATGAAAGTGCTTTTTCTAGATTGTGTGGCGTATGGTGCCCACCTGTTGCTTCGTTAGCATCGTTAAAATACTTCCGTAATTGCTCACGATATTCCGGATGTGCACAGTTATCGATAATGAGTGCAACCCGTTCTTTTGGTGCAAGCCCTCGCAAATCTGCTACTCCCTGCTCTGTAACGATTACGTCTACATCATGCTCCGTATGGTCCACATGCGATACCATTGGGACGATACTAGAAACATTTCCGCCTTTCGCATAAGATTTTGTGACGAAAATACCTAATCTTGCATTACGTGCAAAGTCTCCAGAACCGCCGATTCCATTCATCATCTTTGTGCCAGAAACATGCGTAGAATTCACATTCCCGTAAATATCTACTTCAAGCGCTGTATTAACAGAAATTAACCCGAGTCGGCGAATAATTTCTGGTTGGTTAGAAATTTCTTGCGGGCGTAATACTAATTTATCGGTATATTGTTCGAAATTACTATACACTCGATTTCCAACTGCCTCGGAAAGAGTAATAGAAGTAGCAGATGCAAAGTTTACCTTACCTGCATCTATTAATTCAAATACCGCATCTTGTAGTACTTCCGAATATATTTCCAAGTTCTCAAACTCAGAATCTTTAAAGCCTAATAATACAGCATTTGCTACTGAACCTACTCCTGATTGGATTGGTCGTAAACTTGTCGTTAAACGGCCTACTTTAATTTCTTCACGTAGGAAGTTTAATAAATGATTGGCCATAATATCTGTTTCTTCATCAGCAGGAACGATTGTTGATGGTGCATCTAATATATCTGAAATCACAATACCTTTGACTTTATCTAAATCTAGTGGAATACCAATTGTGCCAAGTCGATCCGATACATCTTGTAATTGAATTGGATCACGTTTCCCCTGTGGTCCTGGCACAAAAATATCGTGCACACCCTCTAATGCATCAAGCTGAGCTATGTTCAACTCTATGATTATTTGGTTTGCCTCTTGCACAAAAATCGGAGAGTTACCAACTGAAGTTGTAGGAATTAGTAAGCCGTCTTCTGTAATAGCAGTCGCTTCAATAATTGCAAAATCAATAGGACCAATAATACCTTGACGTACTAGTTCTGCATTATGTGACAGGTGCGCATCAACGAATGTGATTTCACCACTGTTGATTTTATTACGAATACCGGCATCCGCTTGGAAAGGTCCGCGTTTGCGAATAACGCCAGCTTCTGCTAAGTATTGGTCAACTTCTGGACCAAGCGATGCACCTGTATATACATCTACCTGAAAGCTCTCTTTTTTAGCTTTTTCCACAAGTGCCAGTGGGACCACTTTAACGTCACCAGCACGTGTAAATCCGCTCATCCCAAGTACCATACCATCCTCAATCCAAGATGCTGCTTCTTCTGCTGTTACAACCTTGCTCCGTAGCTGTTCATTACGAAGCTTTTTCGCTAACTTTTCTTCCATCCCTTATTCCTCCATCCCACTTTATTTTTGTTCAACTAGATTACTTGGCTTAATTTTTCCGATCAAAAATCCATTTATTGGGGTATAAACCAAATAAACCGTCGCACAAACAATTCTATACTATTTAGAATTTTTAATCTATATTAACCAAAATATTTAACTTTACGAGAAAATTAATGCATTTTAATACTATCCAAAAATAATGTTAAGCTCGCATAAATTCGATTTATTTAAAAAAGCGTGATATGCTCTTGTTAAATAAGGGGAAAAGGAGATTTTTTTTAGATGGTTAAACAATTGTTACGTAACCACTCTTCGGTTCGTATTTATGATGGAAATCAAATTTCAAAAGAAATTATTGAAGAATTAATTGCTACTGCACAAATGGCTGCTACATCACATTTTGTACAAGCTTATAGTGTTATTTGGGTAACAGATGAAGAGAAAAAGGAAAAATTAGGTTTACTCTCTGGTAATCCTCGTCAATACGAAACTTCTGGCGGTGCCTTTGTCTTCTGTGTAGATTTCAAACGTCTTCAAATGGCAGGTAAATTAGAAGGTGTAGACATTGTAGCGGATTCAGCAGAAAATGTTCTTGTTGGGGTAGCTGATGTATCATTATTCGCTCAAAACTTTGTCATTGCGGCAGAGTCTATGGGATATGGTATTTGTTATATTGGCGGCGTGCGTAATAAGCCTGAGGAAATAAGCGAATTATTCAATCTACCTGATTATGTATTCCCACTATTCGGCTTAACAATCGGAGTTCCTGCTCGTCGCAACGAAGTAAAACCTCGTTTACCAGTTGCAGCAGTATTACATGAAAATGAATACAATGCAGAAAAATACGAAGAGCTTTTACCTGCTTACAATGACACAATGGAAACATACTATAATAATCGCTCATCGAATCGAAAAATTGATAACTGGACAAAGCAAATGGCTGACTTTTTAATCGAACAGCGCCGTCCTCATATTACAGATTTTTTAGCGGAAAAAGGTTTCAATTGGAAATGATGAAAAATAGGTTATGAAATTACGAATAGAACAATGGCTAAAACAATTTGATCAGGTAACACCAAGTCCAAGTACTCAATTAATTTTGAGACTGGGCTTTTTTTACTTGAGGAAAATATAACGTCTTTGCTTTTGATATCGGGGACACTTCTTAACTCCCATGAAAGAACTTAATCATCTTTCATTTTCTGTGATGAAGTGCTGTTTATTGCGCTTCATGGATGGCTAACGGGTGCTTTACTTCAATAAGGAGCAGAGCCTTTTTCTACTTAAACTAACAGATTAAAACAAAAGAATGAATAATATATGTTAAAATAGTTTTTTGTTACATAAAAATGGATTGAATATACTAGGGGGCTATTTATGCATGAATTCTATTTGATAAAAAAGACCGAAACACAAGATGACAATTTTTTTCTTAATTTTGGTAGGAATAGAGACAATTACAAGGATATAATTGTTGATTACATTACAGTTGATGACAATGTATTTGAATATATTTTTGATTCACTTACATGGATTCCATGTATGAACCCCGCTTTTCCAGGAAACCCCAAACAAGTAGGGATTAATGAGATTGGGATAACACTATTTGATGAACATTCGGCTTTCTCCCTTATTTCTATTTTTACTGCTTGGAGAGATTTATTTAAGAATGGTCCGAGTGTAATCGAAAAACTTATTTATTACCATGAATACACCGATGATGATATATTGAGTTTTGATAGAGATGACACTATAGAAAAATTCGAAAAAATTATTTATATATCTAAACAATTGTCTGATGGTAAGTACTACTTATATCATTGCGGTATATGAAAACAAAAAAACAACTCAAGTTGCAATATATCTTTGTGCAGGTAATTATTATATGCTTCTGTTTTTGATAGAAATTTTGGGTAGAAATTATTAAACTAACAGGGGCGATTGTTCAATAGAGCAGTCGCTTTTTTACTAACTGGGTTGTACTTAAATGTAGTGTAGTGCTTTAATTTAAAATCTCATAATTGAATACAAAGAGAAATCCCTGCTTTCAATAAGTAGGGATTTCTGGCATTTTAATGGACTTAGGGATTGGTGTAAAATAGCGGGACATTATTGAAGAAAAAACACATTAAAATGGATATATGGTCTATCATTCAGTTCTTCTTGAGCTAATATAAATGTCCGTATCGTGATGTACATTTTGCTTCCCTATTCATGTGTGAATAATTACAACCTTGATATAGAGACCTCTAATTGCATGATTTGGCAGCCAAAAATCAGCTATTACATGCGCTGGCTACGCGAGCAAGGCTATCATGCTCGCTACTCCAAGTAAAGTTGTAATATACAGTGATAATCAAAAATTTATACGGTTAAATTAGCGTTATTGCCGTACTTATAAGCACATTTGTTTCAGTAAAACTGAATGAAATTAACTTGGTATATTTTAATACCTAGCTGTCTTCTATCTATAATTCAATTTCCAATTTGTTTTTCATTTACATAAATTAAGTATTCTTGAGCTTCTAAGAATTCCTCTTGTGACTCTGTAGGAATTATATCGACCTCAGGAATACTTGAGACTCCTAGTTGTGCCATAATCGTTTCATAGGTCATTAGGGCTTGAATATATTGTTCATATTCTTCAGCTGTTAAAACCTCTTTGCTTGATGGGAGTCCGTTCAATTTGTCAAAGTATGGTTGAATTTCGTACATTGCTGCTTTAATTTTCTCTAATGGTTCTGCAGGGAGTTGAGAATAATCTATGTTTCCATTGTTATCACCATATTCAAGTTTTGCACTTGTAAATACATTTAGTAAATCTTTAAATTGTTCGAATTCTTCTTTTCCTAGGTCACCTTTTGCTTGATTTAGTTTTGCATCAAATAATAAGTAACTTTCCATTGTAACATTTGCCACATGTTTTTTTAGATTATCAAATGAACCATATAAATTATCGGCAAGTAACGCCTGATAAGCAAATACACCTGTTGGAATCATTAAACAAGCAGAAATAACAGCTATAGCCAATCGTTTCTTTACAAAACGATTCAGTTTACCACCCATTTCAGACTTTGCTTTATTAATGCCTAGTTCACTTCTTTCATGAATCTCTACAGGGATTTCAATTTTTGATAACTCTTGCTTTAGATGGTTATGCATAGTTATCTACCTCCTTTAAATTTTGGCGAAGCTTATCTAAAGCACGGTATAAGACAGACTTTGCGGTTCCAAGTGGGATGTCTAATATCTCTGAAATTTCCTTTAATGTACGATCGTCATAATATTTTAGTAAAATGACACTCTTCTCATCCTCTTTTAAAGTATCAATCAGCTTGTGTAAAGATAAAGTAAGTGCAATGTCTTCATCTTCTGACCCAGTAAGCACTTCAAAGTCTAAATTTAGCGGGATCACCTTTTTATTTTTATTGATTAAGCTCAATGCACAATTAATCGTAATTTTCATGAGCCATGTCTTGAAATATTCTGGTTTTTTCAATGTACTGATTTTCTTAAATGACTGATAGGCCACTTCTTGAACAAGATCTAATGCATCATCTTTATTTTTTACATAGACATAAGCCATTCGATAAATATCTGCTTCGTACTGCTGAAAAAGCATTAAGTAAGCTTTATCATTTCCTTTTTGTGCTTTCTTTACTAGACGTTCAAGTTTCATCTTAATTCCTCCTTTCGTTTTGGTTTTACATCTATTAGATAAACTGGAATGTGATTTGGCTTAAATTTTTTTAATTAATTTTATGTAATGGGGTTTGGGAAGGTTTAATGAATGTACACTTTGTCAAAATAACACATAACTAAAATCAGTAGTTCAAAGTATTGGGATGGGAAATTGTAAAAAAATAAGCACTTATTTTGTTAATAATCGCCATTGTTTTATTAGCAATTTGGTTCGGGGCTTAGTTAAATTTTCGATTCAAGAAATATCGAAATAAAAAAAACAGAATTTAATCTACACGTTTTGTAGATTAAATCTGCCTTTTTGTTTTAACACCAACAATCTTTGAGAAAACAGCCTTACTCTAAAAAGGACTTCCTAGACAACCTCTTTGCCTTTATACACTGATGTAAGAGCTATCGGAATTAGCTCTATCTGCTCTAATTTCTACCAGATGGAAACTCGATCCTCCGGAGCTACATACATGCCATCTCCAGGCTTAATTCCATAGGTATCATAGAATTGCTGGAAGTTCACAATCGTGCGGTTTACCCGAATTTTATTAGCTGAATGTACATCGTTTTTGCTCAGAATCGCTGCAAATTCTTTTGTTGTTGTGGATTTCCACATTTCTGCATTGCTTTCGAAATATGCTTTATAATCTGGATTACTCATATTCGATACAACTTGCAGTGAAGCGGCCATTCCGCCCAAATCGGCGACATTCTCGCTTAGTGTAAGCTGACCGTCGTTCAACACACCCGGAATAATCTCAATGTTATTATAGAACTCAATCAGTTCCTGGTTTTTCTCTTTGAATTTCTTAAAGTCTTCTTCTGTCCACCAGTTATTTGCATTTCCATTTTCGTCGTATGCAGATCCGTTGTTATCAAATGCATGGCTGATCTCATGGCCAATGATCATGCCAATTGCCCCATAGTTTTCTTCAGGTTTAGCGTTAATGTCATAGAAAGGCGCCTGAAGAATACCGGCAGGGAACGTAATTTCGTTATTAAGCGGATTGTAGAAAGCATTTACGGTATATACGCTTGTTCCCCATTCCGTTCTATCAACCGGTTTTCCTAGCTTGGCTTTTGTGTTTTCAATGTATGCTTTGTTTACTGTGAAGGTATTAGAGAACAGCGAGCCGCCTTCGTCATATGTCTTGATCGCTACTTTATCTAATGTCGTATCCCACTTATCTGGGTAACCGATCTTAACAATCAGCGTATCCAGCTTTTTAATCGCTTTATCTTTTGTCGTTTCTGACATCCAATCAAGCGATTTGATTCTTTCCTCATAAGTAGCAATTAACTTCTCTACCATTTGCTCAACATCTTTTTTAGCTTCTGGTGAAAAATGTTTCTCGGCAAACATTTGCTCCAAATATCCGCCCATTGTGCCAGTTGTCTTGGCTACTGCGATTTCCTGATCTGTTTTTTCTCCTGTAACGCCATATAACGTTGCGGAAAACTCATTTGCAGCGTCTCTGAATTCATCTGACAACAAACCGCCTGTTGCCGAAAGCAGTTGTACTTTGGAGTAAGCTTTAAGTACGTCAAGATTAGCTTCATTCAAGAGTTCCGCGCCTTTTTTCGCCAACTTTTCATCGATTACGATCACTTTATCTGCACTGTCGACTTTCATCGATTTCAAGACTTGTTTCATATCTACTGTTTTGAACATGTCATCAAATTGTTCAATCGTATACGGATTATAGTATTTATTGACATCGCCTTGTTCATGAGGTTCAAGCGATACGGAGGCTAGGCTTTTCTCCATTCCATAAATTTTCTCGGCATGGGCTTTCGCTGCAGACTCTTTCTCACCCGATGACACGAGAAGTTTGGCCATATATTGAATATAGGCTTTTTTCGCTTTTTCGTCTTCTGTTATAAAGCTGTTCTTATCCAGACCTGTAGCTAATCCAGTGTAATACAAAGCATTTTCGCTGCTGTTCTTTGCATCGCCCATGATTGCAAAGCTGAATAATGAACTTAGACCCAATTCTTTCTCCAGGGTAAGATCTGCTTGAACGAGCTCATCAATCGTTTTAGCCCCGTCAATGGCCTTTACATATTTTTGAATGGGTTCAATCCCTTGTTTATTTCTATTTTTTGTATCTAACGCTGTCGCATAGAAGTCTGCAATTTTCTGTTCTTTTGTTCCTTCTGTGAATTGTTTGCCAGCGAGCTCATCTATTATTTTTTCTATTTTATTGTTATTTTGCTTATGCAGCTCGGGAAAAACGCCACCCATGATTTCTCCTGCCAGAATTGTCGATTTATTTAACCATTCCTTATTAATGGCTTCATAAAAATCGTCATTTAAATGGGAGCCTTTAAGCGTCCATACTCTGGCGATTATGTTTTGGAACTCATCGATTGTAATATTGTCATTTGCGCCTAATGTGCCGTCAGGTTTGCCCGTCAGTACGCCTGCTTTTGCCAGTTTATCGATATCTTTCTTAGCCCAAGCGGGTACATCGGTGAACTCGACGCCAAATGTTCCACTGCGCAGATCATTTCCGACTGGCTCTGGCAATTCGCCGAATGCTCTACTCAACATGACTAAAGCTTCAACCTTCTTAGCTGGCTCATTCTCTCTTAAATCGTTAAAGCCTTGCATAACGTATTCTTTATTAATTCCTGGTTGATAAGCGTCTGCTGCCATCAACAAGGTTTTAACGATCTCTCCTCTTGTCGCTGGTGGCGACGTTTCATCGGCATACACCGATACGCTAACTGATAGGACCATTATTATGGCCATGAATAACGATAAAAACTTCTTTTTCATCTTCGTGCTCCTCTACGATAGATTTGTATAAATAAAGATAAATGAGTAGAATTTAGTATACCTACCATTTATATTCCATTATAGTTAATTTATTTTAGTTTGAAAATATGTAAGGAGCTTTTTCATTTTCAAGAGAGCATTATCTAGTCTAGAGCTTTTAAGCTAGAGCGGTACCACAAGTAAGGTCACTTTTTTAGTTAAAAATTCCACTATATTAGTATCACTATAGAGTGAATTGTAGGGGTCAAATAAGAACCGCACTAAGATATATCACGATGAACCGTACCACAAGAATCAGTTGCCAAAATCGAAGGCAGCTTTTCTTTTTATGCTAACAGAACAGGTTAGTTCAACAAGGAGCGATTGAAATACAATTAATATGGAGTTTTGGGGAATAATGATACTAAACAAATTTAAGGAGAATCAGAAATGAAAAAATTGCTTTTTAGCCTTATCTTCGTTTTAGTAATTTTTCCTTCACAAACACACTCTGAGAATAAAATTGAAGAGTTGCCACCTTGTTCAGCAATACTTGAACCAACAAAAAACGTACCTAAAAATGCCAGAGGAGTAGCGCTGATTTATAATATTGAACGAAAGTTTAATGATGAACGAACAAGTCTCAGTGTTCACGCACTTCATTTACCAAAACCATCTAGTTTTGGGGATTATGATGGTTATGAAGTATTAGCATATATTCCGAAAGAAATAAGTTGGATTTTCTCATTGTCTCCTTTAACTAAATATGGAGAAACTACTTGGGCTGGGAAATTGGATGAAGTTTCTCCTATAATGCGACCTACTCGTATCAAAGTTCGGACAGTCAATACAAAGACAAAGAAAACGGGTCCTATTGTACTTGAAAAAATACTAAAACCTTGTTGAATAACGGGGTGCTTTACTTGAAGAACATTGGGTTGCATATGCAACTCTTTTTTTCTTTATTGAACTAACAGAGCAGTTTAGTTGAATAATACGGAGTAGAAGGTTATTTTAAATAGATATACAAAAGTGGGATTTTAAATTTCATCACTATATTGAATGAATATCTGAAAGATAATGTTCAGCTTTACGTATAGGAAGGAGGAGCATAGTTTTGAAATTGATAGGATTAATCATTCTAGGTGGCTTATTTCTTCTTTTATTAAGTTTCATCTACATAATTATTGGTGTAGTGTTGCGAAATAAAAAAGAAAAGTAATTCTGGTTATTTTAATAGATTTGAATTATTTAATAGCTTCGCAAATATTGTGTTTTAGATGTTATGTTGGTTTATGTAATCAGAATTTTACTGCACAATATGAGGAAATTAATAAGTAGGGTTATCAACTACTTACTGCGAATACCAAAGAATTTGTGAAGAATCATACTTTAACTAACTGGGTTCGTTTGTTGAACAAGAGCTACAAAAAAATACCCAAACTTATTTATAAAAACTGTTTAAACCTGAAAAGAAAGTATTTTGATCAATCTTTGTTCAATGTACTTTCTTTTCATTTACTATAAAAAATGATTTTTAGAATTACGTATCAAACTTTATTCCAAACCAACAAATCTTAAGGTCCTGCATCTTCGTCAGTTGGCGCTCAATCTTTTGCTCCATCGTCTATATTTCTCAACCTTCATCTAGATCGTTGGCAGGAATCACAACTAAGTTATTTAGCTCAAATCACTAAACATTGCAAATAAAAAAGCCGAGGAATAAATCCTCGACTTTTTCAGGTGCCTAGCGACGTCCTACTCTCACAGGGGGAAGCCCCCAACTACCATCGGCGCTAAAGAGCTTAACTTCCGTGTTCGGTATGGGAACGGGTGTGACCTCTTTGCCATCATCACTAGACTATTATCGGCTTCCAATATACGTCGTATTTCTTCGTCAGCTTCTGTCGCTCAGTCAGTCACGTACTTGAGTACGCTCCTTCCCTCTCTCCATCGCTTCCTCGAACTACTCGTATCTTGAAACCCTTATATGAAAGGTTTTGTTCTTTCAAAACTGGATAAACGTACATTGAATGTTTCAAACATTTTGGTTAAGTCCTCGATCGATTAGTATTCGTCAGCTCCATGTGTCACCACACTTCCACCTCGAACCTATCTACCTCATCGTCTTTGAGGGATCTTACTTACTTGCGT
>Ga0213824_1001834_pt1 | contig 11263 bp, 14 predicted proteins | sample MC6MC0906MG_FD_179892 | JGI IMG/M metagenome (GOLD analysis project Ga0213824, IMG submission 179892) | Enriched soil aggregate microbial communities from Iowa State University, Ames, United States - MC6-MC0906-MG | ecosystem: Environmental > Terrestrial > Soil > Unclassified | place: USA: Iowa...
TAATAGGCTTCATTAGCAGCCTTATCATTATTGCCCTTTAGATAAGCTAAAATCATACCAGGTCGTTTAAGTAAAACCCAGTCCCCATAATGGTCAAATCGTCTGCAAGAAGTAATCATTCCATTCTTAATTGTCCCATATTTTTTTCCATTTGTCTTACCCCATTGTTTTAATCGCTTTGCAAAGTCAGCATCTTCTGCCATAAGCATCTTCTCGTTAAAACCTTTGATTGCCTGAAAGTCTTTTTTATAGCACCAAAAAATTCCAACTGAAATAAATCCATATTTAAACAATATGGGAACAATCAATAGCATAGTTGAAACAATTATTCCCAGGGAAATTCTTTCGAAATTTCCGTTCACGCCTCCACCAATATATTGATTAGATGCTAAGTGCTTTTCAACTTCTGATAACAAGTGTTCTGTCATTCGAGTATCAGCATCAATTGTAATCAGTATTTCACCTTTTGCTAGTACAGCTCCTGCATTTCTAATTTTGGATAAATTTTTATCGTTATTTTCCAATGTCACACAATTGTATGACTTAGCAATTTCCTCTGTTCTATCGGTACAACGATTTAGTACAACGATCACTTCAACTTGATCTTTATAATGTTGTGCAGCCTTTGCAATTGATTCTAGGCATTCCCCTATATACTTTTCTTCGTTGTGGGCGGGGATTATTACGGAAAATTTTACATCCTTTTCTGAAACATCCTTAATAAATAACTTGTTTTTGGACATATAAAATCCCTCTTTCTTGTTACAATTGCTACTTACAAATTAAGTATATCATGTAAATATAGAGTTTTTTATGTCTATTTTATCACGATTTATTCAAAGTGAAGCTGGCTTCATCACAGCTAAAAACAGGATGTACATACAGTTACATGAATATGATATTCGCGCAGAAATATATATAAGACCAAGCTTAAAAAATTTGGTTGGAATGGAGGATTTTATCCAAAATGAATTTCATATAAGATATTATTAAACTAATTGTTTGGGATATTTTGGTAAGGATAATATGTAAATCTACTGGTGAATAACACAAAAAGAAAGGGAAGGTTTAAAATGAAAACAATTTTAGTTATGGGTAATATTATATCTAGTGGTTTTGTTGTATTATTTATTTCTTGGTTTTTTGCAGAAGGGGCATTAGGTGAAGCTGATGCTTTGACACCAGAATTCTTTTTAATCATACCAATATGTGCTTTTGGAGTATAATTGATGTGATTAGGTAGGTCACTATTACAATAAAAACGATGGGATTAATACTGATGAAAAAAATAAGGTTAATATTGGTGAAGAACTAAGTAAATACCTTTGAAGCTATTCATAAATGATAATTAACAGTTAAAACTTTTTAGAAATCTGCTCGATTTTTAGTGGAAGTATCCACTAAGGCCTTGTAGATTTTTTATTTTATCCAGTTTTTTCTTGCAATATTTTTGCTGTTGGAAGGGAAAATAAGGATATACAATTCAATGAAGAAAGTAGGTTTAATATGCAAAAGGATATGAATTATGGTGGGGATTATAAATATATACCAGCAACTTCTATATGGAGTGGAGATGGTATTGAAGTTCTATCTGATCTTTATCAACAAACGATTCAAATTGTTAATATTACACTTTATGGAGATCCTTATAAGCAGGAATTTGTTTTAATTGATGCTGGTATGCCAAAAAGTGCTCATGAAATCATTGCTATTGCTGAGAAGAGATTCGGTGCAAATTGTCAACCGAAAGCATTAATTTTAACCCATGGTCATTTTGATCATGTTGGTGCGATTATTGATTTAATTGATCATTGGGGTATGCCAGTCTATGCGCATGCTCTAGAACTACCTTTTCTAACTGGGAAAGAAAATTATCCAGAAGCAGATCCTACCGTGGATGGCGGCTTAATTGCAAAGATATCATCTATTTTTCCAAATGAAGCCATCAATTTAGGAGATCATATTCAGCAGCTTCCATTGGATGGTAATGTACCATTTATGTATGGTTTTCGCTGGATTCACACGCCAGGACATACACCAGGGCATATTTCCTTGTTCCGTGAGGCCGATCGAGTATTGATTGCTGGGGATGCATTTGTTACCGTAAAGCAGGAATCACTCTATAAGGTTTTATTACAGAAAAAAGAAATAAGTGGACCTCCACGCTATTTTACGACAGATTGGCCAGCTGCTTGGGAATCCATCAAAAAATTAGAGGCATTAAAGCCTTTAGTTGCAGTGACAGGACATGGGTTACCCATGAAGGGCGAAGAGCTTACAAAAAATTTGCATAAGCTGGCTACTGAATTCGAACAAATCGCTTTACCGAACCATAGCAGGTTTCTAAATTAATGGCGAGGTTTAGATCTTTACGAAAGAAAGACTGTAGCAAGAAATTATTGCTACAGTCTTCATTGGATATGACCTAAATTAGGGGCGAGCTTTTTCAGCAGCATCTTTTAATAAAAGCCTATTGACATAAAAATGAAAAATCGTTATATTCAACTTATTCAACGTTGAATATAAAAAGGTGATTATAATGACAAAATTATTAGTACTTGCAATGTTAGGACTAAAACCTATGACTGGCTATGATATTAAAACAATGCTTGAATTGAGTGATGCGGAGCGTTGGGGTGGAGTGCTAATTGGCTCTATCTATAATGCTTTAAAAAAGCTTGAAAAAGATGGTTATATAGAGGTGGCTAGTATTGAATCAACAGGTCATAGGCAAAAGGCAATCTACCAAATTACTGACAAAGGAAAAGAATATGAGCAAGAATTGATTATTGAGGCTCTTGAAAAATCTTCTGTAGTGTATCCAACAACTCTATATTCAGGTATATCGTTTGCATTTAAGCTTCCTAAAACAAGAGCGGTAGAGGCTTTAGAAAAGCAGAAAAAGATTTTAGAAAAGGAAGAAAAGGCAATTCAAGCAGGGTATGAGGCAAAACAGCTTGCTATGCAAGGGGACCTACCAGCATTAACTCAACTGGCGTTTGATCATATGCTAGAAGTTGTAAATGTTCAATTAAAATTTGTCATACAGGCTATTGATATTATGGAAAAAGAAAACTCTCTCGAATGAGGGAGTTAAAAATTACCCATATATTCAACGTTGAATATACAATGTTAATTAAGGAGAGAATTTATGACAAAGTTAATTTCTGCAAATCAATTAACAAAGTGCTATAAAACAAATTGTGTTGTCAATCATATAAATTTTGATATTGAAGAGGGTGAAATAGTGGCACTTATAGGCTCAAATGGTGCCGGAAAAACAACTACAATCAGCATGCTTCTTGGTATTGTGCCGCAAGATAGTGGGACAATAGAATATTGGAAATCTGATTTTAAAAAGGAGATAGGGACCCAGCTCCAATCAACCCCATTTTTTGAGGGCTACTCAGTGGAGGATAATATCAAATTATTTGCTGCATTCTACGGAATATCACTTTCCAGTAAAGCAATGGATGAAAAACTCGCTGCCTTTGATTTATTGCAAGTAAAAAAAACGCCAGCTATTAAACTATCATTAGGACAGCAGAAAAGACTAGCGATCATTGTGACAACCCTACACAATCCCAAACTAGTCATTTTAGATGAGCCCTCTGCAGGATTAGATCCAAGAGGGCAAAAGGAAATTCAACAAATCATTAAAGGACTAAAAGAGCAAGGTGTTACTGTGTTATTTTCGTCTCATGATATGTTGGAGGTCATGAATGTAGCTGACAGGATTTTAATGATGCATCAGGGGAACATCATTGCAAATGGTTCTCTCAGTCATTTAATGGAAAAATACCAAACACATCATTTGGAAGATTTATTTTTTGAATTAACGAAGTGAGGAGCGAGAGAATGAAAACGATTTTCTTTTTGAATCTTAAATCCAGCATAAAAGATATGTATTTACTGTTTTGGTCTATATTTATGCCATGTACTGCTATCATTGCTTTAAAAATTTTCTTACCAAGCATAGCAGAGAATTATACAGAGGGAATGATTGCTATAAGTGTATTTTTTTACTCATTTATGACGACTGCATTTATTGCATTATCACAAAGAAGGAGAGGAGTTTATCATTTATTACATGCGACACCGCTTCCTCTATGGAAATATATTGTCAGTGTCTCAAGCTCATGGGCATTAATTGCCATTTTCCTATCCTACGTCGTTCTTTTATTTTCTTTAGTGATTCATCAACTAACTTTTACCTTCAGTTCACTTTTTTATATGACACCCGTTATATTAATTGCTTCATTAGCTTTTGTATTTTTAAGCTTTTTTGTATCTAGTCTTGTAAAAAATGAAGGACATTTAAGTATGACAGCAAATATCATGATGTTGCCAATGTTACTATGCAGTAATGCGTTTCTTACAATGGAAAAGGCGCCAAGTATTGTACAGTTTATTAGTAGGATAAATCCATTCGAATGGTTTTTGAGAGGAATTCAAGGTGCATTTTATCATAATTATCATGTTTGGGGAGAGTCCTTACTGCTTTTATTACTATGCCTTGCTTTCACATTATTAATTTCTATAAAAGCGTTTAGATATAGTGATCAATAATTTTCAATCTTTAAAGGATGGGTACTAAATTTCACATTTTCGTCCCTTGTTGCCGCTTCGCAATATGTATACATAGCGAAGCGGATTTTTTACAGTAGTACTTTTAAAAAATATCTTTAACTAGATTTTTGTAAGTCTTTATTTAAACTAGTACCAATCCCTTGTGTTTTCACAGTGACTTGTACTTTGACATCTATTTCAGGAAATAACATTGCCCAATTATCTTTGATTTTGTTCCATCCCTTGTAGTCCTGACGATAGAGGATCTCACCAAATTGCAGGGCATCTACTTTGTACGTTTTTTGCAGCGTATCGAGTGTTTGCTCTAATCCTTTCTTAATTGATTCACTTGTTGCTTTATTCAAGGCGGTAATGTTTTGTGGTTTAGTTAAATCAATCGTGCAGTTTACATCTGCAACATTTTGCTCAATGACCAGCTGTATATTAATTTTAGGATGACCATGCTGTACTTTTCCTGTTATTTTTGCTTCTGAATTTGTTACTTCAGTAGTGAGCTTTCCTTTATCAGGGCAGGCTAATATTTCAAACGTACTCTTAATATGATTATTCATATAGCTATAACTTTTACTTTCCTCCATTGTTAAAAAGCCTACTAGTTTATAGTCCTTAAATAAAGCTAAATCACCAAATTTTAGAATTGCAGGATTTTGTATTCGCTCTACATTTGTTTGAGTATTCCCAATTGCACTGTCTCCATGTAATTCAATCGTTGATAAAACGGCACTATTTCCTTTACCGCTTAATGAATTGATTAAATCGTCTAAAATAACAGAGTCTGTTGACCCTAATGCCTTTTCTGAACTCTTCAGTGCATTTAGTATATTCTTAGCAGGGATATCTTCTAAGGGTGTTAAAATACTTAATACTTCTTTTGCCGTTGTATCGCGGGCAATTAAAATATTGAACTCACTTCTACCCTCAGGGTCTCTTTGAAATAAATCCAATATATTATTCATGCCCTCCTCAGCCAATTCTTCTCCAATAATGATAATTTGAGCATGTGCATAGTAGGGCTTTCTTGGTGTTAAAGTGGTCAGCTTTCTTATAGCCTCGAATAAAGATTTTCCTGTAGCATGATAAGTGATGACGGGAGATTGACTTGTAGCTTTTTTTGATGCTACTTGTCCAGGATTTACAATCTGTACGGAGATTTCATATTGCTCATTGACTCGATCAACACCTACTGCAGCTACAATTGCTAATTCATTTAACTCTCGTTTACTCCAACAACCACCTAACAAAAGAATGAGTAAAACTGATAGAAGTAAGGACAGTGAGTACTTTATGTTAGGCACCTCCAGTTAAACTGCAATATAGAATTCATATCTATATAAGGATAAGCAAATTTAACTAGAAATAATCAAAATCCTATTGTAGAAAATGGCTTGTTTTTGGAAGCACGATTTTTTCTGTAAGAGAGGATAGATAGTTAAATGCGATAAAAATCGAGGGTAGCTATAAGATTGAGAAATATAGTGACAGTAAAATCATTGCGAGAGTAAAGGAGCATCTATACTTTCGTGGAAATTCATTAAAGTGGGTCACTTATAAATATAAGTAACCCATAGTAACAAAGCTCGGAGGTGTAAGACTAAACCAGCTTACATTACTAGTAATATGAGAAGAACGTTATTTTTGTATAGTTAATTGCCTGAGAAATAAAATAAAAATTCACTAGAAATCACTTTAATATTTTTGAACTTAATTGTCCAGTTTCAAACGTGAAGATAACCATTTCAAAATCAACATGTTATCCTTTAATGTTATTTTTTACTGCATGGATATAGTGTATCGTTTCAAAGCCTGTTAGATAAACCTCGCATTTGTTGAAATAAAAATTTTGAATAGCTTTAGGGGATAAATGCTCATAAATTAGTAGATTTTATTTTTCTAAGAGCATCTCCATTTCATTAAAAGTAAAGCATGACTTCATAGGTTCACCACTCGCAGCTGCCATTTTTACCATATTGCTTACTCGATTAGAAATCCCTTCTTCATGAAATAAGTTTTCATCTGCATAATCCATTACGATTGAGCTGCCTGAAGGCATATATGCAAACAAATGATTGAACAAGTTTGAGATTTCCTCTTTTGTTAAATAATACGAAACTCCTAAGAGGCTAAAGAAAGTTTTCTTGTTGTTAAAGCCACTATCTATTAGACGCTGATAAGAAAATTCCTTTGTAAAATCCATTGCTACAAAATGAAGATTATTAGGTAGCTTGAAATTAGTAGCATCTATTCTATTCTTTTTAAATTCCTGAGTTGCAGGATGATCTATTTCAAAGATTTCCAAGATGCTTTCTAAATCTGGATGTCTTAAGCTAAAAGTATCTAAACCTGCTCCGAGAATAACATATTGCTGTACGCCCAATCTAATTTCATTTAATAGAACTTTTTCGCAATACGATGCACGGGCTAATGGAGTAGGGGAGAGTTGTATTTGGACAATCCATTTTAGGAGCTCTTCGGAATCTCCCTTTAATTTTTCTGCTATATCTTTGTTAAAGAATTGTATACCTTGTACCATATTCTCTTGGATCTTTTTAAACTCAAGCTGCGTGATTAAATCTTTTGCAAGATAGTCATCAATAATTTTTGGGATATCAAATTGACTATGATAGGCTCTGCTAAATGCCACGATTAATGAAGTTAAACTGGATTCACTTTTCTTCAAGTAAATACACTCCTTCAAATTTTTTGTCAAGTATTTTGAGTGGTTAGTTTCTTTTGTTAGAATTTTGTGATAAAATTTCCATGCTTGAAAGAATCTGAATCGAGGGGGAGATATTATGGTAATCAAAAATAATAGTAACGTGTATAAAAAGGGGAAGACGTTTAACTGATAACTAAAGCGTTTTCCTCAATTTGAAAGGGGAAAATCGTTTGAAACAAGTATTATTAATTATTGATGTCCAACAAGCCTTATTAGAAGGGAATCATGAAGAAAAGGCTGTATATCAAAAAAATCAGCTAATCCATAATATTAACCTTGTGATTGACAAAGCACTGGAAGCAAATATTCCAATAGTATTTATTAGGGATCTTGACGTTGCGGGAGGCATTGGCGAAGGGTTCGAAATTCATAGTGGTATAAATGTACCTAGCCATGTAAAACTCTTCGATAAAATGGCTACCAATTGCTTCTACGGTACAAAACTTCTAGAATACCTGCAATCTCTAAAAACGGAACATATTGTTGTGATGGGCTGCTCCACACAGCATTGTATTGATAGTGCAGTAAGAACAGCAACAATTAAGGGAATGGACGTTACCTTAGTCGGAGATGGACATTCAACAACTGACAGTGATGTTTTAAGGGCAGAGCAAATTATTAAACATCACAATAATACGCTCCACGGTCACTACAATGTGGAGAATTTTTCAGTTGTTAGAAAAGCAGAAGAAGATTTATTTCATCCTACACATGACTCTTATAGGTAAGTGAATCAATAGCAACTACATTTTATTTGTTCAGTTAGTTGAGAGTTTAAAAAAATTCACAAATGCTTGGGAATTTTGCCTTCCACAAAAAAATGTGGAGGGCTTTTACTACATTGAAGGAATATAACAATCTATTTAATATCTCTGTGTAGTTTTAAAACTTAATGATGAATTTTTAATAATCCATTTGAATTTATGCTCTATGCAATAAATTCTACATTTAAAATAGTATTTATTTGTATAAATTATTTATTTAATGGAATAATGATGTATATTGGAATATCAAGCTAATGTTAGAATATGGAGGTATTAAATATTGGGGAAATTCAGAGATAGAGTAGAAGTATCTTTTATTTCTCACTCATCACAATTTGATTATCTTAAAGAAGATATTCAAGAATTAGCTGAAAAATTTAACTTCAATCATCAACAACTTTCTAAAATATTAGATTTATCTATAAATGAGTTGGAAGATTTATTGAATCATAAAGGTAATATTACGAATGAACAACAAGAAAAAATTGAGAATAAAATGACTATGTTAAATTTCGGATTTGAAAGCTTTGATGCCAAAGAAAGAGTAACTTTAATATTAAATAATCTGTTATCGGATTATAGGCTAACTACCGAAAGTTTATCAAAAATTATTAGTGTGGAAGAAAAGGAAATTATAGATTTCAGAAAAGCACAATTAATTGATAGAAATGTAGAAATGAAGATATGTGTGAATGTAATCATGCTTCACTTTGTATTACATAATTAGTATCATTTGATATGAGTCTAGTATTCGTATAAAGAGTTTTGGAATTGTTGGAGATTCATTTCGAGCATCATCGTTAATGTTTTGTTCATTATGATTTAGCAAAGATACTATAATTTTATATGTTATAAGTAATAAGTAATTGAAAATTTAGCGCTATTAGAAAAGGTGATTTTTGATGAGTGTGCACATTAGAGCCTTATTAATGGGAGGAATTGTGGGTCTCTTCATCTATATGGTTGAAGATTTCAATTTGAATTTTATCTGGAAATTCTCCTTATTATTAGTAGTTGTTACTATAATTAATACAGTAGTAGATCGATTATATAGGCATAAGAACGAAGACATGAAATAATAGGAAAAAATTATTAGAGTAATGTACAGTCAACATTATCGAACTCCGTAATGTTGAGAATATTTTTTGAATAAAATTACAACTTTGTAGAATGGATAAATAATATCCAATTTAATAGTTTATGGTTTTTAAAATAACAAAGCAGGAGTGATTTTAAATCTCTTTATAGAATAGGATTTATTGGTACCTAATTAAGACGAGAGAGGTGAAATAAAATGGGGCAAATTAAAATCTATGGTGTTAAGGACAGCTTAAATCCTATTAAGAAAACATTATCGAATATTATTCATTCTTGTATGATGGATGCACTTGAATATCCTTCCGATAAGAAATTCCATCGCTTTTTCCCTATGGATAAAGAGGATTTTTATTTTGCAAGTGAAAGAACTGAATCATATATCATAATTGAAGTTAGTATGTTCAAAGGCCGAACGATTGAGGCTAAAAAACAATTACTAAAGCTATTATTTGAACGGATAAATAACCAATTAAATATACATCCTCAAGATGTTGAAATTACAATTTTTGAAACCCCAAGACATAATTGGGGAATAAGAGGATTACCAGGAGATGAGTTAGCACTGAATTATAAAGTCAATGTTTGAGCTAATAGGAAATCAATTAGTCATTACTTTTTTAGCTTATAGAACTAAAGGGTGTTTTAATTAATCCATCGACTTTATAAAGTGTAAAATTATAAGGTTTTTATAAATGTTGATATGAACCGATTTCAGAGGGGGTTAGCTATAAACTAGCCACAATCGCTTTTAAACTCTCACTAGATACGGATACAGCTTGGGCCTACATCTCTTTTAAAACGTGGCCATAAACCGTATGGATCGTCTCAGGAGTATTTCCTAATCGTTCGGCAATCGCCTTTACAGAGATACCATTATTCATTAAGATCGTAGCATGAGTATGCCGTAATCCAGGAATTGTAGTAGCTGGCAGTCTAACAGCTTCCACAATGCGATTAAATGTGGGGTTTAGCCCAGTGGAATAAATATCACCATGCAATCTCCGACCATGAGACAGAAACATGCTTTAACAGCCATTCGGTAGCTCTGTAGCTGCTGCACCACCATATCATCTACTTTTATGGTACGCTCACTATTTTTGTTTTCGTTGATCATATAACGTTATTCCCTCTAGTTTGCTCAATAGTTATTGAACTGCCCCCTGTCAAGTAGACAGTGAAAATAATAATAAGCTTTTAAGCGGCTTGAGCCCTGTATTCTAATGGGCTTAAGCCGTTTAATCGTTCTTGGGATCTATCATTATGTAAAACTGGAGATAATCCTTGATCGATTGTTGTAACGTTTTAAATGTTTCGTACTTATATAAATAATACTTTTCACACTTCAATGTTCCCCAAAACTATTCCTTTGGTCCGTTATCTATATATTGGCTTACACGGGACATTCTATGAATCATCTCTGTTCCATCTATTCTACTTTTAAATCCATGTGATGTGTACTGATAGCCACGGTCACTATGAAGTAACGGCTGTTCTTTGTCTTTAAAAGTAAGCATTGCTAAATCAATAGAGTAACAATGAATTGAATAAATGGGGAGGACTATATGTACTGTATCGTAAAAAAATATTTTTACAACTTTTAGATCGGGTCGAACGGTTGATATATCAACATTTATAGAGAATGGTATTTATAGAATGCTAATTTTCAGATGAGATGCAAATGCGGCAACCAGCCACATCAATACTCGATTAGATTAATTGATGAAGGACAGCAATATGGAAGGACCACCATTATGAGTAACCACTGAAGAAATGTGTAATGAAATATTAGGTGCCAAAATTGCAAATCTTGAGATTCATATTTATAAAGCAATCGATGCCAGTAATCTTTACACTTTCTTAGTTTTATCTGGGCAGTTAAATGAATTATAAGCAAAAGAAGATGAATCGTTCTTACAAAATGCAAAATTTTATTGGTATATCTTGTTATTTATTGCGCTAATTGTTATTTTAAATACAATGTTGCAAAGAGGGATGAATGCAAGTAATTAAAGATGTATTGACCTCAGAAAATAAATTAATAAAATCAAAAATACTTAGGAGATGTAGAAAATTGAAAAAGATTATGAACAAGACA
>Ga0213824_1001841_pt1 | contig 11229 bp, 6 predicted proteins | sample MC6MC0906MG_FD_179892 | JGI IMG/M metagenome (GOLD analysis project Ga0213824, IMG submission 179892) | Enriched soil aggregate microbial communities from Iowa State University, Ames, United States - MC6-MC0906-MG | ecosystem: Environmental > Terrestrial > Soil > Unclassified | place: USA: Iowa...
CGATGTAGCACAGGGCCGAGGCGCCGATACCCACCAGCGGCGCGACCCACGGCGAGGCATACGCCAGCACCGCGCCCACGGCATAGGCAAACAGCCCGATAAGGTTGTAGCGTGGCAGGCGTACCGTGGCCAGTGCCGGGTACTTGCCGCGGTGGCGATACCAGAAGTCAGCCATGATCACCCCGCCCACTGGTGGAATGATCGAGCCCAGCAGCACCAGGAACGGGATCAGCATTTCGTACATGCCACCGATCGCCAGCACTATGCCAACCCCGGCCGCCAGCAGGGTTGCCGTGCGCCTGCGCTCGCTGCGCAGCAAATGGCAGGCGGCGGCCGACACGTTGTAGATGGTCGGCCCCTGGATGGTCCACAGGTTCAGGCACAGCATCACCACCGCCGCGAACGACAAGCCCTGCAACATCATCACTTCGACGATGTCGGCCTGCTGGTAAACCATCGCGCACCAGGCACCGGCCACCACCATCAGGCCGTTACCCACAAGAAACGCGACCACGCTGGCGATCACCGCCACCCGGCCGCTACGCGACAAGCGTGTCCAGTTGGTGGCTTGGGTGGCGCCACTGGCGAAGGTGCCGAAGACCATGGTCACTGCTGCCGAAAAGGTCATGGTTTCGTGCGGTACTACTGCGGCCAGGCCGGCAAAGCCACCGACATCGCGGGTGGCAATGTACATCGAGACCAACAGCAGCACGAACATCAACGGCACCGAGACTCGCGACAGCACGTCCAGGCCCTTGAAGCCGATGATGGCAGTAATGCTGAAGCCCAGGCCAAACAACACCATCAACGGCACGCTGAAACCTTCTGCCAGCCCCAGCAGCTTCACCAGCACGATGGCCACGGTGGCTGTGCCCCAGGCGTACCAGCCCAGTTCAGCAAAACCCAGCAGAAAGTCCGAAAGCCGACTGCCCGCTTCACCAAAACAGAAACGCCCCATCAACACAGTGTTCAGCCCGCTACGCGCGGCGATGAATGCCAACGCAGCGGCATACAAGGCCAGCAGGCTGTTGCCAAGGGTGGCCACCCACAACATGTCGACAAAATTGAAGGCCATGCCCAGCTTGCCGCCGGCGAACATGGTGCCCGTGAAAAAGGTAAAGCTGAACAGCACCATCGCAATCGGCAGCAGGCCCTTGCGGGCGGATTGCGGGGCTTCGCTGAGGGGGAATTCGCTGGGTGAGCTCATTGCACGGGGCTCCGGGTGGTAGTTGGGAGCTGGAAGAGCAATATGCGGGCCGCTTTTTTGAGGGCCGAAACCCGGAATCAAATCGGGCAAGCAGCCCAGGCATCAGTGTGCACTGTGAACAGTAAAGTCACTTTTATGCGCTGTGGAAGTGTGCTGAACGACTTATTTTGAGGCATTCATGCACCAAAGCGGGCCTGAGCTGGGTAGGATTCACTCAGGCAGTCAACCACTTTGGGGCTGCTGTGCAGCCCCAGATTGAGTCGCTCTCCGCCATAAAAGCCGGTCAGCGTCAGGCTGATCCGGGGTGGCTCTCGCGCTGGCTGAAGTAATGATGCTTTTCGCCGTTGAGCAAGAAGGTGGTCTGCCTCGCAGTTCGAAGCTCATCCCCATCCCGCCGCCTGCTCATTTTCATTCATTGGCTCAAGGCGCTGGGCGGTCTACACACTGGTAGCGCAAACTTGAAGACTGCGGCACCCCTAGCGAAGCTTTGCTGTCAGAGTCCAATGCACGCAGCCAAAAGCTATTTCTAAAGCGGACGAACGTGCGTCACACCCCTCTCCATAGCGCCGGTGCACGCCATGCTCACCACTCCGAATTAAATATGCCTGGGAATACGTCATTGCGGGCCTCCGTTCTGCGCGTAGCGCGCATCGTCCACAAGAAAGATGTCCCTGGGCAGGCGGAAGCTGCGCAACTTGAGCAATGCCAGCGGGCCTTCCGCCAACTCCGTACGCAGGTGCCAGGTCAGGCCCAGACCATCCGGGGCGCTCAGCACCACCCGAAAACGGCTGTCGCCGTCGTCCAGCGCGGCCACGCTCGCTTCCTCAAGCAGGCGAATCAAGCCCCAGGTGCCCTGGTAGTCCGCATACAGTCGCTCTCCACCATGGATGCTGGTCCAGGTCAGGCTGATGCCGGGATGGTCGCCCTGCCCTGGCCAGCGAAAGCGCTGCCAGCGCTCGCGCTGGTTGAAGTAATGATGCTTTTCGCCGTTGAGCACGAAGGTGGTCTGCACCACGTCCTGTACCGGCTTGCCTCGCAGTTCGAAGCTCATCCCCATGCCGCCGTCGGTGTACAGCACATCCGCCAATTGGCTGAGTTGGTTGATTGCGTCCAGGAAGGCAGGATTGAAACGCAGGCCCTGGCTCTGACGGGGATCGATCACCCAGCGACTCCCCTCTTTACGTACCAGGCCATTGAGCTGTTGGTTCAGAAACTGCTCGATGCGCCCGGAGTCGGCGCGAATCATCTGCCCGAGCATTGGCAGGGAGGCATCACTGCTGGAAGCGGCGAACGGGTAACGGTTGTCGAATGCGCCCTGCCACTCATCGACGATGGCGCGCTGCCAATCCCGGTTAACGCCCGCTGATGAAGGCTGCAGGATCTGCTGCCAGGCCTGCGTCAACGGCTGCACGAACAACGCATGGGCCACAGGGCCCCATTCTGCGCCCAGGCTCGCGGCAATCAGGTTGCCGTAGGACTGCGCGTCAGTCAGGTCGACGCCCTTGCCTTGAAACACGGTCTGCGCCAGCGCTTGCGTCATGGCCTGCGGGTCTGGGGCATTGGTTATCTGCTGCAGCTTCAGGCGCACGCTTGTGACGCGCGTGAGGAAGGCTTGCAGGCTTAGCTGATCGTTGCCGGATCGGCCCTCGGGGTCTTTGCCGAGCAAGGCCATCAGCGGGCCGAACGTACTGTCGAGTGGGCCGCCAGGCGCTTGAGCAAGCTGATCGACCATCGGCGGCGCTTTCTGCCCGACCAGCTTCTGCGCCGACTCAATCAGCGAGTCGGCCAGGGCCTGGCCACGGACACCCGCTTGCCCTTGGTAACTCAGGGTGTTCATCAGGGCGATCAAGGGCGACTGGCGTGCATCGCTCATCACTGTCAACTGGGCGATCACGTCATGCAGGCTGTCGCTCTGTTGCCAGCGCAGGCTATTGAGAAAGGCCAGCCATGCGCTGCTGTAATCCCGGAAATAGCGCGCTGTCAGCCGCTCTTTCAGTTGCTCAGGGCTCAACTCTGCCGCGACATCACCGACGTTGTCACTCAGTACCCAGTCGATTTCCTCTCGACGGGCCTTGGCAGCGTCATCGATGGCCGCGCGGACTTGGCCCTCCCAGGCTTCGCGGGTGAACACGCCCGGGACGTGATCGGTGCTGGTGAACAGGGAGGTCGCGTCTGCGTCGCCAACCATCTGCTGCAAGGCCAGCGGGGGATAGTGGTTTGCAGCGGTGTCGAGGATTTGCTGATACAGCGTGGCTTCGGCGTTGCGTTGGCCCAGTTCAGCGAGCAGGACCTGGCGAACCTGGCCAATCAAGCGTGGGTTGGGCTTGATTGCCCATTCGGGGTGGTTGGGCAAATGCTCAGCGTAGAACCGCCACATGGCTGGCTGGTTTGCGCCCACACTATCGACCAGGAAATCGGCTTCGGCCTTCTCCGGACGGGCCAACATCAGGTAGGCCTTGAGCTGATCGTAAGCCTGCTGCGCTCGCTTGGCACGTGCCGGGCTACCAGGTGCGAGATTGACCAGCGCGGTGAGTTGTCTCTCCAGGTCGGACGCGGCCGGGTTACGAAGAAGGCGGTCATTGGCCTCGACATACAGCGGCCACACCGCCTCACGCAGGTCATCGGAGCGGTTCAAGCCAAAGCGTTGATACCAGGGCGCGCCGTGCTCGCCACGGTAATCCAGACGGGATAGCTCACGAACAAGCTCGGCCAGCGCGTGCGCGGGATCAGTGGCGGCCTCGGGCTGTTGTAACATCCGGTATGCAGCTTCCGCTCGGCCGAGCTCAGCTCGGTTGCTCGTGAAGGACAACAGCAAACCAATGCCCCAGACTGCCGCTACTCCGAGCGTCGAGGCGTAGACGACTCTGCCCGGGTTCCAATCTAATCTGCAGGGTCGGGCAGAACGGTCATTGAGAATTCCAGACCAAGCAGGGTCTTCAGGCCAGTAGTGCTCAATTGCCATCGCCGATCCTGACCTATGAACTGGCAAGCTGAACCAGACGCCACGTATCTGGATGCCACGTGTTGACCTTCCTGAAAGGGACTCAATCAGGCGACACCATCGAGCAGCACCGTCAATTTGCAAGTCGCGAGCAAGCCGCAGTAAGAAATCGTGGGACATGCTGTTCTGCATCTGCGCCAAACCTCGTGCGCGCAGCGAGCGCTGCAGGGCGCCCAAATGCTCTTCCCAATGAACTGCGGCCCGCCGAGTAGGAAGCAAACAGCCAACCGCCTCGATGGCGCGCCCCGACTGGCCCCATTGGCTTTCACAGATTTGCCACACATGCACAGGCAATTGCCTGCCTAGAAAACGGCTTACATCCTGCAGGTGATGAATGCTCGCACTCATTGAAGCAGCGTCGTCGACCTGGCGTTCGCTCAGCGCCCAAACGACACCATCAATGGCGCGCCAGCGAAACTGTCGTTTCCATTTATCGAGTAACGTTGTGTCTGGTTTAGAAATGAGACTGCCGCCATACAGAAGAACAACTGCCCGGCCAGACAGCCACTGTCGATCAATCAGACCAGGGACGATGGCATTGACGTGAGTAGGCTCGCCGAACACCCACAGCAATTGGATTTTTCGCGACCAAAACCAGCCGTACTGCTGGCGAAGATGCATTCGACTCAAGGGAATTCTGTCTGCAGTCGCGCCATAGAATGCATGCGAGGCTTCGGGTCGAATCTCTCCTACTGGCTGAGCGCCGCCCTCGGTGAGATGACGGTAATTGGAAGCACCGAAGCGACGAGCAAGCACCAAGCCAACAATCGCAACCAGCACAATCAGAAGAGTGATACCAGGCAGTACTACTGATAGATCCCACCCTTGAACGCTACCGAACGCGAAGTTCAAAACTGAGGGATAAAGCCAGAACGCCACTCCCACCAGCACGAAAATCAGTAATGCAAAGGAAAGCACAACGATCAGCAACCGCACCCGCTTAATTTGCATATGAAAATCCTAGGTCATAAGTGGCGAAACGGGTGTCAGTACCGTTCCCCACAGCGGCGCATCAACGCAGCGCACGCCACTCAAAATTAGTTGTGGTCCGCAACCAAGTTGAACCGTCTGCGCAGCCAGGGCTATTGCCACCCAGGGGGATGCCGGTCCCGGATGGCCAAGTAGCGCGTCCAAGTTATGAATGTTCCGGTCAGAGCGCAGCGGCAACTCGACCTCACTCATTACGGTCGTTACTGCTGCGTGGTACTTCTGTCCGATACCTGATCGCCAAATATGCTCGATACTGTTTGTTTGCAAGGACGCCCAGCACACTGCCTGTTGCGTGGCACGGATCAATGCCCCGGCAGACTCGCCACGAGCCTGTTCCGGCCTATGCAGGTTGGCCACTGGCAGTAATGCAAGTTGAGTCCCGGGGTTACCTAACAACAGCCATACCGCTGTTTCAGCCGTGCCTTGAGGCGCGTCTGGCGCTATCACCACTGAGACGAGCAAGAGCAGAGCCTGATCATCGCTGCGTTGGTCGAGCCACTGATCCACCGCCTCCAGCCCCCTCCAGGCAATAGGCGTAACGGTTTGCCGAATACCCGACTCGGCTAACGCTTTCTGCCAGGCCTTGCCCTGCCTGTCTTCGCGCAGCGAGCTATCAATCTCCAGCGACAACGCAAGCTCCACATCATCTGCTAGCTCTGCGAGCTGAACCGCGAGGTCATTGAGGAGCTTCTTCAGGATCCTTAGAAGCGCCCGTTCGGGGTTCTCGTTCACATCGCCCGGCAAAAGGGAATGACGCACCGTTCCCCCAGCTGATCTAGACGGCTGCGCCTTGAGCACGCTAGTCCCTTCAAGAATGGCCTCAACTTGCAACAGTGAATCCAATTGCCTCGTACGCAGGGCCGTGTACACACTGGTCGCCAATACTTGCTGATGGCGCCGCCCCTGGCTGAGCTTGCAATCAAGATCAGCTGCGCGAGCATCGTCCCAGCCATCGGCATTGTGCTGTTGTACCAAGTAGTACAGCACCCGCAGACCAGATATAAGGCACCATCCGAGGAATGACACACCTATTGCAGCTCCCCAGACAACGGCAGTTTGCTCCCGCAGATCCACCTCTGAAAACAGGGCTACACCAGCGCACCCGAGAAGCAGGAAGATTGGAAGCGAACACAGCCAAAGCCATAGCCTGGGTCTACTTGGCCGGTCAGCCTGAGCTGGTATGCGATCAAGCTCTACAGCCATGGGCTATCTCGCACCAGCGTTAGGCATTGACGAGATCAAAACGCACCCGCAAGCGCAACGATGTCCGTCAAAAGCAACTGGCACACCGCTATCTCTGAAAGCGGAATACCCTTCTGCGATCACTGTAGGCCCGTGGCCTGGAATAGGGCAGCTGACAGGATCCCCTTCACGAGCCACGTCAATACCGCCAAAGCGCATTGAGCTAGAGCCCGCAAGCACGGTTCCGCCTCCTGAAGTATTGTCGCCAACCCGAATTACTCCTTTCATCTCACCACCTCAAAAAATGCGTTACCCACCAGCCAGGCCTTAACGCTATTTCAGGCCATGAATAAAACTCACCTCAGCTATTTCTCAGCTATTGACTAGTGACCATTAACCCTCAACACATCACGCAGCTTATTTCGTGCCCCATCACTCAAATTACTAAATTTTTCATCAGCTAAACGCTTGTAGTACTTCAGATTCCCTTCATCAAGCGGATCACACACCAAAAGGTTCCCTAAAGAATCACCAGGCGAATCTGAAAAACTCAATCGCCCTGACACATACTTCTCAGCAGTAGGCGTAGTTTCAAGCAAATTCAGATCTTGAAAAACGAAAGTTCTCCACTCACCAGAATCAGTAAACTCTCCACCGCAAAATTGCCCCGTATCTCTCGCCACAATGCACCCACTCCTAAGGTCGATCAGTTCACAATAAGCAACCTCATGAGAATTACGCCCCCGTTCATCGCCCTCTGACTCCACCTGATTAACTACTGCATACCTACCATCAGAGGAAATCACCGGAAATCTTTCATATTCAAACAGACCACCTTTATCCGCAACGCCGTGTAGTTTACGCAACACCTTTCCATTATATACTAGGGCGAGAGCTTGATAGCGATCGCCTAGCTCGCCCTCATATAGCAATGCACGCCCCCCCCCTAAATCCACTTTCCTGGCGCCCTCATCAGCAGCCACTCCCCCAACGCTCAAGAAGAGCAGGAATGCAACAAGCATGTTATTCATAGCTTCGCCTTAAGGTCATTAAATCGCTTTTCCGAGTTCGTCATCCTGCGGACCGACGCGTAAACGTCTAGTAAATTGCCCTCGTGTTTGTCATGGTCATCACCCCATTCCGTCGGCACCTCTGAAACATGAGGATACTGGGAGAAAAACTTTTTCAAAGCACTTCCAAAATCCGCTCTAACATACCCAGGCCTATTGACGTGCTGATCTAGAACGGCTGCCCTGCCAATTTTTGTTCTTAGGTACTGACTGATGCGAAAACCAGGATAACCGGAGGGGTAGAGGCTCACTGCTAAACGCAGCCTCCTTACAAAATCCATTACCTGCTTTGCCATGAACTCTTCACTTACTATAGCATTGGAAAAAACCGCCAGCGGCTTTGATGGCAACTTCCGACCAATCCTCTTGGCTTCCGCATCAAAGCCCTCACGCAGAATCTTCTTCAGATCAGCGCCGGTGACACCTCCATAATATAGATACTGCACTCCTCGCTCCTCCTTAACTTCCCACCCACATCTAAAGAAAAGCCGCTCATACATATCCGGATGCTCACTCTTAAACTCATATACCTGCTGCGGCAGTTCCCCACCCCCTCGTGAATTTATAGTTTTCTGCATCGCCCCAACGCTCAAAATCTCACTATCATAGGATTGCAGAGCATCCAGATTCCCTTCATTCTCAGACATAGCCACCAAGATATCTCGTTCATCGCCAGATACCTCTCCACTGCTCACAAGTCCGCGCCAACCCTCGTAATCCTTTAAACCGATTCGTCCAGAGTATGCAGGTCCATATTGAGGATTTTCTCGCCCATATGAAACGGTAGAATATATTGCACCCAAGCCCACACCACACGCACAACCACTTTCGTTTAAAAAATTGTTTAAAAGCCCTATCGGGTGGAAGTGATACACCACTCCCTCATTCGACACCCCAATCATATTCGCAATTTCCGCCCACCAACTCAGCTGCTCTATCCGCTTCTTTTCTGCAAGCCAATTGATATGAGGCGTCGACCCGGCATGACCAAGCAATTCATCCAAAACATCCCACTTTTGCGGCCGGTAATACCATTCACTTTCGCAATAGATGATCAAGCGTGAGAGCGCCTGAGCGTGCGCAGGAATTCGCATTGCCTCCCGCAACTTTTCCGCTGTGATATTTTTATTCCCATCACTATCAATGAGATCAAATAACCGCTCCTTGATAGGCCCCGTATCACCAGCATCCGCCATAGGGCCATATCGCCTTAATTGCTCGTCTGTCAGACGCTTGAGTGAGCGTAACGAAGCAGCCATGAATTCTGGCGGAGAAGTGTAATCCGTAATGACCTCATAGCCTTCCCAAGCCCACGGACTCGTCCATTGCTCGACGCCCTTCTCCACTCTCACCCATCCGTCTAGAAGCTGGTTTTTTGCATTATTCAGCAAGCCTTCAAGACGATACCAACTGCAGGCTTTACGCCCACCCGCCTCGGCTACTGCAAGTTTATGTGTAGAAGGCAACCCATCCAGCAACGACTTGGGAACGAACAAATCGGCATCACTTAACTGCCTTTCGTCGTTTGGGGTCGGCGGGCGCTTTTCTCCGAAGTGGTCCTTGTGTGCCACCACGGCTGTGCCCTTTGCCAGCTTTAGCCAAGTCTTGTCTTTTGCCGAAAGACCCTTTTCCCAGCTTCGGCACTGAATAATAAAGCGCTCCACGTCGCCATCAGTAAAAACTTCCAGGTGGAGCTTTTTCTCAGGTTGGGCTGCAGCATAATCTTGGTACTGGCCGATATGGCCTATCAATGCACCTGCCTTTATGGGCAATGGCTTGTCAAGCACATATATTTCATCGTGCAGCCTAGGTACAGGCAAAGCCTGCAACGAATCGAAATGAACAAACTGCGCGACACTTTCCAATTTCCGAAGTTCGCCCTCGCCACTGATTTTTACCTGCGTACCTTTGGGCAGATCAGGCTTGCGCACGCTACGGTTGGAATTTATATTTTCATAAATGGTCAGCCCAGCCTTTGCACGGTACTCCCCGTCCTCGGCCGGCTCCAACTGATCGAAGCGAACGTACCCGAGCAGCGTCCCGTCAGCACCCACTAATCTTGCTGGACCCTTCATATTTTCCAGCCTACGATACGCTCCTTCCCCACTGACTCCTACTATTGCTCCCTGCGGGAGCAGATCAATGACGGCCCCTCTTTTCTCCTGGTGGCGCACATTAAGACCCAGTTTTCCCGGCAGATTTGGATCTACATCCTTCGCGGTCATCGGGACAAGGTAGTCCTCTTTATTTTCCCAGAATCCTGGACGCGCTAACGTAGGCGTACTCTGATAAACCGCTCCCTCCTCCAAGTGCATATAGAGGCTATAAATAATCAAGGATGGAGGAGGATCATTGCGCCCCTGAATCATGGGCGCCTCTATTCGATGACGAACCAATACAAAATTTCGAGAAAAGGGCTTGGGGATCGGCCTTTTGTTTTGAACGTAACTCGTCACGGGTGAGTTCATATCAGTACGGTAAGCCACCACCTCACCATCTGCTATACAAACAACGCTGGACTGTTCAAGTACACCCGCAGTACCACTGTCAAAGTGAACGCCTCCATGCCACAGCCCCCCTGCTCCCAGTGGGTAATAACCCGCTGTAGCATTCGCCAGTTGGGTAAGCTGATCTATAACATTGACTTTATTTTTTTGCTTGAATGGATAATTCCAATTCTTTACGGGTTGGAGCCTAGTGATATCGGCTGCAGGCGAGCTGATTGGTTTCCCATCAGGCGTCGGATAGATCGGACCTACAGATTTCTCCGTCTGAGGTTCAACGACTCCCCCTCCAAACATATCAGCCAACCACTTCAAGCTACGCTCAGCCATGACACATCACTCCATATCTCAGAGAATAATCATCCTGAAAACACTGTAAACTTCAACAAATCGGGATCATGGTCCGCTAAAGGAGGCATCGAGGTAGTCTCTGCCACCTGCTTTGTAGGCTCTTCTAGATATTCGAAGCTAGCAGCCTTAATTAGACAATCGCCCTCCGTACCAGATTCAATACTGCAGGCTTCTATAGCGATGTAACTTCCCCCCGCATTCAGCGTTATCTTCTTCTTCGCGGTGATGCGGACTTCATCCTCAGTACTGGTAATTTCCAAACCATGCCGAGCCATTAGCGACAGCGCATCGTTCTGCGCCTGAACACTCACCGGCCCTTGGTTGGCTATGAGCTTGATGCCCAGCTTTCGAACAAATACGCTGAGCCCCTGCCCCACACCAACAAACAAGCGCTTGACCACACTCATATCGGCTTCGCCACCGGCGTTCAGCATCAAGTTTTTTTGCGAGGCCAGTTGCAGATGCCCACCGCTGGTCAGCGAGATACCTTGCGGCGCACTGAGCAGCAGGACCGAAGACTTGAGGTGTTTCAGGTCCTGTTTGAGCATGTCCAGTTGAGCCTGAACGTCTGCGGGCTCCGCCTTGCTCGCTTGGGCGTCATTCGACAGTGCGTCCAGTTGTTCTTTGGCCTGATCCAGTCTCTCCAGCGCAGCGGCCATTTCGAGGATGCTGCCCTGGGCCCCAGGCTGTGCGTCAGCGCTGATGAAGACGCCGCTGCCGCCACGGATCGCGGCATGCCCATCGGTGCGCAGTTCCGCGCCCTCCCCGCGAGGCCGGCGATCGGCATCGACCAGATTCCCCAGATTGAGCTGGCTCTTACCACTGTGTTCAGTACTGAGCTTGACGTGCTCCTGCCCCCGCGTATCGTCCATGCGCAACTTGTTGTTCGCGGGTGTGCGCAACACGTTGCGTTTGTAGTTGCGC
>Ga0213824_1001844_pt1 | contig 11213 bp, 7 predicted proteins | sample MC6MC0906MG_FD_179892 | JGI IMG/M metagenome (GOLD analysis project Ga0213824, IMG submission 179892) | Enriched soil aggregate microbial communities from Iowa State University, Ames, United States - MC6-MC0906-MG | ecosystem: Environmental > Terrestrial > Soil > Unclassified | place: USA: Iowa...
CCGTTCCGACTGAGTGCTTTCCTGGGGGCGTCCGATGAGCCGCTTCACTCGCATTGCTCGCTCCAGGGTCTCATCTGTGACGCTGAATCCCCGAGGAGTCACTCAATCTACACTCCAATCAACCACTGCTCATAGTATTTTCTTTTGGGATTTCACACAAATGTATAGTAATCAATTGAAGTCTTAACCATCACTATTTTGCGCAAAAGTGTAGCTTTGATAACATTTTTCAATGCGAAAGCAGAGTGGTAGCAATAAGTGGCTTTATGTAAAGCAACGAAGTGATTCTATACATAAAGTGCAGGACAACAACTATAGAATTGCCCCACTATTCTCTCCATTTAATGATGGTGAGTAACATGCCTTTACTTTTGAGAGAAGAAAATATTTAAAGTTCTACACTATTGCTGATTGGAGTGGAAGGCTACTCGACTCCCGTGGGATAGCGAGACAGACGAGACCCTGCACGGAGCGTCAGCGCAGGAAGCGGCTCGTCGTTCGCCCACAGGAAAGCGAGTAGCCTGGAACGGAAATCACCTTCATTTGACTTAGTAGTATTCACAAAGAGTCCCTTGACCATTTAGTTTTTCAACACTATGCAATTACGCTGGGGCGTAATTGATTGCCTACACTACATGAAAAACAAATCTTGGAGAAACACTTGACCTTCAAGTTGGTTGAAGGTTTACCATTGGAGTTGAGAGGTGTGATGATGTGAAAAAATATATGACCATTCAAGAGTTCTCTGAAAGAACAGGTATAGCTAAAAGCACACTACGCTTTTATGAAACCAAAAATTTACTACTACCAGAGGAAAGGAGCTTAAATGGCTATCGAGTGTATGCAGACAGCCAGATTGCAACAGTAAAGTTAATATCCACTTTGCGTTTGGCGGATGTTCCTATTAATGAAATTCAACATTATTTACAGGAGCAGGATGAAACGAATCGTCAAGAGATGATGCAAAAGTGGATTCAACATATTAAGAAAAAACGAGATTTATTGGATATTAGTCTGCGTTATTTAGAAAGTGATTCTATTCGAGATGATATTTATTTAATTGATAAAAATGATGAAAAAATTATTTGGTATACAGCCAAATCTACGACAGGGAAATTTGGAGCAAGCTTTGCACAAAGAGCAAATGAATTAAAACAATTAAATATCCGTATTAAAAGCTACTACTTAAATTATTTATCGGGGCAAGACGAAATTAAAGCCCAAATTGGCTTTGGCGTTCCAGTAGACACAAATTTAAATATGCCTATAGATTGTGATTTTATTGAACATATGCCTGCTTGTATATGTCTGGCATTACCATTTAAAGAGCATATGTCAACGATTAAGGATGGCTATATTAAATTACTACAATATGCACTTCAACATAAATGGGTACCCACGCGCTCCATTCTAGAGTGGTATCGAGGGGATGATTTTACACAATTAGATTTATTATTGCCTGTTATTCAAATGGAGTAGGAGTAGATTTAATACAAAATTAGGAAGGTGAAATATGAAACGATTCATCCGTTTTAGTATGAAAAATGCTTTAACAATGCTATTAGTCATACCTCTTATTATTGTAGGAGGAATTTATTCATTAAAAACATTACATATGGAGAAGTACCCAAACGTCGATATGCCATATTTGACAATCATAATTCCTTATCAGGGAGCCTCGCCCGAACAAGCTATGAATGATATTGGGGAGCAAATGGAAAGGGAGTTCCTCAAGCTTGAAGGAAGAAAAAATGTTTATACAAACGGTGTAATGAATGCGGTCTATTCGACAATCGAATTTGATATGACTGTGGATATGAAGGAGGCAGAGCAGCTTGTAAGGAGAAGTGTGGATAGCTTACAATTGCCTAAATTAGCAGGTGAACCTCAATATGAATTAACGAGACCTGGTGGAAATCCAATTAGTTTTACAATGGGTATATATGCGCCAGAAAAGCACGACGAAGTCCAGAAGTTTGTAAGGGACACAGTTCTTCCACGATTAACTGTTATAGAGGGGATAAGTGAAATAGAATGGAATGGAACAACAGAAACCTCTGTATTTATTCGACTTTTACCGCAAAAATTAATAGCATATGGTTTTACATTCAATGATGTACGAGAAGCGATTGTAGCAAGTAATCTTTCTATGCCGACTGGAGACATTACTATTTCAAATGAAATTTTACCAGTACGAATAAATAGTGCGCTTACATCTATTGAGGATATTAAAAATGTAAAGCTTTTTCCGAAAGAAGGAGAATTTTCTACAAAAACTTTAGGTGAAGTAGCTGAAGTAACAGATGAAAGTAACTATACAAATAATATAACACGCATTAATGGCAAGGAGGGTATCAGTTTCAGTATTATTCCTGAGGGTGGCGCCAATGTAGTAGCAATCGTTAATCAAGTGAAAAAGGAAATGGACTCTATAGCTATTCCAGAAGAGTATAAAGTAGAGATTTTGCTCGATCAATCTATTGAGGTTAACCAATCCGTCCAGTCAATGCTCCGTGAAGTATTTTTAGGTGCATTCATGACAATTATCATCACCTTATTATTTTTAAAAAATATTCGTTCGACTATTATTGCCGTCATCTCAATCCCAGTTTCAATTTTTGCATCGTTTCTTTGGCTTAAAGCTATGGGGTATACATTAAATATTATGACACTTGCAGGTATTGCTGTAGCGGTTGGACGTGTTGTAGATGATTCTATCGTCGTTATTGAAAATATATTTAGGAGAGTAAGGGCTTCAAAGGAAAGAGACGAAGAATTAATAGAACAAGCAACAAGTGAAGTTGCAACTGCGATTACTTCCTCAACCATAACAACAGTTGCTGTTTTTCTTCCACTTGCCTTTGTACCAGGAATTGTAGGCGGTTTTTTTAAGCCACTTGCATGGACCATCGTCATTTCATTGTTAATTTCATTAATTGTTGCAATCACTATTGTTCCAATATTGTCAAAGGTCTTTTTATTAAAAACTACGCCTAAACTCTCACATGAGAATGTCCTTCAAAAGTGGTATCGAAAAAGTTTAACTTGGGCTTTGCATCACCGTCTAATTACTTTATCTGTTGCGCTAGTAATTTTAATAGGCACTACTGTCAGCATTGCACCCGAGCTAGGGACAACCTTTCTACCACAGGAGAAAGTGAATCATTTCAAGGTTGAATTGACAATGGAAAATGGAACTTCCATAGAGAAAGCAACTGATGTGGCTGGTAAAGTTGAAAATATATTATTAGATCAAAAGGAAATTAGCCTTATACATACAGATATTGATCCGCAATCAAAAAATGCGGCGATTTCATTTGTAGTCAATGATTCTGTTGCGAATTTGTATGAATATGTCAGTGATTTGCGACTACAGTTAACAATAATAAGTGAACCTAAGGAAATTAAAGTATCAGGTATTGGAGGAATTATTGGGGGGGCAGAAAGCAAATATACGTTAGTAGTAAATGGTACGAATTTAGAGGAAATTAAAAGAGCGAGTGAGCAAATTACAGTTGCTTTAACGAAAGTGCAGGGTATGGAGAATGTGACAACGTCTTTAGAGGGGGAAGTACCTGAGATCATTGTCGATTTGGACGATAGGAAGCTTGCCGAAAAAGGAATGATGCCAGCAATGGTTGCACAAAATCTTCAAGCACTCATTAATGGTGATGTAGTCACAACTATGAAGGCTGCTGATGAAACAAAAGAAGTGAACCTAGGATTAAAAATGGATGAGATGACTTCGCTTAAAGATTTAGGAAAGGTCCAAATCAGTAATGTAATGGGAATTCCCGTCATGCTAAATGAAATAGGAGAACTAAAAAGAGTTCATAGTATCACTTCAATTTCACATCTAAATGGTGAAGAATATATTATGGTGTATGGAACCATTACTGATGAAAAAGTAGGAGATGTTACCGCACAGGCAGATAAGATGATTAATAATCTACAGCTTCCTGAAAATATTAGTTATTATAAGGAAGGTGTATCAGCTTCGATGGATGATGGTTTCAAAGATTTATCAATTGCCATAGGAATCAGTATATTTTTAGTATATTTGGTACTGGTATTTACCTTTAAGGAAGGAAAAGCACCATTTGTTATCTTGTTTGCTATTCCGTTCTCAGTTATAGGTGCATTAATTGGGCTTTATATTGTGAAGGAACCGATTGGAATGCCTGCGATGATTGGTTTACTAATGTTAAATGGGATTGTTGTAACGAATGCAATCGTTCTAATTGATAAGGTGAAGCAATTTGAAAGATGTGGAATGACCAAACCAACAGCTTTAGTGGAAGCAGGCGTTATACGTATTCATCCCATTTTAATGACAGCTATTGCAACAATGGGGGCTTTAATTCCCATGGCAATTTCGAATGAAACAGGGATGGTATCAAAGTCTCTTTCTGTTGTAGTGATAGGTGGACTATTTACTTCTACTTTTTTAACACTGTTTATTGTACCTATACTTTATAGCTTATTTCAAAAGAATAAAAAATCATTTAGCCATATTTAAAAATAATACGACAGAAAAGCGCGAGAAATCAACGTTTCTAAATTGATTTCTTACGCTTTTTAGTTTTGACCAGTTTGATCCCAGACTTTTTAACAATAATGTTTCGCTAGTACCATGTTTTCCTACGCCTAGTTGACATCCTTTCTTGGGGTTGAACCTGAGCAGATGGGAAAATCGGTTGAGGGATTTTACTTATATCAATTTCTTGATGAATAATTGTCTGTTTATCTTCATCCTCAAGATGAAGGTTATGATCCTCGGTTGCTTGGGTAATACCTGAATTATTACTTAAAAGTGGTGTTGTTTGCTGATTACTGTTTTCAATAGTAGTGGCAGTTTCATGATGTTCAGATGGAGAATGTTCTATTTCGGTTTCAGCATGAGGCTGCTGCACAGGATGAACATCCTTTATCACAAGGATTGGCCGCATCATATCATGATCTTCGTGCTCAAGAAAATGACAATGCCACATATAATGACCAATATGATCTTTCCAGTGCATAATAATTTTCGTCACTTTTCCTGCATCTGCTTTGACGGTATCCTTCCAGCCTTGTTCATAGTCTCGAGGTTCTTCAGGAGGTCCTGTAAATTCCAGCGTTCCTTCATTTTGATATAGCTCTAAATCAAAAGGACGTCGTTCCAATATTTTGAATTGTACTAAATGTAAATGAATGGGATGGATGAACGGTGTGGCATTAATAAAACTCCAAATCTCTATACTATCAAGTGCAGGTTTTTCTGTAGCAGGATCATGGTACATTCGATTATTTAATAAAAGCATCGGCCGGCCAAAATCATCCGTTGTAGCTGTTAATGGTAGATGTCTCTCGATATGCGCATGGTGAGGGTGCAGATCCATTGAAACTGCTAGCATATCTGGGATTTCACTAGTATCCTCACATTTTAAAGGGAGAGTAACTTTGAATTGCATAATAACATTTGTATGTTCATCGATGAAATCCTCATCAGAATTGACTACTATTATTTCCTGACCGTCACAATTAGAGAAATCAATAATGACATCTGTACGTTCAGCTGGTAATAATTCAACAGATTGTATTTCTCGGGGGGCTGTTAACAAACCGCCATCTGTCCCAATTTGAATCATCGGCTCTCCATTTGAAAGGCTGATGACATAGCCTCTTCTATTGGAGCCATTTAGAAAACGAAATCTATATTTACGAGGCTCGACATTTAAATAGGGCCAAACCTTACCGTTTACGACGATTGTATTTCCAACAAATCCAGGTGTAATAGATGGATGGACGGGAACTGGAAAAGGTGGTTCATCAGGATAGAATAGTGAACCATCTTCATTAAACGATTTATCTTGAATTAAAATTGGATATTCGTAGTTACCACAAGGCAAATTAGAACGCTCCTCAAGTGCATCTCGCAGTAGATAAAAGCCCGCTAACCCTGCATAAACATTTAAGCGAGTCAATGCCATTGCGTGGTCATGGTACCACATTGTTGTACCAGGCTGATGATTTGTATATTCATGGACTTCTTTATTGAATTTTGGTCCCGTATGCATATAGTCTCTTGTGTACCATGCTTCTGGATGACCGTCGCTTTCCCAATCTACATTTGCGCCGTGTAAATGTGTGACAGTTCTTACCTCTTGTGAATCGTTGGCAGCATGAAGCGTAAAATCGACAGGCAGAAAATGCTTTCTAGGTAATAGGTTTTTATATCTGACATAAATTGTTTTGTCTTTCTTAGCTTCAATCGTCGGGCCAGGATAAAGCCCGTTATAGCCCCAAATGATGGATTTTGGGAAATCCTTATGGAAACAGTGCTCTGCTTGTATCATTTGTAACTCATAATAATCTTTTCTTTGTTGACCTCTATAATATTTTGGTTTAGCAGTGCTTGGTTTCGGCAGCTCATCAACAAATTTTGGAATAGTAGCTGGATCAGCGGGGTTAATATTCATGGTCAAAACATCACGTCCCTTTTTCAATGCTTAGATTGCTAATTACTTCATCATATGGGTGAAAACAATAGGCAACTGGGACAATAATGGAGAATATTGTACTAATATATAAAAAATATCGACACTTCAGTAATAGCTGTGTGATTCAGATTTCAGAGGATAGTGAGGGAAATTAAGTAATCATTGTCATTTAGATGACGGACTGTGATTTTCAACCATTCAGTGAATTAATAGTTTGTAAAATTTGGTAAATGTTGAAAAGTACGGACTACAGGACACAGTTGTTTTATAATTGAACGAATAGTTAATCTGGGGTTTGGAGAAGTGGTGATACGTTGGAACTAACATTGGAACAATTAAATAAAACAATAATGGAAATGCGAACAAAAGGCCTTTTAGTTGAAGCCTTAACCCTTGCTGAACAAGGTCTATTAGTAGCAGTAGAGAGTCAAAATTATAAACATGGACTGGATTTGTATTATCAAAAGATATTAATACACTTCGCACTAGGGGACACATTAAGTATGGTAAGTCTTATTCCGGAATATGAAGCGTCTTGTCAAAAATATGGGACTGCAAAAGACTTCATGCATTATTACCTAGTGATGTCTTTATTATATGATGTAGTTGGTTTTAGAGAAAAAACAATCGAAATGACAAAAAAATCAATCGACTATGCACTTGATCTTAACGATTTAATTATGCTTGTCCGAGGTCATAATAATTTATGCTACCTTGAGGTTGAGAAAGGCTGCAACGATGAAGCACTGCAAGCTGGTTTAATGGCTAGAAAATACAATCAGCAATTATCGAAGAAGCTACCTGAATTAGCTAGGCTACATGATATTCGTATTAATAATAATTTAGCCGATGTTTATATTTTTAAAGGAGATTTTGACACAGCACAAACTTTATTGGACTGTACGTTAAATTCGACGATTATTCAGCACCATAATCGTGAAAAGGTGGCTGCTTTGTTTGGTTATGGGTTTTTATATGAAAAACAAGACAGACTAGAAGAGGCAGTGAACTATTACAAACAGTCAATTGCACTGGCACAATCGTATGGGGACAATGTTATAACTAAGAAAGTAATGCGTTTACTTTTAAATGTACTGTATCAGTTGAGTTGGCGAGATGAAATTTTTGAAGTGCAGCGTGAATATATTGAGCTTTCCGAGAAAATGAGCGTAGATAATTTGCTACAGCAGGTAATGAACTTAGAATTTAATCGCCATAAGGAAAAGCTCGAAAAAAAGGCACTCTATGATCCTTTAACGGGTGTCTTAAATCGGCATTTCTTAGATATTAAGATAAATGAGTGGTTATATGAGGCAAAAATCAACAAGCAATTTGTTGGTCTGGTTGTTTTAGACCTTGATTATTTTAAATTGTATAATGATACGTATGGTCACTTATTTGGTGATCGGGTTTTACAAATTCTTGCAACTGGCTTACGGGATTTTTTACAGGAAGAAGATGCAGAGATTATTCGTTTTGGCGGGGATGAATTTGTCATTTGTATTTGTCATGAGCAGAAAGAATATGTAAAAGAGCTTGTCAGAGATATGCATTCCTACTTACTTACCTTGACGCTGGATCAACATGCTGAAAGTGAAACACTGAAGGTGAGCATGGGCACATGTATCAATGAACAGAAAAATTATGACTATAAAACTTTATTTGAGCATGCAGATCAATGTTTATACCAAGCTAAAAAAAATGGGCGTACCAACTGTATTATTGATGAATTGTAATGAATATTGTCATCGTTTTTTTAAAATTCCTATTCGCATTCGTGAATAGGAATTTTTACTTTGAAAAGGCTGTCATTTTTTATCTATGATTGAAAAATAAAAATACCTATTCGGATCATTTGAAAACCTTATTCTAGCAACGTACAATATATGAAATTAAGAAACACGACAGGGCAAAATTGTTGTATAATGTTGTGGTATGAGGAAAGAAAGCAGGTTGACCAAATGGAAAGCAAAATGAATGGTTACGCAGCTTTAGACATGCTAGATCAGGCATTCGTGTTAAAGCATAAGTTAGATGTGAAACATAAGGTGAATAAATGAAAAACTGGTTGATTTTCATTTCTGTCTTTATGGTATCATTGTCACTTGTCATTGGTATTTTAGTACTCTGGAAAGCCGAGGCTCCGTTCCGTTCAATTGAAGAGAAGGCTGAACAGTTGGCACTTGATGCCAAGGCCCTCGCAATTGTTTCGGAGTCCTACACATATAATGGCAAACATTCGTATGTTACTGTATTTGGAGTAGACGAATATGGTGATAAAAAAGCCGTCTTTGTTCCTACGAATCTAGAAGCTGATTCAATTCAGGAAGTATTTTTGAAAGATGGTATTAACGAAAAGCAAGCATTATCGGTTTTTAAAAAGGAAGGGAATGTACAAAAGGTACTCAATATGAAATTAGGCTATGAGGAGCCTGGTGCTGTTTGGGAAATTACATACCTAAACGATCACGATAAGCTCAACTATGTCTATATTATGTTTGAGGACGGCGATTGGTGGAAGCGCATTACGAATTTATAAGAGGAGTAGATTCCAATGAAAAATTTATTAGCAAACCGTGTAAAAACTTTAACACCATCTTCAACTTTAGCCATTACTGCGAAAGCTAAAGCGTTAAAAGAGCAAGGAATTGATGTCATTGGTTTAGGTGCTGGTGAACCAGACTTTAACACGCCGCAAAATATTTTAAATGCTGCCATTGACTCAATGGAGAAAGGTTTTACAAAATATACACCTGCTGGCGGACTTCCAGTACTTAAGCAAGCGATTATTGATAAATTACAACGAGACAACAACCTTACATACAAGGCTAATGAAATCATTGTAGGTGTTGGTGCCAAGCATATTCTCTATACATTGTTCCAAGTTATTTTAAATGAGGGCGATGAAGTCATCATTCCAATTCCTTATTGGGTATCCTATCCTGAACAAGTAAAGCTGGCTGGCGGTGTGCCTGTTTACGTTGAAGGTACAAGAGAACAAGGCTATAAAATTACAGCGGATCAATTAAGAGCTGCCGTAACTGATAAAACAAAAGCAGTCATCATAAACTCTCCTAGCAATCCATCAGGTATGATTTATTCTCGTGAAGAGCTAGCAGAACTTGCTGCTGTTGCAGAAGAAAAAGATATTTTAATCGTGTCAGATGAAATTTATGAGAAGCTTGTATACAATGGTATAGAGCATTTTTCAATTGCACAACTTTCTGATGCAGTGAAAGCACGTACAATCGTTGTAAACGGTGTAGCAAAATCTCACTCTATGACAGGCTGGCGTATCGGGTATGCTGCAGGAGATGCAGACATTATTAAACCAATGACTGATCTTGCATCACACTCTACATCTAACGCAACAACAACTGCACAATATGCAACAGTGGAGGCATACAATGGACCACAGGACGCAGTAGAAGAAATGCGTCAAGCTTTCGAATCTCGTCTTGAGAAAATCTATCCGCAGTTAAGTGCAATTCCTGGCTTCCATGTGTTAAAGCCACAGGGTGCATTCTACTTATTACCAGACGTAGCAGAAGCTATGGCTCATACTGGCTACGATTCAGTGGATGCATTTGCTGCAGCTATTTTAACAGAAGCAAACGTAGCAGTGATTCCAGGCTCTGGCTTTGGTGCACCAACTACAATGCGATTATCTTATGCTACATCTTTAGAACTATTAGAAGAGGCAGTCCGCCGTATTGATGCATTTGTCAAATCAAAGTGGCAAGACTAATCCTTCTAACCAACTTTGGAGGATTTCTATGAAAAAAATTATGATTCAAGATATGCCAAAACATATCGGTGAAACAGTCAAGCTAGGCGCTTGGTTATCAAACAAACGTTCAAGTGGGAAAATTGCCTTCTTACAATTACGTGATGGCTCTGGCTTTGTACAGGGCGTTGTTGTGAAAGAAGACGTAGGTGAAGAAATTTTTGCTGTTGCAAAAGGTATGACACAAGAAACATCGATGTACGTTACAGGAGAGGTTAAAGCAGATGAGCGTTCAAGCTTTGGCTGTGAACTAGCTGTAACAGGTATCGAAGTGCTGCATGCTGCAACAGACTTTCCGATTACACCAAAAGAACATGGTCCCGAGTTCTTAATGGATAACCGTCACCTATGGCTGCGCTCTCGTAAACAACATGCGATTATGAAAATCCGTAACGAAATTATTCGTGCAACTTACGAGTTTTTCAACAACAACGGCTTTACAAAAATGGACCCGCCAATTTTAACTGGATCAGCTCCTGAAGGTACTTCTGAGCTATTCCACACGAAATATTTTGATGAGGACGCGTATCTTTCTCAATCTGGTCAGCTCTATATGGAAGCGGCTGCGATGGCATTAGGAAAGGTCTTCTCATTCGGTCCTACGTTCCGTGCTGAAAAATCAAAAACACGCCGTCATCTAATCGAATTTTGGATGATTGAGCCAGAAATGGCCTTTGTGGAATTTGAGGAAAATCTTGAGGTGCAGGAACAATATGTGGAACATATCGTGCAATCTGTACTAGCAAACTGCAAATTAGAACTAGAGCGTCTTGGTCGTGATACTTCAACTCTAGAAAACATACAAGCACCATTCCCTCGTATCTCTTATGACGATGCGATTAAATTATTACATGAGCAAGGATTTAACGATATTGAGTGGGGCGATGATTTCGGTGCGCCACATGAAACAGCTATTGCCAATTCATTTGACAAACCTGTATTCA
>Ga0213824_1001846_pt1 | contig 11206 bp, 10 predicted proteins | sample MC6MC0906MG_FD_179892 | JGI IMG/M metagenome (GOLD analysis project Ga0213824, IMG submission 179892) | Enriched soil aggregate microbial communities from Iowa State University, Ames, United States - MC6-MC0906-MG | ecosystem: Environmental > Terrestrial > Soil > Unclassified | place: USA: Iowa...
CCAGTTTCAACCGGGCGCAAGCCCAAGCGATACGCAGCGGTAGTTCAGTCGGTTAGAATACCGGCCTGTCACGCCGGGGGTCGCGGGTTCGAGTCCCGTCCGCTGCGCCATCTTCGCCTCGAGGCCCCTTGAACGCCTCGAAGCAAAACGAGAAAGCGACCTTCGGGTCGCTTTTTTCGTTTCTGCGCCCGCGTAATCAACATTTACACGATGCTGACAGACTCTTCACGGATCAACGGTTTCAGTGCAAGGGCGCTGTGATGCACAATAGGCACCTCTCGACTTACCCGGAATTCGCAATGACCAGATCATCCGTCTTTGGTGCGCTCGGGCTGGCCCTGGTGCTGGCGGGCGTGTCCGGTTGCTCCTCGAAAAAAACCGCCATCTACGAGCACGAGAACTTCGATGACTCCGGCACCTACTCGCGCAGCTTCCCTGTCAGCGAGGCCGGCTCGTGCGAGGCTGCCCGCAGGGCGCTGTTGAGCCAGGGTTATATCATCACCAGCAGTGGCCCCAATCAGATCGCGGGCAACAAGAGCTTCCAGCAGAACAGCGATAACCACCTGCAGATCAGCTTCAGCGTCACCTGTGCGCCCGACAGCAGCGATGAGCAGCGTTCGACCATGTTCGCCAACGCGCTGCAGGACCGTTACGCACTGAAGAAGTCCAATACCTCGGCCAGCCTCGGTGTTGGCGTATTGGGCTCTGTATCGATGCCGATCGGCTCCAGTGACGACTCCATGGTCAAGGTCGCCAGCGAAACCGTCACCGCGCCGCAGTTCTACGAGCGTTATTTCGCACTGGTCGAAAGCTACCTGCCCAAGCCGAAGAAGGTCAGCAAGGCCAAGGTCGAGGCGCCCGCGCCAAAGGCCGAGAAGGCAGCGCCTGACCTTGGGCTGCCAGAGCAGGTATCGGCAGCGCCTGTGGCCGCTCCTGTAACGCAGGCCGCACCCGCACCCGCGCCAGCGGCCATCGCGCCGGCAAATGAAGCTGCAGCGGCGCCGGTGGTGGATGACAGCCAGGGTTCGCAACCTGTCGCGCCGCCGTCGGAGGCTGCGCCCATCCAGGTGCAGCAGGATGCACAGCCCGCCGAGGCGGCTCCCGCACCGCTCTGAATGCATTCAGCCCGGTACAGACACTGTTACAGATGAGCGGCGATAACTTCCCAAACACCTGCTACGTTTACCACTCATGAGCTTGTCATCATTTCTTCATCCAGCCTGCTTAGGTTGAAGGCATGACCCACGAAGACAAATGAGTGAAGAGGACGCAGGGCAATGGATGATTATCAGGAAGAGCTGCTCGAGTTTCAGGCCTACGAGCTGGACACCCCGGAACCTGCCGAAGACGCCACCGAGCTTTAACCGACCTGCCGCTGGTTGCGGCGGAACTCCCCGGGTGTCAGGCCCGTCCAGCGCTTGAATGCGCGCTGGAAGGCCTCAGCCGACGCAAAACCCAGCAAATAGGCAATCTCGCCGAATGCCAGCTCCGTATCACGGATATAGGTCTCGGCCAGGTCGCGCCTTGTGTCATTGAGCAAATCGCGAAAACGCGTGCCTTCTTCGGCCAATTTGCGCCGCAGCGTCCAGGTGGGCAGTTGCAGGCGCAGCGCCACTTCTTCCAGGTCCGGTTCCCGACCGCCATTGAGCAGCGGGCCGAGCAGGTGGGTAATGCGCTCACCCAGGCTGCGCACCCGCGTGCGTTGCAACATTTCCGTTTCACACAGCTGCAGCAGGTGCTGCCAGGTGCTTGGGCAATGCTGTGGGTTGGCCTGCTCCAAGGTGGCGCGGCTCAGGCGCAATTGATTGGCGCTGGCGCCGAACTGCACGGCGTTGCTGCACAAGGGCTGGTACTGAGCGGCATAATCGGGGGCGTCGAATTCTATTTCCAGGCGTTCGGCCTGCAGCGGTGTGGCAGCCAGGGCCGCAAGCTGGGCCAGCCAGCCGGCCAGCAGCGAATCGACGACGAAACGGTTGTAGGCGTTGTAGGGGCTGATCGAGTAGAAGCGCAGCCAGGCGCCCTGGGCATCTTCCTGGAAGCTTGAGTGGCCACGGTAGTTGGCGGCATACAGCGGCTCGAAGCGCAGCAGCGTGCGGGCAGCGTCACCCAGGGTTGGCGCTTGGGCCGCCGTGACGCCTGCCAGGCCGGCCTGGGCCAGCCGGCTCAAGCGCCCCATGTGCAGGCCCAGGGCCGGCTCACTGCTCAGCGCGATGGCGGCATGCCCCAAGTGCATGTAGCGGGGGATCGACAAGCGCCCCCCGGCTTCGGCCAGGCGTGTGGCATCCAGCCCATAGCGGCGAAGCAATGGCCGCGGGTCGTGACCAAGGCCGTGCAGGGCCTCGGCCAGGGGCTGGACGAAACCTACCGACAGGTCGCCCAGGCGCACACGTGGGCGGGCCATGGGCCTACAACCACACGTTCAGCAAGCGCGCGCCGTGGCTGGGCGGCCCTGCCAGCAACTCGCCGGCCTGGTGGGCAAAGCCCTGGCCGTCGCTGCTCTGTTCCCAGAACTGCCCACGCATGAACACGCTCATGCTGCTGACCCCGGCGCCAGCGGCTTGGGTCAGGCGCTGCCAGGCAGTCTGCTCACTGACTTCGCCACGTTGCAGGGCCAGTTCGGCGGCGGCGTCCTGATGCCGGTTGCCGCGCCACGGCGCATCCCAGCTGCCCTTGCCGCTGAGGAACACCGGGTTGGCGATCAACTGCACCTGTTGTTGCGCCAGCTGGCGTTGGTTTTCCGGGTACCAGCTGTCGCTGCCGATCAGTACGCCAAGGCGCCCGGCCGGGGTCTGCACGACCTGAAGCGGGAACTGCCGACCGTGATGAATGTAGCGCCGTACTTCGCTGTCGGGGTACTGCTGGCGCTGTGGTTGACCCAGCAGCGAGCCATCGCCGGCAAACACCAGGCTGCTGTTGAACAGCGGGCCGCTGCCGGCGTGCAGCACCCCCTGTTCCACATAGGGAGCCGGTAGAACGATCGAGCCGGCCACCAGCGTGACGCCGAACTCCTTGGCCAGGCCGCCGAACAGTTGCTGGTAGTCGCTGGCCATCTGCTGGGCCTTCATGCGCAGGTGCGCGTCGGCGCGGCGGTCGTCGCCGTTGGCGCGCAGCATCGCCAGGCCATAGCGCAGCGGGTTGCTCAGCTCCAGCCACTGCTCTGCCTCACGGTTGCGGGTGACTTGATACAGCTCGTTCTTCTCGCCCCGCGCCCACAGCCAGGTACCGATGTGTTCTGGCAGCACCACGACCGTGCGTGGGCCGATCAGGCCTTGGGCGCGGGCTTGTTGCAGGTACGCCGAGAGCTTGCGGTGCAGGCGTTGCAGGTTCTGGTAATCGCTGGGGTAGAGCAGTGGCTCGACGCCCAGTAGGTTGCCCTGCGCGCCGGGTACGCCATGGTTCAGCGCCAGCTCGATGCGCAAGTCGGACAGGTAGTGGCCTTCTGGGCGCTGTTGGGTCCAGAAGCCATAGCCGCAGAGGGCGGTAATCATCACCAGCGCCAGGGCGCTTGCCAGGAGTTTTCGCATGCAGCGGTACAGCGCCTTGAGGAACGAAGGTTCCTAGGGTAGTCCTGCTGTGCGGGAGGATCAATAAGTTGTCAGTTTCGATCATTGAGCGCGTTCAAACGGCTGTTTAATGTCGCTGACAGATAAACGACGGGGCCCATCGAGGCACCCGCATTCCGTGATCACGCCACATGGGGAACCGTTCCATGGCTGCCGACCGCTATCCGCACTTGCTGGCCCCGCTCGACCTGGGCTTCACCACCTTGCGCAACCGCACCCTGATGGGGTCCATGCACACAGGTCTTGAGGAGCGCCCGGGTGGCTTTGAACGCATGGCCGCCTATTTTGCCGAGCGTGCCCGGGGTGGCGTCGGCCTGATGGTGACCGGCGGTATCGCGCCCAACGATGAGGGCGGGGTGTATTCCGGCGCAGCCAAGTTGAGCACCGAGGAAGAGGCTGACAAGCACCGCATCGTCACCGAGGCCGTGCATGCCGCCGGTGGCAAGATCTGCCTGCAGATCCTGCATGCCGGGCGCTACGCCTATAGCCCGCAGCAGGTCGCGCCAAGTGCGATCCAGGCCCCCATCAACCCGTTCAAGCCCAAAGAGCTGGACGAGGCAGGCATCGAAAAGCAGATCGTCGATTTCGTCAATTGTGCCGTGCTGGCCCAGCGCGCCGGCTATGACGGCGTGGAAATCATGGGTTCGGAAGGCTACTTCATCAATCAGTTCCTCGCCGCCCACACCAACCACCGCACCGACCGTTGGGGTGGCAGCTATGAAAACCGCATGCGCCTGGCGGTGGACATCGTCAGCCGGGTGCGCGACGCCGTGGGCCCGAATTTCATCATCATCTTCCGCTTGTCGATGCTCGACCTGGTCGAGGGTGGCAGCACCTGGGACGAGATCGAACTGCTGGCCAAAGCCATCGAGCAGGCCGGCGCCACGCTCATCAACACCGGTATCGGCTGGCACGAAGCGCGCATCCCGACCATCGCCACCAAGGTGCCGCGCGCGGCATTCAGCAAGGTCACGGCCAAGCTGCGTGGCGCGGTGAAGATCCCGCTGATCACCACCAACCGCATCAACACCCCGGAAGTGGCCGAAACCGTGCTGGCCGAGGGCGACGCCGACATGGTGTCGATGGCCCGGCCGTTCCTTGCCGACCCGGACTTCGTCAACAAAGCGGCTGAAGGGCGTAGCGACGAAATCAACACCTGTATCGGCTGTAACCAGGCCTGCCTGGACCACACCTTCGGCGGCAAGCTGACCAGTTGCCTGGTCAACCCGCGTGCCTGCCACGAGACTGAGCTGAATTACCTGCCTGTGCGTGCCGTGAAGCGCATTGCCGTGGTCGGTGCTGGCCCTGCTGGCCTGGCAGCCGCTACCGTGGCCGCAGAGCGTGGCCATGAGGTGACCCTGTTCGACAGTGCCAGCGAGATCGGCGGGCAGTTCAACGTGGCCAAGCGGGTCCCGGGCAAGGAGGAGTTTTTCGAGACCCTGCGTTACTTCCGCAACAAGGTGAAGCGCACGGGTGTCGACTTGCGCCTGAACACCCGGGTCGATGTGCCGGCGCTGCTGGAAGGTGGTTTTGACGAAATCATCCTGGCTACCGGCATCGCGCCGCGGACCCCGGCGATTCCGGGCGTCGAGCATGCAAAGGTGCTCAGCTACCTGGACGTGCTGCTGCAGCGCAAGCCAGTGGGTGAGGCGGTTGCGGTGATCGGTGCGGGCGGGATCGGCTTTGACGTCTGCGAATACCTGGTGCACCAGGGCGTGGCCAGCAGCCAGGACCGCGAGGCGTTCTGGAAGGAGTGGGGCATTGACACCCACCTTGAGGCGCGTGGCGGCGTAGCGGGGATCAAGGCCGAGCCCCATGCGCCGGCGCGGCAGGTGTACCTGCTGCAGCGCAAGCAGTCCAAGGTCGGCGACGGCCTGGGCAAGACCACGGGCTGGATCCACCGCACCGGCTTGAAGAACAAGCACGTGCAGATGCTCAACAGCGTCGAGTACCTGGGCATTGATGATGCGGGCTTGCACATCCGTATCGGCGAGGGCGAGCCGCAAGTGCTGGAGGTCGATCATGTGGTGATCTGCGCCGGGCAGGAGCCGCTGCGTGAACTGCATGACGGCCTGGTCGCGGCGGGGCAGTCGGTGCACCTGATCGGCGGCGCGGATGTGGCGGCAGAGCTGGATGCCAAGCGGGCAATCAACCAGGGCTCGCGCTTGGCGGCGGCGCTTTGACAGGGCAGGGGGCCGCTCTGCGGCCCCCGATTTCACTGTAAACTGCTGCCCATGGCGACTCACTTCCTCGACCTTCCCCAAGCCCCTCTGCAACCTTTGGATCTACCCTGGTTAACCAGGGCCGGGATCGAAGCTGCGGTCCTGCGGCTCGACCTGATCGACCCGCTGATCAGCGGCAACAAATGGTTCAAGCTGCGCCACCACCTGCTGCAGGCCCATCAAGCAGGCGCACCCGGGCTGATCAGCCTGGGTGGCAACCATTCCAACCACCTCCATGCCCTGGCCGCCGCCGGCAAGCGTTTTGGTTTCGCAACCGCCGGCCTGTTGCGCGGTCATGCCCAGGACACGCCTACCGTGCGTGACCTGCAGGCGCTCGGCATGGAACTGCACTGGCTCGGCTATGGGGGGTACCGGGGCCGCCATGAACCCGGATTCTGGGAGCCCTGGCAAGCGCTTTACCCCGGCTGGCATTGCATCCCCGAAGGCGGTGGTGGCCTGGCGGGAGCCAGGGGATGTGCTTTGCTCGTCGAGCAGGCCCGGGCACAACTCACCCCATTGGGCTGGTCGGACTTTGACGCCTGGTGGCTGGCCGCTGGCAGCGGTACCACCTTGGCCGGCCTGGTGTTGGCCGAGGCGGGGGAGCACGCCGTGCATGGCGCCTTGGCGGTGCCGTTGGATCATGGTGTGCCCGAGGCCGTTGCGGCGTTGGCCGGCACTCGCGGCTATCACTTGCATGAGGCCTGCCGAGGCGGTTTTGCCAGGTTTGATGATCCATTGCTGGCGTTCATCGATGAAACCGAGCGCCACACTGGCATTCCCCTGGAGGCGCTCTACACCGGCAAGGCCCTGCTGGCCCTGCGCGACCAGGCCGCGGCCGGGCTGTTCGCGCCCGGCACCCGGTTGATCTTCCTCCACACCGGCGGCCTGCAGGGCCGGCGCGGTTACTTGTAGGGCAGCATGCGCAGCAGCGTGTTGTCGCGCTGCACGTAGTGGTGGTAAAGCCCAGCCAGCGCATGCAGGCCGATCAGCCAGTAACCCCAGGTGGCCACGCGCTCATGCCAGCCCTTGATGAACTTGGCCTGGTCCGGGTTTGCGCCGATCAGGTGCGGCAGTTCCAGGCCATAGAACGGCACCGGCTTGTCGGCGGCGCTAAGGATCAGCCAGCCGGCCAGGGGCAGGCCGATCATCAGCAGGTACAGCGCCAGGTGCATCAGGTGGGCGAGGCCGTTCTGCCAGGCCGGCGGCTTGGGCACGATGGGCGGCGCGGGGCGGCTCAGGCGCACGGCCAGGCGCAGCCACACCAGCACGAATACCGTGAGGCCGAGCATGAAGTGCAGGTCCTTCATCAGGTTGCGCTCGGCGCTGTCCTTGGGGAACAGCCCGCGAAACTCGATGCAGGCGTACACGGCGGCCAGCAGCACCAGCATCAGCCAGTGCAGGGCGATGGACAGGCGCGCGTAATGGGGCGCGGGGGAGGTTGAAACCATGGGCGGTCCTCGTCATCAGGTCGGGGTGGCGCTCTTGTTGGCGCTCAGGGGTAACTGTAATCGTTGCCGGGAATAAAGCTTTGCGCTGGGTCGGTGAAAATGGTGTTGTCCGTGCCGGCCCTTTCGCGGGTAAAGCCGCGAAAGGGCGGCGCAGGCAACCTCACACGTTCGGCAGGTGCGGCCAGCTATCAGCCACGAGAAACACCCGCTCAACCTCATGCCAGGCATCATCGGAACCCGGCTCAAGCCTCACCAGCATCTGCGCCGGTGCCTGCGGGTCTAGCGCGTGCAACCACGCGGCAAACTGCTGCGGCGCCCAGCACATATCCGCGTCGACCCGTGCCGCTGCCAGCCAGGCATGGCGAGGCAGCGGCTGCCAGCGTTGTTCGCCGGCCACTGGCCAATCCCCCCGCCGCACCCAGCGCCCACGCAGGTGCAGCGGATTTGCCCCTTCGGGTGGGTCGGCATGCCCCGGCCAGGGATAGAACAGGTAACCCGCCAGCCACAGGTGCGCCTGCACTTCATGAACCCCAAGCCCGGCCAGCGCCTCGCGGCTCTGCGCATCGCTCGACATGGGCAACTGATGCCCGGCCAGGTGCGCAAGCTTTGTGCCCAGCCGGTCATGGCAACCCGGCCCGAGCCATTGGGCGGGGTCACAGCCTTGACCGTTGCTTGGCCCCAGGTACAGCTTGATCGCCAGCTCCAGGTGATGAGTGCCGTCAGCGTCGCGCAGCAGGATGTCCAACTCGCCCAGTGTTCGGCCGCCCATGCGGATCGCCAAGTTGGCCGCCAGCAACTCGATACCCGGCGCCTGGCTCAGGGCGAATTGCCACAGGCCTTCGTAATACAACCCAAGGCGGCGGCTGGTGAGGGTTGCCAGCCACTCGCGCAGGGGCTGGTCGTCATTATCCAGCCGTTGCAACCACGCCTTCAGGCGCTGCGGGTCGGCCGCCCAGGCGCTGCCTGCCAACGGGTGGCGCTGGGGGCAAGGCGGTGCGCTGAGCAGCGGTGGCGACAGCAGGGTCCAGGCCAGGTCGCGCACGGCAGGGCGGCGCAACTGGCGGGGCAGCTCGTGGAGTTCGGCAAAAGGCATCATGCTGCGAGCATAGCCGGTTTGCCGCTGCCCGGTCGTTTCGCCCATAATCGGCGCATAGTCACCCGCCGCAGAGCCTCGCAGGAGCCCCATGGAGCAATTTCGCAATATCGGTATCATCGGACGCCTTGGCAGCTCGCAGGTGCTCGACACCATTCGCCGACTGAAAAAATTCCTCCTCGAGCGCCACCTGCACGTGATCCTCGAGGACACCATTGCCGAAGTGCTGCCCGGCCACGGCCTGCAGACCTCCACCCGCAAGCTGCTGGGCGAAGTCTGCGACCTGGTCATCGTCGTCGGCGGTGACGGCAGCCTGCTCGGCGCCGCCCGCGCATTGGCCCGGCACAACATTCCGGTGCTGGGGATCAACCGCGGCAACCTGGGCTTCCTCACCGATATCCGCCCCGACGAGCTGGAAGAAAAGGTCGCCGAGGTGCTCGACGGCCACTACCTGGTGGAAAACCGCTTCCTGCTGCAGGCCGAGGTGCGCCGCCACCATGAGGCCATCGGCCAGGGCGACGCGCTCAACGACGTGGTGCTGCACCCCGGCAAGTCGACGCGGATGATCGAGTTCGAGATCTACATCGACGGCCAGTTCGTCTGCAGCCAGAAGGCCGACGGCCTGATCGTCGCCACCCCGACCGGCTCGACCGCCTACGCGCTGTCGGCCGGTGGCCCGATCATGCACCCCAAGCTCGACGCGATCGTTATCGTGCCGATGTACCCGCACACCTTGTCGGGCCGGCCGATTGTGGTGGACGGCAACAGCGAGCTGAAAATCGTCGTCTCCAAGGACCTGCAGATCTACCCGCAGGTCTCCTGCGACGGCCAGAACCACTTCACCTGCGCCCCTGGCGACACCATCACGGTCAGCAAAAAGCCGCAAAAACTGCGCCTGATCCACCCGCTCGACCACAATTACTACGAGGTTTGCCGCACCAAGCTCGGCTGGGGCAGCCGCCTGGGAGGCAGGGACGACTGATGCTCGATCCGGCGCGCAGTTTCGACATCATCGGTGACGTGCACGGCTGTGCACTGACCCTCGAACGCCTGCTCGACGCCCTCGGCTACCAGCGTGTCGGCGGCGTCTGGCGCCACCCGCGGCGCCAGGCGCTGTTCCTCGGCGACATCGTCGACCGTGGCCCGCGCATCCGTGAGGCGCTGCACATCGTCCACGACATGGTCGAGGCCGGACAGGCCTACTGCATCATGGGCAACCACGAGTACAACGCCCTGGGCTGGGTAACCCCCGCGCTGCCCGGCAGCGGCAAGGCCTATGTGCGCGAGCACACGCCGCGCCATGCCCGCCTGATCGACGAGACCCTGACCCAGTTCGCCCACCACCCTGGCGACTGGCACGATTTCTTGCAGTGGTTCTACGACATGCCGCTGTTCGTCGACGCCGGGCGCTTCCGCCTGGTGCATGCCTGCTGGGACCCGCGGCTGATCGAACCGCTGCGCCAGCAGTACCCCGACGGGCGCATCGACGAGCATTTCATCCAGGCCTCGGCCGTGCCCGGCAGCTTTGCCGCCACCGTCTGCAACCGCCTGCTGCGCGGCACCGACATGCGCCTGCCGGACGGCCTGACGCTGACCGGCGGCGACGGCCTGACCCGCGCCTTCTTCCGCACCAAGTTCTGGGAAGAAGACCCGAAAACCTACGGCGACATCGTCTTTCAGCCCGACGCGCTGCCTGACGACGTGGCCCGTACGCCGCTCAGCCACACCGACAAGAACGCCCTGCTGCGCTATGCCGAGGACGAGCCGTTGCTGTTCGTCGGCCATTATTGGCGCAGCGGCCGCCCCACGCCGATCCGCGGCAACCTGGCCTGCCTGGACTACAGTGCGGTGCTTTACGGCAAGCTGGCGGCCTATCGGCTGGATGATGAAACCCAGATCGACCCGCACAAGTTCGTCTGGGTCGACGTCGACCGACCGCAGGCCAATCAATGAATATCGTCGAAGTGATGCGCCTGCCGCTTGCGGTCGACCTCAGTGGCTTCGTGCACCTGTTGCAGCGCCTGCAGGTGCCGCACCGGGTCAGCGAGGAGGGCGAAGTCCAGGTGCTCTGGGCCCCGGAAACCATGGCCGCGGATGTCCTTCAACTCTACCAGCGCTACCCCGACGGCAACGCCGACATCGAAGCGGTCACCGACCCTGTGGGAGCGGGCTTGGCCGCGAAGGGACCGACGCTGGCCGAGCAGGCGCGCGCCTGCAAGGTCACCGCCGCCATTCTCATCCTCTGCCTGATCGTCGCCGGCCTTACCCGCCTGGGCGATAACCTCACCACCATCAGCTGGTTCACTTTCCTCGACTACCGCGTGCAGGGCGAATACCTGTACTTCATCCCGCTGGCCCAAGGCCTCGCCGATGGCCAGTGGTGGCGGCTGGTGTCGCCGATGCTGCTGCACTTCGGCGTACTGCACCTGGCCATGAACGGCCTGTGGTACTGGGAGCTGGGCAAGCGCATCGAACTGCGCCAAGGCCCGTGGTTGCTAGCGGGCTTGACCCTGCTGTTCAGCCTGGTGTCCAACCTGGCCCAGCACTACACCAGCGGCCCGAGCCTGTTCGGCGGCTTGTCCGGTGTGCTGTACGGCTTGCTCGGCCATGTGTGGCTGTACCAGTGGCTGGCGCCCAACCCCCACTTCAACCTGCCCAAGGGCGTGCTGGTGATGATGCTCATCTGGCTGGTCATCTGCCTGACCGGCGTGGTCGGCCAGCTGGGTTTTGGCCAGATCGCCAACGCCGCCCACGTCGGCGGGCTGCTCATCGGATGCCTGACGGGCCTCTTGGGTGGAATGGTGGCCCGGCGTAAACTGTCCGCTTGATTTAGGAGACGCTATGTCCACGTTCGCGCAAATGATCGAAAACATCACCCCG
>Ga0213824_1001847_pt1 | contig 11205 bp, 23 predicted proteins | sample MC6MC0906MG_FD_179892 | JGI IMG/M metagenome (GOLD analysis project Ga0213824, IMG submission 179892) | Enriched soil aggregate microbial communities from Iowa State University, Ames, United States - MC6-MC0906-MG | ecosystem: Environmental > Terrestrial > Soil > Unclassified | place: USA: Iowa...
CTCAGGGCCGCCATAGGTTCAATTCCGTCTTAGGTCTGTCAAAGGTCAGGCAGACTTGAGCAGACAGGTTCCGCAGGCCCTCGAAATGTTGATCTTGGCCACCTCAGGCGGCCGGCTTGCAGCGTCGATAAGCTGCTGTACGTCGTGGCTTGGCCCATACCGGCGAACCACCCCGACGAACTCTTCAACGTCATGGCCGCGCATCTCAAGCTTGGGCATGCCGTCTTGGGTGAACGCTGGGGCGCCGTACTTATCGAGCTTGTGGCCGATGTGGTACAGCTCGTGCTCGACCAGGGCGCAGAACTCGGCCTCGGTGCACTGGGAGCAGTAGTCGGCCGCCAGGGTGATGAGAAACTCGGGCTCTTCGCCGAACCAGCCCCGCATCTGCTGCTCTTGCCGAGCCTTCTGCCAGCCGCCCGCGCGGATCATCAGTTGCTCAGCCTGGCCCAACACTGACCTGCCCTTCTTCGCGAAGCTGGACGACGCCCACATGACGCCGACGCTCGCATCGAGCAGATGGGCGTGCTCTTCGTTGTGGATGCTGCCTGTGCTTGCGAGGATCTCGCACTGTATCCATTCCCAGAGTTCGGGAGCGGGCTTGAGGATCAGGAATGGCGATTCGAGCAGGTCGTCCGGAGGAATTGGTCTGCTCATTCCTCACCCATACCTTGAAATGATGGCCTGTTGCCGGTATTGATAGTGATCACTTTTGCATAAGGAAAAATGCACATGAAGTACAAAGTCGTCACATCCAGCCCTGCTTGGTATAAAGGCGTTACAGGCAAGGTGTATGCGATTCACGACGAGTCCGACCGAGTGCGGGGAATCCCATACTACGACGTCGAAGAAACTGCCAATTCAGTATGTGAGGCGCTGAACAACGGCGACAAACTAACTGCGGAGCTACGCTACAAACACAACCATATTTCGAAAACCGCCGAAATCATTACTGTGTTTGAGTCAGCAGAGGATGTTCTCTACTACCACGTACAGGATCAATTGCCTGCCACCGTCTCGATGTCTTCTGACTCGGCGGAGCACCGTCGCCAAGCCCTATCTGAGGCCGGATTCAGCGAACCCGTGGTGGCCTGGATGCCAGCCAAATAAACGATTGAGGGAGTGCTGCATCTAGCTTATTTGCAGCGCTCTATCTATTCGCGCCACGAAACGGCGCACCTCGATTTTGTGGCGCGGATCACTCAGCCGGCTTGCAGCGCTCGCAGTCCAAGTGCCTGCAGATCCAGCGCTTGACCCGTGGCCACCAAGTGACCATGAAGATGTGCCGGACGCCAGCCATGGCCAGGGTCGTGTGCAAGGTGAGCACCGCAGTGGTCTGGCCGAAGAACAGGCTCTGGTTGCGGGCGGTGACGACGAATCCGCTGATGGCGATCGCTGAATAGATGAGCTTGCCGATCACCCCGTCTCGCACCCTTCCGCTCAATACGCACCAGGTCGCCCAGAAGGCGATCAGCCCGCAGGCGATGGTGTTGATAGTTTCAAGACTCATGGCTGGTTGCCTCCCCCGAACCTTTGGCGGATCAGCGCCCAGAGGTCAGCGGCTTTGATGGCTCGGTTGATCGCGGCAAGCAGGGATCCGCCGAAGGTGCCGAGCAGGAAGCCGACGCCGGCCACAGTGTTGGGCTCGGTGACGCCGAGGTATGCGCTGACCATCCCGGTGAGGTACAGGGCGCAGGCCACGCCTGTGATCAGGAAGATCATCCAGGCGCGCCAATCGGTCAGGTCGTCCTTGTGCCACCAGCTGGCGACGATGACGCCGAACAAGCCGGCAATCAGCAGATCAAGCCTGTCGAGCAGGCGGTGAAATGACTCCATGCGCTCGACTCCATAGCAGGCACAATTTAAATACTACAAAAACGTTGTATTACCACAAAATCGTGGTAGAATGGACTCATCCAAACAACGAGGCGAGGTGATGAAGTACAGCGAGTTCAGACGATGGTTGAAGGCCCGAGGGGTGATCTTCGAAGCAGGTAAAGGAACAAGCCACTTCAAGATCTACTACAACGGCAAGCAAACGGTCTTTGCGGACCACGGCTCCAAGGAAATGAAAGAGCCAACCCGCAAAGGAATCATCAAACAGCTGGGGCTTGAATGAGCCCCAGCTCACTCGCTCGGATCATCTCGCCACAACAGAGGGCTGCACCATGTACGACTATCCCGTGATCATTCACGAGGACGAAAACCCAGGGGTTGCGGTTACAGCGCCGGACCTTCCAGAGTTCAACAGCGCCGGGGACGATGTCGCCGATGCGCTGCGTGAGTCTGTGGACGGAATCGAAACCGCCCTCTCCATCTACGTCGATCAGCGCCGTGTCATTCCTGCCGCTTCCAAGCCAGAGCAAGGGCAGTACGTTGTTCGGTTGCCTGCAGTCACTGTGGCGAAAATCGTGCTGTGGAACGAAATGATGGCCCGCGATATGCGCAAGGCCGATCTGTGCCGCCTGCTCGGCCTGGCGCAGACTCAGGGTGATCGCCTGGTCGACTTCCTGCACACCTCGAAGATGGAGGCAATCGAAAAGGCCCTGGCCGCGCTCGGTAAACGTCTGGTTGTGTCTGTCGAATCGGCCTGAATTTGCGTGGGTCTTTCCCCACCTGTCCGCCGAAGACCATCCCAGCGCCAGCACCCTACTGCACTGGTCTCGCCGATCCGGTCTCGCGCCACCCTGAAAGCATGTGAGGTCAGGGTGCGCGGGCTGCCGGCGTTTTTTCGTACACCACACTACCGGCTAGCAGTGTCCAGGCTGTCCCGTTAGGGCCTGCCCTGGCTGCAGTTGCGTTTCTTGCGAGCACAAAAAAGCCCAGCACTTGGCCGGGCTCTTGATTGGTGTTTGCCGAAGGCAAAACTGTAACAATGGCGATACGGTATCACCAGCCGAACGGGAACGCAATAGGGCCTCAAGCGGCCCTTTTCATTTCGTAGATTGCGGCGGCTACCGGGCTCAGTGCCTCCTTGTCCAGATCCTCACAGCAGTCGAAGGCCAGGCGGACGAATCCGGCCCAATCCCTCTCCCAGTTGGTCGACTCAAGCTTCACGTCGTAATGCGCGACCATCCATGCACGGAAGCCCTCGGGCGACTCCAGCGGATCGTCATTGGCCGACTGGCCGCCCTGGTGCATGTACCGATACCGGGCCATGACGCCCTTGACCACGTATTCGAGCTTTTCGCGCTTGGCCGCAGTCATGCGTGGCGAACGCTGCTGGACCATGAAAAATACGACCTCCTCCGAAGTTTCCTTGTCGTCCACGTCCAGGCGCGGCGCGTACATGAAGTGCCCGAACGCTTTGACGTGAGGTTTGAGCTTGTCGATCGCCGACTGCACACCACCAGCAATGACCTGGTGAGCAGCGTGACCTGCGTGGCGCTGCCGCTCCGTGGTCTGCACCATCGCCCCCAGCAGCCCGAGCTGCTCGATGAATGAACCCTGGCTATCCCAGGCCGTGTAAAGGCAGTCGTGCCAAGCTTGCCGTGCGCTGTTCAGTTGCATGCCTTTGCCCTCTTCTCCGCCCGGCGTACCAGGAACTCTTCTGCATATCGCTTGCGGCGCACCGCTCCCGCCCAGGACAGCGACACACCACCCACCACCATCAGGGTGGCCAAAATCAGAAATCCCCATGCTGGTGTCATGCAGCCTCCTTGAGCGCTTCGATACGGACGCGCACGGCGCCGCCTTTAGTGGTCTCCCGGCGCACGATGCGTAGGTCGTCGATCTGTTCGTCGTCACCCCAGACCCCGGCATGCGACAAGGCATCCAGCAGGCCCTTGGCGACGTTGTCGAGGTCACGCTTGCGCCTGTCAGGCGGGAAGCACTCAATCGTCACAGAGAGCCTGCAGGAGAGCTTCTCGATGGCATGCGGTACCGACCAGCACACGTCGGCGCGGTACTTACGGCCCTTCTCGCTGATTAGATGGCGGCCGGCTAGCTTGCCAGTGGTCGGGTGGCGCCAGTAGGTATTCACGCTTGGCGGGTATGGCAGGTGCAGAGTGATCATGCAGCCCCCTTCACGGTCAGAATGCCAGCCCGAATCAGGGCCTCATGAGTCTCAGCGATCGCCCGGGGCATGTCTGACCAGTCCACCTCGCCTTTGCCGCGACCGTCGAGCACGTCATGGCAGGCGCTGCAGGCGTAGACCGCCACGGTGTCGAAGCCCTTCATGCCCATGCCCTTCTGCCCGCACGGGAGGTGGGCCAGCACGGTGGTCTCCGGGTTGAAGTTGCAGGCGCCAGGGATGCGCACGGTGCAGTCCTGGCCACGAGCACTCTCGCGCACCTTCTTGGATACGACGCGCATCAGTACCGCCCTCCCCACCGATCCGGCTCAGTCCAGCGCACGCCATGCTCGGCGCCGAAGGCATGCATCACTTCGAACAGGTCGCTGAACCACTTCTGCGACTGCTTACGGGTCGAGACGCCCAGGACGACGAAGCCGCCGTCGATGCCCGGCACCGCATCCTGCTTCTGCACCGCCGCGCTGAAGATGTGCTTCCAGTCCTCGTCGGTGAGCTTGCGGCCGTACCACTCCACCTGCTGGGACACGTCGCGGAGCATTGCCCACATCTTCCGGTTGCAGACGTCCGGGCGCTTCTCGTCCTTGATGACCACCACCTTGGGCTTGGTCAGGTCGATGGCGTGCAGGGCGCCGTAAACACGATTGAGGTCCCGGGTGCTGCGGATGGCGAACTCAGTCATCGCTGCGCCCCTCCAGCCGTGCCATCGCCTTGCACAGGGCCCGGTCATGCTCAACCAGGCCCCGGGCCTTCGAGTAGAGCGCATGAGCACGCAGGCCTATGTATGGGCTGCTGGAGTAAAAGTCCCAGCTCAGGTACCAGCCGCCGAGGACAGACAGAGCGTTGTTCACCTGCATGCGGAACAGGAGATCTCTTTGGAGTTGGCTCATACGCCCTCCCCGGCCGGCTGCCCGGCGCGCTTGATGTTCAACTTGGCCAGCAGGTGAGCACGGCACGCGGCCGCGCTCGACGGGATCTGCTGCAGGTCCAGCAGGCGGGCCTGGCGTTGGCTTGCGTACTCGTCGGCCAGCTCGATCAGGCTCTTCTGGCTGTCGTGGCCGATGCCGGTGGCGATGTCGCCCAGTGGCTCGCCGGCGACCAGCATGCGGATCGTGATGTCGTAGGCCCGGGCGAAGACCTTCTCGGCCCGCTCCACCTCCATCGACCCCAGGTTCTGCGCCTCGCACTGCAGGGCCGCGTGGCGCACCGCTGCGTGCGTCCAGTGGCGTGCACCTGCCCTGCTGGGGTGGAAGTTCTCCAGTGCTTCTGCCAGGGCCCGCGCAAGTGGCGGAATGCCCATCTCTTCCGGGGTCGGCTGGCATAGCTTGATGAACTTGCCGCTGCTCGGGGCGAAGTCGGTACCCAGCACCCGGCACTTCTGGATGCCGAAGCGGATCTGCTCGAGAGTGTTGATGCCCGCGGCGACGAAGGACTTGATCCAGCTGCGCTTGGCAGCCTTCAGCGCGTCATCGTCCGGCCAGGCCTGCTTCCACGCTGGGAAGATGGCCTGCAGCTCCTTGAACAGGGCGTTGACCACTTCGGTGGTGCTCGGGTCCAGCTGCTTTGCCGGGGCCTGCACCTCGGCGGGAAGGTTGCCGGCCGTGGCCATGATCTGCGTCACGCTGCGCAGTTTCGGTTGTGCGCTCATAAGCCCCCCAGGTCATCAGCCCAGCTGGTGTCGTTGAAGTCGGGGCCGCTGGCCGGGCGGCGGGATGCGAACGGGGCGGCACCTGCTGGCTGGGGCAGTTCGTCTTCCCAGCGCTTGCCGTTCAGCCAGGTGGATGCGTGCGGGATAAACTGGCCGCCGTCCTTGGTCCAGTCGGTCGATACGGTCCAGGCAGCCAGGGCCTTGGCCATCAGGTCGAACAGGTCAGCGGTGACCTTGATCTTCGCCCAAGCCTTCTTGGCGTCGGCCTTGCTCACCTTGCGCGGGTAGAGCTTCCAGAACCGTTCGAAGTCGACCAACTCGCTTTCGCGAGAGTCAGTCCTTACTCCCTTCAGTCCTTGCTTACCTTCAATACTTACTAGTGTCGGATTTGCCGGATACGGCTGAGCCGGAAGCGGTTCAACCGGATACGGCAAAGCCGGAAGCGGTGTTTCCGAGACGACGTAGTGGGTTTCGCCCAGCAAACCGGACTCGCAACGGTCCTGGCGGCGCTCAACGTAGCCGGCAGCGATAAGCTCTTGCAGTAGGCCGTAAACGCCGTCACGACCGGTAGGCTTCGACGATTTGGCGGTCTCGTTGCGCAGGTGGGTGACTGACACAGCCCAGTGATCCGGCTTGCCCAGCAGGAAGACCAGCAGACCCCGGGCAGCCCAGCTCAGGCGCCCGTCCTCGCTGATCGACTTGTTGAGCATGTAGAAGTTGGCCTCGGGACGAGGCGCGCGGATGATGCTCATGCCATCACCTCGAAGTGGAACTGGTGCGGCTTGTCGAAGCCCAGAACCGGGAACGCGCCGGCAGCCTTCAGGTACATCAGCTGGGAATGGCCGAAAATCGCCACACCAGTGACTTTCTTGGCAGTCAGGTACATGCGGTAGTGCTCGAGCGTCTTCGTGCCCTTGGAGGTGTTACAGGGCTGGCAGGAAGGCATGAGATTGCCGATGTCGTTCGAGCCGCCCAAGGACTTAGGGAAAACGTGGTCGATGTGGAAATCTTCTTCGCACAGGTTGTCGCCGCAGTACGCGCAGTGACCGTTGGTTTTGGCGTAGACCTTGACGCGCTTGAACGGAGAGATGGACTTGCTCATGGCGCCACCTTCGGCAGGACCTGGCGACGACCCTCTGAGTCAATTGCGCTCACAACTCCGTCAGCAACCAGCCGATCCATAAGCCGGCAAGCAGACCCATAGGCGATCTTGAAATGCCGCTGAAGGGCGGAGATCGAGGCGCGCCCCGATTCGCGTACGAATGCTTCAGCCAGCAGTGCCTGGCCACGCTCCTCGTCGTCGATACGCTGCATTAGCGCCGAGACTTCCGGGCTGATTGCGGAGGCGTGCGCAGCCTCGCGGGAGGCCTGCCAGGCCCAGGCGGCAGCCTTGAGCATTGCGGCGGCATCATCGTTGGCCGTGGCCGTCATCTCGCCGAAGCCGAACTCTGCGCGGAACGCGGCCAAGAACTCGGATTTCATGCCATCTGGCATGTCGTGAATGCTCATGCTGCACCCCGCACGGCCTTATCGTGGGTGTGCAAGCCGTCCCAGTTCTTCTTCATGGGCAGCTCGCCGGCCAGGTACAGCTCGTACAGGCGTACGGCGCCCTTGCGCAGAAGGATCGGCGTGTAGCTGATGAACGCCTCTTTCCCGTGCGGGGTGATCTCCTGCTGGTGTTCGGTCATGTACTTGTCGCGGGCGTAGTTGCCGACGCGGTAGCGCGTGCCGCTGCTGCCCTCGGTGTAGAGCCAGTTTTTGGCCTTGAGGAAGGCGTTCACCTGCATCACGTTGATCCCATTGAGGCCCTTGCAGAACTGGACAGGGCTCATGCCTTCCTTGAACAGGCTCTCAAGGTGGTCGATCTTCTTGGCCTGGGCTTCGACCTGGACGGTGAGCAGCACGCGGGCCTGCTCTGCCTCATAGGCAAGCTGGATCAGCTCGAGGCGGGTCAGTTCGCGCGGCTGCGACAGGTCGTTGAGCTTTTGCACGACGATCCGTCGCACTGCCTTGGATTCGCGCATCGACACCAGAAGGCATTGATCCTTGGTCAGCATCAGGCCTTCGGAGGCTGGGCCTCGGGAATTCTTAACTACGAAAGTTTCGTAGTATTCGCCGTCGAGCTCGTCCTTGCATCGCGCAGTGAAGTCGGCGCGCCGAACCTCGCTCTCGCCGTGTTGCATCCTGGCTTCGTTGACCAGGACAAGCAGATCAAAGCTGCTCATCGTGCGCGCCACAGAATCATGCTTCGCGTTTTGTGGCGCGAGATTCGATGGGGCTTGTATACTGGATTCCTGCAGATGCATAATTCACCTCAAGAGTTTTATGTGAAGCAGAGAGCCGGGCCGCAATCCCGGCTTTTTTGTGTCTGTAAGAAGCCCGAAAGAGGGCCTCTGTCTTTCCACAATCAGGGAACATCGAGGCCCTTTTTGTGCCCTACCAGCCCCAACACGGGGGCCTTGTGTCGCATTTGTCTCAATTGCTCCTGCACCGCGAGTGAGCGACTCATTTCCAAGTACTCATCCGTCGATCTATCCAGGCTCCAGCCAAGGTCGGCAGCCAGCTGTCGAACCTCAGCCTTCACCTCGATTGGCAGCAATTCGAAGGTGGTTTCAGGCATAGGCCCTCCATAGGGGCTTCAGGCCGTTTTATCCTGCTCACCAGCGCCGTTCATTTCTCGGAGCAGATCAGCAGCGCCCAGGCGGCGGCCGAGGTTGGCCAGTTCGTGCACGTAGGTGGCCAGCTGCATGCCAGCCATACGGGCTTCCATGCGCAGCTTTCGAACCTCTTCAGGCTTCCAGCGCGACTTGATCACTTCGCTGCGTTTGTTGGCGGGGTCCAGGTGCATTCAGGGATTTCCTTGTGATTGAAAAGTGGTTAAGCGGCAGATTTCTTGAGGCTTTGCTTGCCGTTCTTGGCCAGCTCAGCGTGCATTTGGTCGATAGCGGTACCAGCTACATAGCTGGGGTTGCTGATCTGGCCGCTGCGAATTCGGAAAACCGTCGATACGTCGCACTTGGCGCGCTCTGCAATGGCCTTGTAGGTCATGCCTGAGCCAAGCAACTCGTCCAGTTTTTTGGGAAGATCGGTAGCGCTCATGGCTGCCTCCTTTGTAGATATGCACATAATCATGCACTGGTGCATATCTGTCAACGTTCAGCTGTATTGCCCTATGCACTGCCGGGAGGCAGCATTGCACCTATGCATAAATCGATAGACAAAATTCTCGCTCAACTCATGGCCGCAAACGGCATATCTCAGGTTGAGCTGTCGAGCCGCACTAGCGTCGGCCAGTCGACCATTTCCAGGATCCTCAAGCCCCAAGGCCCAAAAGGCATCAAGGAGCCAACCGACAAGCAGGTCAGACCTTTGGCCGAGTTCTTTGGGATCACCACCGACCAGCTACGCGGGTATGAACCGCTGGGAGAAGGTGAGCCAGAGGCGGAGCGACGTGAAACTCTATCTACGGCAGATATCGTCAAGCAGATGCTGGCGAAGCATGGCAAAGGCCTTTCTCTTGACGCTCGGCAGAAGATCGCCGACGCCATTGAGGAAAAGTCGGCCGAGCAGCTGGCTTCATCCAATGTAGTGACAGTGGACTTTTCGAGACCTGGCCAGGTTGGCGATGAGGTCTGGATCGCTCACTATGACGTTCGGGCAGCAATGGGTGGCGGCCAGATCCCTCATGAATATCCAGAAATGCTGCAAGACATTAGGGTCAGCCCGCGCCACCTTCGCGAAATGGGCGTTACGTTCAAAGAGCACTACCACCTGAAGATGATCACCGGATGGGGCCAGTCTATGGCGCCCACGATTAAGGACCGCGATCCACTCCTGGTCGATATCACCATTCGCGAGTTTACGGGCGACGGGATCTACCTCTTCTCCCATGACGAGATGCTCTACGTGAAGCGCTTGCAGAAGAAAGGGAAGGACCGCTTCAAGATGATCTCGGACAACAAGCACCATGATCCCGAGGATATTCGCGTGGATGACACGCACATCCTGGCGCGGGTGCTATACGTCTGGAACGGTCAGCCCGTCTAAGCCAGGCCAAGACGCTCTAACCATCCCATCGAGGCCCGCCAAGCGCGGGCCTTTTCATTCCCTATCGAAAAATTTATGCACTGGTGCATTGACACCCTATTTGCACTGGTGCATATTTTATCCATCGAGGCGCTACACAGCCCCTCGGGAGGCCCTCAAGCCTCACCGCTCTTTAAAAACTGAATAGGTTTCCGCAGCTGAGATGCTGCGGGCCGCCTGTCCGGCAAGGACAGGGAGGGCCGATGCAAAGGCTCTGTCAAAACCTAACCATCAAGCCGCTACGCCTCTACTGGGGACCGGCGATCTGATCTGACCTACCGCCTGGGGAGTGACTTAGGTGCTGGAAGGAAACGCAGGGAGAACCTGCGGCGGGTCGAGGGATACCGAACTGGCGAATGATCCAGAAATGCGTAGCGAGACAGAAACACCAGATTTCCTCGATGCCCTTCTCACGAGGGGTATCAGGGAAATCACAAGAGACACGCAGCATGAAAATCACTTCTCAGCAGAAAAAATTCAGCCTGCCTTTGGCCGGGTTCATTGCTTCATGCATTGCCTGGTACCTCACCCTGGGTACGTTGTGGGCGATTCTATGCGTGGCGCCAATGGTTGCCTGCTTCATGGTTTTTGCCATCTACAACGGTGATCGCATCATCAAGCAAGTCGAGGCATGGCTTGAGCGAGACGGCTGGAAGTAGCGCGGCCGGATTTTGCAAGGCCCACTACTTGCGCTTACCGAGGCCTGGAGCGCCTCCCTGTACAACAGTTGTCTCGGTAAATGCATTGCCTTTGGATGACTTTATCCCCAGGTCAAACTGACCGTCGCGCGCTCTGCAGCGCTCACACCGCACGGCAATTAAGGGAATGTTATCTCCCACATGAACAGGTCTTCCGCACTCCCTGCAATCGCGGTATTTGGCAGCTAACGCTTTGTCGGCGAGAAGGCGGGATCTGAGTTTCTGCAGTTCCTGAATGTCCTGACGTTGCTTTTTGTGGCTGGCAGGCGTGGATATCGGCTTTGGGGAATTGGCCTTAGAAGGCTTGGCTGGCGGTTTCTTCCGCTTTTTGGTTCTGCTCCCCTTCTTTGGCTCGGGCTCAGATAGCGACTGAGCAAGAATCTTCAGCCATGCGACTGAGCGTGGCGTTTCAGACGGATCTGAAGCTGGCCCCGCCTGCATGCTTTCCCGCAGCTTCTGAAGTACAGCGAGATTCTTCTCGTCCATGGCTTTCGCCTCTGATTTCAACCTTCCCGAGATTACCAGCAGCAAATAGCCCTCACCACCACGTATTCACTGAAGCACCTGGGCGACCGGGTGCTTTGGGAATCCACTGGAGGAACACAGCATGACTCGCAACGAATACGACGACATTGAAGCGGCAGCCATGGTAGTTCTCGCCGGCCTGCTGGCTGGCGGATCGCCCCGCCTTCCTAATGAAATCGCCTCGGACGCCTTCGAAATTGCCCAGGCATTCCACGCTGAAA
>Ga0213824_1001848_pt1 | contig 11193 bp, 9 predicted proteins | sample MC6MC0906MG_FD_179892 | JGI IMG/M metagenome (GOLD analysis project Ga0213824, IMG submission 179892) | Enriched soil aggregate microbial communities from Iowa State University, Ames, United States - MC6-MC0906-MG | ecosystem: Environmental > Terrestrial > Soil > Unclassified | place: USA: Iowa...
CGGTAGGCAGCCTGCTCAGCGCGCGCGTGCAAGGCGACCAGTCGCTGCAATTCGTGCCACTCAGCGGCCGCCAGGACCAGCTCAACATCGCCCAGCAATTGCTCACCCAACAAGGCCGACAGGCCTCGTTGCCGGGCTTGCTCAATGCCCTGCAGCAAATGGCCAGCGACCCGAGTGGCAATGGCGAACTACGCGCCAGTGCCGAGCGGCTACTGGCCAACCTGCCAGACGCCCGCCAACTGGGCGATGGCAAGGCGCTTGCCCAGGCCTTGAGCAACAGCGGCACCTTCCTCGAAGCAAAACTGCTCGGTGGCCTCAGCGCCAGTGTGGCGACCGATTTGAAGGCACAACTGGTCAGGCTGGTGGCACAGGCGCAAGCGACAGCCCCGGCCAGCCCTATACTGGCTTCGGCGGCCCTGGCCCAGGCATTGCCGGCCATGGCCCGTAGCGCCCTGGGCATGCTCGACCGGGTCAGCCCGCGGCAGCAACCGGGCAGTTTCCCCCTGCCCTCAAGGCTGCTGCAGGCAATGGAACATGAAGGCGACCTGCAACAGTTGCTGCGCCTGGCCGCCGCCGCCATTTCACGCCTGCAGAGCCACGCCCTGAGCAGCTTGCAACAATCCGGCACGCTGGATAACGGCAACCAGCAGACCACTTGGCAAACCGAAATCCCGGTGCGCCATGGCCAAGAGTTCATCCCCCTGCAGGTCAAGATGCAGCGCGAGGAACCCCCACAACAGCAGGCTGATCGCCAACGTGAACAACAGGACCCCCTGCAGGCACTCTGGCGTATCGAGCTAGCCTTCGACCTGGCGCCGCTCGGCCCCCTGCAGGTTCAGGCGCAATTGCTTCAGGGAAGGCTGTCCGGCCAACTGTGGGCCGAACGCGAGCAGACCGCACGCCTGATCGACAGCCAACTCGGCGCGCTGCGCGACCGCCTGCTAGCCCGGGGCGTGGACGTCGGCGAGCTGGAATGCCACCCAGGCATCCCGCCACAAGGGCCGCGCACACGTGTGGAACAACGCTGGGTGGACGAAACCGCATGAGCAGCAAACAACCGCGCCAGGCCATTGCCCTGAGCTACGACGGCCAGCAGGCCCCCACGCTCAGTGCCAAGGGCGACGACGCGCTGGCAGAAGAAATCCTGGCGATTGCCCGCGAACACGAAGTGCCGATCTACGAGAACGCCGAGTTGGTCAGCCTGCTGGCGCGGTTGGAGCTGGGCGATCAAATACCCGAGGCACTGTACCTCACCATTGCCGAGATCATTGCCTTTGCCTGGCACCTGCGCGGCAAGGTACCCGCCGGCTTCGAGGGTGAAGGCTGATAGGGGCCTGTCGCAGCATCTTCACGCCTAGAAACATGTACCACCCCACTCCCTCCCCCGCGCTCAACCTTGTCAGCCCCCCACGTACAAGGTGACCCGCATGATCGACAGTAGAATCAACGCCAAGGGTGTGCAGTTCGTCGTAGACCATCTGGCCAATATCCCGCGCCCAGACCGCGAAGCCAACCGCATGATCCGCGCGTGGCTTGCCGGGCAAGGTGTGAACATCGACCCGGACCTGGTCGATGTGGTCACCCTGCACTACCGGCCGGATGAACAAGGGTATCTGGCAGAGGTCCAGCAGACCCAGAGCATGACCCAGGCGCTGCTGGGCAACTGGCAAGGGGAGTCCGACAACAACCTGATCGGCGCGCTGTTTGCCAGCCCATGGGCGGGAGCCTTTCCCCAGGGGCCCTTGAAGCTGGTCGATCGCCTGCCAGCGCTGGGCTTCGGCCATCAGGGCGCCGCCTTCGAAGTGTACAACGGCCTGTTCCAGCGGTCGCACCCTGCTCGTTACGATGCTTCGACCCACGTTCAGGTACCGGCTGAAGCCTTCCAGCATTTCATAGAGGAATTGGATTTTCACGGCCCGTTCAAAACCATGCTCGACACTTACTGGCAACAGCACCTGAGCAATCACCGCTTAGCCAGCAAGCTGAATTTCATCGCCGCCTGCAACGCCCAGGTCAGCCAGGGACGCCTGAGCGATGCCGCCAGGAAACTGGCCTGGCGAGCCGCTGGCCTGATGCCGCGACGCCGCAAAGTACGGGTGAGCACGCTGAACATCTATGGCTATGCGGCCACCGACCTGTTGTACATCAACGACCCTCGCAGCGATCTGACCCTGCTGTACCTGCCAGGTAACAGCTCGCCTTTGCTCGAATTCGAAAGCGAGAACCTACTCAAGGACTGGGTGGGCGATCAGTGCAAAGACCCTACCCGGCGCGACGCACTCAAGCAGCACTTCAGGCTTGCCGACCGTCCCCCAGGCCTCGATTTCAGTGGTCTGGACACCGCCCTAGAGGGCCTTGGCGATTATCCAAACCGGCACCGACTGCCGCCTGAACATGGCTTTTTCAACGATGATGGCGTCTGGGCACCCAGAACCTATGTGAACTACAAACCTGGCAAATACAACCCCAAACTGACCGGGGATATGTTCGCGGCCTTGACCGAACGCCAGCGCCAGCGCAGTTACGACGATGCAGACTTTGTCATTACCACCGATAGCCAGGTAACCAAGGGCAAATGGCGTGGCTACCTCACCAATACCCTCAACCTGCTGGCACCCCTGTGCCTGGTAGTTCCAGGGCTGGCACCGCTGCTGGCGATCGGGGGCATTGCCCAGCTGGGCCTGGGCCTGGACCAGGTGATCAATGGCCGCAGCCTGAAAGCCAAGCAGGACGGTGTTGGCGACATTGCCTGGGGGCTGTTCAACGCCGCACCGCTGGCGATGGAGGATACGGCAAGCATCAAGGCCCTGTTCGAATTCAAAAGTGACGGCTTTGTCATACCACGCGAGGTCAACGGGCAGTTCGGCTATCCGTTGAGCCCGACCAGACCACCGCGGCTTCCAGAGCCAGAGGGAGCGGTCTATTTTCACAACCACGAGCCCATCGCGCCCCTTGCCGAAGGCGACCCGGCAATTGCCGGGGCGGTGGTACGTGTACCGCGCTACGATGGCGAATTCGATACCCTCGACGCCAGCATCCAGACCTACAACGCGCGCATGGTCTACGACCTGGAGCGGGATGCATTCATTCGCAAGGACGACCTGAACGAAGTCAACCCGCCAGCATTCATCGCAGTCCCCCACAGCCGCGACCTGGTCGCGCTCGACACACCCCGCCCAGTGACCAACACCATGCGCACCCGCAGCCTGCGTGCTTTGGGTATCGATTTGCCACTGCCTGTGCATATCCCGACACTGGCGCCAGACAGCTTGCCAATTCCCAAACGGATATCCAGCCTGTGGATCGGCAACAACCTCATCAGCGAACCATTACTGGCCAACCTTGCCGCCAACGCCGAGCGCCTCAGCGACAGTGAATACAGCCTAAGGCTGTTCCTGTCGAAGGCCTCGCCGACTGCCTATGAACAAAACACAAGCCTGCTGGCAGCCAGGGCGCCCGGCCTGCAGGTGCTTCCACTTGAGGAACAAGCATTCTTCCGAGCGTTTCGCCAGAGCCGCTATCACGCGCAATACGAGGCAGCACTGGATGGCAACGGCGGCATTGCGACCAACTACGCGTCGGCATCCGATGTTCTGCGTTACCCGATGCTGCATCACGAAGGCGGGTTGTATATGGATGTCGACGACTCGTTGCTGGCAGCCGGGGAGTACCGCGAGATCATCGATGGACAGCCGGTAGGGGCGCCCGGCGAATCGATCGATCAGGTCGAGTTGCGCACCGCGCCCAATGGCCTGCTGCTGGCACCGCCCATGTCCAACGAGAAAATGAGCATGAACTGCCTGTACAACACCAGCCTCATCGGCAGCCACCCAGGCAACCCCGTGCTCGAGGCCATTTCCGAGGAAATGCTCGCACGCTATCAGACCGCCGCAGACTTCTACGACAGCCGACCGAGCCTGGCGCAGGACCCGGCTGGTTTCTACCGCTATGCCAGCAAACTCAGCTATCTCACCGGCCCGGCGCTGGTCACCGAGGTGGTCGACCGCCACCTGCCGGGTCTGCGTACCCTGCGCCAGATCATCAACCTGCACACCATGCCGCGTATCAATAGCTACCGCTTCATCGACGTTGCACAGGCCAACGCAGCGCTGAAAAAGCTGCTGCCCCTGAACCGTTTTGCCAAGGTCGGCGGCAACCACTCGTGGGTGAACAACTGAGATGCCATTCGTAAAGCTTCCCCCCACCCCCTCGCCCGTGATTGGCCAGGCAGGCAAACGTCATGTCACGTCCCTGCTCAGCCGTGTGCCCCGCCCTGATCGTCAAGCTGGCGCTGCAATAAGCGCGTGGGCACGACAGCACCCTGGGTGAGGGATTGTCCAAGGGCGGACTGTTCGACGACCTCGATGACTACTCCGTTTACCAGAACAGCGCCTGCTGCCGCTCGAACAGGTGGCCCATGCGGGCAATGCGCAAGGCTACTGAGCAGGTCTCGCAGCGCTGTTCAGGTCGAGCGCCGCGCAGGCGTCACTCGACTAAACAGACGACGACCCTGCTGACACAGTTACTTGCCAACCGCCGTCAAGGAGCCCGGTGCAGCTTGCTCATCAGCTCCGCCTCGGCCTGGGTCAGCCCGCAGGTTTCGGTCAGTTCGGAAATGCTTGCACCCATGCCCACCAGCTTGGCTGCCTGGCTGAAGGTGACATCGCTCGGGTCACGTTGCTCCAGGCGCTCCAGCCGGTCGGGCACAGTGGCCACCTCGGTGCGCAACGCGTGGATGGCTTCGCCCATGCGCACGGTACCGTTCTGGTAGTCATCCAGGCGCTTGGCCAGGTCCTTGATGCGCTGGTCACGCAGCGCATCACCCTGGGCCTGCTGGGCAGCCAGCTCGCGCTGGCGCTTGCTGTAGTTGAGGAAAAACCACAGGCTCAGCGCCCACAGCAGCGCCAGGAAGATGACAGCAACCTCGAAAATCAACTCAGATGTTCTCCAGCTCGGACCACTCTTCCTCGGTCATCATCTTGTCCAGCTCGACCAGGATCAGCAGCTCGCCGTTCTTGTTGCACACGCCCTGGATGAACTTGGCAGACTCTTCATTACCCACGTTCGGCGCAGTCTCGATCTCCGACTGGCGCAGGTAGACCACCTCGGCCACGCTGTCGACCAGGATGCCGACCACTTGCTTGTCGGCCTCGATGATGACGATACGGGTGTTGTCGGTCACCTCGGTGGGCATCAGGCCGAAGCGCTGACGGGTATCGATCACCGTCACCACATTGCCACGCAGGTTGATGATGCCCAACACATAGCTTGGCGCGCCCGGTACCGGGGCGATCTCGGTGTAACGCAGCACTTCCTGCACCTGCATCACATTGATGCCGTAGGACTCATTGTCCAGCCGGAAGGTTACCCACTGCAGGATCGGATCTTCAGAACCCTGTGCAGACGACTTTTTCATTCCCCTAGCCCTCAAAATCCGCCAATGGCGGTGTGTTCGCAGTTATTTGTGTTTGGCATGCAGCTGTTTGACTGCGCCACTGGCGATCAGCTCGGCCAGTTCGGCGACGTCCAGCAGCGCACACATGTGTTCGATCACCGTGCCGGCCAACCACGGGCGCTGGCCACGCTGGCTGCGCCACTTGATCTCGGACGGGTCCAGGCGCAGCGAGCGGCTGACCTGGTGCACCGCCAGCCCCCATTCGTAGCCCTGGACGGAAATCACGTAATGCAGGCCCTGGCGAAAATCGTCGCGGTAGCGGTCGGGCATCACCCAGCGTGCGGTGTCCAGTACCTTCAGGTTGCCCGCCTGGCAGGTTAGGATGCCGAGAAACCAGTCGGGCTGGCCGAACAGCGGTGTCAGCTCCTGGCCTTCCAGGCTGTAGATGGACCCCAGGCACACCAGCGGCACCGCCAGGGTCAGCCCGGCTACGTCGAACAGCAGGCACTCGAACGGCTCGGCAGCCCAGGCCGGTCGACCGTCGAGCGTGGCAGGCGGTGCCGGCACATCCGGCGCAGGCAGGTGCACTTCGACCAGCGGCACGACGGGTTCAGGGGCCTGGACCTCAGTCAGGACAGGGATGCTGGCTTCGGCCACCACCTCGGCCTCGACCACCGCCACCACCGGCTCTTCGACAGGCAACACCGTTGGCAGAACCTTCAGCTGCGGTTCGGCAAAAGGCTTCGCAACGCTGCTGGCAACAGGGGCCTGCTGGCGCACATCGCGGGCCTGCTCCTCGCGCACGGCGGCGGCAAACTCGTCGCTCGCGGCGGGCAGGTCAAGTAGGTCCTCAGCCTCGGTGGCTTCCTGCAGCAGGCCATCGAGATACGATTGCAGCGCCAGTTGCGGCCGGGTGCCGGTCTTCACGGTCATGACGCCACCTGCACGGCAGTCTTGTAGGTGAGCAGGTGCTTGAGCAGCGCCCGGTAGGCGATCACACCGCGGCTCTTGCCATCGAACTGTGACGGCGTGACGCCGTTGCGGCTGGCATCGCGCAAGCGTGTGTCGACCGGGATATAGCCCTGCCACACCTGCTGCTCATAGGTGTCGCGCAGCACCTTGAGGGTGCCCAGCGAGGCCTGGGTACGGCGGTCGAACAGGGTCGGCACGATCTGGTACGGCAAGGCCTGCTTGCGCGAACGGTTGATCATGGCCAGCGTGCCAATCATCCGCTCCAGGCCCTTGACCGCCAGGAACTCGGTCTGCACCGGGATCACCAGCTGCTGGCTGGCGGCCAGGGCATTGACCATCAGCACGCCGAGCAGCGGCGGGCTGTCGATCAAGGCAAAGTCGAAGTCCTGCCACAATTGCGCCAGACTCTTGGCGACCACCAGGCCCAGGCCACTCTGCCCGGGCGACTGACGCTCGAGCACCGCCAGTGCGGTGCTCGACGGCAGCAGCGAGATGCGCTCGTGGCTGGTAGGCAGCAGCAGTTGCCCGGGCAGGCCGTCAGGCACCTGGCCCTTGTGCAGGAACAAGTCGTAGCAGCTGTGCTCCAGGGCATCGGGGTTGTGCCCGAAATAGCTGGTCATCGAGCCATGGGGGTCGAGGTCGACGACCACCACGCGCTTGCCCGCCTCAGCCAGCAGGCCGGCCAGGGCGATGGTGGTGGTGGTCTTGCCGACCCCGCCTTTTTGATTGGCTACTGCCCAGACTCTCATAGGACAACTCTTGATTCATTGATGCCGCGACCCCCTGTGGGAGCCGGCTTGCCGGCGGTCACCGGCAGAGCCGGTGCCACACACCGCGTTGCCTGCATCGCCGGCAAGCCGGCTCCCACAGGGTATGGGGCGACAGAGAATTGACGAGTCACTGCCCCGCCGTCGTTACTGGCGTTGCCGGTGCACTTTGTGTGCCAGCACGGCGCAAGGCGGCGTCCGGGGTGGCGTTGGCCGTGCCGGAACCGGTCAAACTGCGGCGCACTTCGAGGTTGCGGGAAATCACAAGCACCACTCGGCGGTTGCGCGCACGGCCCTCGGCCGTGTCGTTGCTGGCCACCGGCTGATATTCGCCATAACCTACCGACGCCATGCGCCCGGGGTTCACCCCCTCCATCGCCAGCAGGCGCACGATGCTCGCTGCACGCGCCGACGACAACTCCCAGTTGGTCGGGTACTGCGCCGTGCGGATCGGCAGGTTGTCGGTAAAGCCCTCAACGTGCACCGGGTTGGCGAACGGCTTGAGGATGTTCGCGACCTTTTCGATGATGTCGAACGCCTTGTCGCTGGGCATGGCATCACCGCTGCCGAACAGCAACGACGAGTTGAGCTCGATCTCAACCCACAGCTCGTTGCCGCGCACGGTCATCTGGTCGGACTTGATCAAGTCGCCAAACGCATCGCGCACGTCGTCGCTGATGGTTTTCAGTGGGTCGACGCTGTTCTGCGCAAGGCCCGCATCAATCTGTTCGCTGTCCTTGATCAACGGCTCGGCCGGCCTGACGCTAAGCGGCTGCTCATCGCCAATGGGGATCGGCTTCATGCTCCGCTCAGGGTCGTTGAACACCCCCAGCAGCGCTTGCGAGATGACCTTGTACTTGCCCTCGTTGATCGAAGAAATCGAATACATGACCACGAAAAAGGCGAACAGCAAGGTGATGAAGTCGGCGTACGACACCAGCCAGCGCTCGTGGTTTTCGTGTTCCTCGGTATGACGACGGCGACGCATGGGTTACTCCATGAAGCCTTGCAGCTTCAGCTCGATCGAGCGCGGGTTTTCACCCTCGGCAATCGACAACAAACCCTCAAGCAGCATCTCGCGGTAGCGCGACTGGCGTATGACGATGGCCTTGAGCTTGTTGGCGACGGGCAGCAGGATCAGGTTGGCGCTGGCTACGCCGTAGATGGTGGCAACGAAGGCCACGGCAATGCCGTTACCCAGCTGAGAAGGGTCGGCCAGGTTGCCCATCACATGGATCAGGCCCATGACCGCACCGATGATACCGATGGTCGGCGCGTAGCCGCCCATGCTTTCGAACACTTTGGCTGCCTGGATATCGCGGCCTTCCTGGGTGAGGAAATCCACCTCCAGGATGCTGCGGATCGATTCGGGCTCGGCGCCATCGACCAGCAACTGCAAGCCCTTGCGCGCGTAAGGGTCGGGCTCGGCATCCGCCACGCCCTCCAGGCCCAGCAGGCCCTCCTTGCGTGCCGTCAGGCTCCAGTTCACCACCCGGTCGATGCCGCCAGCCAGGTCGACCCGCGGCGGGAAGATGATCCAGCGCAAGATCTGCAAGGCACGCTTGAACGACGCCAGCGGCGACTGCAACAGCGCCGCTGCAAGGGTACCGCCAAGCACGATCAACGCCGCCGGGCCATTGAGCAGCGCACCGACGTGCCCGCCTTCGAGGAAGTTGCCGCCGACAATGGCAACGAACGCCAGAATCAGGCCAATAAGGCTCAAAACATCCATCAGACGCAGGCCTCGACCAGGTGCTTGCCAATTTCATCCAGGCTGTACACCGCGTCGGCCAGGTTGGCTTTGACGATGGCCATGGGCATGCCATAGATCACGCAGCTGGCTTCATCCTGGGCCCACACGGTGCTGCCACCTTGCTTGAGCAGGCGCGCACCTTCACGGCCGTCGGCACCCATGCCGGTGAGCACTACCGACAGTACCTTGTCGCCGTACGACTTGGCCGCCGAGCCGAAGGTGATGTCCACGCACGGCTTGTAGTTCAGGCGCTCGTCACCGGGCAGGATCTTCACCGTGCCACGCCCATCGATCATCATCTGCTTGCCGCCGGGCGCCAACAGGGCCAGGCCCGGGCGCAACACGTCGCCATCCTCGGCTTCCTTGACGCTGATCCTGCACAGCTTGTCGAGGCGCTCGGCAAATGCCTTGGTGAATGCCGCCGGCATGTGCTGGATGAGCACGATCGGCGCCGGGAAGTTGCCCGGCAGCTGCGTCAGCACCCGTTGCAGGGCGACCGGGCCGCCGGTGGACGTACCGATGGCCACCAGCTTGTAGGGCTTGCGCTTGGGCGCTGGCGAATGCGTTGGCACGTGTGCAGGTGCCGCGGCCGTTGCACGGGCTGGCGCTGCCGCACGCGCCGGGGCGTGGCTGGCAAGGCTGCTGGCCGGGGCGTGGGATACGCTGGCCGGGGCTGGCGCGGTGACCGGCGCGGGGCTTGCGTAACCGCCAAAGCGGCGGTTACTGCGCGAAATGGTATGCACCTTTTCGCACAGCATCTGCTTGACCTTGTCCGGGTTGCGCGAAATGTCTTCGAAGTTCTTCGGCAGGTAATCCACCGCACCGGCATCCAGCGCGTCGAGGGTTACCCGGGCGCCTTCGTGGGTCAGCGAGGAGAACATCAACACCGGCGTCGGGCAGCGCTGCATGATGTGCCGCACGGCGGTGATGCCATCCATCATGGGCATTTCGTAGTCCATGGTGATGACATCAGGTTTGAGCGCCAGTGCCTGGTCGATCGCTTCCCTGCCGTTGGTCGCGGTACCCACGACCTGGATCGTCGGGTCCGCCGAGAGGATTTCCGAGACGCGGCGGCGGAAGAAACCGGAATCATCCACCACCAGGACCTTGACTGCCATAAACACTCCATTAGGTGGCGCAGCCCGCCAGGGCGCGCCACCGAAATCAAATACGCCGCGCCGCGTAACGCTTGAGCATGCTCGGTACGTCGAGGATCAGCGCAATGCGACCGTCACCGGTGATGGTGGCGCCGGACATGCCCGGGGTGCCCTGCAGCATCTTGCCCAGCGGCTTGATCACCACCTCCTCCTGGCCCACCAGTTGGTCGACCACGAAGCCGATACGCTGGGTACCGACCGAGAGGATCACCACATGGCCCTCGCGCTGTTCTTCATGCACCTGGCCCTGGACCAGCCAGCGCTTGAGGTAGAACAGCGGCAGTGCCTTGTCGCGCACGATCACCACTTCCTGGCCGTCGACCACGTTGGTGCGCGACAGGTCGAGGTGGAAGATCTCGTTGACGTTGACCAGCGGGAAGGCGAACGCCTGGTTGCCCAGCATCACCATCAGGGTCGGCATGATCGCCAGGGTCAACGGCACCTTGATGACGATCTTCGACCCCTGGCCCTTGGCCGAGAAGATGTTGATCGAGCCGTTGAGCTGGGAAATCTTGGTCTTCACCACGTCCATGCCGACACCACGGCCGGACACGTCGGAAATTTCCGTTTTGGTCGAGAAGCCTGGGGCAAAGATCAGGTTGTAGCAGTCCGACTCGCTCAGGCGCTCGGCGGCGTCCTTGTCCATCAGGCCCTTTTCCACGGCCTTGGCACGCAGGATGTTCGGGTCCATGCCCTTGCCGTCGTCCGAGATCGACAACAGGATGTGATCGCCTTCCTGCTCGGCCGACAGCACCACACGGCCAGTGCGCGCCTTGCCCGAGGCTTCACGCTCGTCAGGCATTTCGATACCGTGGTCGACCGCGTTGCGCACCAGGTGCACCAGCGGGTCGGCCAGGGCCTCGACCAGGTTCTTGTCCAGGTCGGTTTCTTCACCGACCAGCTCCAGGTTGATCTCTTTCTTGAGCTGGCGAGCCAGGTCACGAACCAGGCGCGGGAAGCGGCCGAAGACTTTCTTGATCGGCTGCATGCGGGTTTTCATCACCGCGGTCTGCAGGTCGGCAGTGACCACGTCGAGGTTCGACACGGCCTTGGACATGGCCTCGTCGCCGCTGTTCAGGCCCAGGCGCACCAGGCGGTTACGCACCAGCACCAGTTCGCCGACCATGTTCATGATCTCGTCCAGGCGCG
>Ga0213824_1001851_pt1 | contig 11179 bp, 13 predicted proteins | sample MC6MC0906MG_FD_179892 | JGI IMG/M metagenome (GOLD analysis project Ga0213824, IMG submission 179892) | Enriched soil aggregate microbial communities from Iowa State University, Ames, United States - MC6-MC0906-MG | ecosystem: Environmental > Terrestrial > Soil > Unclassified | place: USA: Iowa...
ACCAGTGTCGACGAAGGCGTCAAGTTGGTGCTGGATGTGCTGCGTCAGCGTGGCGCGATCTAAGTACTGGCTGCCATGCAAAACCCCGCTTCGGCGGGGTTTTTTGTTTATGAAGCGTGCATGGCTCACTACCCGTTACGGGTTGCCAGTTGCACAAGTTGAAAGGGCTGGCTCGGTCTAGGTTGTGCTTGAAGGGTCTATTCAGCCCCTGAGGAGGTACCATCACGACTGCTGCGCACAAAGAAATCCCCGCAATCGCTCACTATCCGTATTTGTCGCGCCAGTTCCGGATAGTTGTTCAGTGCTTGCTGTACCTTTCGTTTTAAGTCGTTTTCATACCGCTGTATCTCAATGCTCATGACCGCTCTCCGATCTGATCACGCTGTTGACCAAGCCGCTATTCAACAGCCTCGATCCAGCTGGCCTTCTTGCCCTCAATCGATTTGAAATGCTAATCGTAGTCGCTTCGCCTCTCGCACCCTTGTTTATAGGGGGCCATGTCGCAAGCGAACTTCAGGTCCTGCTTATCAGGTAAAAGCAGGGTCTCCCATGGACACATCCTGACAAAATCGAGATCAACAAGAGTGCAGTTTTTCTCATTTCGTATCCTTGAACAAGGCAAGTCCCTGCGATTTTCGCCAAGCCACCACCTGTGCGATCACCTGCTCGGCGCAGCATTCGTGTGCGGTTTCGGTGTAGTAGATGAGGTCCGAGCCGTCGGGGTGCCCTGCTACCGCGATGAAGTGCTCCAGCAGGCGATCTTGCCAAGCTGAGGTGCCGGCAGCCTGCAGCAATTCTTCCACTACGGACTCGAACTCGGCATAGGTGTAGTCCGCGAGGTTTTGTTTCTGGCTGATCACCACGCCACCTCCGAAGAGAGCGCTTACTGCATGACGCTCATGATGCGCAGGTTGTCGGCGTCATACATCAGGCCGCCGAATTCGGGTGGGGTGAGGTGGCAGATCTGGTAAGAACGCAGGCCTTTTGCGGTATCACGGAAGGGCGCGCGGGGAGGCCAGCCCTGTTTGATGCGGTTGAGCTGGGAGGGGATGAATTGGTGGGAGTAGATGGGGTCTTCGGCGATTGCCATCCAGAAGGCTTGGGAGAAATCGTCAAAGTTTTCGAAGGTTTGCTCAGCAAGCTTGTTTGCGATGTGCTCGGGGAGTGGGAATGCCATGTCCGCGTCTCTCTATTGAAGTGATATCGAGATCATGGTTGTGCTTGTTTAGGATGGAAATATTCACCGTGCTACATTGGATGTAGGTTCTTTTTGAAGAGTTTGTAGGAGTGTTCTCACTCCAAAGGGAGGCACCCCGCCGGAGCGGGGTGTACGTTCAGTTTTCCTTGAATCCAGGTTTTCCGTTAGCTGCACGCCACGCTTTGATAATGCTCAGAATTGCTTCAAGCTCACCCTGCTCATCATTTTCAGGCCAGTAAATCAGGTCTGTACCGCTAGGGTGCTCGGTCACTGCAGAAAAGTGCTCCAGCAATGGATCTAGTATCTCATCTGGCTCCTCGGCATTGGCGCGATAGATTTCCTTCAAAAACTCAATGAACTCCAACTCTGTATAATCGCTGTAGTTGGGCTTGATGCTCATGACTTGTCTCCATAATGAATCTTATGATGAGCCGCTGGCGTGACAACCCTTAAATTGTCGATGTCATACACCTCGCCGCCTTCGCTGATTGGCACTACATGATGCAGCTCAAAACTCTTCTTTTTTCCATAAACGTCGGGGTTTCTTGCTCTGGGAGCGTGCCCATTTTCCCGCATGCGAATAATGTTCTGTTTGGAAAACTGCCCTGAGAGCTCGGGGTCATTTGCTACAATTTTCCAGAGTTTTTCTCGAAAAGTGACGGCAGGCTTGTGGAGCTGTTGTCATCACCTCCAGGCGCGCTGGCCGGTGTCCACGTCAGGATGCGCTGAGGGTTGTCGAGCGCAAGGCTGTAAACCTGACGTTCTGCGTCAAAGGCCGCCGCCCTTAAGGCGACCGGTTTCCCACCAGGCACCACGTATAAGCCGATGTCGTTTTCTTCTTCACTACCCGCCAGTAAATAAGGCACGTCTACGCTTGCTGACGAAAGGGCAAGGGCTGCCAGGTCGGGCCCGCCAGGCGGAGAAAGGCTGGAAAGGGGGGTGCTGATCAGGTAGCGCCTTTCTGCGTTACCCAGCGTCGAAGGCCATGCTGCCTAAAGAATGGCTACAGCCACGACGTGCGGCCTCCTCGGCCGCTGCACGTTCGGCTGCAAGCCTTGTCTGCAGTTGTTCCACTTCCATTGCTCGCTGAGTGAGGTTCGCCATGGCCGTGCTGAACTGCTGCAAATAGCGAATGGACTCTGTGAGCGTCAGTGCCCGGTGGTAATCCGCCCAAAGCACGCCGGCACGGCGGGTGGCCTGTTCATTGACGAGGTCTTGCAGTGCTTCGGTTTGTGGCTTGGAAAGTGGACCGACGTTCGGGTTGCAAGCTCGTCGTGGTCAGCTGCTGGCGTAGCCCAAGATGCTGGACAGGGTGACCCGCAGCTCCCGCGATTGCCTGTTGTTCGACGGCTGCGCGTTCAACGCTGATTTGCGCAGGCAGCTGCTCAAGAGCGGGTGCATATTGTTCGGCGTGGATAGTGTTGACGGCAGTAAACTCCTCGCCGAAAACCGTTCGCCAGCCTTTCTCCTGGGCGAAAGGGCTAGGCCCTCCAGTACCTCGAGGCCGCCCTGCATCCAGCCCCCAGCCCCCATAGCCGGTCCCGGTTAACGGGGGCAACGGGCTGAAGGACACTCGGTCTGGAGCTTGCGCGCGCGTCAAGACACCCTCGTTCAGATGCAGCGCACCGCGCGAATCACGGAAGGGTTCACCAAAATTGACGGTTTCATTTTGAGCCATGTAGTCATCTTCCTAATCGCTACATGGCAAGCGTGCTACGGCCGTTTTTTCGTGTATGTCAGGCGCGGTCTGTCAATCAGTGGGAATCTTCTCATCGCTTTGAAAGATCCGATTCAGATATGTGATTCAGATACCGGAATTACCCGCTTTTCCTTAACAGCCTTGTAAGAAAAACTCGAATAAATCTCCTTCACCCCCGGCAACCGCTGCAGCACTTCCCGGGTAAATTCGCCAAATGATTCCAGGTCCCGCGCCAGGATTTCCAGCAAGAAGTCATAGCGCCCGGAGATGTTGTGGCAGGCCACGATTTCGGGAATTTCCATCAGCCGCTTCTCGAATGCCAACGCCATGGCCTTGGTATGCGAATCCATCATGATGCTGACGAAGGCGGTCACCCCAAACCCCAGCGACTTGGGCGAAAGAATCGCCTGGTAGCCGGTGATGTAGCCGTTATCCTCCAGCAGTTTGACCCGCCGCCAGCAGGGCGAGGTGGTCAGTGCTACCTGATCGGCAAGTTCGGAGACGGTGAGGCGGGCGTTGTCCTGCAGGGCGGCGAGCAGGGCGCGGTCGGTGCGGTCGAGGCTTGCAGGCATGGTTTGCCCTCCTGGTGTGATTTTTGTTGTTTTTGTTCCAATACATCCGCAAAAGCGTGGGCAATTTTGGAAAAAATCGGGCAGCTCGGTGGCATAAGCTTATAGCAAACCACCAGAGGCTGTTGCCATGCGCGACTCCCATAACAACAACGGTTTCTCCACACGTGCCATTCATCACGGCTACGACCCGCTTTCTCACGGCGGCGCCTTGGTGCCGCCGGTGTATCAGACTGCTACTTATGCCTTCTCTACCGTCGAATACGGTGCGGCGTGCTTTGCCGGGGAGGAGGGCGGGCACGTCTACAGTCGCATTTCCAACCCGACGTTGGCGTTGCTGGAACAGCGCATGGCATCACTGGAAGGGGGCGAGGCGGGGCTGGCATTGGCGTCGGGGATGGGGGCCATCACTTCGACAATGTGGACGCTGCTACGGCCGGGCGACGAGCTGATCGTTGGGCGTACGTTGTATGGCTGCACGTTTGCTTTCCTGCACCATGGCATCGGCGAGTTCGGGGTCAAGATCCATCATGTGGACCTTAACGACATCAAGGCGCTGAAGGCAGCGATCACTCGCAAGACACGGATGATCTACTTCGAAACCCCGGCCAACCCCAACATGCAACTGGTCGATATCGCAGCGGTGGCCGACGCAGCGCGTGGGCATGACGTGCATATCGTGGTCGACAACACATATTGCACCCCTTATTTGCAGCGGCCTCTGGAAATAGGTGCCGACTTGGCGGTGCATTCCGCGACAAAATACCTGAGCGGCCACGGGGATATCACGGCGGGCCTGGTGGTCGGGCGCAAGGCGCTGATTGACCGGATTCGTCTGGAAGGGCTGAAGGATATGACCGGCGCGGTGCTGTCGCCGCAGGACGCTTCGCTGTTGATGCGGGGCATCAAGACCTTGGCCCTGCGCATGGACCGCCATTGCGCCAATGCGCAGCAGGTGGCGGAGTTTCTGGAGAGCCAACCGCAGGTCGAGCTTATCCACTACCCAGGGCTGCCATCGTTTGCACAGCATGCGCTGGCCCAGCGGCAGATGCGCTTGCCAGGTGGAATGATTGCGTTCGAGCTCAAAGGCGGGATCGAAGCGGGGCGGCGCTTCATGAACGCCTTGCAGCTGTTTGCGCGCGCGGTGAGTTTGGGCGATGCCGAGTCGCTGGCCCAGCACCCGGCGAGCATGACGCATTCGAGCTATACGCCGCAGGAGCGTGCGCACCATGGCATTTCGGAGGGGTTGGTGCGGTTGTCGGTGGGGTTGGAGGATGTCGAGGACCTGATCGCGGATGTGGAGCAGGCGTTGGGGTCTTGCAGATAGGTGGCCTGGTCTGGCCCTATCGCCGGCAAGCCGGCTCCTAGAGGTACAGCGGGGGCCTCAAGGGCACTGGTCTTTCTCTGGGAGCGGGCTTGCCGGCGAAGAGGCGGTAAAACCAGCTCAAGAAAAAGGCCTCTCGCGAGGCCTTGTTTCATTTCAGCGCATCAGCGCTTGAGCCCGTAGCTCTCATCGAGCATGCCCGGCGAGTTTGGCGTTTTTGGCGCGTAGTCTCGAGGCACTTCGGCGGTGTCGCGCGGCGGCGTCAGGCGGTCACGTGGGCCTTGGGCCGCTTCGGAGTGCAGGGCAGCCAGCAGGCGCTGGCGGGTGACGTCGTCGAGGGCCAGGGTGTTGGCGCCTTCGGCCAGGTGATCCTGCACGTCCTGGTAGCTTTGGGTCAGTTTCTTGACCAGCATGGCGGTGCTGTTGAAGTGGGTGACCACTTCGTTCTGGTAGCTGTCGAAGCGCTTCTGGATGTCATCCAGTTGGCGCTGGGTGTTGCTGGGCGCCGCATTGGGCAGCAGGCGGGCCACGATGAAACCGACCGCCACACCGATGACCAGGGCCAGGGTTGGCAACAACCAAACAAGGAGCGAGAGTTCCACGAGTCCTTCCTCTATAAACGGCTTTGCTTTACGTTAACGGCTCAGACCTGCGCTGTATACCGCGAGCGATCGCAAATCAGAACAGAATTCCTCACCTAGACGAATCGACCCCCTTCGAGGTCACGGAGTTAGTGCCTTGCTTGTCCGCGAAACCCCCTTGTTCATCGACGGCCCTGTCGGCCAGCTGGAAGCCTTGTACCTGGACGTGGCCGACGCCCGCGGCGCGGTGCTGATCTGCCACCCCAACCCGGTCCAGGGCGGCACCATGCTCAACAAGGTGGTCTCGACGCTGCAGCGCACGGCGCGTGATGCCGGTTACGTGACCCTGCGCTTCAACTACCGCGGCGTGGGCCAGAGCGCCGGCAGCCATGACATGGGCGCTGGCGAGGTGGCTGATGCCGAGGCCGCCGCCGCCTGGTTGCGTGAAAAACATCCGCAGTTGCCGCTGGTGCTGATGGGTTTCTCGTTCGGTGGTTTCGTCGCTACCAGCCTGGCGGGCCGGCTGGAAAGCGCCGATGTCTCGCTGCAACAGCTGTTCATGATTGCCCCGGCAGTGATGCGCCTGACCGCAGAGTTCCCGCTGCCCCAGCGTTGCCCGATCACCGTGGTGCAGCCCGATGCCGACGAAGTCGTCGCGCCGCAGTTGGTTTACGAATGGTCCGACAGCCTGTCGCGCCCCCATGAGCTGCTGAAAGTGGCAGAATGCGGACACTTCTTCCATGGCAAGCTGACCGATCTGAAGGATCTGCTGCTGCCGCGCCTTTCGAATTGAGCCAAGCCTGAATAAGCGAACACCCATGACCACGCGCATTCTCACCGGTATCACCACCACCGGCACCCCGCACCTGGGCAACTACGCCGGCGCCATCCGCCCGGCCATCGTCGCCAGCCAGCAGCCGGGTGTCGATTCGTTCTACTTCCTGGCTGACTACCACGCCCTGATCAAGTGCGACGACCCGCTGCGCATCCAGCGTTCGCGCCTGGAAATTGCCGCCACCTGGCTGGCCGGTGGCCTGGACCCGGCCAAGGTGACTTTCTACCGCCAGTCCGATATCCCCGAGATCCCCGAACTGACTTGGCTGCTGACCTGCGTCGCGGCCAAGGGCCTGCTCAACCGTGCGCACGCCTACAAGGCCTCGGTAGACAAGAACCTCGAGGGCGGCGAAGACCCGGATGCGGGCGTGACCATGGGCCTGTACAGCTACCCGGTGCTGATGGCCGCGGACATCCTGATGTTCAATGCGCACAAGGTGCCGGTCGGCCGCGACCAGATCCAGCACGTGGAAATGGCCCGCGATATCGGCCAGCGCTTCAACCACTTGTTCGGCCAGGGCAAGGACTTCTTCGCCATGCCTGAGGCGGTGATCGAGGAGAGCGTGGCGACGTTGCCGGGCCTGGACGGTCGCAAGATGTCCAAGAGCTACGACAACACCATCCCGCTGTTCACCAGCGCCAAAGACATGAAAGACGCCATCTCGCGTATCGTCACCGACTCGCGCGCACCTGGCGAAGCCAAGGACCCGGACAACTCGCACCTGTTCACGCTGTTCCAGGCTTTCTCGTCGCCCGCGCAATGCGCCGAGTTCCGCGAAGAACTGCTGCAGGGCCTGGGCTGGGGCGAGGCCAAGCAGCGCCTGTTCCAGCTGCTCGACGGGCAGTTGGCCGAGAAGCGCGAGCACTACCATCAGCTGATTTCGCGCCCCTCAGACCTCGAAGACATCCTGCTGGCCGGCGCCGCCAAGGCCCGCAAGATCGCCACGCCGTTCCTCGAGCAACTGCGCGAGGCCGTTGGCCTGCGTTCGTTCCGCAGCAGTGTGCAGGCCAACACCGAAGTGAAGAAAAAGGCCGCCAAAAGCGCGCGCTTTGTCAGCTTCCGTGATGAGGACGGCAGCTTCCGCTTCCGCCTGCTGGCCGCTGATGGCGAGCAATTGCTACTGTCGCGCAGCTTCGCCGACGGCAAGAGCGCGGGTGCGGTGAGCAAGCAGTTGCAGCAAGGTGGCGAGGCTGACGTGCGTGTCGAAGGCCTGGGCTTCAGCCTGTGGCTGAATGGCGAACAGGTTGCCGACGGGCCGCAGTTCGACAGCGCCGAGGCCCGTGACACGGCCGTTCAGAGCCTGCGTGAGGCCTTGGCGCCACAGCAGGACTGAGGCATTTCGCCGCAAGTCTGATTGCCATTATGCGGGCCGGTCGCTACAGTGACGGCCCGTTTTTTGTTGCCTCGCTAACGAAATCATGACGCCCCTAGAACGATATCAAGCAGATCTGAAACGTCCCGACTTCTTCCATGATGCGGCGCAGGAAACTGCGGTGCGTCACCTCCAGCGTCTGTACGACGACCTGGTGGCGGCGCAGAACAACAAGCCCGGCGTGTTCGGCAAGTTGTTCGGCAAAAAGGAGCAGACGCCGGTCAAGGGCCTGTACTTCTGGGGCGGGGTAGGCCGAGGCAAGACCTATCTGGTCGATACCTTCTTCGAGGCGCTGCCGTTCAAGCAGAAGATGCGTACGCACTTCCATCGCTTCATGAAGCGCGTGCACGAGGAAATGAAAACCCTCAAGGGTGAGAAAAACCCGCTGACCATCATTGCCAAGCGCTTCAGTGAAGAAGCCCGGGTGATCTGCTTCGACGAATTCTTCGTTTCCGACATCACCGATGCCATGATTCTCGGCACCCTGATGGAAGAGCTGTTCAAGAATGGCGTATCGCTGGTGGCGACTTCCAACATCGTCCCGGACGGCCTGTACAAGGACGGCCTGCAACGTGCGCGCTTCTTGCCGGCCATCGCCATGATCAAGCAATACACCGACGTGGTGAACGTCGACAGCGGCGTCGACTACCGCCTGCGTCACCTGGAGCAGGCCGAGCTGTTCCACTACCCGTTGAACGAAGCGGCCGAGCAGAGCATGCGGGCAAGCTTCAAGGCGCTGACGCCGGAGTGCACCCAGGCTGTCGACAATGACGTACTGATGATCGAAAACCGCCCGATCCACGCCCTGCGTACCTGTGACGACGTCGCCTGGTTCGACTTCCGCGCCCTGTGTGACGGGCCGCGCAGCCAGAACGACTACATCGAACTGGGCAAGATCTTCCATGCCGTGCTGCTGAGCAACGTCGAGCAGATGAGTGTCGCCACCGACGACATCGCCCGGCGCTTCATCAACATGGTGGACGAGTTCTACGACCGCAACGTCAAGCTGATCATTTCGGCTGAGGTGGAGCTCAAAGACCTGTACACCGGTGGGCGGCTGGCGTTCGAGTTCCAGCGTACCCTGAGCCGGTTGCTGGAAATGCAGTCGCACGAATTCCTGTCGCGCGCGCACAAGCCGTAATCATTACAGTTGTGGGAGCAACTGTCTTGCTCAACCTTGCGTGATCGATGTGTGAGCGGGCAAGCCCGCTCACACAGCGGCCCCAGCCATTTCAGGCCTCTTGCATGAACTGCTGCCGATACTGGTTCGGCGACAACTCCGTATGCTGGCGGAACAGCCGCGCGAAGAAGCTCGCATCGTCGTAGCCGACCTCATAACTGATGGTCTTGATGCTCTTGCGCGTACTGGACAGCAACCCTTTGGCCGTTTCGATCCGTAGCCGCTGCAGGTAATGCAATGGCTTGTCGCCGGTCGCGCCCTGGAAACGACGCATGAAGTTGCGGATGCTCATGCCATGGTTGCGGGCGACGTCCTCGAAGCGGAACTTGTCGGCGAAGTGTTCCTCCAGCCAATGCTGGATCTGCAGGATGATCAGGTCCTGGTGCAGCTTCTGGCCACCAAAGCCCATGCGGCCAGGGGTGTAGTTGCGTTGCACCTCATAGAGAATGTCGCGGGCCACGGCACGGGCGACGTTGGCGCCGCAGAAACGCTCGATCAGGTAGATGTACAGGTCGCAGGCCGAAGTGGTGCCGCCAGCGCAGTAGAGGTTGTCGGCATCGGTCAGGTGCTTGTCCTGGTTCAGCCGGATCTTCGGGAAGCGTTCGGCGAAACTGGCGAAAAAGCGCCAGTAGGTAGTCGCCTCCTTGCCGTCGAGCAGGCCTGACTCAGCCAGCCAGAACACCCCGCTGGCCTCGGCGCAGAGCACGGCACCCCGCGCATGCTGCGCGCGCAGCCATGGCAGCACCTGTGGGTACTGCTGCAACAGGTTGTCGAAGTCTTCCCAGAAGGCAGGGAGGATGATCACATCGGCATCGTCCAGGCCGCCATCGACCGGCAGCTGCACATTGCTGAAACTGTCCACGGGCTGGCCGTCCGGGCTCACCAGGCTGATCTCGAACATGGGCTGCAAGCCCAGGCCCAGCTGCTTGCTGTAACGCAGGCTGGCGAGGTGGAAGAAATCCTTGGCCTGCATCAAGGTCGAAGCGAACACCTTGTCAATGGCCAGGATGCTGACGCGCCGCAACGACGCGGAGGGTTGGGTAAACATCATTGTCATTGTTCTTATAGGGTAGAGTGGTCAATCACCGGCTGGATCGTCTTATTTTTTGGCGATTGTGTCTACCCCGCAGAATTGAGCTGGCCGTCCAGTCAAGGTGCCGGGTTCGGCTGCTCCTGATGAATCGCCTCGATCGCCGCCAGCAGTTCATCGCTGAGGTTCAGCTCCACGCTCTTGAGGTTGCTCTCCAACTGCACCAGGTTGGTCGCACCGATGATGTTGCTGGTCACGAACGGTTGGCGTGTGACGAAGGCCAGGGCCATCTGCGCCGGGTCCAGGCCATGCGCCTGGGCCAGCTGCACGTAGCGGCTGCAGGCTGCCACGGTCTGTGGGTTGGAATAACGGGCGAAGCGGTTGAAGAGGGTCAGGCGGCCTTTTTCCGGCCGGGCGCCGTTCTCGTATTTGCCCGAGAGCATGCCGAAGGCCAGCGGCGAGTAGGCCAGCAGGCCACATTGCTCGCGAATGGCAACCTCCGCCAGGCCCACTTCGAAGCTGCGGTTGAGCAAGTTGTACGGGTTCTGGATCGATACCGCACGTGGCCAGCCGCGGCTTTCTGCCAGCTGCAGGAACTTCATGGTGCCCCAGGGCGTTTCGTTGGACAGGCCGATGTGGCGGATCTTGCCCGCACGCACCTGCTCGTCGAGCACCTCCAGGGTTTCCTCCAGCGGGGTGAAGTGGTCCTGCGGCAGATGCTGATAGCCCAGCTTGCCGAAGAAATTGGTGCTGCGCTCCGGCCAGTGCAATTGGTACAGGTCGATGCGGTCGGTGTTCAGGCGCTCCAGGCTGGCCTCCAGCGCCGCGACGATGTGCTGGCGGTTGTGCTTGAGCTGGCCGTCACGGATATGGCTGATGCCGTTGCCGGGGCCGGCGACCTTGCTGGCGAGGATCCAGTCGTCGCGATCGCCGTGCTGGCGAAACCAGTTGCCGATGATCTGCTCGGTGGCGGCGTAGGTCTCGGGGCGCGGGGGCACCGGGTACATCTCGGCGGTGTCGATGAAGTTGACCCCGCCGGCTTTGGCGCGGTTGATCTGCGCGAAGGCCTCGGCCTCGTCGTTCTGCTCGCCCCAGGTCATGGTGCCCAGGCACAGGGCGCTGACGTCGAGATCGGTACGGCCGAGCTTGCGGTATTCCATCGGGAAAACACTCCTTGGTAAAGAAGCCCATAAAAGCAGGTTGAAATTTTTCGCGCAATCTGGATAATTCGGCACCTCTCCGTGTGGCGGAAGTGATGCACCACCACGCAGGAAGAACCCCGTCGAACATTGGCGTGCCCGACCCGAGCCCCCAAAAGCGTCTGTGTTCGGCTGCGCGCTTGCCCTTGGCAAGCTGTGCACTATCCAGTAAGATTCGCCGTCTATTTTTCG
>Ga0213824_1001852_pt1 | contig 11177 bp, 8 predicted proteins | sample MC6MC0906MG_FD_179892 | JGI IMG/M metagenome (GOLD analysis project Ga0213824, IMG submission 179892) | Enriched soil aggregate microbial communities from Iowa State University, Ames, United States - MC6-MC0906-MG | ecosystem: Environmental > Terrestrial > Soil > Unclassified | place: USA: Iowa...
CAGGGATCAGCAAGAACCTTCAAAATGCCTATATTGCACAGGAGGACAGAAGGTTTTATAAGCATCATGGCATCGACTACAAGGGGTTAATGCGTGCTGGTGTGGTATACTTAAAAAACAAAGGCAAAGCCACCCAGGGAGGAAGTACCATCACCCAGCAGGTGATTAAGAATACTTATCTGACCCAGGAGAAGACGATCCAGAGAAAGCTGACCGAATTTTTCGCGGCGCCCCGAATGGAGGATAAGTACTCCAAGTCGGACATCCTGGAGTTTTACTGCAACACCAACTTCTTTGCCAACCGGTGTTACGGCGTATCGGAGGCCAGCCGCTATTATTTTGATAAGGAAGCAAAGGATTTAACCGTGTGGGAGGCGGCAACCTTAGCGGGCATCAGCAACAATCCGTCAAGGTATGATCCGGTGGCCCATCCGGAAAATGCAACCTGGAAGAGAAACCAGATCATTGATAATATGGCTCTCTGTAATTTTATTACGGAAGAGGAAAAGGAAAACGCCAAGGCTCAGCCTTTAACCGTTGCGAAGATCTATGAGCCGGGAACAAAGGAAAATTATCTGACAAGCTATGCCATTCACTGTGCTGCTTTGGAATTAATGAAGAACGATGATTTTGTTTTCCAGTATGTTTTTAATAACCAGGCTTCTTACGATTCATATAGAGAGCAGTACCAGGAGCTTTATCAGGCAAAGAGCGATATGATCCGAAACGGAGGCTTTGAAATACATACCAGCCTGGAGACATCGATCCAGAATTCCCTGCAGGAGATTATAGACAACCGGCTGAAAGGTTTTAAGGATCTGCAGGAGAATGGGAAATTTGCCTTACAAGGGGCAGCGGTATGCATTGACAACCAGACCGGATATGTGGTGGCCATTGTGGGCGGCCGGGGTACGGATGATGAGTACAACCGGGGATTCTTAAGTAAGCGCCAGCCAGGATCTACCATAAAACCGCTGATCGATTATGCTCCTGCCTTTGAAACCGGATATTATTATCCCTCCAGACTGGTGAATGACCATCTGTTTGATAAAGGACCCAAAAATAGCGGAGGAAACTATTTTGGCAATATATCCGTGAGAGAGGCATTGAACCGAAGCTTAAATACGGTGGCCTGGCAGGTGTTAGGAGACATTGGCGTTGACAAAGGCATCAGCTATCTTGGCAAGATGCATTTTGCAGGCATCAGCTATATGGATAACGGAAACAGCAGCATGAGCATCGGAGGCTTTACGGAAGGTGCCAGAGTAGTGGATATGGCAAGGGGATATTCTGTTTTAGCAAACAAAGGGTTATACAGCAATAAAACATGTATCGTCAGCTTAGAAAGCCAGTATGACGGTGAAATATACAATGGAAACCAGGCGGATGAAAGAATATTTACGGAAGATACCGCTTATATGATCACCGATGTGTTAAAGGGTACCCTGGATAAGCCTTATGGTACAGGGAATGGCCTGGGACTTGGCGTTCCGGCTGCCGGAAAGACCGGAACCACCAACAGCAATAAGGACACCTGGTTTTGCGGGTATACAAAGCATTACACAACAGCAGTCTGGGTAGGATATGACACTCCAAAGGCCATGCCCGGAGTTTACGGTAAAACCTATTCCGGAAAGATCTGGCAGGAATTTATGACCGGGATAAACAATGGGCTTCCGGTTATGGATTGGGATATGCCGGCAACGGTTTCCCTTAAGAATGTGGATTCCACAGGGGAAAAGACCGACGCTGAAACAGGAAGGAAGGATCTGTTTTCTTCAGTCGCAGAACAAACGGCCAAAGCCAACGGAAGTAAGTGGAAGGAAGAGGAAGATCGTAAAAAGGTGGAGGCCCAGGCCCAAAGAGATTTAGAGTCTTCCCAGGCAGCCAAACAGGCGGTGGAACAGACAGTTTCTTCTCTCCAGTCTCTGATCGGAGAACTATCTGCACTGACTCACCGGGACAGTTCTACAGAGGAAACCATAAACACTGCCTACGGACTTTTAGACCAGCTGGTTGGCACCGAATATTATGATGGATTAAAAACACAGCTGGATGAGGCGGCAAACCATGCCGCATACTTACCCAAGCAGGAAGATTCAACCAGCAAGCCCCAGGAGATCGGTCCGGGAGTCACCAAGCCGAAAGAAACGGTTCCCCCGGTATTTCCGGGAGATATGGATTCCGATGAGGATTATTTTCCCGGCTTTGGCCCAGGTGGCCCTGATTCCGATGTACAGTCAGTGGGGCCTGGTATGGAATAAGAGAGAAGTGCCGGTTAGGGCTTGCTTTTTATAGTGGCAGCTGTTATCCTTAATTAAGAAAATCATTTAGGAAAGGAAGTGAACCAGAGTGGAAGGTCGAAGTCATAAGATGGAAGCAGACAATGATCATAGGCGTACGGCAGTGAGGGCAGAATCCTGTACTTCGGGTCTGCTTTGGTTTCGCTGCCGTTAAAAGAGTACGTTTCTTTGCGTTTATGATAGCCATGAATTACAGGCAGTCCTGTAATTCTGGCTATTTTACGTTGCTGGAAGCTGCCTGCAAGGCAGTATTTGTTCTGCTTCCATATAGCCGAGACGGAAAAAAAGGTTCAGGTGGAGGAAGAGAAAGATGCAGGAGAATTACAATGTGGAAGAACTGATGGAGCTGGCCGACAGCCGTCAGTTCAGAAAACTGAAGGATATGCTGATGGAATACAATGAAGTGGATATTGCAGCTTTCATTGAAGCATTGGATTCAGAAAAAACAGTGGTGGTGTTCCGGATGCTTCCTAAGGGGCTGGCAAGTGATGTATTCGCTTGCCTGGAGGTAGAGAAGCAAGAGCATATTATAAACAGCATGACAGATCACGAATTGGGAACAATTGTAGAAGATTTATTTGTGGATGATGCGGTGGACATGCTGGAGGAACTGCCGGCCAGCGTGGTAAAAAGGGTTCTGCGGAATGCGACCCCTGATACCAGAAAGCTGATCAACCAGTTTTTAAACTATCCGGAAAACAGCGCCGGAAGCATTATGACGGCTGAATATGTGGGCCTTAAAAAGAACATGACCGTAATGCAGGCCTTTGACTATATCAGGCTGCATGGAGTGGATAAAGAAACGATTTACACCTGCTATGTGATGGATGCCACAAGAAGGCTGGAGGGAGTGGTCACGGTTAAGGATCTTTTAATGAATCCCTATGAGGTTGCCATCGGTGATATTATGGATACCCATGTCATAAAGGCAGTCACAACAGAGGACCAGGAGGACGTGGCGGACAGCTTTCGTAAATACGGTCTTTTAAGCCTTCCTGTGGTGGACCATGAAGAACGCCTGGTGGGGATCGTTACCGTGGATGACGTTGTGGATGTGATGGAACAGGAGGCCACGGAAGACTTTGAAAAGATGGCAGCCATGATTCCCAGTGAAAAGCCGTATTTAAAAACCAGCGTGTTCCAGCTGGCGAAAAACAGAATCATGTGGCTTCTCGTACTGATGATCAGCAGCATGGTGACCGGCGGAATACTGGCCAGATATGAATCGGCCTTTGCGGTGATTCCTTTGCTCGTAACCTTTATTCCCATGCTAACGGATACGGGCGGCAATGCAGGAAGCCAGAGCAGCACCATGATTATCAGAGGTATGGCAGTAGGCGAGATCGTAACAAAAGACTTTTTCCGTGTGATTTTTAAAGAATTAAAGGTAGCTATCATTGTAGGACTGATCCTGGGGATTGTGAATTATATCCGTCTGATCATCCTTTATCCTGGGCAGGAGATGCTTTGCCTGACAGTGATGCTCAGCCTTTTGATCACAGTTATCGTGGCAAAGACCATTGGAGGCGTTCTACCCATTGCAGCCAAGGTGTTCCATATGGACCCGGCGATTATGGCGGCTCCCCTTATTACCACAATCGTGGATGCGGTCAGCCTGATCATATATTTCCGGCTGGCATGCAAGCTTCTGGGATTATAATTGCTTTGGAAAATTACGTTAAATCATTGTTTTTTCTATAGGTTCGTTATATAATGAACTACGTGGCTTTGGCGTGACTTCCTTTAACCGGCCCATTACGAGAATGAAGATATAGGAGTGTGTTCACAATGAGTAAAATAAGAACAAGATACGCACCAAGTCCTACGGGCCGTATGCACGTAGGGAATTTAAGAACTGCATTATATGCTTTTCTGATTGCAAAACATGAAGGCGGCGATTTCCTTCTCCGCATTGAAGATACAGATCAGGAACGTTTTGTGGAAGGTGCTGTCGAGATCATTTATAGAACCTTAAAAGAGACCGGCCTTATCCATGACGAAGGTCCGGACAAGGATGGCGGCGTAGGCCCCTATGTACAGAGTGAACGCCAGGCCTCCGGTATTTATCTGGAATATGCGAAAAAGCTTGTAGAAAGCGGAGAGGCTTATTACTGTTTCTGTACTCAGGAGAGACTTGATTCCCTTAAAAAGACCGTGGATGGCCAGGAGATCATGACTTATGATAAGCACTGCCTCCATCTTTCCAAAGAAGAGGTAGAAGCCAATTTGGCGGCAGGTATGCCTTACGTCATCCGTCAGAACAATCCTACCGATGGAACGACTTCTTTCCATGATGAGATATACGGAGACATTTCCGTGGACAACTCAGAGTTAGATGATATGGTATTAATCAAATCCGACGGATTTCCAACATATAATTTTGCAAACGTGGTAGATGATCATCTCATGGGAATTACCCATGTAGTGAGAGGAAACGAATATCTGTCCTCCTCTCCAAAGTATAACCGTCTTTATGCCGCATTTGGCTGGGACGTTCCGGTATATGTGCACTGTCCGCTGATTACCAACGAGGAGCACAAGAAGCTGAGTAAAAGAAGCGGCCATTCTTCCTATGAGGATTTAATCATGCAGGGCTTCATTTCTGAGGCTGTTGTAAATTACGTTGCTCTTCTTGGCTGGTCCCCTGTGGGCAATCAGGAGATTTTCTCCCTTGATGAATTAATAAAGGAATTTGACTTCCGCAATATGAGCAAATCCCCGGCAGTTTTCGATATGACCAAGCTTCGGTGGATGAACAGCGAATATATGAAATCCATGGACTTTGACCGGTTCTACCAGCTGGCGGAGCCTTATCTGAAGGCTGTTATTAAGAAGGATTTGGACTTAAAGAAGATCGCAGCTATGGTTAAAACAAGAATTGAAGTTTTTCCTGATATTGCAGACCATATTGATTTCTTTGAGACTTTGCCGGAATACGATACTGCCATGTACACCAATAAGAAAATGAAGACAGGCAGCGAAACATCCCTTGACTTATTGCAGGATGTACTTCCAATCCTGGAAGCTCAGGAGAATTTCAGCAATGATGCGTTGTATGAAACGCTTTCAAAGTATGTTTCCGAAAAGGGATATAAAACCGGTTTTGTTATGTGGCCCATCCGCACCGCAGTTTCAGGAAAGCAGATGACTCCCGCAGGCGCTACCGAGATTATGGAGATCCTTGGAAAAGAAGAGACCCTTACGAGAATTAAAAAGGGAATCCAGCTTTTAAGCAATGGAGCTCAATAAGTTATAATTGCTGAAGCAGAGGCTCCGGATATGACCGGACCTCTGCTTTTGTTTTGACGGGGTCTGCCGGTCAGGCAGGATTCCAGATACGGAGGAAACTATGAAGGAACAGGTCACATATGAGGGAGCCCAGAAGGAGGCAATCCTTCACCACGAAGGTCCCATGCTGGTCCTTGCCGGGCCAGGTTCAGGAAAGACCTTTACCATCACCCACCGGATCTGTCATTTAATTGAGAAATACGATGTGGATCCGTCCAATATCCTGGTCATCACTTTTACAAAAGCAGCTGCCAGGGAGATGAAGGAACGTTTTGAAAGCCTTGTGGACGGCAGGCCGTCTGCCGTCAGCTTTGGAACCTTTCATGCCATATTTTTCAGGATCTTAAAGTTTGCTTACCGGTACGATGCCCGCAGCATTGTAAGGGAGGAACAGAAGATCCAGTACATAAAGGAAGCTATGGATAAGAATCAGGTAGAGGTGGAAGATGAGGCGGAATTCGTGACTTCTATCCTGTCGGAAATCAGCTCTGTAAAAGGAGAGATGATTGACTTAGATCACTATTATTCCAAAAACTGCTCTGAGGAAATATTCAAACAGCTCTATCAGGACTATGAGGACCGGCTCCGTAAGGCCAATCTCATTGATTTTGACGATATGATGGTGATGTGCTATGAATTATTTGTCCAGAGAAAGGACATCCTGGCAGCATGGCAGAAAAAGTACCGGTATATTCTGGTGGATGAGTTTCAGGATATTAACCGGGTACAGTACGAAATTGTCCGGATGCTGGCTGCACCGGAAAACAACCTGTTTATTGTAGGTGATGATGACCAGTCCATCTATCGTTTCCGGGGAGCGAAACCGGAAATTATGCTGGGCTTTGAAAAGGACTATCAGGGAGCGAAAAAGGTTCTTCTAAATATCAATTTCCGAAGTACCAGTGAAATCGTGGAGGCCGCTGGAAAGCTGATCGCTCACAATGAGATGCGTTTTCCTAAAAGGATCATTACAAAAAAAGGTCATGGAAAGCCGATTGTTACAAGAGTATGGCAGGATCCTCAGGAGGAAACTTTAGAGATCGTTCAGGAAATTATGGCTTATGCAAAGGCAGGGTTTGCCTGGCAGGAGATTGCGGTACTTTACCGGACGAATCTGGGCCCAAGGCTGTTAATAGAAAAGTTTATGGAATATAACATCCCCTTCTCCATGAAGGATTCCGTTCCCAATCTATACGATCATTGGATTGCAAAAAACATAATTTCCTATATCCAGGCAGCGTCCGGCGATTTGGCCAGGGCCAATGTGCTCCAGATCATCAACCGGCCGAATCGCTATATCAGCCGGGATGCGGTGGAACATAACCCGGTGAATTGGGAATCCGTGAAGTCCTTTTATCAGGACAGGGGCTGGATGGTGGAACGGATCGAACAGCTGGAATACGATTTAAAGATGATCAGGAATATGGCACCTGTGGCTGCTGTAAACTATATCCGGAAAGCAGTGGGTTATGATGATTACATTCGGGAATATGCCCAGTACCGTAGGATGAAGCCGGAGGAGCTTTTGGAGGTTTTGGACCAGATTCAGGAGAGTGCCGCCGGTTATCACACGGCAGAGGAATGGTTCCGTCATATGAAGGAATATGGGGAGGAATTAAAAGCCCAGGCCCAGCTGAGGGAAGGAAATTCCATGGGAGTCGCCCTTATGACCATGCACAGCTCTAAAGGCCTGGAATACCGGATCGTCTACATTCTGGATGCCAATGAAGGAGTGACGCCTCATCAGAAGGCAGTTCTCCCTGCTGATTTAGAAGAGGAGCGGCGGATGTTTTACGTGGCCATGACAAGGTCTAAGGAACGGCTCCACGTCAATTACGTGCGGGAGAGATACAGCAAAAAGCAGGAAGTTTCCCGTTTTGTCCGGGAATATCTGGATCGGGAATGACCGGGGCAAAAATAAGGAGATGAAAGGAGATAGAGATATGAAATCCTGTGTACACATATACTGTGGGGATGGAAAAGGAAAGACAACGGCTGCCATCGGACTGGCTGTGCGCGCCTGCGGCAGCGGGAAACGGGTGCTCATTACCCGTTTCTTAAAAACCGATCATTCCGGTGAAGTAAATGCATTATGCGGCCTTGACCGTATTACGGTAACGCCCTGTGAGCGGAGTTTTGGCTTTTTTTCAAAAATGTCCCCTGAGCAGAAAAAAGAAGCAGGGATTTACTATTCTCAGCTGCTTGAGATAACATTAAATAAGGCGGTGAAGGAGAATTACGATCTCCTTGTCCTGGATGAAATTATGGCGGTATGTAATTTTGGCCTTGTAGAGGAAAAACGGGTTTTGGAGTTTCTTTCTGCACGTCCTGAGGGTCTTGAAGTGGTTCTCACAGGAAGAGAGCCCTCAGAAAAACTTGTAGAAATGGCGGATTATGTGTCGGAAATCAGAAAGGTGAAGCATCCATACGACAGAGGTATTTCAGCGAGGAAGGGAATTGAATATTAACGGTAAAATCCCTTGATTTTTGCCGGATAGTTTGATAGAGTGGAAGCAGGCGACAGATGCGCCGTACAACTAGATTAAGAAAAAAGAGAGGTATCAGAATGGCACAGGATCCTAATTTAGAGCGGGAAGATATGGAACCGCAGGAGGAAATGACAGTTACACTTACCCTGGATGATGGAAAAGAGTTAGAATGCGTTGTACTTACCATTTTCACAGCAGGCGAAAGAGATTATATTGCTCTGCTTCCTATGAATGGCCCTGAGGCAGAAGAAGGAGAAGTTTATCTGTACCGTTATTCTGAGAAGGAGGATGGGCAGCCAAATCTTGAAAATATCGAAGATGACGATGAATATGAGATCGTTGCGGAAGCCTTTGACGAATTACTGGACGAAGCGGAATATGATGAGCTGGTAGGCGAAGACGAAGAATAAACAGAGGAAAAGCCGGGGCGGTCCTTAATAGGACTGGTCCCGGCTTTAAGATTTATAAGAAAACGTAATTTTGAAACCTTGCAGATCATAGACACTACAAATAATAGAAGCATATACAGCGAATATTGCAATCTATCAAAGCTGCATTCTATATACTACTATAATTGTATCTATGGAAGTGAGGGATAGCTGTATGGACAACGAGGCAGTACTTAAGAAAATCGAGGAAATTAACAAAAGCAAAGAGTGGTCTATGTACAGGTTATCAAAAGAAAGCGGGATCGCTCAGTCCACATTGTCCAGTTTGTTCGGAAGAAGAGCCAATATCAGCCTGCCGAAACTCGGTAGGATCTGCAGTGCATTCGGCCTTAAAATGTCGGATTTCTTTTCCCTGTTGGAGGAAGAGGCAGAAGACGGGGAATCTGGTCAGAATGACTATGAAATCATTGAAATGGTGCAGAAGGCGGCTATGCTGTCAAAGAATGACAGGCGGCTTTTAAGGTCCATGATTATTGTGATGGAAGAACTGGAAAGAGAAAATAGAAGCAAAGGAGAACGGTAAAATGGAAAAAATTGTTGATGCAAGAGGCCTTACATGCCCTCAGCCGGTTATTAAGGCAAAAGAGGCATTAAAGGGCATGGAAGAGGGGATATTAAAGGTTCTCGTGGACAATGAAATTGCAGTTCAGAATGTGATGAAGCTAGGGAATTATGAAGGAGTTTCTCCGGTTTCAGAGAAAAAATCGGAAGGGGAATTTGAAATCCTGTTCCACGTAAACAGAGAATCAGGCAATATGGTAGAAGCAGCAAAAGAAGAGGAATGCCTTCCCGATGCCAGAAAAAAAGGTCTTGTTGCAGTGCTTTCATCGGATCAGATGGGCGGCGGCAATGAAGAGCTTGGACGCATTCTGATGAAGGGATTTGTATATGCCCTTACCCAGCTGGAAGAACTCCCTGAAACGGTCCTTCTCTACAATGGAGGAGCAAGGTTATCCGTGGATGGCTCCCAGTCTCTGGAGGATTTAAAGAGCTTAGAAGCGCAGGGAGTGGAAATCCTTACCTGCGGAACCTGCTTAAATTTTTATGAATTAGCGGACAAGCTGAAGGTTGGCTCAGTAACAAATATGTATGAGATTGTAGAGAAAATGTCAGGTGCCCGACTGGTGATCCGGCCTTAACCATCACCGGCCTCAAGGTAGAGGCTGTTTTTTATTGACAAAGCAGGGGTTTTTGTTTTATAATTCATTCAGTTATTTTTATCATCGCTGGCATGTTACCAGGAAAAATGGAAGTGCCCGTAAGAAAATTTCTTTCTTTCGGGCACTTTCCTTTTTTATCGCATTTTATCATAACCGATCGTATCTCCATCTGTTTTTTGGGGCCTGGACCCTGCGGTAAAGCCTTTGAAGCAGAAAGGTACATGAAAGGATGAAAAATATTTCCAGCACTGTACTCACGATTCCAGTCAGGAAAAATAAAAAGGCGGATAAAACCGTTATCACCAGTAAGCAATGCAGATAGGGTCGGTAAACCTCCTGATTCATGCAGTAAAGCTTCCAGACGATCATATACAGGCAGATAAGAAGAGAAATGGATGCTAAAAAAGATAAAATAACATGGAAGACCGCATGAAGGGGCTGTGAGTCCGGCAAATAAGGCGTGATGACTGCCAGAACTAAAAGCAAAAGAGCAGTGATGCTCATCACGGTTTCTTTTCTGTTCCGGGGAAGTCCGCTAATGATCCGCTTTAAAATGTAATAAAAATACGTTCCTATGATGATACCCCATAAGAGAAATAAGTTTTTTCTGGAGGATATATTTCCTAATACGGAAAAATTTAATGAAAACCAATCGGTTCCCCAGGCAAACAGAATGGTATATATGGGTATAATGAAGTAAGCAGTAATGGTTAATAGGGACATAAGGCACCTCCGGTCATTCGTCTCTTCCTAGTTTGGCACTTACTTCGGAAAATAATAATAAACAAGTGCTTTTTTATATAAAAATTTAATTTCAGAGGAAAAATAATGATTCAATTACCAGATGAGTTCAGGGAAAAAATGAAACGGCTTTTAGGAGCGGAGTATGATTCTTTTATTGAAAGCTATGAGAAGGAACGGGTACAGGGCTTAAGGGTAAATCCCTTAAAGATTTCCAAGGAGAAATTTCGTGAGATCAGTCCATTTCATCTGGAAAAGATTCCATGGGCAGCGGAAGGGTATTACTACCAGGCAGCCGAGCGGCCAGGTAAGCATCCATACCATGAGGCAGGTCTTTATTATATCCAGGAGCCAAGCGCCATGGCCGTTGTGGAACTGTTAGATCCAAAGCCCGGAGAAAAGATCCTTGACTTATGCGCTGCGCCAGGGGGAAAAACCACTCATATTGCAGGGCGGATGCAGGGAAAAGGCTTCCTTCTAAGCAATGAGATCCATCCGGCCAGAGCAAGAATTCTTTCCCAAAACGTTGAACGCCTGGGAATCGGAAATGCGGTTGTCTCCAATGAGGATTCCGGGAGCCTGTCTCTTCGGTTTCCCGGTTTTTTTGACAGAATTGTGGTAGATGCTCCTTGTTCCGGAGAAGGGATGTTCCGAAAGGATGAAACGGCCAGACTGGAATGGACGCCTGAGCATGTAAAAGTCTGTGCGGCCCGTCAGGAAGAGATCCTTTCCAATGCAGCCGTCATG